>Ga0187892_10001170_pt1 | contig 62349 bp, 71 predicted proteins | sample MA1701073metaG_FD_139345 | JGI IMG/M metagenome (GOLD analysis project Ga0187892, IMG submission 139345) | Bio-ooze microbial communities from a basaltic lava cave in the Kipuka Kanohina Cave System on the Island of Hawaii, USA - MA170107-3 metaG ... | reverse complement strand
GTTCAAGCTCCACTCGATCAGCCGCCGCCAACTCGATCAATCTTGCGTGATTGGCCATGACGTTCCCTTTCGGGAGTGTAGTGTCCAACCATGTTAACATGATTTACGTTACAAGACACTAGTTCCTCCCAGAAACCGCCGCGGCCCTCGCCCCGCTGCTCGCGCCGCGTCATGGGCCAGAGCGTGAGGTAGCTCGCCCGGCCGGCCAGCGATTCGGACACCTGACGCATCAGGAGCAGGTTGGCCGAACCCGTAAGCAGGAAACGCCCAGCGGTGCGCCGGCGGTCAATGGCGCGCTTGACGGCGTGCAAGAGCTCCGGCGCGCGCTGGATCTCGTCCAGCGTCACCGGGTCGTCGCCGCCGACCAGCGCCTCGGGGTCGCGCCGTGCGGCGTCGAGCACATCAAGGTCGTCGAGCGATCGGTAGCGCCGCGTGCCCGGCGCGAGGCGCTGCGCCAGCGTGCTCTTGCCCGCCTGCCGCGCGCCCGTGACCACCAGCGCGGGCATGGCGCGCAGGCGCTCGGCCAGGGTCGGGGTGACGAGCCGGGGCAGTGGATCGGTTTCCACACCCCGTATGATAATCATTCACATCGTGAATTGAAAGGCAGGTATCTGCCGGGATTCGCGTTCCGTTACGACCTGCCTGGGCATCCTGCTCGCGCCACCCTATCCGCGGCGCTCCCGCGCCTTTCCCCATTCGATCCGCACCGCCTCGCATTCCTTCTGCAGCACCCCGGTGACGAGCTCGAAGCGGCGCCCGGTGAACTCCATGAACGATTCGACGTTGTAGCGGCCGAGATCGGTGCGGCCGAGCCCCGAATAGCGCCCGCCCAGAACGAGCCGCGCCACCTTCGCCTCCTGCATCGCCCAGAAGCACATCGGGCATGGCTCGAGCGTCGAGTAGAGCGTCGAGCCGGAGAGATCGATTGTCTTCAGGCGCCCGCAGGCATCGCGCAGCGCCGCGACCTCGGCGTGCGCGCTGGGGTCGAAATCGCTGAACATCGTGTTGGCTCCCCGGCCGATGATCTGTCCATCGCGCACGATGAGGGACGCGATCGGCCGGTTCCCCGCCCGCCCCCCCTTGCGCGCGGCCTCGAGGGCCATGGCCATGTAGCGTTCGTGCTCGATCATCGTCATAAAGCCCTTCTTTCAGCGCGCGGTGAACGGCCGCGCCGCAAGCGTGCGCCAGCGCTCGACCGGTATGCTCCTCGAGGTATTGACGAGCTCGACCGCCACCGCCTCGAATGATATGTCCAGGCGGCCTCCGGCAGCCGCGGCGAGCTCGCGTTTCACCGCCGCGTCGAGCTCGCCGTAGAGCAGGCTCAGGTGCGGCTCGTAGGGCTCCGCCGGGGCGACGCCAAAGGCCTCCAGCGCGGCGCGGCGCGCGGCGGCGAGCTCGGCGCTCGGCTCCACCACCGCGAACAGGCAGCGGAAGCGCTCCTCGCGCCAATCGAGGCGCCCGAGCTCCAGGGTGAAGGGCCGGATGCGCGCCGCAAGCCCCTCGAGCTTGCCTGCCGCCTCCGTTGCGTCGGCCTCGATTCCGCCAAGGAGCGTCACGTGCGGCTCGAACGCCGGTCCCCCGCCCCGCTCGCGCAGCCGCCCCATCAACCCGATGATCATCCTCCGCACCTCGCCCCCGGGGCGGAGCCACAGTGACAGGCGCATGGTCACCCACGCACCAGCTTCACCAGTTCCGCGCCCCGCACCCAGTTGATCTTCGTCTTCTTCGCAAACCCGACGGCGTTCTGGGTCATCTCGCCCACCAGCACGTACACGCACCCCGCTGCCTCCCGCGCCTCAGCCGCGGCCACCAATTCCTTCAAGGGCTCCACGCCCGTGCTCGACGCCTTCCAGCGCCTCGCCGCCACCAGCGACAATCGGCCCGCCTTCTCCAGCTCGAAGTCGGCCGCGCCTTCCACGCGCTTCACGCTATAGCCCTCCCGCCGGAATCCTTGCTCCAGGGCGCGGGCGAATTCCTCCCACGTCATCGCGCGCAGTGCGTCGATCGCCGCGTCGAGCCGCGCGCCGCTTGGCACGCGGAGCTGCTTCCAGAGGGCCACCACGGCGATCACGAGGAACGGCAGCGCTGCAAACAAAGCATAGCCCTCGCTCAGGAAGAGCCGCACCAGAAAGAAGGCGCCCAGCGCGACGAGCAGGCTCACCCACCACCGCGAGCGCAGCAGGATGGCGAACAGCGAGTTCTCGGGCAATGTCAGCTTCATTCGGCAAACATAGGTCAGCCCCGCCGCGCCGCCTCGATCGCGGCGATGTCGATTTTTCTCATCTCCATCATCGCTTCGAACGCACGCTTGGCCGCCGCGCGATCGGGGTCGGAGATCGCGTCGATGAGGGCGCGCGGCGTGATCTGCCAGTTCAGGCCCCACTTGTCTTTGCACCACCCGCACGCGCTTTCCTGGCCGCCGTTTCCCACGATCGCGTTCCACAAGCGATCGGTTTCGGCCTGATCGTCGGTCGCGATCTGGAATGAGAACGCCTCGTTGTGCTTGAACTGCGGCCCGCCGTTGAGCCCGATGCAGGGAATGCCTGCCACGGTGAATTCCACGGTCAGGACATCGCCCTGCTTGCCGTCGGGATAGTCACCGGGTGCCCGCATCACCGCGCCCACCGCGCTGTCGGGGAAGGTCTTGGCGTAGAACCGGGCGGCGTCCAGAGCGCTGCCGTCGTACCACAGGCAAATCGTGTTTTTGCTGGCCATTTTCGTGCTCCTTTAAGAGTCAAGAGGGTTCGCCCTCCTGATATTGTCGAACAGGGGCATGTCGAATCGACAGCCGCTACGCCAGCACGTAGCGGCCAGACTTGCGCGTGCCTTCACGCTTGACCAGCCCCGCTTCCATCAGCGGGCGCAGCAGGTCGATCGCGCCTTGCTTGGAGACGCCCACCCCCTCCCAGACTTCCTTCGGGCTCAGGCTGCCCTTCTCACGCAGCAGGCGGAGCAGCTGCTCCTGCCTCGGGCGCAAGACGAGCTTCCGGCCTTTCGCCCCTGCCGACAGCAGCTGGATCCGCTGCCATACCCGTTCGAGCGTTCCGAGCAGCCCTTCCGCAGTGTATTCGAGCCACCCCGTCAGGTCCTCGCCCTCCCGGCGCACGGCCTGCAAGGCGGCGTAGTAGCGCGGACGCCCCTCCCAGTAGTACTCGTCCACGGAGAAGATATGGTGAGTGTCGAAACCCCTTCGGTACAGCTCCCACAGCGCGAGCGCGCGCCCGGTCCGCCCGTTGCCGTCCGCGAACGGATGGATCGCCTCGAATTGGTAGTGCACGACGGCCGAGCTGAGCACGGGCGACAGGGCGCCGGATGCCGTGTTCCACCACTCCAGCAGGTCGAACATGAGGCCCGACACCATCTCGGGCGGCGGCGGCATATAAGCGCCAACGCGAACGCGTATCGACCGGTAGCGTCCCGCCTCCCCCTGGTCCATGACCTGCCCGGCGATGATCCGGTGCAGCCGCAGGACATCCTCGTGGACGATCGTCTTTTTCCGAGTGTGCTTCTCGATGTGGCGCAGCGCCGCGAAGTAGTTCACCACCTCCCGCCGGGCGCGGTCGGGAACCGCGGGCAGGTCCCGCCCCTCCTCGACGGCGCGTACCTGCTCGAGGGTCAGAGGATTGCCTTCAATCGCCGTCGAGGAATGGGCGTTGCGCGCCCGCGTGTCCTTTTGCAGGGCCGGGATCCACGGCACCTGGATCGTCGCGCCCGAGATGCGCTCCCGCAGCGCGGCGATGTCCTGCACCAGCGCGAGGAGCCGCGCGGTGATCGTGAACTTCGGCTGGTAGGCCATGGACGCCAGCCTACGCCGTAAGTCAAGTATAAGTCAAGTTATCAGTCAACCGGGCCGGATGGCCCTGACGCCTCATCCAGGGGGGATGTGCGCGACGGCCTCGATCTCCACCAGGATCTCCGGCGTGCCCAGCGCGACAACCTGCACCAGCGTGGAAGCCGGGCTTCGTGGCATCATTTCGAATGCTTCAGTTCGAAGCGGCGCGGACATGGCCAACCTGGTAGTAATGGCCGGGCCCAACGGGTCCGGAAAATCGACCATGGCTCCCGCGCTGTTGCGGGACACGCTGCGCGTCGATGAATTCATCAACGCGGATCTCATTGCCGGGGGATTGTCAGGTTTCGCGCCCGATCGGGTCGCGTTCCCAGCGGGGAGAATCATGATTCGCCGCATGCGGAACCTGGCGGCATCCCGCGCCGACTTTGCGCTTGAATCTACCTTGGCCAACCGATTTCTCGCACCCTGGATAGCGAAATTGCAGGGCGAGGGGTACACATTCCATCTCGTTTACCTGTGGCTGCAAAGCGCAGATCTTGCAGTGGAACGGGTTGCCGAGCGCGTGAGACAAGGCGGGCATGACGTCCCAGAGGCCACCATTCGCAGACGATACGCGCGCAGCCTGACCAATTTCTTCGGCATTTACCGCCCGATTGCGGATTCCTGGCTGATGCTGGACAATTCACTCGTCGGTGCACCAAAACCGATTGCGTGGCGGAATGTCGGTGTCCCGATTCAGATCGTGAAGGGTGGACCTTGGGAGCAGCTCCGCAAGGAATATGAAGAGGATATCTTCTAATCGCTCTGGACAGGGCTCTCGCCCAAAGCGGAACGGGAGATTTCGATTCGACGCGCGCGCACTCGTGCGTGCGGCACGGAAAGCGGTTGGAGAGGCTCTCAGGCAGCACAAGCGCGCTGGCAACCCGGTTGCCGGCGTGGTCAAGGGCAAGGTCGTTCTCATCCCGCCTTCGCAGATCAAAGTTTGACTCTGTCTGTGCAGGTCTGTTAAGTGGGTTCGCCGCTTCAGCGCTAGTGGCGGGATAGAGCTCGAGGAGCGTCTCAGGTACAGAGTCTCGGGTACTGCGCCTTACCTGGGACGCCGTATCTGCGACGCCTTATTTGCGACGCTTCCGGCCTTTCTTGCCGCCGATATGGGCGACCGCCTCGATCTCGACCAGGATCTCCGGCGTGCCCAGCGCGGCAACCTGCACCAGCGTGGAAGCCGGGAAATCGCCCTTGAAGAACTCCTGCCGCGCGCGCCAGACCTCGGTGTTCTGCTTGATATTGACCACGTAAATCGTAATCTTCACCACGTCGTCCGTCGTGCCGCCCGCGGCTTCGACCAGGTTCCTGATCTTGGTGAAGATGATCCTCGCCTGCTCGTACTCGCCCTTGCCCTCGATGGTCTTGCCGTCGCTCGCGCGCGACACCATCCCGGAGATGAACAGGAACTCGCACTCCTTTTGCAGCACCCCGGTGACGAGCTCGAACCGGCGCCCGAGAATTCCATGAACGTCTCGACGTTGTAGCGGCCGAGATCGGTGCGGCCGAGGCCCTCATAGCGCCCGCAGGCATCGCGCAGCGCCGCGACTTCCGCGTGCGGCCTCGAGCGCCATGGCCATGTAGCGTTCGTGCTCGCTCATCGTCATTAGCCCTTCTCGAGGGGTCTCACCCCATGGATTCCAGCGCCGTTTGATGTCCGTCTCATTCAGATAGCGCCGTCGGAAGTCGCGAGCAGCCACTCGTACGCGGGTTGCGCCTCCACGTCCGGCGCCTTCACGCGCAGCGCCTGCCCGCGGTCGAGTACTAGCAGCCGGCGCATCGCGCGCGGATGCGCGCCCGCGGCGGCCGTCAGGGCGCGCAACTCGCGATCCAGCGTCTCCGGCACCGAAGGATCGGCGCAGACCTGGATCAGCTCCTCGCCGCCGGCAAGCTTACGCGCAAGAAAATCCACCTCGAGCCCCTTGCCAGCCTTCACGTAGCCCAATTCAGCCTTGCGCCGCGCGAGCTCGTTTTGCACTGCCGTCTCCAATGCGTGTCCCAGGTTCGAGCGGCCGCTTGCGTCGAAAGCCCTGATCAGCCCCGGGTCGGCGGGATAGAGCTTGCGCGGATTCGAGTTGCGCTGCCGCTCCGAATCCGTGGCGAGCGCCACCGCGCCAAGCAGAAACGCATCGAGCAGGTGTCCGAGCATGGCGTGCACCGCGTCCTTCCCCACTCCATGCCCCTGTGATTTCAGGTCCTGGTGCAGCCGGTGGGCACTGAAGCTCCCCGCCGGATTGCGCAGGCACTGACGCACGAGCCAGCGCAGCGCGGCGACCTGCGACACGCCGTAGCGCTCCACCACGTCGCGGAAGAGCACGCTATCCACGTAGCCCTGCAGCAGCTCGATCCGCAGCGCCGGCGCGAGGCCCTGGACCTCGGGAAATCCGCCTTCGCCCAGGAATTCCAGGAACCGCTTCTCCACCAGGGACCGCTCGGCAGGAGTCCAGCGCCGCGGATCCTTGGCGGGCTCGTCGCCGCGATGGCGCAGGAACTCGCGGAAGCTGAAGGGGCGGATGACGGTCTCCATCCCGCGCCCGCGCAGGGAGGTGTGCACCTCGCGCGAGAGCATCCGGGCCGACGAGCCGGAGACGGCGATCTCGACTTTTTCCGAGTCGAGCACGCGGCGCATGAAGCGGTCCCATCCGGGCACGAGCTGGATCTCGTCGAGCAGCCAGTGCACCGTCGCGCGCCCCCGCAGCTCGGGGTGGCGCCGGTAGTGCTCCTCCAGCAGCAGCGCCAACTGGTCCGCTTCGATTCCGGCCAGACGGTCGTCGTCGAAGCTCAGATAGAGCGCGCGTTCGGGCGGCAGGCTTGCGCGGCGCTCGTCCACCAGCTGGCGCAGGAAGGTGGTCTTGCCCGCCCGGCGCATGCCGATCACGGCGTGCACCTTGCCGGAAACCGCAGGCAGCCGGGCATCCCGCCGGGTCAATCCGAATGGCGGTGCCGGCGCCAGTGCGGCATTGAGCTTTTCGAGCAGTACGGGGTGGAGAGCCATCAATAAAGGATGTCGGATAGGTGTCCTTCTGTCAAGGACACATTAGGAATAACCCGGTTCTGCCCCAAGGCCACCTAATATCGCGAGCCGCGCCGACCACGGCTCCTTCGGCGTCTTCGTCGAGGCGCTGGGATAGAGCTCGAGGAGCGTCTCAGGTACTGTGCCTTACCTGGGACGCATTACCTGTGTCGCCCTATTTGCGACCCTTCTGGCCTTCCGTCTTTCGACTTGCTCTCTTGTCGCCAATATGGGCGACGGCCTCGATCTCGACCAGGATCTCCGGCGTGCCCAACGCCGCAACCTGCACCAGCGTGGAGGCCGGGAAATCGCTCTTGAAGAATTCCTGCCGCGCGCGCCAGACCTTGGTGTTCTGCCTGATGTTGACCACGTAGATCGTCAATTTCACCACGTCGTCCGTCGTGCCGCCCGCGGCTTCGACCAGGTTCCTGATCTTGGTGAAGATGATCCTTGCCTGCTCGTACTCGCCCTTGCCCTCGATGGTCCTGCCGTCGCCCGAGCGCGACACCATCCCCGAGACGAACAGGAACTCGCCGGCGCGGATCGCGTTCGACCAGCGCCCGGGCGGGGGTTCGGCGACGGCGGGACTGTAGATGCGAGTTTTGGGCATACTGGCTCCCACACGGGTGATGAGGAGAGCAGTAAAGAGGCCAAGCTCGATTTCTCGTAATTCGAGCCTGGCCCCTCTACCGCTGCTCTACCGCTCAGAAATTCGTCGGCTCAGGCGCTTTCTTCGTCGTCCTCCGGCCGGTGCACGCGCACGCGGCCTGGCTCGACAATCCACAGGGCACCCTCGATTTGATCCCGCTCCAGCGCCGGCAGCGCGGAGCTCAAGGTCTCACGAATCAACACAAGGGTGTTCCGTTGCGGACGTAGCACGATGATTCCGGCTCCCCCCGCTGCCGGAAAACGGAGCGGATCGGCGAAATCGAGGTCGAGCGTAACCAGCACCCGGCGATCCGCGAAGCACTTGCGAAACAATTGCTCATCGGACACGCCACCGAGCCTTTCCGCAACCACCGTGTCAGCGTCGTGGCCGCGCTCGGTCAGTAGCGCCGCAAGCCGGCCGTCAAGATTCTCGTCGAGCTTGAATCGCACACCGCTTGCGGCTACGTAGGCAGCGGGATCACGCGTTCGCGCGTAACCTCGGCCGCGTAGGCGAGCGCCGCGCGGATGTCGTCCGGGGTCAGCTGCGGATAGGCTTCGAGCAGTTCCTTCTCCGTGACGCCTTCCGCCAGATTCTCGACGATCAGCGATACCCAGATGCGGGTGCCGCGTATGCAAGGCTTGCCGAAGCAGATATTGGGATCAGTTGTTATTCGCCTTAGCAGTTCTTTTCGGTCCGGCATAGTGGTCTCCAAGCGCCTTGAGCCTGTATCTTGGCACCGCCCGCAACATTGCGTCCAGATGGCGATTTTCCTCGCTCCCCCGCCGCGACACAATTTCGGCTAATTTGCAGTCTCACTGCAAACTCGCCGGTGCGGCGTCCGCGCGCGCGGCTTCGAGGGCCATCGCCATGTAGCGTTCGTGCTCTTGCATGTTCAGCAAAGGGAGGTTTCCCGGGCTAGACGTCCTGGCCGAAATGCAGCCGCCGGTAGGGAATGCTGATGACGTTGCGCGAGATTCTCACGTCGAGCACCATCGGGCCCTCGCCCGCCATGAACTCGTCGATGCCGGCCGCCACCTCCTCGAGCGTCCGCGCCTGGCGGCCGCGGCAGCCGAACGCACGGGCGACCGCGCCGAAATCGGGCGTGGGCACCGCCGAGAGATTGCCGTCCAGGCCCTTCGCGCGCAGCTTGTGGTACTCGGCGCCGTAGGCCTCGTCGTTCACGATGAAGTAGAGCAGCTTCACCTTGAGGCGCGCGGCGGTGTCGAGCTCCTGGATGTTCTGCAGCGCGCTGCCGTCCCCGTCCACCGCGACGACCGGGTCCTTCCACGCGTAGGCAGCGCCGATCGCATTCCCGATCACCTGGCCCACGCCGGTGAAGGACGTGACGCTCAGCTGCAGCGCCCGCGGCTTCTGCATGTGCCACACCGGGAAGGAGAAATTGTGCGCGGACCCCGTCACCAGCCCAACGCCGGGCGGGAGCTTCTCGTCGAGCACGCCGAGCACCTCGCGGATGTCCACCGTGCCGGGCTCGATCTCGAACTCGCCGGGGTCGCGGAACGAGCCGCGCAGCGCGCTGCGCGTCGCCGCCGTGCGGTAGCCGTCGCGCTGCACGCCCTCCCGCGCGAGTACGCCCTCGATCTCCTGCACCGTCGCCGCGGCATCCCCCTGCACGTAGCAGTCGGCGCCGCGCTCGGTGCCGAGGAGAATGTGGGGCTGCACGTCGATATGCACGATGCGCGCGTTGGGATACACGTAGCCCCCGCCCAGCGTGCGGATGTTCAGGCCGGCGCCCACGGCGATCACGCAGTCGGCCTCCTCGAAGAGCTTCAACGCCGCGCGGGTGGAGAACTGCCCCGATATCCCGGTGTACCACTCGGACGCGTTGAGCGTGCCCTTGGCGACGAGGCTCGTAGCGATGAGCGCGCCGATGCGCTTGCCGAGCTTCTCCGCAGCGTCCTGCGCCTGCGGGTCCTTCGCGCCGCGCCCGAGCACGATCACCGGCCGCTTCGCCGCGCCTATGATCGCCGCCGCATCCTTAACGCGGTCGAGCGCGGGGCGGATCTTCTGCTGGCCCCCGAAGAGCGCGGTGGAGAGCACGTAGTCCTCCTCGTCGCTCTCGCATTCCTTGCCCGCGACTTCCACCGGGACGGAGAGCACGATCGGCCGCGATTCCCGGCGCGCCCGGTAGAACGCCTGGCGCACGGCCTCTTCCGCGTAGTCGGGCTTCTTGATCTCGATGTAGCCCGCCTCGGCGGCGGTGACGAAGCGATCCTGGTTCAGGTACTGGAGCTCGCGCTCGTCGTTGAAGGCCGTGGTGGCCGTGTGCACGACGATCGGCGTCCTCGAGCGCGAGGCGGCGATGAGCGAGAGTGCGAGCCGCGCAAGCCCGGGGCCGTGCGTCACGCTGCACACGCCGACCTTGCCCGACGCGCGCGCGAAGCCCTCCGCCATCGCGAGCCCCGCGCCCTCCTCGCGCGCGTCGATCAAGCGCACCCCGCGGTGCTTCGCCATCGCCGCCCACCACGTGAGCTGCCCGTCGCCCAGGAGGCCGAAGACGGTCGTCGCCCCTTCCCTGACGAAGGCGTTGGCAACGGCGTCATAGACTTTCATCGTTTCTCCCCGGTTCCAAACGTCGTCTCAGGTATTGTGCGACTCCACCACAATTTTCCTGCGGCGCCCTGATTCCTTTCACCTCGACGCTCACGGCCCGACCCAGTGCGCGGTCGGACGTTCGAGAAACTCGCCGAGCCCGACACCGTCTGCGCCCACGAGCAGCGTCCGCTGCGGCTTGAACGCGTCCGCAAACGCCGCCATGCCGCGTTGCGCCTGCGGCGCGCGCCCGCTCTTCACCTCGATCGCCGTCAAGCGGCGCCCCGCCCGCACGACGAAATCCACTTCCGCGTTGCGTTCGCGCCAATAGTAGACCGAGCACGCGCCCCCCGCAGCCGCGTTCGCCAGATGGGCGCCCGCCGCCGATTCGACCAGTCGACCCCAGAACTCGCGATCGGCCCGCGCCTCGTCCAGCGTGAGCCCGGACTGCGCGGAAATCAGCGCGGTGTTCAGCACCTGAAGCTTGGGGCTCGAAGCACGGCTGCGCGCCTCGTCGGCGGCGAACTTCTGCAGGCCGCACACCATTCCAGCCCCTGCGAGCAGGTCCAGGTAATGCGCGAGCGTAGTGGTGTTGCCGGCATCCTGAAGCTGACCCACCATTTTGGTATACGAGAGCACCTGTCCGGAATAGCGGCAGGCCAGCTCGAACAGCCGCCGCAGCAGGGCCGGCTTGTCCACCCGCGCAAGGAGCAGCACGTCGCGCGAGATCGAGGTCTCGATCAGGCTGTCCACGATGTAGCGCGCCCAGCGCTGCGGCTCTCCAATCATGGGTGCCGCCCCGGGGTAGCCGCCGTAGAACACGAATTCTTCGAGCGACCAGCCGAAAGCCGCGCGCATCTCGGCGAAGGACCAATGCGGGAGATGGAGCAGCTCGAAACGCCCGGCCAGGCTCTCGGTGAGGCCCCGCGCGACGAGCAGCGGCGCCGAGCCCAGCACGACGACCTTCAGCGGGCGCCGCGCGCGCGTGTCCTCGTCCCATAGCCGCTTCACCGCCTCGGACCATCGCGGGATTTTCTGGATCTCGTCCAGCACCAGCACCGCGCCGGCTTTGCCGGCCTCCGCCGCCGCCAGGCGTGCCGCGTCCCACTGCTGGGCAATCCAATCGGCGCCCCGCAGCGTGGGCTCGTCGGCGCTCGCGAAGCGCACCGGGCGCTTCAGCGCCCCGGTGACCTGCTGCACGAGCGTGGTCTTGCCCACCTGCCGCGCGCCGGCCACGACCTGGATGAGCCGGCGCGGCCCGGCGAGCCGCCGGGCGAGCTCGGTGCCGTGCGCGCGCCGGAACGGTCTTCTCCGTTTACTCATGACGTTGAGTATTTTTACTCAACTCCGTGAGCAAAGCAATTCGACATGCAGAATTCGTGCGTACTGGAGGCGCAGGACGATCGCGCCCGCTCGCATGCCGCTACCGCTTGAGCGGCGCGTAGAAGGTGCCCTCGACCTCGACGATGTCGTCCTGGTTGAGGCGGTCGACCTCGATGATCGTGCGCGGCGGATAGGGACCCTTGCCCCACAGCTCCGCCTGGACCTTGTTCACGAGCGGCCGGAACCGGTACATGTCGGTCACGTAAACGACGATCCGCACCGCGTCGCGCAGCGTCGCGCCCTCCGACTCGGCGATCAGCTTCATGTTGAGGAACGCCTGCATCGTGCGCGCCTCATCGCCCTGCACCAGCGCGTTGGTCTTGGGATCGATGCCGCGCATGCCGGCGACGAACACGAAATCCCCCGCGCGCGTGCCCAGGTTCCAGGTTCCGGTCGGCTTGATCGCCCCGGCCGGGGACAACGTCTTCACGCCACTGGGCGAGACCTGCTGCGCTGCAGCCTGGAATGACACCGACAGGATCACGGCAAGCGCCGCGTTAGTGCCTATTAGCATTCGTTTCATTGCATCTCTCCTTTAGTTTAGTGTCGCTCGGACCAAACGGTGGACTTTGCGAGGGCTTGTGGGCTGGCGGCGTCCATCGGCGGCCATTGTAGAGCGGCCGGGCAGTACCCGGTATTCTCTCGCTTCTACGTCCCGACCTACCCCGTAAAGGAGCAGTGAATATGAAGGTCTATGAAAGACTCGCCCATGCGTTCAAGGCGGAAGGCACAACCGCGACCTTCGGCATGATGGGCGACGGCAACATGTACTGGATCTACGCGCTCGACCGGCTCGGCGTCAAGGTGCACGAGGTGCGCCACGAGGGCGCGGGGCTCGGGATGGCGGACGGCTATGCGCGGACCACGCGCACCCCGGGCATTGCCACGGCAACCTGCGGCCCGGGCGTCACGCAGCTCGCCACCGCGCTGGTGACCGCAGCCCGCGCGCACTCCCCGCTGGTCGCTTTTTGCGGCGAGGCGCCCAGCACGGACGACGAGTACGCCCAGTTCCTGGACCAGGCGCGCTTTGCGGCCGCCTGCGAAACCGGCTTCGTACGCCTCGTCGCGCCCGACCAGGCGGACGATGCCGTGCGCAAGGCGTTCTATCTGGCGAAGACCGAGAACCGCCCCGTCATGCTGAGCTGCCCGATGGACATCCAGCAGAAGAAATTCGAGGACGACGACGAAGCGTACAAGCCGTCCTCGACGCTCTTCACGCGCGGGGCCGTGCACCCGGACGCGAGGGCGCTGGAGCAAGCCGCCGACATGGTGGTCGGCGCGAGGAAGCCCGTGATCATCGTGGGCCGCGGCGCCCAGTGGGCGGGGGCCGGCCCGGCGGTGCTCAAGCTCGCCGACCGCATCGGCGCGCTGATCCTGACGACCCTGCTCACGAAGACCTTCCTCAACGAGTCCGAGTATCACGCGGGCATCTCCGGCCTCTACGGCTCGCGCCCGGCCATGCAGCTGGCCCACGAATGCGACCTCGTCATCGGCGTGGGAGCGAGTCTCAACCGCCACACGCTCGAGAACGGCTACATGTACCCCGAAGCCCGCTTCGTGCACATCGATTCGCAGCCGCATCTCATGATGGGCGGGGGCCGGGCCGCCGACTGCTACCTGCAGGCCGACGCCCGGATCGGCGTCGAGGAGCTGGAAAAGCTCCTCGCCAGCCGCGGCGTGAAGCAGGCGGGCTACCGCACGCCCGACGTGAAAGCGAAGCTCGTCAACCACCAGGCGGACCGCACGGAGTTCGAGATGGATCCGGGCACGGTTGACCCGCGCGAGGTCGTGCTCGCCCTCGACGAGATCGTGCCGCCCGAGATCGGGGTGCTCTCAGGCAGCGGCATGACCTCGGCGTTCTGCAGCATGCTGATGATGCGCCGGCGCGCGCTGGCGCAGAGCGGGCACTTCTTCGGCTGCATCGGGCAGATGCTGCCGGCCGCGATGGGGGCGGTCGTGGCCACGGGCAAGCCCCTCATGCTGCTCGACGGCGACGCCAGCGTGATGATGCACCTGGCGGAGTTCGAGACGGCGGTGCGCTACAACATGCCGCTGCTCGTGATCGTGATGAACAACCAGGCGCTGGGCGCCGAGTATTACAAGCTCGACGCGCACCAGATGGAGACCCGCGGCTCGGAGATCACCACGCCGGACCTGGGCAAGGTGGCCGTTTCGTTCGGCGGGCGCGGCCGCAAGGCGACGACCATCGAGGAGCTGACCTCGGCCGCAAACGAGTTCGTGGCGAAGCCCGGCCCGATGATGGTCGACCTGCGCATCTCGAAATCGGTGCCGAGCGTGCCCTATCGGCGGCTGCACTACGGCCGGGACGAGTAGAGAGCCGGCAGCAGGCGGTCAGGGCCGCGGCACCGTTCGCAGCCCTTCTTTAGTGGTCTCTCGCGTAAGCCTTCCGGAAACGGTGGTCTGTGCCCGGTAATGCTTAGAGGCTTTTTTTTGGGCCAGGAAATGGGCTTCTAAGCGCTCAAGACGGCCCGAAATAACGCTGTTACTTGAGGAGATCAAAGAGTTGGCGTGGTCCGACCCCGGCGCCAGCGTTCTATCCTGCGGCCGAAGCATTGTGGGATTCAATTGGAATCGTGCCGTCGTGATCACAATCTGGGGGATTTGATGCGTCGGCGCCGCGTAGCTTGTATGATCACGTCAACCAATACCTTCAAGAACTCAAAAAGTGGCACACGCTCGGTCTCGCGCTCGCGATGTCAATTTCGCAATGAAGCCGGTCAGATCTTTTCTTCGATGGATTGGTGGCAAGCGGCAGCTGACTGCGCGCCTGCGTCCCTACTTGCTGGAAAACATTAATGACGTGCGATATCACGAGCCATTTGCGGGCGCAGCAAGCCTCTACTTCGCTGTACGACCGCTTCGTGCCAATCTGTCCGATCTTAACCGTCACCTGATCGAGTGCTACAGGCAGATTCGCGACAACCACTCCAGAGTCGCGGCCTATCTGTGGGCCCACGCAAGAAAGAATTCCGAAAGCTATTATTATCAATTAAGGGAGCAGTACAACCGTTCTTCGCGAGGTTCGGCTCAGGCAGCTCGGTTTATTTACCTGAATCGTACCTGTTTTAATGGAGTGTTCAGAGTCAACACGAAGGGGCACTTCAATGTCCCGTATGGAGACAAGCCGAATCCAAGATTCCCAACGGCCGCACAGCTAAAGGCCATCGCCCAAGCACTAAAAGGCACGCGGCTCTTCGCCGGGGACTTCGAAGTCGCGTTGCGCAAGGTGCGCAAGGGCGATTACGTCTACCTGGATCCGCCTTATCCGCCGCTCAACGGGACCGCTTTTTTCACGCATTACACCGCAGATCGATTTAGTGCTGCTAACCAAGAGCGGCTTGCGAAAGCTGTCAAGGAACTCCACAAGAGAGGAGCTTGGTTTCTGATGACGAATGCCGAGCTCCCGAGCATCAGAAAGTTATACAGAGGTTTTCGAATCTCGAAGCTAGAAGTGACGAGATACGTTAGTTGCAAGGGGACGCGGCATCGCGTTGGCGAGGTGGTCATTACTAACTACCCTCCGCCGAGGCGACGACAGCTGGCTCGTGGCCGCGCTACGTAACTACCTAGACGAAGCCGCTGCAAGCCCCGACTGTTCTGTCACCTGGAAGTCCAGCAATGCGCGTACGGCTGGCGGGTGGCGATGGACGTCCCAAAACCTGCTTGTCGTGCCAAGAATCTCGTCTAGAAACTGCCTAAATCGAATAATCCTCTGATAGGCAACGATCTGTACCGAATCAATATCCGGATAGTTGTCCCAAGACGGAATTGGGGGGGCATCGAAGTCCAACATCTCTGAAATACGCTCGATTCGATCCTTTATTTCCCGCTCACTAAGCGTTCGAAACACGGGAATGCGCTCGACATGGTCGCCGTAACTCGCGCGTCCCCTATGTCCGGAGTCTGATCTCGTTGGGCCGTCATCATTCAGTGGAAACAATGGGTCACTAGCGAAATGCGGGTCATAGTGGACAATCTTCCAATAGAACGAATGCTCCCTTTCCCCGCCACCCTTCTTGGCGAAGTCGCACGTCATATTGCCGCCCGTGACGTTGAACTGCGCCACAACTTTCTTGCGATGAAGAGTGAAGTAACCAAGTAAATGAGCAATGCCTCTTACGCTGTAGTGGCTTGAGTAGTAGCCGGCGACTGATGCCCATAGAGGGCTTGCTCGTGTCAATGCGGCAGATATCAGCAGACTCTGTATTGCACGTAACCAGATATCCACAGCCGCACTCGCAAAAAGGCTTGCGCCTTTCGCGTTTATTGCAACAGTGCCAGTGCGACCAGGTGGAATTAGCGATTCTAGATAGGCCGCTAAAGCAATGGGTTTGGGAAACGTTTCGGCCCCAGCTCTGTTCAGGACGCCGAATGCCGCCTTTACCCTAGCTTGCACCGACGTAGCGATGGTCCAAGTCATCTAGCAAGGGCAGCAAGGACTTTCCCACGCGCATTAGCAGCCAAAGTTGCCAATCGCTCGGGCCGAACAGTGCTTATGGACTTCTTGGCGTGAGCTGCGGCCCAAAGAGTGTCACGAAATCGGGCGATGCCACCGCTGCCCAAGAATCCCTTCTCTTTGAAAACTCGTTTCGGGATGAACAGGTCGCGCTGCAACAGGCCTGCTCTCTTCACGGCGCCTTTCAGCCAAGCAGTCAAATGAGCCTGGGCCTTCCTGGAAATCAGCGTAATTTTCTTATTTCGTAACTCGAGAATCATCGCAGGCGTGAGCGCAAGAAATGCAATTAAGACTCGTCCCTGATAGACAACATTTTCAGCGCTCAAACCCCCTTTCGCACCGGGTTTCGCCATTCTTCCTGTAGCTTCTAACCAAGACTCGAGACATTGAGCTACAAACTCGGCTTGTTCTTCCAGCCCTTCAAGTCCGGCACTCATCAAGTAAGGAAGTACGTCCTCGATTGCCGAATTGAGTGTGGACAGAGTCACTACATCCTTGACGCCGTATTTAATGCCGGGGATCTGAATCATCCCAACCAAGGGTCCGATCTCTAGCATTAGTTTGCGCCCCAAGTCTTGTGCTCGCTCTTTGTCGTCGAGGGCATCCCTTTGGCCACGGGCGGTGGGAAACAGGTCGGCGACCAAAGAGCGGTCAACTCTCTTCTGATAAAAGTTCACATCAATGAAGATCTGTGCTTGTCTCCTTGGAGGTTGACCAGGTTCGTCGAGATTTAGAAAGACCTCAGCCGGCACATCCCAGGTCACATCCTGTTGTTTCTCCGACTTGATCATGACAGCAAGGTACGCTCCATTAATCCGATGCTGGCCGTCGATGACGGAGAAATTTAGTCTTGGGTCTTCCTCATCAAAGATGAGCTGTGCTACAGATGGCTCATTACGTCTACGCGGCTCCGTTGTCTTGATCTGAGCGCCGTTAACGTGCAGAAGCACATTGGCAAAAGTGGGATAAGCGCTTCGTTGAAAACCCACGATACTTGGAATACGGGGAGGCCATTCGCGCGCCGGATCTGATTTCTTAGGTTCGTAGATTTCCTTAAAGACTCGATCGACGATTGCAGCCCCGTCCCGGACTTCACTCTGCAGGAGATAAGCAGCAATTTGGACGACCCGCTTCCAATCCAACGCTCGTTGAATCGCCTTCACCTTGTTTGCATCGCGGTGAGGGGCGTGCGGAACACCAGGCCACCAAGCCATCAGCTTCGTAACATCGATGGCGGTCAGGCAGTGTTCTACAGCCTGTAGATCACCTGGGGCGAACGGATTGTTTGGAACGATGACGGAGATGTACTGAAGCTGCGGCGTAGCCATAGTGCCCCCAAGATTTATGGGAAGGACTCGCCAAGAATGACGATGTCAAAACCGCCTATGTTGACCCTCCCAATCGAATGATGCATTACCAGGGCCTGCAGGATCAATGCGAGATCGTTGCCAGTCCCCGTATAACTATCCGCTTCTGGCCGTATGCGGACATGGAGCACTCCCGAGGCTTTGGTCGCGCAGCCAGCGCAATACAGCAACCGCGATGAAGTCGCGCGGTGATCGGAGTGGATGACGGCTGCAGTAGGTACGGGCAGCAGGGCCACTCTCTTACCTTTTTCATACCCCTTTCATGGCCTTTTTATGCCCCTTTCGTGGCCCTTTGGTGGCCCATTCGTGACCCTTTGGTAGCCCTTTGGTAACCTTTCCTACCCGTTTTCTAGGTCCTATCTACCCGCGCGGGGATTAAATGTGCTAATCCCAAATCACACGCCAATTCCATTGTTGATTGAGACCACCAAGAAACCCTTTCGCAACTAGACAACCTATCCGCCTTAGTCGGCCGACCCCTTGAGTTTGGTTGCGGAATAGCGCTGACCTCCCCGGAGGATTTGGCGGGATCCTCCTTGTATGCCCATGAGGGGAGTGCTTGCGCCAGAAATCGAGGAAGTGGGAACATGGAGGACCTGCCGTTTTCAGCGGAGATTCAAACTGGATGCCAGGAAGGGTCGGTGACTTTCGTTGCTCTGCCGCGTATCGTTAAATCCGGAACTGGTAATTTGAGCTCGAAATTGCAGAGCGGCATTGACTCGGCTGGGAGAAGAACGTGAAAGCAATTGCCACGATTAACTTTAAGGGCGGCGTTGGAAAAACCACCGCAACGTGGGCAATAGGCAACATTGCCGCACTCCCCCGACACAATCGCGTCCTGTTATTTGATATGGACGCACAGATGTCGCTTACTCAGGCAATCGCATTGAATGAGGATGGCAGTCCGTTCAAGGACTTCTCAGACTGGTATGAAAAATCTATTGCAAAGAAATCAACGATCTTCGAAGCGCTTGAAGATTTCAACAAGCCCGGAGCATTTAACTTCAAGATCGATTTCAATTTTATCTATCGAATCTCGGAGCGATATCATTTCGTACCCTCAGTCCAGGACTTATACTGGACTGAACTGGATGTTTTTGACCGCGAGAAAATTAAGCATTTCGTGCAGCGATTACTGGAAAAAATTGAGAATTCCCCAGGACTGGAGAAGTACGATTGTGTCCTATTCGACTGCCCTCCTTCGTTTAGCATTCTGAGTTATTCGGTATTGTCGTGCTGCGATCTCGTCCTAATTCCAATAAACCCTGACTTTTTTGCTGCCAAAGGGCTTGATCTGCTACTCAGCAGCCTGCGCCTTCGAATAGAGCCTCATCCCCTTCCAAAGATTGGCGTATTCATGAACAAGGCAAAGAAGCCTGGTGGCAGTTCCATGAAGCGATACAGCAACGAAACTCAGCGATACCTCGATGATGCTTCTGATGTCTTGGACAAAGTCGGAAGTAAGTACAAATTGAATGCTCGGCTGTTCGATACGGCGATTCTTGATCGCGTTGGAATGAAACGCGCGATACAGGAAGGCATGCCCTCAGAATCGAGATCGCAGTTCCAATCCCTGAGCAACGAGATCTTCAAATTTCTTAATGAGTAGGACGCATGGAACAAGACCTGTTGAAGCGGCTGAAAACGATCGAGGAGCGCCTCGATAAGATTTCTAAGGAGCTTGTTGAGCTTCGGGAAAAAGGGCCTCCCCGGCCGCCAGCCAGAAAACGAAAGGAAAAGTTACCACCGCCTACAGAAGAAGAAGTCTCAGCAGGTCGACGGTACTTTTCAGATCTCTTCCAACGCTGGATGGATGGTAAAGAACAGGAGGTTCAGGAAGAACTTGAAGGCGTCGACATCGAGAAACTGCGTAGATTGGCTGACATCAATAATCTAAATGTAACTGCAAAGATGTCCAAACAAAGGATATTGCAATTGGTGGCGGCACGTTTTCGCGAGAAGAGACAGCTATTGAGGCCGCCAATCGTTCGAGGGAATTCTTCCTAAGTCGCTAACCGGTCAAGTAACTGCAAATCAGTGCCCACCACCCCGTCCTCTAAGCGCCGGCAGCCGCAGCTGTCGAGGGCTCCTCACAACGGTTATTCTTTCAGCCCGCAATAGCCGTGGTCGTCCGCCGCTATCGCGTTCGTACTGACCGCTCACCTTTACTGTCTTGTTAATCCATCTGCGAGCGTTCGCTACGTCGAGCTGTTCGATTATGCATCGGATCGTCCCTATGGTAGGAACATTTCGAATCTCGACCCTCTTTGCATCTAGATCCAGCTCTCGTATCGTCCCTTGGAACGTCCCTCTTGCCGGTTGACGTAGTGATGGCTTGGCAATCGCTTGACGCAAAATATTTCGCTCATCCACAGTCAGGACGCCGGCCTGACTGCCTGGTGAGGTGAGTTCTACTCGATCAATTCCGCTTCGCCCGCTTGGGGAAATGCGTTGGGCCGTGATCAGAGCGGCGTCACGTACCGCTGGATCAGGCAAAATCCCTACGATGTCATCGCTCACTCCTTGCTGCGTGAGCATATGCGGAATTCTTGAGAGCGCACGAATAGCTATCCTAACAGCCTGAAAGACAGGTTCGTCTTCCGTGAGGAATGAAACTTGGCGCTCATCACGTACCGGAGGCGCAAGTTTCAATCCAATGATCAAGCTTCCTCGAGCAAGCCCCGAAAGGAGAAGATCCATATTGTCGACTCGGCTATCTTCCGTGATTCCACCGACGGCCCTTGCGAGCTTACGGGATTCGTCCCTTAGCAGATCAAGCAAGTGGGTAAGCGCTGAAACACGTGGTTCGTGCGTTAGCGTTGCCGGGCCTTCGGCATTGATCACTAAGTCCGACTCCTCGAGTAGCCGAGCATATGGAAGCTCCTCAAGATATAGCTTTTCGAGAAGCGTCTGATATGGCGCGATCAGTTGATTGACATCGACGTCAACGGAGCGCGCAACCTTAAGGGCGGCAGCGATCTGATCGTGCACGAGCGCAGCACGTCGATGGACTTGATCGACCCAAGCTCCCATCATGTCACCTTAATAACGCCACGCAGATCCTCCGGAAGCAGATTCTTGGCTGCCGCCGTCTTAGGGCCCACGTACTGAAAGAAAACTGAAAAATCATTGTGCCCTGGCACCCGCAACGTAAGGTAAAGGTCCAACTTGTAATCCCTATGTATCGTGTCGCGCGACAGTCCCAGGCGGATTAGTGGCAGGTCAGAAACGTCGATCGCGTCTATGATCACTGTTGCTTCAATATCTTCTGGCAAGTCCTTGTCCGAAAAGAAGCTGCCGGCGAGTATGAGTTCACGGCCGTTCAAGAGCGGCAGTAGAGACAATCTTAGGAATTGCTCCACTGTAGCCCAAAGCGCTTGCCGGTGCGGGTTTGTGCAGAAACGCTGTCCAATCTCAATTAGCGAGCCCTCATGCACCCCAGGCGGCAACAGGCCCCTATGATCAAGATCCGGCAACGGCATGGTCGCACCTAACCATCACTATGCGATCGTTTACGCCACGTTTGTAATTCGCCGGACCAATATGATTAGATTCGCACGACAGGCCTATCAAACAGTTACCAGGTTGTTGAAGAACTCTCCGCACCCGGAAAATCCGTCATTCTTCCGACGACGGAATTCCAGTAACTGCTTGATTCATCCTAAGGCTGATTCTCTGGACTCCCGCCGCTCCGGTAGCCATCAGAGTTTTTCAACACTCCGTTAGTTCTCGATGCTTTCCTCCACCAACCTTATTTCGGCGGGAGTAAGGCCATACAGGTCAAAGACTACCTGGTCAATTTTTTGCTCCCACTCTGTCGTATCGGCCTCGAGATCACGCTGCTTTTCTGCCGAGATGCGATCTACGTAACTAACAACTTGCTTCTCTAGGCTGTTCTCCCAATTGGCGATGGGTATTTCTGAAATATTGTGAGGGGAGAAATTAATTCCACCATCCATAGCCAAACTCCCATAGCACTCTTTGAGAAAGAATCTCACAAGTTTTGAATTCAAAATCCCTACCAAACAATCTGGACAATAACCTGTTCTAAAGCTTCTAAGAATTACCGTGGATTTCCCAGCAACATATTCACCTTGCTTGTCCAGAAAGGACTCAAAATGGCGAATACCGGAAATGATTATCTTTGGACTTACTGATTGAGAGTATCGTCTTGGGAATTTGCGACGCAACCTTTCGGCATTCACGATTGGTCTTGAATATTTCGACTTAAGGTAGGTAGTCTGCTTTTGCCCCCATAAACTTGCATAGGGATCGATAGTACCGGTATTTACAAATCTCAGGAAATCTTTTTTGGAATTCGTCCATTCCTCAAGAACCTTTGCAATTTCGTACGCCTCTGAAACTGTGAACGGTTCCTCTGGGTCACAGCAACTCATTAGTTTCGGATGGCCATCTATAATCTTAAGAATAAGTGACAGATGTGGGCTTAGAAAGACTCCCCAATTTGTGAACTGCTCCAAAGAATTTGCCGGCATCGTTTGCTCGAAGACCAACTGTTGGTTATCCATGAATCTTCGAACCGTCAGGCTAGACGGCCGATTCTTCGACATCAATATCACCACTGGGAATACGCCGACGGTTTCAAACGCCCTGAATTTGGAGTAGTCGACGATGTGATAAACATGGCGCTTCGAGTATTCCCGTAGCGCCTTACCGTACCGTATAGACAGCCATTTGTTCGGTGTAATAAACGTAGCCGTTCCTACCGTGTTAACTCTCTTCAACCCTAGCTCCCAGAATGGAATATACAAATCCCAGTTGCCACGGGTTGTCTCAAACAAGTTCGCAATTAGTTCCCGCCCACGCGCATCGTTGCGCACCATTGTCTCCGAATCGACGTATGGAGGGTTAGCGATAACTACGTCAAACCCTCCACGTTTCCGAAACACCTCCGAAAACCAAGTTTCAAAATCGAAGGTCACTTCATAACCTAAACTCTGTTTCGCAGCCAAGATAGTCTCGTCGAGCTTCGCTTCAATCTTTCTCTTTAGTTGCGCCTTGACCGAAAGATCAACCTCATTGAAAAACTCGTCCTTTAGCCTTTCGATGTCGTAAATTCGTCGCGACTTGAAAGGAAATCCCAATAGCGAATTTCCAGCGACTATCTTGTAATCCAAGTTAGGTAGCGGCTTAATCTGCTTTACTTCCTCTTCATCAACTACAAGTGAAAGCCAAAGTCGCAACTTGGCAATCTCAACTGCGCCAGCGTCGATGTCTACGCCGTAAAGGGAATTTTGAATTGCGTGACGCTTAAACTGATAAGGTGTTCGTTCGTGAACATCGTTGAAATAAGGAGTGAGCGAAGAACGGGCCCGGACAATCTCCGTCATCATCCCCACCGGAAACGCCCCCGACCCAACTGCTGGGTCACAGATGGTAATTTCAGTAAGCTTTTCATCAATCAGCCGGGCATGCCTTTCTATACTCTTGGGAAGGTGAAGCACGTAGCTTTTGGTGCCCGACATGCGCGCCGCCTCGTAAAGAGCGGCATGGTCGCCAAGATGAACGAACGTCTCAATGTCGGCACGTGGAACAAGTTCGCGACGAATGGTTTTCTTAAGTGACGCTTGCTCGGTCTCCGATTCGCCAAACAGCTTGGTCTGCTTTAGTTTGGTAGAGGCAACAGATTCTTCAATAGTATTGAGCGCGGTGTCTAGGTAGTTGATGAGGCTTTCCTGGCACATGTAGTGAACGATCTCGCGGGGGGTGTAGTACGCGCCAAGACCCTTGCGCCTATTTTCCTCGATGAGATTTTCAAACACCTTGCCGAGCATTTCGGGGTCAATTGCGACTTCTTTTTCAAGTGGCTCGGCCTCGTTGACAGTAAAGTTGTAGCGATCAAACACGTCGAGAACTCCCGTGCCGGTGATACCTTCGTCAACGCGCTCAGTATTGGTGAACAGTTTGTTCGGCAGGATGATGTCAATCTTGCGCCAGTTGTAGTCGCCGAGCGGCTCGAAAAGGCCTCCGTTTAGAAAGGGGACTCGACATTTGAAGTGGTTACACAGTGCGTCGTGACCGCGGTCGGTGGCGAGCGTGTCGTAGAAAAGCGGTTCAAGGATGTCGTTAAAAAAGTTCTCGTATTTCCCATACCGCCCACTTGCTAGGCGCCGAAGGAAATCGTGTTGACCTCTACCCCAATCCTGTCCATTTGCAACACCTAGCCATCCCTTTTTCTGAATAAAGTAGAGGAACACGATTTGGCCCACGAGCTTCTTGGCGAAGTCCACGGTGTTCACGCCCTTGGCTCTAAACTCCTCTCGAATAGGGTTGCCTTTTTCGACAAGCTTCTCTAGCGCGTTGCAAATGTCCCCGAACAATTCGGCATATTTGGTGAAGAACTCCTTAGTGACGGCCTCAACGCTGAAAGCTTCCTCGATTTGAGCCAACGTGGGGTCGGTCGCAGTGTCCTGAAGCAGCCCTAGGAACCGCGTCTGTGCGGTGTGAGAGCTCTCTCCTTCGCCTACTAGGTACGAAAAGCGACGCGCAGGTGTTAACCGTGTTTCGATACCGACTTTGCTCGACTCCTTTTCGACCGTTGCGTAGTCCATCTTGACGTAGGAAAACCGCCATTGCGTTTCAGTAGGCGAGACGAAGGCCACGAGTGCTGCCTCTTTTTCATCTCGCGTCTTGAGATGGTGGGCGACAAAGTTACGAATTGCAGTACGCGCGCGTTCCAGCTTTGACTCTCTGGTAAGGTGAACAATCAGGACATCGAGCTTTTCCTTTTCTGGTGACGTGTACGTGCCAAGCCGCTCATAGCGTTGGACGTGATCCTTGAAGGCGTCCTTGATGTATTGGCTGTTCCACGCCTGTGCCTTAGATCCGTCGATACGATTGAGCAAGTTGATCGCAAAGGTGCCAAAGCGCGTCTTGTCAAACGCACTGGTGAACGTCTGGGTGATTAGAGCGCGCGCCTGGTCGCGGTTCATTTGGGAGCCAACAGGAAAGACGAGAGGATCACTTCGCGCGGACTAAATGCATGCGCAGATTGTTGCGCGCGGGGGAATTGGAAAAAAAGTGTCGGGATGTCACGGCGCAGGATGCCGAGCACTTTCAATGGAACGGGCTCCTTCTTTAACGCTTCGGCGACTTTCTTAGTGGTCGGGCGCGGCAATGCTCCGTCAATCAGAAGCTGAATTACCCGTTGGAGGTAGAGTTCGTCGTCTTCGGTGAAACCGTGATATCCACGGATTTCCTTCGCCTTGAGCCGTTTCAAGACATATGCGTCATTCGCCCCGCCTTTATGTTTGGGGATGGCGTCGTCCAGCTCTGCACTAGTGGCTCCTTCAAAGGCGGCCTTATTCTTATCGAGCAATCTGTAGAAGTCATGTGGGATGGCTTGGCGAATTTCCGAAGGATCTGGTGGTTTAAGGACTTTTGCGGCAGCAAAGAAATCCAACTCGAGAGGCGACACCTCGCTTAATTGGGCCAAGAAAAACTTGTCGAGCTTTCCTTGACGGAAAAAGGTGACAAGTGACGGAAATTCCTTTGCGCCACCGCTCATTTCAAGCGAGACTGTCCTCGTTGAGCGTGCTTTCTTCGGTAGCCGCTTGATGCGAGTAAATAGCTCCGGTTGCTTATCCCGCACGTCGCGTATCTCAGTTAAGTATTCGAGTTCACTTTCCTCTTCTTCGTCTTCGCCGGTAATTGTTTTCTTGGATGTCAACTTGGCGAAGAGATCATGTGACTTGATGTCCTCGCCCTCGGTCAACAGTCGAGCGTCCGCACCCAGCATTTCGATAAAAGCATGGATTTTGGCTTCAGCTGCTTCTTTTAGCTTGATAACGTCGTTGCTTTCCTGCGTCGGGAAGAAATTGTACGTGTGAATCGTATCGAACAATGTGTCGACACGATTGACACGGCCGACGCGCTGAATGAGCCGCGTTGGATTCCAAGGGATGTCGTAATTTATGACGATATTAGCGCGGTGAAGGTTTACGCCTTCGGAAAGTACCTCAGTGGCAACGAGGATGCGGTATTGATTCTTCGGCTGAAAGGCCCTCGCATCAAAGTTGGCGATAACTTCCCTGCGCACAGATTCATCAGAATCGCCGGAGTACAGCAAGACATTTTGCTCGACGTCTTCCTTGATTCGTTTGGCAAGATATTCGGCGGTCTCTCTGGACTCACTGAATATAATGAGTTTCCCCTTCTTTAGCTTGGCGTCACCACGTAGCACCTCCCGAAACGCGTCCCACTTTGGATCACGTCTGATCGCTTTCCAAAGCTCCGAAACCCTTCGGAGGATCTTGCGGTCACCCTCGAGATCTCGAATAAAGTCAGGCCTAAAGTCCTTAGCGTCTAACCTTTCCGCTTTCTCTACTTCGAGTAACCGGTCGATGCCTTCCTGGTCGTCAGTCTCTAGGAGATCGAAGATCTTGTTGATGTGCTCTTTGCTGATGTAAACATGACCTTTTAAGAACTCCTCGATCACACGATCGTAGGAACGGATGAATCGCTCGAGGGTAAGTCGAAAAGCGTGAAAGCTGCTTTCGAGCCGCTTGATCAGCAGGATCTTCATGAACTTGGCCAGGTTTCGTTGGCTCTGTCTCTGTTGTTCCTCAACCTTGCCCTCGTAATAGGTCAGTGGCTTATACCGTGCGTACGTGAAGTCCTTCGTCAATACACGGACCGTCTCATCGAAGATTTCGTTCTCAGTCTTGCTGAACTTGTAGAAAAGGGGCTGAGGATCTGTGACTTCTGGAAACTTTAACCCTTGGAGCTTCAGATCCTCCCCGTAGTACTTCATGATTTCGGTTCGCGTGCGCCGAATCATCAGGTGCTTGAGTACCTGTTCTCGAGTCGCCTTTGCGTTGGTTTGCACGGTACTAAAATACTTTTCACGGTCGGCCTGACGATCGAGACCATTCAGATTCTTGTCAAGCCGAGTAAAGAATGCTTCCAAGTTTCGGACGTTAGGGATCGTACTGTTCTTTCCGTTCTGGAATAATTTGACCTGGCTAAGGATGTCCCGCGGCGTGTTATTCATTGGAGTCGCCGACACCAGAATAACTCGCTTGCCACGACATATTTGCGCCAGCATTTCGTAGGTTTGATTCGTCTCGGTACGGAAGCGGTGCGATTCATCAATGAAGACATTGGTGTACTTCGCGACATCTCTCTCAAGCAGATCTTCCAACTTTCCGATCGATTCGAAATCAGTTTGCGGCACTCGAAAATCCCCAAACACATTCGGCCAAGAACCCGGATTGTGTTTGTCCAGCAGGTGCGGTGGCGCGATCACGAGTGAGCGGCCATCGAGTTGCTGGGCAAGCAGTGCCGCCATGTAGGTCTTGCCGAGACCAACGACGTCCGACAAGAACAGGCCCCCGTATTCTCCGAGTACTTTCCTAGCGCTAAGGACTGCCTCTTCCTGATATTTCAGACGCTTGAAGCCGACAGGAACGTAAATGTCTTCCAGTTCATCAGGACGGTTCAATTCGTCCTTGAAATACTCGTAGAGAAACTTGAGATATAGCTCAAACGGCGTGAAATGAGCGAAGGGGGAGCGGTTAACGACAGCATCCTCATATGGCTTCGAAACATCCACGGCCATTGCCCAGAGCTCGTTAAATTTGGCAATTGCGAATTCATAATCCGCACGGTTCTTTAATTCGACGTTGAACTCAAGGTTATCCTGCAAGCCCGATTGAGTCAGGTTGCTGGAGCCCGTAATGACGCGCCCCTTGTCCCTATCTCCTTCGGCGAACGTCATGATGTACACCTTGGCATGCAAATCCTCGGTCGGATGAGCCTTGATCTCGAGCTTGCCCGACCGAACCCATTCCACAAACTTGTGAACGCCAGATTCGATTTCCGCGCTGTCGGAGGATTTCTCGAGCTCGCCCAGCACATCATCTACAACCTGTTCCTTCGCTGACGCATGGGATTTCAAACTTAGCTCACCTTGCTCTCTGGCACGCTGCAAAAGTTCGTAAGCAGAGCGATCCGTCTGCAGCCCCACCAGAATACGAATCTTTTCTACGTTCTCCAGAGCTGGATAAAGCTTGTAAAAGCCGCTGATGAAAAAATATGCAACCAAGCAGTCAAAATAGCGTGTGTCCTCTCCGAGCAACACACCGAACCGGTCACGCAATGTCTTGCCGGCTTCATTCGTAAGGAAAGTCAGGTCAGAGGACATGAATTTGGGCGGGGTCGCATGAGTGAGTCAGTGAGGAACTGCATATCGCTTTGCGAGCCGGTCGTCGATTAATGCACGAAGATCGTGCTGGGTAACGCCAAGCGGTGCCAACAAATTGTAGGCCCGCGTCACTAACCTATTGAGCTTGCGCTCGGCCTTCTCAATATCGACCTGATATCCCCTCGCCAGTATTTGAGCACGGGTGCCACGATACTTAAGGCTAAGTGCCTCAATCCAGTCCGGCGCAGCCTGAAGTCTAAGCAAAGTATGGCTCGTAGGCTGCCAGTCGCAGCCGACAGTTAGCGTGCCGATTCGCAGGTGTTGATCCACGTAGGTGACCCGGACCGGTTCGCCCACAGGCGGCGAGTGTGCCAAGGCGACCACCAAGCTTACACCAGCGGAAGCGACACCCGGCCACACCCCTTCTGCCTTCGCAACTACGACGACGTCCAGGGCCTCAATGCTCAAGAACCGTCCATCAAAACCAATAAGCGCTCTTTCTGTCGACCGAAACTTTCGGCGGCGGGTCCTGAATTTCTTCAGTCCTTCCAGCAAATCGTACCGGTCAACACTCAATTGGTATTCCATGACTACCTCCAAGTGCTGCGCGATTCCTCTACCTGGGCGTCGACCTGATTCCACCTATTCGCAGACGCCGGCTTTCGATTCGCGAATTTCGACTTAACTTGTCCCCATCACTCAGAAAGCTTCAACCCCGCCTCAGCGATGATCTTCGCGAATTTTGCCGATTCGCCCTGGATGAACTGGCGATACTCGTCCGGGGTATTGGTCGAGGGCTCGAAACCCAGTGCCCGGAATTTCGCGGCGAGGTCCGGCATCTGCATGATCTGCACCGCCGCCGCGTTGAGCCGCTTCAGGATCGGATCGGTAAAACCGGGTACAGACCACGTTTTTCCTACTCATCCGGCCCGCGATGCGCGATACCTTCTCGTCGTCAGAGATATCCGTGCGATGCTCAATCTCAGTCATCTCCCGCTTAATTGTTTCAGTAATGTTCATTCCAATTCCTAGGCCAGCGCGACGTGAGATTGCCCATCAGCGACCGGTAGTTCAAAGCAGGTCGGGACGGTTCTTTTTCAGCCAGTCGCGCACTTCTTTGATCAGCGCCCCAGCCAACTCGGCGCATTCACGCGCCTTGGATTCCTCGACCTCTGCGCCCTCGTAGTCGGCGAGATTGCGAGCGCGGCGGAAGCCGTCGAGGACCCTCATCCGCTCGGGCGCCAGGCCGATCGCTTTCGGCAAGGCCTGAATCGTGGTCTGCTGATGCCCCGCCTCGCTGGTGGACGGACGATAGCCGTTGGCCTGGAGAGCGGCGAGCGCAGCCTGCATGATGGCCTTATAGGCCAGATCGAGCCTGCTGCCCGGGCTCAATTCCCCCCGTTTCGCGTCGCGCAACGCGGCCTCGGCTGACGCAAGCAACCGGAAAACGTCATCGCGCGAAGGCTTATGCGCCTTGAGCTTTCCGATCGCCAGCAAATTGTCCAAAGTCATCGGGGGTTCCGATCAGAAATAGCTTGGGTTCCGCCACGACACGCGCGATGAAACCGCCTTTCTCCTTCGATTTGGCGCGCAGCTGCGACTTGGAGTAGACACTCGGATTCACCTGCCTTCGCAGACGCTCTTCAGCCGGCGAGAGCGCGAGCACGGCGTCGCTGAACTTGATGTCGCCCACTATCATCACGTCGATGTCGCTCTTCGCCGTGTCTTCCCCGCGCGCGACCGAGCCGTAGACGAACGCGACCACAATGCGTTTCGCCAGCGGCTCGAGCGCTTCCCGCAGCACGTCCGTCACGCCAAAGGTCTTGAACACGATCGCCTTCAATTCCTCGAAGATCGGCGAGCCCGGGTTGGCGCGATAGTAAACCTGCCTGCCGCGCTGCTCGCGGGTAACGAGGCCGGCGCTCACCAGCCCCTGGAGCTCCTTCTGCACCTGGCTTACCCCGGCGCCGGCGTAGTCCACGATCTCGCGCAGGTAGAACGATTGCCCGCCGCGGCCGAAGAGGAGCGCGAGCACGCCGCGGCGCGCTTTGCCGAACAGCAACTCTCCGAGGCCGGTCCCGCGTTCGCCCATGGTTCGAACCGAAAATCGGTAGAATCATACCGAAATTCGGTGCGATGGGTGTGATTAAAGTGGCCAGGCTCAGATTACGATAAATCGAGCTTGGCCCCTTTAACTAGGGAAATCTTTGAGGGAGATTTCATGGGGTGTTTTCTATTTAAACTGTATTTATCTTATGAGGTTAGCGATAAAGTATTGTATTGGTATGCAGTAAACTATTGTGTTAGAATGCAACATAGTATTGTTTCCATAAGCATCAAACTATTGTGTCGACTCCGAAAGAGCGCCTGGCAGGTGCGCTGGCTGCGCTAAAAAGCCTGCAGGATCGCGGTCTACAGGCCATCCCAGGATCCGAACTCTCACGCACGGATCGGGAGGCGCTTCTGCGCGCTGGATTCCTCAAAAAGGTAATCCGGGGCTGGTATATCTCCACCCGGCCCGACGAGGCCGAGGGAGATACGACAGCGTGGTACGCAAGCATGCGCGAGTTCGTCGCTGGATATGCACAAAACCGTTTCGGCGAGAAGTGGCATGTAAACCCCGAACACTCTCTCCTGTTTCGCACCGGCGAGCGAGCGGTGCCAAAGCAGTTACAGCTCTGGGCAATTAAGAGCTCAAATCAGACGGTGCAGCTGCTTCATGAGTGCTCGCTATTCATTTATCGAGCACCGAAGCTACTACCTTCGTCTCCGGTAGCGGAATGTGGGGGCCTTCGTTTGGTCGAGCTCCCTGCAGCTATCGTTAATGCGAGCCCGACGCTTTTTGCACAGCAACCCATTGCTGGGCAAATAGCACTTGCTTCGCTGCCGGATGTTTCTGACCTCCTCCGGATCCTCCTGGAGGGTCCACATCCCTCTATCGCCGGTCGGCTAGCGGGGGGCCTTCGGGCCATACACAGACCCGATCTGGCTGACGAGATTGTCGGAGCGATGGCGAGCGCTGGATACGCGATCAATGAAATTAACCCGTTTGAACGGCCTGTGCCGAGCGTTTTGCCCGGCGGAAGGCCGGAATCTCCTTACGTGCAGCGTCTGCGACTCATGTGGGCCGAAATGCGCGAACCCGTTATCAAGGCGTTTCCAGGAAAGCCGTCCGCCCCGCGCGATATCGAGGAACTTTTGAAGGACGTGGAGGCACGCTATCTGACAGACGCATACCACTCGCTTTCGATCGAAGGGTACCGTGTGACCGCAACGCTGATCGAGAAGGCACGCGACGGCAACTGGAACCCCGATGGCAACGAAAAGGACCGTGAGATCCGTGATGCGATGGCCGCACGTGGATACTTCGAGACGCACAACCTCGTCAAGGAGGATCTCGTTCTTGCGATCCGCGGAGAAAACCCCGGCAAGGTCTTTCGAAGCGCGTTACCCCGGTGGTATCAGGCATTGTTCAGTCCAAGTGTCCAAGCCGGTATCCTCAAGCCCGCTGATCTGGCCGGCTATCGCAACGACCAGGTCTTCATTCGTGGGGCGCTCCACGTCCCTCTTTCGAAGGAAGCTGTCAGAGATTGCATGCCAGTTTTGTTCGAGCTGCTGGAAACGGAACAAGAGCCGGCAGTGCGAGCGGTGCTCGGACACTTTCTCTTCGTCTATATACACCCTTACATGGACGGGAATGGCAGGCTCGCTCGATTCCTTATGAACCTGATGTTGGTATCGGCCGGACATGTGTGGACCGTGATTCCGGTTCAGCGGCGGCAGGAATACATGAATGCGCTCGAGCAGGGGAGCTCGTACGGCAATATTCGACCATTTGCGGAGTTTATTGCTGCTCTTGTAGATGAGCAAACCAAGGCTCCGCTTCCAGTGCCAAAGTAAATTGGCCGAATGGGCCCCCTCAAAAAGAGGGTGCGGCCTAGATCTGTTACATCCGGCTCGGTCTGACTTCTGGCTGTAGCGGGAATGTCTTCCGAAAGGTCTTATCGAGTCGAGATAGGGCCTGTTTACGGCTGCAAAGCGAGGCCCGGAGGAGGCGACTGCGCTAATGGACCTCACCGCTACCTCTCGCGCCTGATCCGCCGAGTCCGGTGCCCTACGGTCACGACGGCCCGGTCCTGCGTAACCACCGCATAGACTTTCCGCCCCTCCTCGAGGGTGCGCCGTAGGGACCGGCTTTTCACCCTGTTGATAACGGCCTTGGAAAGATAGTAGATCGTCCCACCGTGGTGGTCGTGTTCGGTCTCTCCCAGCTCGAGGAGGGTTTCCACGACCTCGGGCCGGATGCCGCGTTGCTGCATCCGGACCCGGGCGTGATCGCTGTAGCGCACGGGGTTCATTTCTTCCCCACCCGGAATGCGCACAGGTGCACCACATGGTCCTGGGCGTAGAGCGCCCCGCCGGCGAGGGCCTCGCTCTCCAGCCGCAGCTGCTCGCCCTTGCCGACCGCCGGGAAGCTGCGGAGCGCTGCCGACTTCATGTCTTGGAGGAAGGCGCGGACGACCTCCTCCACCGGCGGCTTGGCATCAGCCGGCCTCTCGATCGCATCCATGGCGTAGCTGCGCACGAGCCTGCCCATGAGCTTGCGGAAGGCGGCGGCCGAGTCGAAGAGGTCGAGCCCGGTCACCTTTCCGTCCACGGCGAATACGGCTCCGACCTGGCGCTCGGAGGGCGTCAGCGCCTTCGCGTAGTCCTCGATGCTTGCCGCGCGCTCTTCGTACGCGTCCCCCATTGAGCCGGTCGCCGAGCGCACGTGGAGTGCGAAGAGCTTCTCGTTGACATGGTTCCAGATCTCGCCCTGGTCGGAATCGTAGGTGCCGGTGCGCTGGAGCGAAGCCGATACGTGCCGCATCTTTGCCGCCCGCGCGCGCGCGAATAGGCTCCTCTCGGCGCTCTCGAAATGGCGCGATCGCCACGCCCAGCGCCCCTGCTCCACGCACGAGACCGGCACCGTGACCTGCTGCTTCGCCCCCACGAGGATTGTCACGTTGAGGATGCGGTTCTGCTTCGCCCCGACGAGCTCCTCGCCGTCGACGAGCAGCACGTCCTCCTCGGCGTCGTTGACGAAGAGAAGCTCGGGCACGCTGCCCGACTCGGAGACCTCGGTGACGCGGGCGCTCTTGCGCGCGAGGGCCTCATCGAGCAGGAGATAGCCCGGGGCGCGCTCCGAGGGGGCGATCAAGGGGTAGACGGCGAGGTTCCGGAAGCAGGCGGGCGCGGCGAGTTCGACTGCGGAAAGCGTTTGGGCGATTGGGTTCATGCTGCGCTCCTCCATGGAAGGGGCGCGCAGTATGTACCCCGCACTGGCTCAGGCGGTGAGCCTGCGGCCAGAGGAAGAGCACGAGCAGCGGAAGAGATCGAACCCGGCGGGAGCCTCGGGCGATGGGACGTCCGCCCAATTGGGCAGTCAACCCGGCCTGGCGTCAACTAGCTTTAGGAGGTACACCAGTCACCGTCACCTAATCAAGGTAGCCCCATTCGTTCCGGGTGAAAGAATATGTCGGCCGGCCGAAGGGCGGTACTTCCACGTAGAAGAGAACCGTGCTTTCCGCGGAGGTGCGATACCAGAAGTTGTTGAACGTGAATGTGTACTTGGCGAGCGGAACCCGGTCGATGAACTGCGGGACGAGCTCCTCGAGGGAGTTCGGATAGCGCTGGTTCCTGGCGTGGAAGGACTTGACCGCCGAGATCAGGACCTCGGCGCGGCTGCGGGCCATGCTGTTGTTCCAGGCATTGAGCACAAATACCAGGATAACCGCCACGAAATAGACGGCGAGGTTTGTGAGCCGCTCCCGCCGCACCGCTTGAAATTTCCTCGCAAGAAAGGTGCGCGGCAACGAAACGAAAAGCAGCCACAGCCCGACCACCAGCGCCAGCGCACCCTGGTTGAGAAAAAATGCGTCAACTGCGACCAGCAGCGCCCCGAGGACGAGCGCGCGGGCAAGTGACGGCCGCCGTGGTGGTGATGCAGCTTCCTGTTCCGGCATCTGCCTCCCTCAGGCATCGTGACGCGCTCCCAGTCTACGCTGCATCAGCGCGGGCCGGCGGCGGCCCGATCCTGTCGCGGCATCTGGCTGCACCGGCCCGTGGCAATGTAATGGAGCGCCTCGGCGAGCAGGGACTCGTCCGTCGCGCCGATGGCGTGCCGCAGGTCATCCTTTACAGGGCAGGTCGGGGCGATGCCCTCGAAGTAGTCGCCCTGCTCCGCCGCGTTCCGCAGTCGGAAGTTGATGACCCAATAGCTCGCTCCCTGGTAATCGAGGGCCGTGAATCCGACGGGCTTGCCGCAGGTCGTGCCGCCGATCGTGACGACCTGGATGTGGGGCGAGAGACCGGTGATCACCGCCTCGCTCGCCGAGCATGTGTCACCGGTGGTGAGCACGAAGACGCGCTTGAGCCCCAGTGCCTCGGGGTCGTGCTCGAAACGAACCGTCCTGTCCCGGTCGCGGTATCGCCTGTTGTGGAAGACTTGCTGGAAAATCGCGCCTTCCAGGCTTGGGCCTGCTATCAGGCTCCCCAGCCGCTGGGCGACGCGCAACGACCCGCCCCCGTTATATCGGAGGTCGAGAACAAGCTCCTCGATACCTTCGTGCTTCAACCACGCGAACGATGACCCTAGCGACTCCAGGCCCGAGTGGTAAAACCCGGAGAGGTAAAGGTAGCCGACCTTGCGCCCCGCGTGCTCGACGACGATCCGCCACGAATCGGGAAGTTGTGCGCCCGTGCCCGGGAGCTCCACGTCACGTGGCGCGCCCTCCAGGTCGGTGAAGGAGAGCCTCGTGCTCTCCCTGGTTCGCCAGCCGACGTTGGCGAGCCGCCACCCGCGCTTCACACCGGCCGCTGCGGCGGGCGACTCGGGATGCACCTGCCCCACGACGGTGACGCCATCGTTGTCGAGAAAATCTATGCCCCCCGAGGTTCCCCCGCGCAGCCTGGCGCGCGCGCCCGCTGCGGGAAGGATGTCGCTCCACTTGTCCATCGGGTGCCGGCGGGCTTCGATGATGGCCTCGGGGTCCCGGTCACTGCCGCCGGCGCCTTCGGACATTCCAGCCCAGAGGTAGTGGTCGCTCATCACGAGGCGCGCAAACACGGATTGCGGAAGGGGCACCACGTATTCCAGCACCGCGGCGGCTTGCGAGACGCTCATGTCGGCGCGCGAGGCGAGAGCGCCGAGCGTCAACACGCAAAGCAAGGCAGCGGTGCCCGTGCCCATTGCAGTGCTTCGTTTGAATTCACGGTATGCCGAGCCCCGCACGCGCTCGCGTCGCGAGCAGGCCACACCGAGCATCGCCATGCCCCATGCCAATCCCAGGAGGACCATCGGGACAAGGATCGAGCTGACGGGGAGCACGATCGCGGTCGCGACCAGCGCAGCGGCAGCGAGATCCCCGAGCAGCCTGGGGCCGGCCGGCACGGTGCCGCTACGGATCTGCGCGAATAGCGACGCGCCGAGCCCCGCGGCGGCTGCAATGACCGCGTCCTCCACGCGGCCGCCTGTTGACCATTCGTACGGCAGGAAGTGAAGAATGGTCAAGGTTGCGACTACACCGAGCACCAGCGCGATCAGGCCGGCGCGTTCGCCTTCCGGCGCTTTCCTTTCGGGCCGACTGATCCGGACGTACAGCAACGCAACCGGGCCGAACACTACGAGCCCGAGGACAAAACCCAGGTCCCAGTCCCCGAGCGCCGTGCCCCTGCCGACATCGAAGAGATCGAACACGCTTGCTGTCGCGATGCACGCGCCGAGCACGAGGGCGGCGAACCACCACGCGCTGGAGCGATGCCCCGGACCGGCTGCATGGGCGCGTTGCCCCGCGAAGACGGCGATCACCACGCCGAGAAAGATCGCCCCACACTCGATGAGCCCGAGCCCGAACCAGCCGAGCGCGATCCCGAGGAGCGCCACGATGAAGAAGGAATGAAGCGGCTGCATGGCCATTTCTCTCCAATACGCTCCACCTGCCTTGCGCTGGATCTGTACTTTGAAACGACGTCACGCAAGACGGATGGATGCGAATCTGAATGGCTGCTAAGGCCGCCCCGGAAAGGCCGCAAGCAGGTGATTGTTTCCTGGCGGGATGCCCCTCTTGTCGGACGAGGAACTTACCCTCCGCAATCGCATTGTGCGGAGGCAACAGGCTCAGGGGATGAGCCAGTAAACGGGCTCAGTAGCGGTCGAGGGCGGCCTTGAGCTGGGCCTTGACCTGGGCGCGCAGTGTATCGGGGCCCAATACCTCACACTCCGGCCCGTACTTGAGGATGTCCATCACGAGCTCGCGCGCGTCGCTGTAGGGGACTTCTAGCTGGTAGCGCCCCTGCGCGTCGAAGGACGCCCGCTGCTCCGGGTGCCAGCGCTCCGAGGCGACCCACCGTGCCGCCTGGGGCGAGAAGCGCAGCTTCGCCCACGTCACCTCCCGCCCCGCGAAGATGCCGTAGCCGCTGCCGAGGACCGTGTCGAGCTCGCTCTCGGGTACATCGATTGCGGTCTCGTTGCGCGGCTTTGCTTCGCGCACGCAGTCCAATGAGAAGCTCCGGAGCCCGTCGCGCAAGTGGCACCAGCCGTCCAGATACCAGTTGTCGCGGTAGTGCACGAGCCGCTGCGGCGAGACGTCGCGGCGGGTCTCCTCGTCCCGACTGCGCACGTAGTAGCGAAGGAATACCTGCCGGCGGTTGAGGAGTGCGCTGGCGATGGTCTCGAAACCGGTCATCGAGACCTCGCGGTTCGCCATCGGCAGGAGGCGCACCCGGCGCCGGATCTCCTTCGCCGAATGGTCGGTGCTGCCGAGCAGCTCCTGCAGCCGCGCCTTGAGGGGATTCAGCCGCGGCGCGAGCATGCCCGGCTGCATCCGCTCGATCAGGTGCTCCATCGCAAGCAGCGCGTGGATCTCGCTGGGATTGAACCAGAGGCCGGGCAGCTCGTAGTGCGGGGCGCCCTGTGGCGGGATCGTAAAGGAGTAGCCGTTGGTCGCGCGGTCCCACTTGATCGGCGCGTGGAAGCGGCTGCGCATGTACTCGATGTCGCGCTTGAAGGTCGCGAGCGAGATCTCCAGCTGGTCCAGGAAGCGCTTGACCGGCACCACGCGGTTTGCGCGCAGGAGCTGGTCGATCCTGTAGAAGCGCTCGGTGCGGTCCATGGCCGCCCTCCGCGGATGCAACTCTTGCCGAATTCCTACTCGGGAAGCTCCATATACTCGCCCGACTTTACCAGCGCAAGCGCGGAGACGATGTTCTGGATCTTGCTTTGAAGCTTCGGCCAATTCGTGGTGGGCAAGACGATTACCGCCAGCCTACGGCCTGACAGCGACTGCTGATACCGCAGATTCTGATCGGTCGTCACAAGCACATCGAACCGACCTTCAGCAGAAGCAAGAAGCTCACCGTTGGTCAGGCGGGACCACCCGAGCTCATAAACAGTCTCGACCTGGTGGCCGGTAAGCTGATCCTTTAAGGGAACCGGCGTACCCTGGTCGAACAGGATCCGCATCCGGTCCTGGAATCAGGCAGGTTGGACGCTGCGCGCCGCGTGTTCGAGGACGGCGTCTATCTGCTCGCGGGTTACGCCGGGAAACCACTGAAGGAACTGGTCCACCGTGGCACCGCCTTCGAGATTCTCGAACAGGGCGCTTACCGGAACGCGAGTTCCACGAAATACCCACGCTCCGCTCACCTTGTGCGGATCGCGTTCAACTGTCGGGCAGGTGCTCCAATCCAGCATGCTCGTACTATACCCCAAGGCTGAAGAAAAGCCCTCAATCAGAGAGCTTCAGGCCCGCTTCAGAGATGATCGTCGCGAATTTTGCCGATTCGCTCCTGATGAATTGGCGATACTCGTCCGGGGTGTTGGTCGAGGGCTCGAAACCCAGCGCCCGGAATTTCGCGGCGAGCTCCGGCATCTGCATGATCTGCACCGCTGCCGCGTTGAGCCGCTTCAGTATCGGATCGGGGATTCCGGCGGGCGCGTAAAAGCCGAAGAAATTTACGAGCTCGAAGCCGGCGAGCGGCGGATGCTCGGCGATCGCGGGCACATCGGGCAGCACCGAGACGCGCGTGAGCGAGGTGACGCCGATCGGCCGGATCCGCTGGCTTTCGATGAAGGGCTTCGCGGCGCCGATGCTGACGAAAGTCATGTGGACTTCCTTGCCCGCCAGGGCGGCAAGCTGCGGGGCGGCGCCCTTGTAGGGGACGTGGCGCACCTTAACGCCCGCCATCTTGTTGAAAAGCTCCCCCGTCAACTGCTGCGGATTGCCGACGCCGCTCGAGGAGAAGGTGAGCTTGCCCGGGTTCTCCCTGGCGTAGGCGATGAACTCCGCGACGCTCTTCGCCGGCACGTCCATATTGACCGCCATGACGTTGGGCACGCTCACCAGGCGCGTGATGGGCTGCAGGTCTCTGTCCCAGTTGTAGGCGATCTTCGAGTAGAGGTGCGGATTGAGCGCCATCTCGCCGGATGCGACGAGCAGCGTGTAGCCGTCGGGCTTCGACTTGGCCACCGCGTCCGTTCCGATCATGCCGCTTGCGCCGGTGCGGTTTTCCACGACCACCGGCTGGCCGAGCATCCGTTGCAGCTGATCGCCCAGCAGGCGGGAGGTGAGGTCGGTGCCGCCGCCGGCCGGGAAGGCACAGATGATCTTGATCTGCTGGGTCGGATAGGTCTGGGCGAGGCTCGCCGGGACGGCAGCGGCGAAGAGGCAGGCGGCCGCGGCAAGATGCGGTGTCAGATGATGCTTTCTCATGGCCCCTCCGGTCATCGGCTGTCGATCCGGCTCCGATTCTGCCACACCGGGCCCGGGCGCGATTCTCATGACCGGCGCCGCTTGCGGGCCTTGGGCGCTCCCGCGAGGGGGCTCCGCGTTCCGCCCTCGGCCATGCAGTGGCCGCCCCCCTGGTAGATGTCCGCGGGCGAGGATCCCGGGGGGCCGTCGCGCTTGAGGATTTCCTCCGCGTAGATCTCGCTTCGATCCTGCGGCCGGTAGCCGAGGCGATGGGCATTGGCGTTGTCGAACCAGGCGCGGGCATTGTCCGAGATGCCGTAGACGATCTCGAAGCGCAGGTCCGGGCGCTCGATGCCGAGGGTGACGAGCTGGGCCATGTCCCGCCCGCTGATCCAGATGGCGAGCCGGCGCCGGTCGATCGGGGCGCGATTCACGTTGCCGATGCGCATGCAGAAGATCTCCATGCCGTAGCGGTCGGCGTAGAGGCTGGCGAGCGCCTCGTTGAAGACCTTGGACACGCCATAGCGGCTGTCGGGCCTGCAATAGACCCGGTGATCGATGGTCTGATCGCAGCGGTAGAAGCCGACCGCGTGGTTCGAGGTGGCGACCAGGAATCGCCTGACCCCGTTCCTGCGGGCGGCCTCGATCGCATTGTAGAAGCCGATGATGTTGGCCTTGAGGACGTGCTCCCAGTCGTGCTCGCCGGACTGCCCGCCGAAATGCACCACGGCATCGACGCCCTTGGTGGCGCGCAGCATGTCGGGGAGCTTGGAGATGTCCGCGCGCACGAAGGTTTCGCCCGCGCGCAGATCGCGGATCGGCTTGATGTCGGAGAGCCGGAGCTTGTACTGGCCGGCCAGCTCGGGCCGCAGAAAAGTGCCAATGCGCCCGGCGGCACCGGTCATCAGGATTGTCTTCATGCGGCAGCCTCCCGGGAGAACCCAAAGGCAGAAGATAGACCCACTACCCCGATCGGCGTCAACGGTTTCGAGGAGCTCGAACGTCAGACGAACCCGATTCTCGGCTTTCTTGGAGGTTCGGGTGGCCTCATCAACTCCCGGATCGCGTCGAACACGACCTTGAATTGCGCGTCGTATTTCTTCTCCAGCGCGCCCAGCTTGCGCGCCAGGTCGGCGTGGGAGGAGAGCATCTGCCTCAACCGGACGAAAGCCCGCATAATCTCGATGTTGACGCGCACCGCGCGCTTGCTGCGCAACACGCTGGAGAGCATCGCAACGCCCTGCTCTGTGAAGGCAAAGGGGCGGTATTTCCTGTGGTGTCCCCTTCCAGTTTCTAAGGTCACAAATTGTGACCTTAGAAACGCTGTCTCCTCTGCGGTGAGCTGAAACATGAAATCTTCCGGGAAATGATCGGCGTTCCGCTTGACCGCCTGATTCAGGACCTTCACTTCTACTTCATAAAGCGCCGCTAATGCTTCGTCGAGCATCACCTTTTGCCCACGGATCAGCAGGATAGCTCGCGTTATCCTCTCGATCGGGATCACCGCGCGGCCCGCCACTCGCCTTCCCTCTTCCATGAGACCCCTCATGCTGGTATTTGTGAGGTTGAACGCTGGGCAGGCAGGGGCGTTGACGTGATCCCTACTGGGAGGGCGTGGTCATGGCTGATTGCGTCGGTATCGTCGGCGTGGGTCTGATAACGAACAAATGGCGAACAAATGCGAACAAATGAGGTCGGGTTCAAATTTCACAGGAAAAGTGGACCCGACCCCATTAATACCATTAATACCGAACCGGTCACAAATTGTGACCGGTTCCCAGAAGCACCGCGATCCGCGCGCTTACCCATGGGTATTCACTGAGCACGGGGCCCTCATGGCCGCGAACGTGCTGCGTAGCAAGCGCGCGGTACAAATGAGCGTGCATGTCGTCCGCGCGTTCGTGCGTCTCAGGGAGATGGTTGCCGCAAACAAGGAACTGTCGAAGAAATTGGACGAGCTGGAGCGCCGCGTCTCGCATCACGACGAGGCGATCACGAGCATCGTCAAAGCGATCCGTGAGCTCGCCACGCCGCCGGAGGCAAAACCTGGGCGCCGCATCGGATTCATCGCTGAGGATTAGCAGCGCTACCCCAGGGAAGAAGGCAGAACTAGGAAGGCAGACCCGCCTGAAGGATGAGGGTACTCGTTGCTGAAATTGGTATCGTGCTGACATGAAGCACCGATTACGAGGGTGTAGCCATGTCTGAGCGTGTCGGCATTGTCGGAGTGGGCCTGATGGGCCAGGCGTTTTCCCACCACCTGCTGAAAGCCGGGTTCAAGGTCCAGGGGTTCGACCTCGATGAGCGGCGGCTCGCGCAGCTCCACGAGCACGGCGGGACGCCGGTCGAGTCCTCCGCCGCCGCGGCGCGGGGCGCAGATCGCGTATCGGCGTAATGTCGGAGAGCCGAAATGAGGGATGAGGGCGGAGGGATGAGGCGACAAACTTACGACGCACGAGCCGTTACGCGGAGCTTCACCCGGGTCTTTTTCTGCAACGTGCTGACAATGTCGAAGAAATTCTCGGTATTCGGATTGCCCCGCGGCGCCAGCATCCGGTGCAGGCTCTTGCTGGGCTTCTTGATTTCCGCCGCAAGACCTTCAAAGCCGATCGTCGCATTCACCAGGTCGCGGAGCATCGCCTTCCCGGTCGCCGTATCACCCGACAGGTAGGCATTGATCGCCTCGGTGAACAATGCCTCGCGGTACTTGCCGTCCCGCTGGACGCGCGCCAGAACCGATTCCTTGAAGTCTCGCGTCAGTGCCATTTGGTCTCCTGGGTGCTAACTGTGCGCCTTCCTGCGCTTGTATTCGGTCCAGGACTCATGCGCTGCCTGGATGGCTCGCTGTTGACGCTTCTTGGTGCTCCCACCCAATAACACGACCAGCGTCTCGCCGTCCTTCCCGAAATAGATGCGGTAGCCGGGACCGAAATTAACCCGGTATTCGAACACGCCCCCGCCAACACCCTCCACGTTCGAAAAGTTGCCCTGCCCCTTCCGGTACAGCGCCGTCGTCACCTTGGCTGACGCCTCGGCGTTCAGCCCCTCGAACCACCGGGTGAAGATCGATCGCCCCGCGGCGTCGATGTATACGACAACTCGAACTTGAGACATGTGTATAGTAACGTATATGTTACCTAAGATCAATCCCGCGGCTGGCTCCGATTCGATAAACGCTACGCACCCAAGTGGGTTGACCTGACGCGAACCTCAAGACGTAAGTTAGAAGGCAGAAGAATCCGGGCACTTGTCGCTGAAATTGGTATCGTGCCGACATAAAGCACCGATTAGGAGGGCGTGGTCATGGCTGAATGCGTAGGTATCGTCGGCGTGGGCCTGATGGGCCAGGCGTTTTCGCACCACCTGTTGCGGGCCGGGTTCAAGGTCCAGGGGTTCGACCTCGATGAGCGGCGGCTCGGGGAGCTGCATGAGCGCGGCGGGACGCCTGTCGAGTCCCCCGCCGCCGCGGCGCGGGACGCAGATTGCGGATCGGCTTGATGTCGGAGAGCCGAAGTCGGTACTTGCCAGCCAGCTCAGGCCGCAGAATGGTGCCGATGCGCCCGGCGGCGCCCGTCATCAGGATCGTCTTCATGCAGAACCCTTCCGGGAATGGCAAGGATGAACGTTGTTCAGCGCGCAGCGCGGGACCGCCGTGACCGCGCCGCGCGCGGCTTGGCCTGGTAGACGGAGCGCGGCTCGTGCGCCGTGCCCCGCCCGCGCGTGCGCACGCGGCCCCGCAGCCAGGCGGCGAAGTCCCGTTCGCTGAGCTTGCCTTCGGCGAGCGCAAGGTAGAGCGGGTACAACTCCAGATCGTCCGCCTCGAGCGTCGTACCGTTCAGTTCGAGGAAAGTTTCGCAAGCGACGGCGGCTGTGCGCTTGTTGCCATCCAGGAAAGGATGGTTGCGCGCGAGCCCGTACGCGAGCGCCGCTGCGAGATCAGCCAGATCGGGCGGCGGGTCGCCATAGGCATGGAGCTGCTGCGGACGCGCCAGCGCCGATTCCAGCAACGCCCCGTCGCGCACACCGCTTATGCCCCCATGCTCGGCGAGCTGCCGGTCATGAATGGCGAGCGCCAGCGCCTTTTCGAGCCAGATCATCAGCTCTTGGCCAGCTTGTTCAGCAGGGTGCGGCGCTTGCGCATGACGCGTTCGGCGACTTCCATCTGGCCGGCGAGCTCGGGGTCGAAAGGCGTGAGCTTGACCCCGTCGGGCAGCTCCGTGGCGTAGAGCGCGTCGCCCTTGCCCAGGCGCAGCCGCGCAAGCAGTTCCTTGGGAAGGATGACGCCGGCCGAGTTGCCGACCGTGGTGATCTTGAGCTTCATGGCGGGAAACCTTCGATTGCGGGGATGTTATAACGTATGTTATCACGGCTGGCGCTTGCTTGTGATAGATGTACCGTAAGGAGGTGTGGTCATGGCTGATTGCGTCGGTATCGTGGGCGTGGGCCTGATGGGGCAGGCGTTTTCGCACCACCTGCTGCAAGCCGGGTGCAAGGTCCAGGGGTTCGACCTCGATGAGCGGCGGCTCGCGCAGCTGCACGAGCGCGGCGGGACGCCCGTCGAGTCCCCCGCCGCCGCGGCGCGGGGCGCGCGCTGGCTCGTCACCTCGCTCCCCACTAGCGACATCGTGCGCGAGGTGATCCTCGGGTCGAAGGGCGTGGCCGAGGGGGCGGCGAAGGGGCTCATCGTCGCGGACACCTCGACCTCCCGGCCCGAGGACTCGCAGCGGCTCGGCGCCGAGCTCGCGCGGCGGGGCATCCGCTTTCTCGATGCGTGCGTGAGCGGGACGAGCGCCATGGCGTGGAAGAAGGACTTGATCGTGATCGCCGGGGGAACGGTCGAGGACTTCGAGGCGGCGCGCCCGCTCTTCGCCGGCTTTGCCCGTGCGGCCTACCGCATGGGCGCGGTCGGCTCGGGCGCGATGGCGAAGCTCGTCATCAATCTCATCCTCTTCGGCAACCGGCTTGCGCTCGCGGAGGGGCTCGTCCTCGGCATGAAGGCGGGCATGGAGGGCGAGCGCCTGCTCAAGGTCCTGCAGGACGCCGCGTGCAGCTCGAAGACCATGGTGGACAAGGGCCCGAAGATGCTGAAGGGGGAGTTCTCGCCGGAGGGCCACGTGCGCACTTCGCTCAAGGACGCGCGGCTCGCCCTCGAGCAGGGCGCGCGGCTCGGCGTGCCGCTGCACGTGGGGAAGCTCTGGGCCGAGCTGCAGCAGGCGGCGTACGAGCAGGGCCTCGCGGATCTCGATAGCTCGGCGTTTATCGAGGTGCTGAGGGGGAAGGCGGGGATGCCGAAGCGGACGTGACGCTCGAGGCTGGTCGGCGTTACGCCACGTGAAGGACGCGCACCCCTGGCCGCGAGCGGCGTGCCGTGCGCTTCGCGATTCTGATTTCAACATCCTGGCCGAGCTGGGTCAGGAACTCCATCAGGCGCTCTACCGAGAACCGATTGAGGCGGTAGCGCGCGAGGTCGGAGACGTGAGGCTGTAGGATTCCGAGCAATTCCGCAGCGCGTGCCTGCGTGAGCTTCCGTTGCTTCAGGAGCCGATTCACTTCGATCGCAAGCTCGACCTTGAGCGTGCGCTCCTTCGCATCCACGTAGCCGAGATCGGCGAAGACGTTGCCGGTTCCGGCTTCGATCTCAATCCTTTTCTTCGCCATACCGTTCCTCGTAGTCCTCTTTCACCGACCCGACCCAAAAGAGCGGCTTTTCTTCGGCAGGCCTTTGCTTGCGCATGGTGATTATACCAATAACGGTATAGCACCCTTAACCGGTATGGACATATTGTCTATTTTAGCTATAATACCCTCATTTTCGGAGGCCCCTATGCCCGCCACGCTGACGTATCGCAATAGCCAGGGAGAGCTGGTTGATGTCCCGGCGGTCGCCGCCACCCGTCTCAAAAACGAGTTCGGGGCGGTGCTCGAGCAGGCCCTTCGTGGGGGAGCGGTCGCGATCACCCGGCACGACACACCCAAGGCGGTCCTGATCTCCTACGACGAGTTCCAGTCTTTGGTCAAAGCCCGGTCGCACAGCCTGAGCGACCTCAGCGCCGAGTACAACGTGCTCCTGGCCCGCATGCAGACGCCCAAGGCGCGAAAAGGCATGAAGGCGGCGTTCAACGCCTCCCCCGACGAGCTCGGGCGCGCCGCCGTCAAAGCAGCACGCAAACGCCGCTGAGCCGACGGCTCGTGGGCTGAGAAGATGCCTCCTGCCCGGGCATCGCGCATCTATGTCATCGCCGGGGTCAACGGCGCCGGCAAGAGCTCCATCGGCGGTGCGGCGTTCCGCGCGTTCGGGGGCGATTACTACAACCCGGATGAGGCAGCGCGGCAACTGATCGCCACGGATCCGGGACTGGATGCGACGGAGGCGGACGCCGCCGCGTGGCAACAAGGAGTCAGGCTCTTGCGCCAAGCCATTGCGGAGCGCCTCGATTTCGCCTTCGAGACTACGTTGGGTGGAAATACTATTCCGCGCCTGCTCGCTGAAGCCGCGGCGCAGGGTATCGGGGTCTACGTATGGTACGCGGGTCTCGCCAGCCCGGAGCTGCATCTGCGGCGGGTACGATCGCGTGTCCGCCGCGGTGGGCACGATGTCTCCGAGGATGTGATTCGCCGGCGCTACGAACGGAGCCGCCTGAACTTGATCGCCCTGCTCCCTTTGCTTGCGGCGCTGCGGATTTATGACAACAGCGCCGACGCCGATCCCGCGGACGGTGCGACACCCGCCCCCGCGCTGGTGCTGCATGCTGAGCGTAGAAAGATCCTCAACTCTGCCGACCTCCCTCGCGCCCCTGACTGGGCGAAGCCGATCGTCGCCGCCGCGCTGAAACTGGCCCAGGAACGATATCGTTAAATGAAAGCGGAACCGGTGGGACAGGCTAAACTAGTCGGATGGCGCGCGTGAGGCTTTTCGATCCCCGCTCGGAGGAGGCCTTTCCCCTCAGCCGCTCCAAGGTCGAGCTCTTCATGGATTGCGCGCGCTGCTTCTACCTCGACCGGCGGCACGGGGTCGCGCGCCCGGCCGGGTTCCCGTTCAACCTCAACTCCGCGGTGGACGAGCTCCTCAAGCGCGAGTTCGACCGGCACCGGGTGGCCGGCACCCCACATCCCCTCATGACGGATGCGGGCCTCAACGCGGTCCCGCACGCGCACCCGCAACTCGACACCTGGCGCAGCAATTTCAAGGGCGTGCGCACCGTGCACGAGGCGACGAATCTCGAGCTCTCGGGGGCGATCGACGATCTGTGGCGCGACCTCGGGAGCGGGGAGCTGATCGTGGCCGACTACAAGAGCACGGCCAAGAATGGCGAAGTCGGGATCGACGCCGACTGGCAGGTCTCCTACAAGCGCCAGATCGAGTTCTACCAGTGGCTGCTGCGCCGGCAGGGGCTCAAAGTCTCGCGGCGCGGGTGGTTCGTCTACTGCAACGGGCGAAAGGATCTCCCCGCGTTCGAGGCGCGCCTGGAATTCAGGATCAACCTGATTCCCTACGACGGCGACGACGGCTGGGTCGAGGGGACGCTGCGCGAGATCCGCGAGACGCTCTCGGCGCCCGAGGCGCCGGCGCCGGCAGAGGAGTGCGAGTACTGCGCCTATGTCGCGCTAGCGGGGGAGGCTCCTAAGACTACTTAGCAGGACAAATGGTCGGGCGCGGTGCCGCGACGGGCCGGCAGGATTTGCCATTATTAACGTAACGAGTTACGATAATTTGATGCCCGCCAATCCACGACGGAGACCGGGGCGCCCGCGCACCGGCCGGGCGCAGAGCGCTGCCGAGCGCATGCGCCGCTACCGCGCGCGCCAGCGCGCCGCGGGGCTGCGCGCGGCGACGCGCTGGCAGCCCGCGGCGCCGGTCACCGTCTCCCCGGGGCTGCTCAAGCACCGCGTCGCCGAGGCGCGCAGCCTCGCGCTGCATTGCCTCATCGCGCGCAAGATCGCCGCCGACCCGCGGCTGCTGGACGTCGCGCGGCGCAACCTCGCGGCGTGGGCCGCACGCTACGGGGACCGCCCTCCCCGCGCGCTCGCGGAATGGCGGACAGTGCTCGCCCGCCCCTGGCCGGAGATCGCCGCGCTCATCACCGATCCGGGTGAGCGCGCGGCCCGCCTGCGGCAATCCTCCCCGTTTGCCGGCGTGCTCACCGACGCCGAGCGGCAGAGCGTGTATGAAGCGTTCGGAGCTTGAGCACCTGATCCGGGCTGCCGGCAGGATTGCCGGCGAGCGCGAGCTCGTCGTCATCGGCAGCCAGGCAATCCTCGGGCAGTTTCCCGACGCCCCGCCCGCGCTGCTCGCGTCCATGGAGTGCGACCTCTACCCGAGGAAGCGGCCGGAGCTGGCCGACAAGGTGGACGGCGCCATCGGCGAGGCGTCGAAGTTCCACCAGCAGTTCGGCTACTACGCGCAGGGCGTTGCCCCGGACACGGCGACACTGCCGCGCGGCTGGCAGCGCCGGCTGGTGCGCGTCGAGAACGCGAATACCGGCGGCTACGCGGGCCTCTGCCTGGAAGTGCACGACCTCGCGATCCCCAGGTACGTGGCGGGCCGCGAGAAGGACCTGGAATTCACGCGCGAGCTCGCCCGGCACGGGCTGACCGGGCGGAAGATCCTGCTTGCCCGGCTCGCGGCGACGAAGCTCGACCCGGCAATCGCGCGGGCAGTCGAGGGGCGGATTGACCGCGACCATCCGAAAGAGGCCAGGCCGGGAGGGGCACCGTGAAACACCGCGCATTCGGCCGCACCGGCCGTTGGGTCTCGGGGGTCGTTTTCGGCGCCGGCGCTGTCGGCGGCATCCTCATCCAGGACAACGACGCGACGAATGAGGAGGCGCTCTACGAGAGTGATTTTGGGAGGGGGTAGCGGACCTGGGACGTGGCCTGGGTACGAGGCATCTTGGCCAAGCGATGTGCCAATTCCGTCAGGGCTTCCAGCGCCTGCATGCGCTCGCGCACCGTCAGCGCAAGGGCAGAGCGCAGCTGCAACCGGCGGCTGCCTTCCCAGGTCGCGGCTTCCCATCCGGTATCAGCTTCCCGGCTCATCGCGGCGCTTCTCCTCCAGGATCAATTGAAGGTGCTCGATATCATCCAAGTCCCGGGGCCGGTTGGCAAGTTTCTTCATCGCAATCAAGGCGGGGATTGATACAAAACGTATCGTAAGGCCCGGCGCAAGCTCCCCCTGCATGGCGGCCCGGTATTCCTTCTCGAAATCGAACGGCACCGACACGAATACGTCCACGGTGAACGGCCGGTGGACGTCGCTGTAGAAATTCAGCACCTGCATGCCTTCTTCCCGGATCCATTCCGCACGCTGGGCTGAGTCGGAAAACTGCTCCGCGGTAACCGGCACGGTCGGACGGTAGCCGAGACCAGCCAGCGCCTTGAAGGCGAGCTGGATGTTGTCCGGCCCCAGCTGGATCACGAGATCGACGTCATAAGTCAGGCGAAGATAGCCGTGGGCGTTGACCGCTACCCCTCCCGCTACGAGGTAGCGGACGCCCGCATCGCGAAGCGCGGTGGCGATCGCTTCGAACGCGGCCAGCTTCATGAGATAACCAGCATCTGGAATCAAAATTCGCGGAAGTATCGCGCCGGCGGGGGTTGGTAGGCGGACGGGGATTCGAACCCCGGACCAACGGATTAAAAGTCCGCTGCTCTACCGACTGAGCTATCCGCCCTGAGAAAAGCGGGGCATTCTACAGGCGCGCAGCTTCCTTGAAAAGCGCGGTCGGCGACGGCGCTCACGCCTCGCGGGTGATGCGCCAGTACTGGTATTTCATCGTCCCGGCCGCGCCGATGACGATGGCGAGAAAGGTGAGGATGGAGCCGATGGCGAGCGTCGAGATGCCGGTGATCGCCTGCCCGAACGTGCAGCCCATGGAGAGCACCCCGCCGATGCCCATCAGCGCCGCGCCCACCGCGTGATTGGCAAAGTCGCTCCAGGAGGCGAACCACTCGATGCGGAACTGGCCGGAAAAACCCGCCCAGAGCGACGAGCCGAGGACCACGCCGGTGAGCGCCGCGACGCCGAAATTGATAATCGAAAAATTGAGCGGGTCGAGGAGGTAGCGCAGCGTGTCGCCCATCGGGGCGACGAAGGTGTAGGACTGGACCTGCACCCGGCTCGGGATCGTCGCCGCCATATCGGCGTAGTCCTTCCATTCGCGCCCGATCGAGCCGCCCGTGAGCCACCAGCCGAAGACGATGGCGAGCCCCACCACCGCTCCCCCCAGGATGTGATCCCGCTCGCCGCGGAAATCCGCCGACCGGAAGCAGAAGATCACCATGCCCGCCGCGACCAAAGCCGCGACGGCGAGGTTCAGCGCCTGCGAGCGGCCGATGCCGAACATGCCGGCGAGCACGGTGCCGAGCTCCTGGTTCGCCACGCCGTAGCTCTGCAGGTTGACGGTGGTCGCCGCGACCCACGGCAGGAACGCCTTCTCGTAGAGCGGCGTCCACAGCATGAGATAGGCGCAGGCGGCGAAGATCACGACCACCACCAGCGACTTCAGGTTGCCCCCGCCGATCCGCACCAGCGTGCGGTTGCCGCAGCCGCTCGCGAGCGTCATGCCGACGCCGAACATGAGGCCCCCCAGGAGATAGCGGATCCAGGCGAAGTTCGCGGTGCGGTAGGGCGGGAACGTCTCGGCCGAGAGGTTGACGGTGCCCGCCGCCTCGAGCGCGATCACGCCGGCGAGCGCCACCGCCATCGCGAACACCCACGCGCGCATGCGGCCGGTGTCGCCGATGTTCACCCAGTCGGAGACCGCGCCCATGGCGCAGAAGTTGGTCTTGCTGGTCACCGCGCCGAGGACGACGGCGACGGCGAATACCGCCGCCAGCACCTGGATGTGTATCGTGATTTCCATCGCACTAGTTTAAGTCCGCGCTGGGAGAAAGGATAGAACCCGAATCCGTCGTCCTCGCGGAGGCGGCGACCCAGTGGCGATGAGCACGCTGGATTCCCGCCTGCGCGGGAATGACGGGGCTTTCCAGCGGCGCAGTTATCTGCTGGCGGCGAGCCTGCGCTTCGCTTTGTCCGCCGCGTCGCTCGTGGGATAGCGCGCGACGAGCTTCTCGAGCGTGCGGCGCGCGCCGCCGGCGTCGCCGAGCTCGGCCTGGGAGCTTGCGATGTTGAGCAGCGCGTCCGGCACCGAGGCGCTGTCGGGATAGTTCGACATCAGCCGCTGCTGGCTCGCGATCGCGTTCTTGAAATCGCGCAGGTTGTAGTAGGAGTCGCCGATCCAGTACTGGGCGCGGTGGGCGAGCGGGCTCTTCGGGTACTGCGCGATGAAGTTGCGGAATCCCGCGATCGCGCCCTGGTAGTTGGCGGCCTTGCGCTGGGCCTGCGCCGCTTCGTACATGCGCGTTTCCGTGTCCGAGCCTGCGGCTGCCGTTCCGGCGGCAGCCCCGGCGGCGGCAGGAGCGGTTGCAACCGCCGCGCCGGGCTGCGCGGCCGCGGGCGCCGGGGTCTCCGCCGCCTGCTGCTCGAAGCGCTTCAGGCGCGTGTCGAGGTCCACGTACATGTCGCGCTGGCGCTTGGCCGCCATCTGGATGTCGTGGCCGACGACCTCGATCTGGCCGCGCAGCTGCATCAGCTCCTGGCGCACCCGCTCGAGCTGCTGGGCGAGCTCGAGGGCGGGATTGGAAGCGGCGATGCCCTTGACCGTTTCCTCGAGCTGCGCGAGGCGCGCGGAAAGCTCATCGACGCGCCGCGCCTGCTCGGCGACCTGCTTGCGCGCGACATCGTCGCCGCCGAAGAGCTGCGCCTGCGCAGGAAAAGCGAACGAAAGCGCTGCCGCGCAAGCGAGGGCCGCGGCGGCGAGTTTCCGCCTCTCTCCTCTCGCCTCTCGCCTCACGCCCTATTCCCCCTGGTAGACGATATCGCCCCGCCGGTTCTCGGCCCAGGACGCCTCGTCGTGCCCGGACGCCCGGGGCTTCTCCTCGCCGAAGCTCACCGGCTCGATCTGGTCCGGACGAGCGCCGAGGAGCTGCATCATCTGCTTCACAGCTTCCGAGCGGCGCTGGCCGAGCGCGATGTTGTACTCGCGGCTGCCGCGCTCATCGGCATGGCCCTCGATGCGCATCTTGGTGCCGGGATTCTGCTGCAGGTAGCGCGCGTGCGCCGTCACCAGCGGGCGGAACTCGTCCTTCACCAGGTTGGAGTCGAAATCGAAATAGACGCTGCGCCGGGACAGGATGTTGTTCGGGTCCCTGAGCGCGGCGGCCCCGAGCGGCTTGTCGACAAGCGGCTTCGTGCCGACATCGGGCTTGGCGGGCACCGGCCCGGGCGGGCCAACGGGCTTGCCGCGGTCCTCGACCGCGGCGCCGGGCTGTTCGGTGGGCGTGGTGGCGCAGCCTGCAAGCGCCAGCAGGGAAACGATCACTGTTGCGGTAAGGAGTCTGTTCATGGCGTGGTACCTCGCATGAGTTGTCACTTCGGATAGGGGCCCCAGGCCGGCTCGCGGACGTCGCCGGCTTCTTCGGTCAACCGCTGCTTCACCCTCCCGTCGCTCGAGACCGCGGACAGCACGCCGCGCCCCTTCACCTCGGTCGCGTAGAGAACCATCCGTCTGTTCGGCGCGAAGCTCGGCGACTCGTCGATGACGCCGTCGGTCAGCACCTGCACCTGCCGCGTCGTCAGGTCCTGCACGGCGACGTTGAAGCGGCCGCCGTTCCTCTGTATGAACGTGAAGCTCTTGCCGTCGGGGCTGAAGCGCGGGGTCACGTTGTAGCTGCCCTCGAACGTGAGGCGGCGCGCCTCGCCGCCGGTGGCCGGCATGCCGTAGATCTGGGGGCTGCCGCCGCGGTCGGAGGTGAACAGCATCAACGACCCGTCGGGCGAGAAGTTCGGCTCGGTATCGATGGCGGAGGTGAAGGTGATCCGCTTCGGCTCGCCCTTGCCTTCGCTGCTGATCAGAAAGATCTGCGAGCCGCCGTCCTTGGACAGCACGACGGCGAGCGTCTTGCCGTCCGGCGACCAGGCGGGGGCGCTGTTGCTGCCCCAGTAGTTCGCCACGGCCTGGTACTTGCCCGTCGTCAGGGACTGCACGTAGACGACCGGCTTCTTGCGCTCCAGCGACACGTAGGCAAGCCGCGTGCCGTCGGGCGACCATGCCGGCGAGAGGATCGGCTCGTCCGACCAGCGCACCGTCTGCGCGCCGTAGCCGTCGGCGTCCGCGACCTGCAGCTCGTAGCGCTTGCCTTTCTTGACGATGTAGGCGACGCGGGTGCTGAACACGCCCTTGGCGCCGGTGAGCGTCTCGTAGATGACGTCGGCGATCCGGTGCGCGGTGAGCCGCAGCTGCGCCGCGCTCGCCGTGTAGGCAAAGCCCGCGAGCTGCGCCTGCTTAGCGACGTCCATCAGCCGGAACCGCACGTCGTAGCGGCCGTCCGGCAGCTGCGAGACCGCCCCGATCACGACCGCGTCCGCGCCGCGCGCCCGCCAGACCGAGTAATTGAGCTCCTGCGGCTCGTGCGGCAGGGGGTTCAATCCGCCGGAATCGACCATCCGGAACAGGCCGCTGCGCGCAAGGTCGGAGGCGATGACGGGCGTCACCGGCTGCCCGAGCCCCCCTTCCGCGCGGAACGGCACGACGGCGACGGGGAACTGGGTCTCGCCCGTGCCGATGATCTCGATCGTGAGGGCGGCGCGCGCGGAGGATAGCGGCGCGAGGAAGAGCGGGAAGGCGACAGCGCAGACCAGGCGTTGCAGCCGGATCATCTTCATCGGGCAAATTATAGCCGTTGGCAATACGGTGCGCCCCTGCGTGTCGCCGCGCAGCGACGTGCGCCGGCGCGCCGGGGTTATTCTTTGGGCCGGAATTTCAGGTTGAGTTCCCGGAATTCCCTCATGAGCCCCGACTCGACCGGCGGCAGCGGCAGGGGCTGCGCCTTACGGATCGCCCGCTCGACCGCGCCGTCCCACAGCGCCTGCCCGCTCGTCCGGCGGAGCTTCACGTCGAGCACCTCGCCCCCCGGCAGCACGACGACGTTGAACTCCGCCTCGGGGTTGCCCTGCAGGCCGGAGGGCTCGACGATTTCGCGCCGGATGCGGTCGGCGATGCGGCGCTTGTACTCGTCCACCAGCCGCGCCTGCGCCTCGGCCTGCGCGATTCTCTTCAGCGCCTCGTCCTGCTCGCGCGCGAGCTGCTCGGCGGCTTCCTTCGCCTGCTGCTGCTTCAGCGCTGCGAGCCGCGCCAGCTCCTCCTTTTTCTTCTTCTCGGCAAGCTCGCGCTCCTCGCGGTTCTTCTTTTCGGCAAGCTCCTGCTCCTCCCGCTTCTTCTTTTCGGCAAGCTCCTGCTCCTTCGCCTTGCGCTCTTTTTCCTTCCTCTCCTGCGCGGCGATATCGGCCTTGGGGACGGGCTTCGGCTCAGGCTTGGGCACGACCTTGGGCGGCGGCGGCGGTGGCGGCGGTGGCTTCGGCTCGGCCTTGGGCACCGGCTTCGGCTCGATCTTGGGTGGCGGGGGCGGCGCCGTCTTGGGCGCCGGCAGGCTGCTCCAGAGCTCCGCGACCCGCGGGGGAGCCTCGCGCTTCTGCCAGGAGACGCCGACGACGAGCAGCGCGAAGAACATCAGGTGCATCAGCAGCGCGAGCGCGCCGGAGAGGGTCTTCTCGTTCGGGGTTTCGTAGGCGTTGGCCATCACGGGGAGCGCGGCTTGGCGAGGAGCCCCACCCTGCGCACCTGGTTCTGCTGCAGCATGTCCATCACTTCCAGCACCGACTCGTAGCGCACGTCCTTGTCCGCGGAGATCACCACCGCCTGCTCCGGGTTGCTCTTCTGCTTCTGGCGGATCGCCGTGAGCAGCTGGTTGCGCGTGACCCGGGTCTCCTGCATGGTGCGCCCGCGGTCGCGCAGCCAGAGCGAGCCGTCGGTGCGCACCGAGACCTCCATCGGCAGCACCGGGGGATCGGATGTCTTGCCCACCGTGGGCAGCTCGATCTGCCCGGGATTGATGAGCGGCGCGGTGATCATGAAGATCACCAGCAGCACCAGCATCACGTCGATGTAGGGCACGACGTTGATCTGGTTCATCAGCCGCCTGCCAGTGCGTGGTTCGATCAGCATCGCGAGGCCCTCCGGGCAGAGAGGAGAGAGGAGAGAGGAGAGAGGAGCGCGAGAATCGACATGGGCTTCATGTTTGACGCCTTTCTCCTCTCGCCTCTCGCCTCTCCCGTTTTAATGCGCCTGGCGCTGCAGGATGTTGGAGAACTCCGCCATGAAGGACTCGCAGCGCGTGGAGAAGCGGTTGATGTCCCCGGCGAAGCGGTTGTAGGCGATCACCGCCGGGATCGCCGCGAACAGTCCCATGGCGGTCGCGATCAGCGCCTCCGCGATTCCCGGCGCGACCGCCCCGAGCGTAGCCTGCGCGACGTTGGCGAGGCTGCGGAACGAGTTCATGATCCCCCACACCGTGCCGAACAGCCCGATGTAGGGGCTGACCGAGCCGACCGAGGCGAGGAACGGCAGGTAGGACTCGAGCCAGTCCATCTCGCGCTGATAGGTCGCCCGCATCGCGCGCCGCACGCCGTCCATGACGTTCGCGACGTCCATGTCGGGCTTGCGCAGCTTCACGAACTCGCGGAAGCCCGACTCGAAAATGCGCTCGAGACTGCCGACCGAATGGCGCTTCTCGATCGAGCGCTGGTAGAGGTCGGTCAAGGCGGTCCCGCCCCAGAACTTCCGCTCGAAATCGTCGGCGAGCCGGGCGGCGCGGCTCAGGCTGAACATCTTGAGGAAAATGTAGTACCAGGACAGGACGGAGGCGAGCACGAGTATCAGCATGACGACCTGCACCAGAATGCTCGCGCCGGCGACGAGCGAGAGTATCGACATATCGTGCGTTACGGTGGGATTCACGCGCTGTTTCCTATTCTGGCGACAATCGGCTCCGGTATTCTAACGGGCCTGAACGTCGACGTGTTGACGCAGCCGATGCGCACGCTTGCCGCCACGAGCTGCTCCGCGCCCCGCGCAACGCCCTGCTTCAGGATGATTTGGCCGGCTCCAAGCTGCTCGAGTTCCACCGTCACGGTGAGCTCGTCGTTGAAAGCGGCCGGCCGCAGGTATTCGATCGTGAGCGAGCTCACGATGAACACCACGCCGTGCTCGCGCGCGAGCGCGGTCTGCTCGAAGCCGAGCGCGCGCAGCCACTCGGTGCGCGCGCGCTCCATGAACTTCAGGTAATTCGCGTAGTAGACGACGCCCCCGAGGTCGGTGTCCTCGTAGTAGACGCGCACCGGCCACGTGAAGCCGCGGGGCGCCGGGTGTCCCTTCGACGAGCTCACAACGGGCTGGGCGGCGAGTGACGGGCGCTTGGGGCGCATCACTCTTTGGGCTGTTCCCAGAGGTCCGGGGTGCCGGAACGAGAGGGCTGCGCGAGGCCGAAGTGGCGATAGGCGGTGACGGTCGCCATGCGGCCGCGCAGCGTCCGTTGCAGGTAGCCCTGCTGGATGAGGTAGGGCTCGAGCACGTCCTCGATGGTGTCGCGCTCCTCGCCGATCGCCGCGGCGAGGTTCTCGATTCCCACCGGGCCGCCGGCGAATTTCTCGATCACGGCGAGGAGGAGCTTGCGGTCCATGACGTCGAGCCCGATCGCGTCCACGTCGAGGAGCTTCAGCGCGGCGTCCGCCACCTCCCGCGTCACCCTGCCCTTCGCCTTCACCTCGGCAAAGTCGCGCACGCGGCGCAGCAGCCGGTTGGCGACGCGAGGCGTCCCGCGCGAGCGGCCGGCGATCTCGTGCGCGCCCTCGGCGGAGACCTCGACCCCGAGCAGCTTGGCCGAGCGCAGCACGATGCGCTTCAGCTCCTCCAGCGAGTAGAACTCGAGCCGGGCGACGATCCCGAAGCGGTCGCGCAGGGGATTGGTAAGCATGCCCGCGCGCGTGGTCGCGCCGACCAGGGTGAACGCCGGGAGATCGAGCTTGACCGAGCGGGCGGCCGGCCCTTCGCCGATCATGATGTCGATCTGGTAGTCCTCGAGCGCGGGATAGAGGATCTCCTCCACCACCGGCGGGAGCCGATGGATCTCGTCGATGAACAGCACGTCGTTCGGCTCGAGGTTCGTCAGGATCGCGGCGAGATCGCCCGGGCGCTCGAGCACCGGCCCCGAGGTGTGGCGGAGATTGACGCCGATCTCGCGCGCGATGATGTGCGCGAGCGTGGTCTTGCCGAGCCCCGGCGGGCCGAAGAGCAGCACGTGGTCGAGCGCTTCCTGGCGCCGGCGCGCGGCCTCGATGAAGACCGAGAGCTGCCCGCGGATTTTCTCCTGCCCGATGTATTCGTCGAGCAGCTTCGGGCGCAGCGTGCGCTCGAGCGCCTCTTCCTGCGCCGAGGCCGGGGCGGTGGAGATCAGGCGGTCCGATTCAATCATACGACCGAGAGGAGAAAGGAGAGAGAAGAGAGGAGTTGGACAGACGGTCCACCCAGACTCTTGCGATTGACGCCTCTCACCTCTCGCCTCTCACCTCTCGCTTCTTCATCACTGCTTAGATAACAGCTTGAGCGCCCGCCTGATGCCGTCGGCAACGGCCATTCCGGAAGGCAACTGCTTCAGCGCCCAGCCTGCCTCGCGTTCATTATAGCCAAGCGCGAGCAGCGCATTGGTGATGTCGGCCGCCTGCCCGTCGCCCTTTGCCGCGGCCGCGGCGACCGCCACGGCGTCGAGCTTGTCGCGCAGCTCGAGCAGCAGGCGCTCCGCCGTCTTCTTGCCGATGCCGGGTATGTTCGTGAGGCGGCCGCTGTCCTGCGAGCTGACGGCCTCGCGCAGATCGCCGACCGAGAGGCCGGACAGCACGGAGAGCGCGATGCGAGCGCCGATGCCGGTAATCTTGAGGAGCTGCCGGAATGCGCGCCGCTCGGACTCGGTGGCGAAGCCGTAGAGCTGGTGCGAATCCTCGCGCACGACGAGATGGGTGTAGAGCGCGACTTCCGCGCCGGTCGCGGGGAGCTGGTAGAAGGTGCTCATCGGGACATCGAGCTCGTAGCCCACGCCCTGCACGTCCACGACGATCTGGGGCGGGTGCTTCTCGAGGAGCTTGCCGTGTATGCGCCCTATCATGGATACCCCAAAATGGAATCAGCACTCGGGGACAGCCCTCGACTCAGGGTAGATCTGCGCGAAGTCATCGCCATTTCAGACAAGGCGACCGCGTTTCATGCGGAAGCCGGCGGTCGCAAGGCGCCCGAGCCCCTGGCCGCCGTGCGCGTGGCAGATCGCGCACGCCAGCGCGTCGGCGGCATCCGGGCTCGGATCGGCGCGCAGCCGCAGCAGCCGCCGCACCATGTCCTGCACCTGCCGCTTCTGCGCGTGGCCGTTGCCCACCACCGCCTGCTTCACCTGCAGCGCAGTGTACTCCGCGACCGGCAGCCCGTGCAGCACCGCGGCGCAGATCGCCGTGCCGCGCGCCTGGCCGAGCAGCAGCGTCGAGCCGGGGTTGACGTTGACGAAGACCTTCTCGATCGTGACCTCAACCGGCCGGTGCTCGGCGATGACCTCGCGCAGGCCCTCGAGTATCACCTTCAGGCGCCGGTCGAGCCCGGCGTCGGGCGTGCGGATGCGCCCGCTTGCGACGTAGGAGAGCGTGCCGCCGTTTTTGTCGATGACGCCAAAACCGGTCACGCGCAGCCCAGGATCTATGCCCAGGATCCGCATCACGGAACACCGAAAGGAGAGAGGAGAGAGGAGACGGGCGTCAAACCGCGCCGGCGGGAGGTAGTCACGGCTTACCGCCTTTCCGCCGTTCAGCGTTGATCAATCCGTTCAGCAACCCTGAAACCGAATCGATGGCGGCATCGAGTTCCACGATATCACGGATACAACCCAATTCCTTGGCGAGTACCGCGTAGGTTTCGAGCTCGTTCAACGAACCGCGCGCCACGACGAGAAAGTGAACCCGATCCCTGTTGCCGGAGCGCCCGACCCCCTCTGCAATGTTTGCCGGAACGGATATGGCTGCCCGCCGCATTTGGCTCGTCAATCCAAAGTTTTCGCTGGGCGGGAAACCTGAAGAAGCGCTATACACAACCTTTACCAGGTTGATCGCGCGTTGCCATGCGAGAAGACTGTGGTGTTTTCGCGGCACCCCTCTCGCCTCTCTCCTCTCTAGCCGCTGTCAATGACAGCGGTGGTATACACCTCTTGCACGTCGTCGATGCCTTCGAGCGCGTCGATCAGCTTCTGCATGCGCGCGGCCTCGTCGCCCTTCATCGCGTTCTCCGCCGTCGGCTTGAACGTCACCTCGGCGAGCGCCGCCTTGAAGCCCTTCTTCTCCAGCCCGGTGCGGACCGCGACGAAATCATTGGGCGCGGTCACGACCTCGATGCTGCCGTCGTCGTTCGCGATGACGTCCTCCGCGCCGGCTTCGATCGCCGCCTCCATGAGCGCGTCCTCGCTCGTGCCGGGCGCGAACACGAGCTGCCCGCAGTGCTTGAAGAGAAACGCGACCGCTCCCTCCCCTGCCAGGTTGCCCCCGTGCTTGGTGAAGGTCGAGCGCACGTCCGCCACGGTGCGCGTCTTGTTGTCCGTCATGCAGTCCACCATGATCGCCGCGCCGCCCGCCCCGTAGCCCTCGTAGCGGATCTCCTCGTAGCTGGCGCCCTCGAGGCCGCCGGTGCCGCGCTTGATCGCGCGCTCGACGTTGTCCTTGGGCATGTTGTTGGCGTAGGCCTTGTCCACCGCCAGCCGCAGCCGCGGGTTTGCGTCGGGATCGCCGCCGCCCAGCCGCGCGGCGACCGTGATTTCCTTGATCAGGCGGGTGAAGATCTTGCCGCGCTTCGCGTCCTGGCGGTTCTTGCGGTGCTGGACGTTCGCCCACTTGCTGTGACCTGCCATGTGCTGCCCCTGCCAAGCGCAGGTTAAGTCGATAAAATAATGCAAATTTTATCACGGGGAGGCGCCATGCCAGAACCGCTGCTCATCGCCAAAGCCAGGTCCGAGCTCCATCTGCTGCCCCAGTTCGCCAACCGGCACGGACTGATCGCCGGCGCGACCGGCACCGGCAAGACGGTGACGCTGCAGCGGGTCGCCGAGGGCCTCTCCCGCATCGGCGTGCCGGTGTTCATGGCCGACGTGAAGGGCGATCTCGCCGGCCAGTCGCAGCCGGGCGAGTCGAAGGGCAAGATCAAGGAGCGCATCGAGAGCTTGAAGCTCAAGGACGTGAAGTTCGAGGCGTGCCCGGTGGTGCTCTGGGACGCGTTCGGCGCCCAGGGCCACCCGGTGCGCACCACGATCTCGGAAATGGGACCGCTGCTCCTCGCGCGCATGCTCGGGCTCAACGAGACCCAGGCGGGCGTCCTCACCCTCGCCTTCAAGATCGCCGACGACAACGGCCTGCTGCTGCTAGATCTCAAGGACCTGCGGGCGATGCTCCAGCACGTCGGCGACAACGCGAAGCAGTTCACCACGCAGTACGGAAACATCTCGTCGGCCTCGATCGGCGCGATCCAGCGCGGGCTGCTGGCGCTCGACCAGCAGGGCGCGGACAAGTTCTTCGGAGAGCCCGCGCTCAACATCCAGGACCTCATACAGACCGACGGCAAGGGTCGCGGCGTCGTCAACATCCTCGCCGCCGACAAGCTGATGGCCGCGCCCAAGCTCTACTCGACGCTGCTGCTGTGGCTGCTCTCGGAGCTGTTCGAGGAGCTGCCGGAGGTGGGCGACCCGGAAAAGCCGAAGCTCGTGTTCTTCTTCGACGAGGCGCACCTGCTCTTCAACGAAGCGCCGCAGGCGCTGCTTGAAAAGGTCGAGCAGGTGGTGCGCCTCATCCGCTCCAAGGGCGTCGGCGTCTATTTCGTGACGCAGAATCCGCTCGACATCCCCGACACCGTGCTCGGCCAGCTCGGCAACCGCGTGCAGCACGCGCTGCGCGCGTTCACGCCGCGCGACCAGAAGGCGGTCAAGTCCGCCGCGACCACGCTCCGCGCGAATCCCAAGCTCGACGTCGAGAAGGCGATCACCGAGTTGGGCGTCGGCGAGGCGCTGGTCTCGCTGCTCGACGAAAAAGGACGCCCCACGGTCGTGGAGCGCGCGTTCGTGGTGCCGCCGGGCACGCGCATCGGCCCGATCTCGGCGCAGGAGCGCGACCGGCTCATCAAGGGTTCCCCCCTCGCCGGCACCTACGACAAGACCGTGGACCGCGAATCGGCGTACGAGAGGCTCGCGAAGCACGTCGTCGAGCGAACCGCCGCCGCGGCCGGACCGGCCGCCGGGACGAGGCAGCCTGCTGGTGCCGGACCGGCCGCCGGGACGGGGCAACCAGCCGCCGCCGGCGGCGGGCTGCTCGGCGCGCTGGGCGACTTTCTCGGCGGCTCGACCGGGCCGCGCGGCGGACGCCGCGAGGGTGCGGTCGAAGCCGCGGCGAAGAGCGCCGCGCGGGCGATCGGCAGCCAGGTCGGCCGCCAGATCGTCCGTGGAGTTCTCGGCGGCCTCCTCGGTGGAGGGCCGCGCAAGTAATCGCCCCTTGAACTGCCGCAGCCGGACGATCCACGCCCTCTCCGCGGTCGCATCCCCGGTAAACCGGGGCCCCTGCTCAACGCTCCGAGGGCGCGTCCTTGGCGTCCTTGGAGGCCTCCTCGGCGGCGGCAAGCGGCGCTGAGCTACGCCCGTCATTCCCGCGGAGGCGGGAATCTAGGCTCCCGCCTTCGCGGGAGCGACGAGCTTTCCTGCCTACTTGAGCGGCGCCGGCTCGTAGCGGTCGTGGTGGCGCACCCACTCCATGGTGTATTTCTGATCGTCCTCGTCGCGGCCCTTGGGCACGAGGTCGAGCAGGCTATACGCGCCCATCATCACTTCCACGCCGCGCCCGTAAGCCGAGTAGGTGTGGACGACGTTCCCCGCGTCGTCCTTGCAGAACACGCTGATGCCGGGCAATTCCTCATGCGCGTATGGCCACTTGCCATAGTTGTAGTCGACCTTGCCCCGGGCGACTTCTTCCGGCGTGAAGCTCACGTGGAAGTCGTAGTTGAAGTCGCTGCCGTGCGAGGACACCCACTTGAACTGCCAGCCCATGCGCCGGCGAAAGCGCTCGATTTCGCCAAGCGGCGCGCGCGAAATGGCGACGAACGTGACGTCGCGATGCGCCAGGTGCACGTTCATTCCGTCGGTGTGATCGGCCATGAATGAGCAGCTCTTGCAGCCTTCCTGCCAGCCCGGCCCGAGCATGAAGTGCTGCACCAGCAGTTGCCGGCGGCCGTCGAAAAGGTTGGCGAGCGTGCGCCGGCCCTCGGGCGTGTCGAAGACGTAGTTCTTCTCGACGCGTTCCCACGGCATCGCCATCCGGCGGCGCGTCAGCGCATCGCGCTGGCGCGTGAACTCCTTCTCGGCGGCGAGCAGCTCCAGGCGCGCCTTGAGCCACTCATCGTGTGAAACCACTTGCCGCTTCTCCATTGTTGTCTCCTTGATCATTTCGGCCGTCGCACGGCGCGGACCTTGCCGCTCCCGCCGCCGCCGGCATAGAAGAGGTCCGCCCCGTCGGACTCGAGCCCGCTGACGCCGACGCCTTGAGGCATCTGCAGCCGCTCGAGCACGGCGCCGCTCTGCGGGTTGATGCGGCGGATTTCGCTTTCGTCGTTTTCCCAGGTCCCGTGCCACAGCTCGCCGTCGACCCAGGTCACACCGGTGACGAAGCGGTTCGACTCGATGGTGCGCCGGATCGCGCCGGTCCCGGGATCGATCTGGTGGATCTTGCGATCACGGTACTGCCCCACCCACAGGCTGCCCTCGGCCCAGGCGAGTCCCGAGTCGTTCCCCTTGCCCGGGGCCGGGATCGACGCCACTACCTTGCCGGTCGCGGGATCGATCTTGTCGATGCGCGCCTCGGCGATCTGGTAGAGAAACTTGCCGTCGAAGGCGGTGCCGGCGTCGCTCGCGCGGTCGAGCTTGCGCGTGATCTCACCGCTCCCCGGATCGAAGGCGACGAGCCCGTGGTCGGTGGCGGCCCAGACGCGGCGGCCGTCGTGCGTGACGCCGTGGATGCGCTCGGAGCCCACGAAAGGGCCGTACTCGCGCACGATCTCGGCCGCGCGCACTGCGGCTTGTGGCCTGTCCTTGCTTGTCTTGCGGTTCATCTGCTGCTCCTTTCTATGCGCCCTATTTGAGCGCGGCAACGCAACTCTACTCAAGCGGGAGCGCAGCGGGGAGTAACAAGATTGTCGTGAATCCGGCGAGCGGAGGCGCCAGCCAGCGGCGCGCCCGCGCGCGCCCGATCGAGCGCACCCGCCGGGCGGCTTCGAGCTCAGCGAGCGCGCGCTGGACGGTGCGCTGGCTGGCTCCCAGGGCCAACGCCAGGGCCGAAGTGGACCAGGCTGCGCCGTCCGCGAGCAGCGCCGCGAGCGAGGCCTGATCGCCGTCGATGGGCGGCGCCAGCACGACAACTTCGCGCGCCCCGCGCGGCTTCAGCGCGAAGCCCCGTCCGGTGGCATCGATGCGCGCAAGCCCTGTGACGAGCGCGCGCAGCCGGCCGATCTCGACCCGCAAGCGCGCCCGATGCGTTTCGTCGGGCCGGCGGGTGCGGAACGCGCGGGCGATGAGCGCTTGCCGGTCGACATCGCCCGGCCACGCTTCGGCAAGCGCCCGCGCCAGCGCGAACAGCACCGGGCGGCTCGCCAGCGGCACCCAAACGTTGCCGGCGCGCAGCCCCCGGCGGCAGGCATCGACGACCAGCGCGCCCGACGCCAACAATTCTGAAACCTCGTCGAGCCGCAGCGGCCGCTCGCCGTCGCGGGAAAGCCGCCGGGCGGCGGGACGGTCGAGCGCGGCCCGCGCCTCCGCCACCTCGGCCGCGAGCGCCGGCACGCGCGCTCGATCGGCCGCCTCGTGTGCGCGGGCGAGCGCCGCCTGCGCCGGGCCGGTGCGCATCGAGCGCAGCGCCAGTTCGGCTGCGATCAACTGGGCCACCGCCGCCAGCGACGGCGGCACCCGTTGGCTCTCGTCATCCCCGCGAAGGCGGGGATCCAGGAAGCGTAACTCGGCCGCCGCCTCATCGAGGCGGCCGAGCAGCAGGAGCCGGCGCGCCGCGATCAGCCGTGCGTGCAGCGCGTTGGTGCGATCGGCGCGAGCCTCGAGCGCGGCCGCTGCGGCCGCCAGAGCGCGCGGCGAGTCTCCGAGATCGCGCATGGCGAGCGCCACTTCGGCTTCGGCGACGACGCAGCGGGCGCGCGCCAGCTCCTCGTGGGCGCCGAAGCCGCG
>Ga0187892_10001168_pt1 | contig 62375 bp, 51 predicted proteins | sample MA1701073metaG_FD_139345 | JGI IMG/M metagenome (GOLD analysis project Ga0187892, IMG submission 139345) | Bio-ooze microbial communities from a basaltic lava cave in the Kipuka Kanohina Cave System on the Island of Hawaii, USA - MA170107-3 metaG ... | reverse complement strand
AGTCCATGATCCTGCGCCAAGCAGGATGCGTGCCGCGGCCAAAGACCCGGAAACCGGGACCTTCGCAACGGGTCCGAGATCGCGTGTCCGCCGGCGGACAAGACCGGACGCCGATCGCGTCTCCTCCTCTCACACTCTTCGCACCACCATGGTCTCCTCCTCTCACACTCTTCGCGCCACCATGTATGATGCCGGTTTCGCGGAGAGTTTGAGGCGCGAGGTCGTCCGCGGCCGTCGACCGCGGAGGAGCCAGCCCCGTGCGGGTCGTCTTGCTCAACCAGTACTACGCCCCCGCGGAGGCGGCCACGGCGCAACTGCTCGCCGACCTCGGCCGGCATCTGGCGCGGGCGGGCCATGGCGTGCAGGTCATCTGCTCCCGCCGCTCCTACCCCGATCCGTCCATCGTCTTCCCGGCGCGGGAGACGCTGGACGGCGTCTCTGTTCGCCGCACCTGGACCACCGGCTTCGGGCGTGCGCGGGCCGCGGGGCGGCTGACGGACTACCTGGGTTTCATGGTCGGTGCGGGTCGGGCCCTGGCGCTCGAGCGGAACGTGGACGTCGTCGTCGCGCTGACGACCCCGCCGCTCGTCGACACGCTCGGCGTGGCTGTCGCCCGCTTGCGTGGAGCCCGCGTGCTGTTGTGGGTGATGGACATCTACCCTGAGCTGGCGTTCGAGCTGGGGGTGCTTCGGCGCCGCTCGCCGCTCGGCTGGCTCCTGGCGCGCGTCGCGGAGGCCACGTTGAGCCGGGCCGACGGGGTCATCGCCCTGGGCGAGGCCATGGCCGAACGACTCCGCGCGAGCCACGCGCCCCACGTCACCGTCGTGCACAACTGGGCCGATGGCGCGGCCATTCGTCCGCGGCCTGCGGCCCAGAACGTCCTGCGCAAGCGCTGGGGCTGGCGCGAGCGGTTCGTGGTGCTCTACTCCGGCAACCTCGGGCTGGCTCACGAGTTCGACACGTTGCTCGAAGCGGCGGAGAGACTGCGCGGAGAAGCGGAGGTGCTGTTCGCCTTCGTCGGCGAGGGGCCACGCCGCCGCTACGTCGAGCGCGAGGTGGAACGCCGCGGGCTGACCAACGTCGAGTTCCGGCCCCACGTCGAGCGCGACGCCTTGGGCGAGAGCCTCACGGCGGGCGATCTGCACCTGGTGACGTTGCGCGACGGGATCGCGGGCCTGGTGGTCCCGTCCAAGATCTACGGAGTGCTCGCCGCCGGCCGGCCCACGATCTTCGTCGGGCCCGCGAACTGCGAGGTTGCGGGGATCCTGCAGGAGGGAGGCTGCGGCGTGCGCGTGGCCGGCGGAGACTCTTCAGGCCTGGCGGCCGCGGTCCGCGGTTACCTCGGCGATCGGGGCCGCTGCGCGGCGGAGGGGCAGAGGGCCCGCGAGTTGTTCGACCGCCGCTTCACCATGGAGCAGGGGCTCGAGGCCCACCGGCGCGCAATCGAGGCCGCGGGCCGGGAGCGCCGCGAATGATCCGTCGCGCCGCGCCCGGGGCGGCCGCTGCTTGCTCTTTCGCCATCGGTCTCGTCGTCGGGCTGTCCGCGCCCCCCGCGGTCGCGACTTCGGTAATCCTCGCCGACCAGGGGCGCGCCAAGCTCGAGGTCGCGCTGGCCGCGAGTGCGAGCCCCGCCGAGCGCACCGCGGCCGAGGAGCTCGTGACCTACCTCGAGCGCGTGACCGCTGCAGACTTCGCGCTCGTCTCCGAAAGCGACCTGGGGCCCGAGCGGCCGGCGATCTGGGTCGGCCCGACGGCCACGGCGCGTCGCATGGGGTACCACGCGGAGAACCTGGGTTCGGAAGAGTGGCGCATCCGCAGCGCGGACGGGCAACTCGTGCTCGTCGGCGGGCGCCCGCGCGGGACGCTCTACGCGGTCTACCGCTTTCTCGAGGACTTCGTGGGAGTGCGCTGGTGGACCCCGTTCGAGGACCACGTGCCCCGGCGGCCCGATCTCGAGGTCGATGCGGCGGCGGCCGGCCAGCCGGCCTTCGTTTCCCGCGACTTCGTCGGCGTCGAGGGGCCGCCCCTGTTCCACGCGCGCAATCGCTCCAACGGGAACTTTTCGTCTCTCACGGAAGCCCAGGGGGGGCGCGAGGTCTACGGCCCGCCGTTCTTCGTGCACACCTTCTTCGAATACGTGCCGCCCGCGGAGTACTTCGCCGGGCACCCCGAGTTCTACTCGGAACGGAACGGCCGCCGCGTCGCCAAGCAAGCGCAGCTCTGCCTGACCAACGACGAGCTACCCGAAGTCGTCACGACCCGCCTGCGGACCTTCATCGATCGAGCCGCGACCGAGGCCGCAGCGCGTGGCGAGGACCCGCCCCGCCTGTTCGACTTCTCCCAGAACGACTGGCGCCGTCCCTGCGAGTGCCGGAACTGCCGCGAGCTGGAGCGGCGGGAGGGGAGCCGCTCGGGCAGCCTGGTGCACTTCGTCAACCAAGTCGCGCAGGCCATCGCCGGCGAACATCCGGAGCTGCTGCTGAGCACGCTGGCCTACGAGCACACCTTTCGGCCGCCGCGCCGGGCGCGGCTGCGCGACAATGTCGTGCTGCGCCTGGCGGATCTGTACCAGCGGGACTTCGCCAAGCCGGTGACGCACCCGGCGAACCGCGAGGTGCGCCGGGCCCTGCAAGGCTGGCTCGAGCGCACCGCGCACCTGCGTGTCTGGAACTACGCGGTCACCTTCGGGCGGCAAGGCCACAACTTGCCGCTGGCCAGCCTGGCGGTGATCGCCGAGGACTTCCGCTTCTACCGCGACCGGGGCGTCGAGGGGCTGTTCATCCAGCTCGACGACCCGATCCTGTCCGACCTGCGCGACCTCAAGCTGTGGGTCGTATTCAAGCTGGCCGAGGACCCCGCGCGGGATCTCGACGCCTTGGTCGCCGAATTCTGCAGCGGCTTCTTCGGCGCGGCGGGAGCGACGATGCGCGAGTACCTGGCCCTCCTGGAGCAGGCGGCCGCCGACCGAGCGGTGTCGATCCGCTTCCCCACGGACCACGGGCAGTACCGGCACCTGACCCCCTCGCTGCTGCGCCGGACTCAGGCGCTGTTCGACCGCGCCGAGCGCCAGGCCGGGGACGACGCCGTCCTGCTGCGACGCTTGCGTTTCGCGCGCCTGTCCCTGGACCGCGCGACGCTCTGGCGTTGGAACGACCGGCTGGCCCGACCGACGAGCGGCTCCAGCCCGGGCGCGCCGATCGACCCTGTCCTCGTGGCCCAGCGCCTGCAAGCCACCGCGCTGGAGCAGATCGAGATCCGGCTGCGCCAGGGCGCGCGCGAACGCCAGCGGGCCCTGGTTCGCCGCGAGGTCGAGACGGTCCTGGCTCGCATCAGCCGCCGCGCGGCCCCGGCCCGCCGCTTGCCATCCCCCCAGGAGGCTCTACACTCTCCCGAGAGCCCATGAGTCGCCGCGCGCATCAGCCCGTCGAGCGCAAGCGGGCGCTGATCACCGGGATCACCGGCCAGGACGGCGCGTACCTGGCCCAGTTCCTGCTGGGCCGCGGTTACGAGGTCCACGGTCTGATCCGGCGCTCGTCTTCTTTCAACACCGGTCGCATCGATCACCTGTACCAGGATCCACACGAGCCCGACGTGCGGCTGCGCCTGCACCACGGCGACCTGACCGACGGATCGTCGCTGAACCGGGTGCTGCGCGCGGCGCGCCCGCACGAGGTCTACAACCTGGGCGCGCAGTCCCACGTGCGCGTGTCGTTCGACGTCCCGGAGTACACGGGGGAGGTCACGGCGCTGGGGGTCGTCCGCTTGCTCGAAGCCGTGCGCGAGGAGTGCCCGGAGGCCCGCTTCTTCCAGGCCTCGTCCAGCGAGCTCTATGGCGACGTCGCCGAGGTCCCGCAGACCGAGAACACGCCGTTCCGGCCCCGCAGCCCTTACGCCGCGGCCAAGGCCTACGCCTTCCACATCACCCGCGGCTACCGCGAGGCCTACGGCCTGTTCGCCTGCAACGGGATCCTGTTCAACCATGAGTCGCCGCTGCGCGGCGAGACGTTCGTGACGCGCAAGATCACGCGGGCGGCGACCCGGATCAAGCTGGGCTTGCAGGACAAGCTGTACCTGGGCAATCTCGAGGCCCGCCGCGACTGGGGCTTCGCCGGAGACTACGTCGACGCCATGTGGCGCATGCTGCAGGCCGATGCGGCCGACGACTACGTCGTCGCCACCGGCGAGAGCCACTCGGTGCGCGAGTTCCTGGACGCGGTCTTCGGCCTGCTCGATCTCGATTGGCGCCCCTCGGTCGAGATCGACCCGCGCTACCTGCGCCCCGCGGAAGTGGACGCGCTCCGCGGCGACGCATCGAAGGCCCGGGCCCGACTGGGCTGGAGGCCCACGGTCGGCTTTCGCGAACTCGTGAAGATGATGGTGGATTCCGACCTCTCCCTGGCCCAGGCCGAGCAGCGCTCGGGCCTGCACTCCCACCGTTCGCGCGAAGGATGAACGTCTCGCTGCGGACGCGGCGCGTCGCGGTCACCGGCGGCGGCGGCTTCCTGGGCTCCTGGGTCGTGGACGGTCTGCGAGCGCGCGGCTGCGAGCCGTTCGCCCCGCCTTCCACGGACCACGATCTCCTGGCGCCGGACGGTCCCGAGCGTTTCGTGGCCGAGGCGCGGCCGGAGATCGTGCTGCATCTGGCGGGCGTCGTCGGCGGGATCGGAGCCAATCGCGCCAACCCGGGCCGCTTCTTCTACGACAACCTGATGATGGGCGCGCGCCTGATCGAAGCCTCGCGCCGGGCGGGCGTGGGCAAGTTCGTCGCCGTCGGCACGGTTTGCGCCTATCCCGAGCGCGCGCCGGTCCCGTTCCGGGAAGAGGACTTGTGGAACGGTTACCCCGAGAGCACCAACGCGCCCTACGGCGTGGCCAAGCGGGCACTCCTGGTTCAGCTGCAGGCCTACCGCGAGCAGTACGGCTTCAACGGCATCTACCTGCTGCCGGTGAACCTGTACGGGCCGCGCGACAATTTCGACCTCGAGTCCTCCCATGTCATTCCGGCGCTGATCCGCAAGTGCGTCGAGGCCCGCCGCGCCGCCGAGCCCGCGGTGACCTGCTGGGGCACGGGCGAGGCCACGCGCGAGTTCCTCTACGTCGCGGACTGCGCCGAAGCCATCCTGGAAGCCGCCGAGCGCTACGACGGAGCGGAGCCGATCAACCTCGGCAGCGGCCGGGAGATCCGCATCAAGGAGCTGGCGCGGATGATCGCCGAGCGCACCGCGTTTCGCGGCGAGCTGATCTGGGATCCGTCGCGGCCCGACGGCCAGCCACGCCGCGCGCTCGACGTCAGCCGCGCCCGCGAGCGGCTGGGGTTCGTCGCGGCCACCTCGCTGGAGCAGGGACTGACCCGCACGATCGAATGGTTCGAGCAGGCGCATCCGGCCGCCCGCCCCCCTCAAAGACGTTCGTAGCCCAAGGCGTCGATCAGGTCGCCGCCGCGCCGGCCGAGCGCCTCGACCAGCGCGGGATCCAGCTCCCGCAGGTAGCGCGCGTTCTCGCCCTGCTTGAGCGGGTACCACTTCTCGGGCTCCACCGAGCCCGGCGGGAGCCGGTGGCCGGCCGCCGGCACCTGGTCCGGCGAGAAATCGAGTTCCGCGAACCGACACAGCGCGCGGATCTCCCGCGCGGGATCCTCGAGGAAGTCCTCGTAGCGCACCAGATGCAGCGGCACCTCGCGCGAGGCCTCGAGCGCCAGGCGATAGGAGTTGGTCCAATGCTCGACGGCGCAGGCGACGCGGGCCGGCCGATCGGCCCAGATGTAACCGCCCCGGTCGGGCGTGTACTCCTTGTCGACGGCGCGCGCGCAGGTCGCGTAGGGATTGCGGGCGACCAGCACGAACCGCGGCCCGCAGCCCGCCAGCATGCGCGCGATGTAGCTCACCTGGATCGTGTAGAGCTGGCTCTGGTCGACCAGCCGGCAGTCGCGCGGGTCGTGCGCGTAGGCCAGCATGATCTTTGCCAGCACCCGGCGGAAGCCGCGGGTCGTCTGCGGATCGACATCGGCGGCCGTCCTGGCGTAGCAAGGCAGGAACTCGTCGATGGCGTAGAGCCAGGCCCGCTGGTAGCCGTAGCGCGGATGGTGCCGCACGGACTCGTTCACCGTGCCGAAGTGTTGGCTGCGATGGACCAGCGGTTCGGGGACGTCATACAGGTGCGGGCAGTTGTGAATCTCGTTGGCCGCCGCCCAGTAGTCCGAGTTGCCGCCGGAGTAGACCGTGCGCGGGTGACGCTGCAGGCAGCGAGCCACGATCGTGCCGCCGCCGCCCTGGATGCCCAGGATGAAGATCGGGCGGTCGATGCGCAGCTCTTCCGGCCGGTAGCGCAGCCGGCGCAGGTTCAGGCGATAGCGCAGTTTTTGCCGCTCGCGCCAGGCGACCGCCAAGGCCTTCTGCGCCACGAAACCCGCTCCGCCCCGCCGCAGGTCGCGCAGCAGCGCCAGCGCCAGCCGGACGGGCCCCGGCCGCGCGCCGGGATCCCGGGCCGCGGTTTCTCGGTCCGTCGATGGCTGAGTTGGCTCTGGCATGGCTGGTGCTTTCGCCGATCCGCCGCGGTCGATCCGCGGCGCGCCCGGAACGAGCAGGCTATCAAGCGCGCAGCCAGGAAACCAGACCACGTTGCGCTCAGAATTGACACTGCGGGGGTCGGGCGGTAGATTGACGTTCACCCGCCAGACAGGACTTCCAGCGATCCAGCGGCCGTTCTACCTGACCGATCTTCGGCGGCTGGCGTGTGGCAGGTCACCGTCAGCTGGCCAGGGGGGATGTTCGTGTCCGACAATCTCATCGAACCGCATGGCGGCAAGCTCGTCGACCTGATCGTCGACGCCCAGCGGGCCAGGAAGCTGAAAGCGGAGTCGCGCGATTGGCCGTCGTGGGACCTGACCCCGCGCCAGCTGTGCGACCTCGAGTTGATCCTGAACGGCGGCTTCTCGCCGCTCCGCGGTTTCATGATCCGCCAGGACTACGATTCCGTCTGCGAGCGTATGCGGCTCGCCGACGGCACGCTGTGGCCGATCCCGATCACGCTCGACGTCGACGAGGCGACGGCCAAGGCGCTCGACCGCGGGGGCTCGCTGGCCCTGCGCGACGCCGAAGGCGTGATGCTGGCGAGTCTCGAGATCGAAGAGGTCTGGCGGCCGGACCGCGATGCGGAGGCGCGGCGCGTCTTCGGCACGAACGACGTCCTGCACCCGGCCGTGGCCTATCTGCGGCGGGAGGGCGGCGCCTATTGCGTGGGCGGCACCCTGGCCGGGATCCAGCTCCCGGTGCACTACGACTTCCGCGAGCTCAGACTCACTCCGGCGCAGGTCCGGCAGGAGTTCGCTCGGCTGGGCTGGCGTCGGGCCGTGGCGTTCCAGACGCGGAACCCCATCCATCGCGCGCATCACGAGTTGACCCTGCGCGCGGCCAGGGAAGTCGAGGCCAACCTGCTGATCAATCCCGTCGTCGGCCTGACCAAGCCCGGCGACCTCGACCATTACACCCGGGTGCATTGTTACCAGAAGCTCCTCGCGCACTACCCGCAGCACACGGTCAAGCTGGCCTTGCTGCCGCTGGCGATGCGCATGGCCGGCCCGCGCGAGGCGGTGTGGCACGCGATCATCCGCAAGAACCACGGCTGCACCCACTTGATCGTCGGCCGCGATCACGCCGGCCCCGGCCAGGACGCGAGCGGCAAGCCCTTCTACGGCCCCTACGACGCGCAGGAACTCTTGAGCCAGCACGAAGAGGAGCTCGGCGTCGAGATGGTGCCGTTCAAGATGATGGCCTACGTCGAGGAACAGGCGGCCTACGTGCCGGAGGACGAGGTGCCGCCGGGCGCCCGGGTTCTGGCCATCTCGGGGACCGAGCTGCGCAAGCGGCTGGCCGAGGGACGGGACATCCCGGAGTGGTTCACGTTCCCGGAAGTGGCGGCGGAGCTGCAGCGTCGGCACCCGCCGCGCCACGGCCAGGGATTCACGGTGTTCTTCACCGGGCTGTCCGGAGCCGGCAAGTCGACGATCGCCAACGCGCTGCTGGTCAAGTTCCTCGAGATGGGGGGCCGGCCGGTGACGCTGCTCGATGGCGACATCGTGCGCAAGAACCTCTCCTCCGAGCTGGGCTTCTCGCGCGAGCACCGCGACATCAACATCCGGCGCATCGGCTACGTCGCTTCGGAGATCACCAAGAACGGCGGCATCGCCATTTGCGCGCCGATCGCGCCGTACGACAACGTGCGCCGCGAGGTCCGCGAGATGATCGAGCGCGTCGGCGGATTCATCCTGGCGCACGTCGATACGCCGATCGAGGTCTGCGAGGAGCGTGATCGCAAGGGCCTCTACGCCAAGGCCCGCGCCGGCATCATCAAGGAGTTCACCGGGATCTCCGACCCCTACGAGTCGCCGGCGGACGCCGACGTCAGCCTGCTTACCACCGAGTTGACGCCGGAGCAGGCGGCCCAACAGGTGCTGTTGCACCTCGAGCGCGAGGGATATGTGGGCGTGAACGGTCCGGCCTGATGTCCCGCGCGGACGATCTACGACGCATCGGCGAGGGATTGGCGCGCGCCCGCGGGATCCTGGGTCAGTTCAGCGCAGGCGCGGCGGCGCTGCGGCTCAAGGCCGGCGGCGATCCGGTCACCGAAGCCGACCTGCGCGTGAATCGAGCCCTGCTCGACTGTCTGCCGCAGGGCGACGACGGGTGGCTTTCCGAGGAGACCGTGGACGACCGCGAGCGCCTGCAGCGGGAGCGCGTCTGGGTCGTCGATCCCCTGGACGGTACCCGGGAGTTCGTCGAAGGCATCCCGGAGTGGTGCGTGTCGATCGCGCTCGTCGAGCGCGGGCGTCCGGTCGCGGGCGGCATCTGCAATCCGGCGACGGACCAGACGGTCGTGGGATCGCTGGAAACCGGGGTGACGCTGAACGGGGAACCCTGTCGGACGCGGGCCATCGACTCGCTCGAGGGCCTGGAGATCCTGGCCAGTCGCAGCGAGTGCCGGCGCGGTGAATGGCGCCGGTACCAGGGGGCGCCGTTCGAGGTGCGCGCGATGGGTTCGGTGGCCTACAAGCTGTCGCTCGTGGCCGCCGGCCTGGCCGATGCCACCTGGACGCTCGTGCCCAAGCACGAGTGGGACGTGGCGGCCGGCACCGCGCTCGTGCGCGCGGCCGGAGGCGCGGTCTGGACTCCCGAGGGCCCGGAGCCCGTCTTCAACCGGCCCGTTCCGAAATTGACTGGCTTGCTCGCGGCCCCCGCCGGGCTGCGCGAGCCGATCCAGCGCTACCTCGCCACGGTAACGGCGGGCTGACCGCGCCCGCCGGCTCGGCACGCTGCGCGATGAAGATCTTCGTCACCGGTCCCGACACGGCGGACAGTTTCACGCACAACGTGGCCCACACCTTCCGCGCCATGGGCCACGCCGTCGTCACCGATCCGACTGAAGCGTTTCCCATGCTGCGCTCCGCCGCCGGCCGCGGGCTGGAAGAGATTGTCTCTCTCGTGTCCGCCCGCTGGCGTCGCCGCCGCGGCAAGCGCGCGCTGCGTATCGCCGAGGAAGCCCGCCCCGACCTGACGGTCATGTGCACGCTGACGTTCGATCCCGAAACCGTCCGTCGGCTGCATCGCGCGTCGGGCGGGCGCGTCGTCTGCTGGTACGGGGATTCGGCGGCCAACCTGAGACGCGACCACCTGCTGAGCGGCGAGTACGACGCGGTGTTCGCCAAGGACGAGCAGCTGGTGGGCGTGCTGAGATCGATGCTGGGGATCGAGGCCCACCACCTGCCCGAGGCGTGCAATCCCGACTGGCATCGCCCGCTGGCCGAGTGCCGGTCCACGGCCGTGGTCGTCGCCGGGACGTGCTACGGCTACCGCAACGCGATCGTCGGCCGGCTGCTCGAGGCCGGAGTCAACGTGCGCGTCTATGGGCCGGCGCCGGCCGCATGGGTCCCCGGGCCGGTGCGGGCCGCCCACAGCGGCGTGTTCCTCGATCACACCACGAAGGCCGGGATCTTCGGCGAGGCGCTGGCCTGCCTCGGCACGTTTGCGCTGTCCGAAGGGGTCCACAACGTCAACTGCCGGATCTTCGAGACCTGCGCCTGCGGCGGGTTGCTGCTCGCCGAAGATCGCGCGGCCCTCACCCGCTATTTCGACCCCGGCAGCGAGTACCTGGCCTACCGCAGCTTCGAGGAGTGCCTCGAGCACCTGGGCCGGTTGCGCGACGACTACTCGGCGGCGCGGGTGATCCGGGCCCGCGCCGTGAAGCGGGCTCACGGAGAGCACACCTACCGCCACCGGCTGGAGCGCATGCTAGCCGTCCTCGAACTCGCCTGAGGCGGCCGCGCGCGGCCGCGGGCCGCGGCGCGCCAGCCGGCGCAGCCAGGCCAGCGCCTCTTCCTTCGAGCTCAGCCTGCCCTGCGCCTGGCGTTCATGGATGCGGGCCAACAGCCGGCCGACGCGCGGCCCGGGCTCGATCCCCAGCTCGTGCATCAGCTCCCGGCCGTCGACGAGGCGCGGCAGGGCGGTCCGGTCGCGGCGCGCCCGCCACAGCTCGAAGAGGTCGGCTAGCACGCGCCGCAGCAGCCGCCAGCGTCGGCCCGCGTCGGGCGAGCCCGAGGCCAGCGCGTCGCAGGCGGCGTGCCGCACCAGGAGCGGCAGGTCGGCGCCGGCCTCGCGGACCAGGCGCGACAGGCCCCGTCGGGGCGCTCCCGCGTCCGCCAGGTGCCCCGGCCTCAAATGGTTCAGGATCAGGCGGCAGATGCGCTGGCGCTCGTGCCCCGGGACTCGCAGGCGTTCGAGCAGCGCACTGGCCCGCCGCGCTCCCAGCGCTTCATGGCCGTGGAAGGTCGGGCGTCCGTCCGCGCGCACCGCGTAGGTCTCGGGCTTGGAGATGTCGTGCAACAGCAGCGACCAGCGCAGCAGGCGCAGCTCGTCCGGGCCGCGCGTCTCCTGCGCGCCCGGCCCGTGCGACGAACGGCTGCGGTCGATGGCGTCGAGCGTGTGTCGCCAGACGTCCGGTCGGCCCGCGCCGGCCTTGCAGCAACGGAGAGCGACGAGCTCGGGCAGCACGGCGGCGACGACCCCCAGCTTCTCGGCGCAGGCCAGCCCGCGCCGGGGGTCCGGCGCCGCCAAGAGCTTGTCCAGCTCGGCGCGGACGCGCTCGCCGGCCACGCGCCGCAGGCCGGAGGCCAGCCCCGCGACCCCGCGCTCGACCTCCGGGTCGAGGGTGAAGCGCGGAAGCTGGGCCAGCAGGCGCGCGGCGCGCAGCGCGCGCAGCGGGTCCTCGCGCAGCGCCTCGGCACGCGGAAGCCGGAGCCGCCGAGCCCTCAGGTGGGCCAGCCCGCCGAGCGGATCGAGGACGGCGCCGCTCGCGAGGTCGAAGGCGATCGCGTTGACCGTGAAATCGCGGCGCAGGAGATCGCGCCGCAGTCCGCGCCGGCTGGCGTCGACGATGTCGACCGAGCGGCCATCGAAGTCGAAGCGCCAGGTCGTGATCCCGCGCTTGCGGAAGCGAAAGCCGCCGGTCGACCAGCGCCGGCGCAGCTCGGCGATCAGGCGGCGCGAGCCGCGACCGGAGACGAGATCGAGGTCCGTCGCGCGCCGTCCGAGAGCCGCGTCGCGCACGTAGCCGCCGACGAGCCACAGCTCGGCCGCCGCGCAGCGCGCGGCGTCGCGCAGGTCCCGTGCCAGCCGATCGCGCGCCGTCCGCCGTCCCAGGATCGAGGCCAGCCGCCGTTCGTTCAAGTGCTTTCTGGTGCGGCAACCCGCTCGGCGGGCACGGACTCGCGGTCGCCGAAGCGGCGCAAGATGACCCGCCTGACGTGCTCGAGCAGTCCCGCGGAGTCCTCGGGTTGGAACGGCGTCACGTCGATGGCGTGCTCGACGAAGACGTCGACCGGCCCGGGTCGCACGCGCAGCCGGCGCGGGGGCACGCTCTCGAACGAGCCCGTGATGGCCACGGGCACGACCGGGACGCCGGCCTGCAGGGCCAGGTGGAAGGCGCCCTTCTTGAACGGGCCGAGGCTGCCGTCGCGACTGCGGCTGCCCTCCGGGAACAGCACGACCGACCGGCCGCCGCGGATGCGCTCGCCGGCCAACCCCAGGCTGCGAATGGCCTCGCTGCGGCTCTCGCGGTTGATCGGAATGCAGCCGGTCGTGGCCAGGGCCCAGCCGAAGACCGGGATGCGGAACAGCTCCCGTTTGGCCACGAACCGCGTGTTGGGCGGGACGAAGCTCAGCATGGCCCAGATGTCCACCATCGACTGGTGGTTGGCGATGAAGATGCACGGGTCGTGCTCGTAGGCATGCTCCAGACCGTGGAACCTCACTCGCGCGCCGGCCGCCGCGAGCAGCGCGCGCGACCACAGTCGACCCGCATGGACGATCAGATTGCTCCAGCGCGGCACGAGCAGCACGAGCAGCGTGACGGATCCGGCCAGAACCGCGGTCAGCAGGACCAGCACGCAGCGGACCCAGATTCCACGCAGCATGGGAACGCCTCGCACGCTCCGGGACCGCCCTTCGCGTCGGCCGATTCAGTATAGCAACGCGCGCGGGCCGACCCCGCGGCCCCGCGCGTCGAGGTTTCAAACTGGACCCTACCGCCCATCCCGCGGCTTGACCCGGGCAGCGGCCAGCGCCTATGCTTCGACGCCGGACGTATCCGCGCACCTCCCGTCCGGCGTTGGGACAGCGTGACACGCGATGCTCCGCTCGCACCTCGAACAGCTGGGAGGATTGGTCCGGCTCGGGTGGGACACGCTGCGACACATTCCGCGCCGCCCGTTCGAACGGGAATTGTGGCTCGAGCAACTGTTTCAACTGGGCGTGCGCTCGCTCACGATCACGAACGTCACCCTGCTGTTCACCGGGATGGTGCTGGCGATCCAGACCGCCTACTCGCTCGGGGCCTACGGCGGCAAGTCCTTCGTCGGCGACATCCTGGCCCTGTCGGTCGTGCGCGAACTCGGCCCCGTCTTGACGGCCTTGATGGTCGCCGGCCGCGTGGGGGCCGGGGTGACCGCCGAGCTGGGCTCGATGGCCGTGACCGAACAGATCGATGCCTTGCGTGCGCTGGCGGCGAATCCGGTGCGCAAGCTGGTCGTCCCGCGGGTGGGAGCGCTCATCCTGGTGCTGCCCCTGCTCACGATCCTGGCCGACACCATCGCCTTGTTCGGCGGCCTGGTCATGTCCGTGACGGAGATCGGGCAGACGCGCGCCTATTACCTGAGCCACGTTTACAGCGCCCTGAACTTGACGGACATCGCCAGCGGCGTGGGCAAGACGTTCTTCTTCGCCTTTTTCATCGGCGTCATCGCCTGCCACAACGGCATGAAGGCCCGCGGCGGAGCGGACGGCGTGGGCAAGGCGACCACGAACACCGTGGTCGTGTCGTCGATCTCGGTCATCATCTCCGATTTCTTCCTGACCAAGCTGTTCCTGTTGCTGTGATGGACGACTGCTTCATCCGCTACGTCGGTCTGTGCAAGGCCTTCGCCGGGAAACCGGTGCTCTCGGGCGTCGACCTGAGCGTGCCTCGCGGCCAGACCGTCGTGGTGCTGGGCGGCTCCGGCTCGGGCAAGTCGGTGTTGCTGCGGCATGCCGTCGGCCTGCACCAGCCGGACGCCGGCCAGGTCTGGATCGACGGGCAGGACATCACGGGGCTCGACGAGGAGCAATTGATCGAAGTCCGCAAGAAGATCGGCATGCTGTTCCAGGCCGGGGCCCTGTTCGATTCGATGACGGTGCTGGACAACGTGGCGTTCGCGCTGCGTGAGCACACGGACTGGACCGAGGAGCGCATCGGCGAGCGCGTAGCCGAGGTGCTGGGGCTCGTGGAACTCGACGACGTGGAGGGTCTGATGCCCGCCGACCTGTCGGGCGGCATGCGCAAGCGGGTCGCGCTGGCTCGCGCCATCGCCCTCGAGCCGCGGGCCCTGCTGTACGACGAGCCGACCACCGGGCTCGATCCGATCACCGCGAACACGATCGACCGCTTGATCCGCAGCTTGCAGCAACGGCTCGGCGTGTCCTCGATCGTCGTGACCCACAACATCCGTTCGGCATTCTCGGTGGGGGACCGCATCGCGTTCTTGGATGCGGGGAGGATCCTGTTCGAGGGCAGCGTGGAGCAGGCGCGCCGCTCCGGCGAGCCGAAGCTGCGGGCCTTCATCGAGGGAGAGAGCCATGAGGGCTAAGCGACCCGCCAGGGATCTGACGGTGGGCGCCCTGTTCTCCATGGCGCTGATCATCCTGGCCCTGGCCGTGATGGTCGTGGGGGGGGATTCGGGCCTGTGGTTCAACCAGACGCGCTACCTGGCCGTCTTCCCCGACGCCACCGGCCTGTTGATGGGGGCGCCGGTGCGGATGGCCGGCGTCCAGGTCGGGACGGTCACGGGGATCCGGCTGCACACCGACCCCGGACAGCCGGGGATCCTGGTCGATCTCGACGTGGACCCGGCCTATGCCGAGCGGCTGCGCGCCGACTCGCGCGCCGCGTTGCGCATCCTGCAGTTCTTGACCAACGAGAAATACGTGGAGATCTTGCCGGGATCGGCGGACCAGCCGGTGCTCGAACCGGGATCGATGATCCCGCTCTTGGCCGAGATGGGTGTCGTCGAGCGCGGACAGGCGATCGCCGACGACCTGGGCGAGATCACGGTCTCGTTGAAGAAGATCCTGGGGCCCCTCGAGCGCGGCGAAGGCGTGATCGGCAAGTTGCTGCAGGACCCCGAGTTCGGCCGGATCGGCATCGAGGCGCTGTCCGCGACGCTCGTGAACCTCGACCGACTGACGGGTGAGCTGGTCGGCGGCAGGGGCACGCTCGGCCGCCTGATCCACGACCCGCAGTTGGCCGGGCGGCTGGACCGCCTGGCCGAGGTCATCGACGACGTGGCGACGGTGGCCGCCGCGCTGTCCGCCAGGGAAGGCGCGCTCGGCGACCTGTTGACCGAGGGGGGGAACGCGGAGCAGACGCTGGCCGACCTGCGCGACGCGGCGGCCTCGTTCAAGCAGCTCGCGTCGCGCCTCGGAAGCGGCGGCGGACTGCTGGACCGGCTGGTCGACGATCCGCAGTACGGGGCCGACCTGGCGCGCGATCTCGAGACGACGCTGGCCAGCCTGGCCGAGATCACGGCGAAGATCAACGCGGGCGAGGGTACGCTGGGGGCGCTCGTGAACGAGCGAGTCCTCTACGACAGTGCCGAAGATGTCGTGGCCGGAGTCGACGACAGCAAGTTCGCGCGCTGGTTGATCCGCCACTATCGCAAGAAAGGGATCGTCGCCCAGGAGAAGGCCCAGGAGAAAGAGGAGCGGGAAAGGTCGCAGGAACAGTCAGAGCCGCCGCCGGATCCCTGAACTCCCCCAACTCCCGCCGCGGGCGCCGCTTGGCGTGACGGACCGAACCTCTCTATATTCTGCTCCTGTTTTCCGGGTCGAGGAGCGGACAGAAGTGGGCGACAAGCGAGGGCGCGTAGCGGCCGCGGGACTGCGGCGCAGGATCGACGAGCGCCAGGCGCGCGTGGCGATCGTCGGCCTGGGGTACGTCGGCTTGCCCCTGGCCGTGGAGTTCGCCCGCGCCGGCTTCGAGGTCACGGGGATCGACGTCGCCCGGCGGCCCGTCGAGGGTATCAGAGCCGGTCGCTCCCACATCGAGGACGTTCCGTCGGAGGTGGTGGCGGACCTCGTGAAGCGCAAGCGGTTGCAGGCGCAGACGCACTACCGCGGCTGCGGCAAGTGCGACGCCGTCATGATCTGCGTCCCGACGCCGTTGCGCAAGACGAAGGATCCTGACATCTCCTACATCGTCTCCGCCGTGGAAGAGATCGCCAAGGAGGTGCGGCCCGGGCAGTTGATCGTGCTGGAGTCCACCACCTATCCCGGGACGACGGAGGAGGTGCTGCGCCCGCGGCTCGAGGCGGGCGGCCTCGAGGTCGGCCGCGACTTCTTCCTGGCCTTCTCGCCCGAGCGCGTGGACCCGGGGAACAGCAAGTTCACGACCCGCAACACGCCCAAGGTCGTCGGCGGAACCACCCCGGCCTGCACCGAGATCGCGGCCCACCTCTACCGTCAGGCGCTCGAGCAGGTCCACCCGGTCTCGAGCACGCAGGTCGCGGAGATGATCAAGCTGCTCGAGAACACCTTCCGCGCGGTCAACATCGGGTTGGTCAACGAGATCGCGCTGATGTGCCACAAGTTGAGTCTCGACGTCTGGGAGGTCATCGACGGCGCGGCGACCAAGCCCTTCGGCTTCATGCGGTTCTACCCGGGTCCGGGCATCGGCGGCCATTGCATCCCCCTCGACCCGCACTATCTGTCGTGGAAGCTCAAGACGCTCAATTACTCGGCCCGTTTCATCGAGCTGGCGGCGGAGATCAACGGGAACATGCCGCTGGTCGTGGCCCGCAAGGCGGCGGAGCTGTTGAACGGCCGGAGCAAGAGCGTCAAGGGCTCGCAGGTGATGATCCTGGGCGTGTCCTACAAGCGCGACACGAGCGACGTCCGCGAGTCGCCGGCGCTCGACGTCCTGCGGCTGCTGGCCGAGCGCGGCGCGAAGATCTCGTTCCACGATCCCTACAACTCGGAGATCCGCGTCGACGGCGGACGGCTGCAGGCGGCCACGCCGCTGACCGCCGCGAGCCTGCGGCGGGCCGACCTGGTCCTGATCGTCACCGATCACTCCTGTTACGACTACGACATGATCGTCAAGCATTCCAGGCTGGTGCTGGACACGCGCAACGCGACCCGCGCGGTTCGCTCGGGCCGCTCGAAGATCTTCAGGCTCTAGGCCGGCGGACCGCCGGTCTTCAGGCGCAGCATGCAACGCACCGAGAAGATCCTGATCACCGGCGGCGCCGGATTCATCGGCTCGCACCTGGCCGAGCGCTTGCTCGTTCTGGGCCACCGCGTCGTGGCCCTGGACAACTTCGACGACTTCTACGACCCCGCGATCAAGCGTCGAAACGTGGAGGTCGCCCTGGGGCGTGCCGGATACCGCCTGGTGGAGGGCGACATCCGGGATGGGCCGGCGCTCGATCGGCTGTTCGGCACGGAGGCATTCGACACGGTCGTGCACCTGGCGGCCCGCGCGGGGGTCCGGCCCTCGATCGCAAACCCGCTGCTGTACTCGTCGGTGAATCTGGACGGCACCACGCAGATCCTCGAGGCCTGCCGGAGCCACGGGGTCAGGAGCCTGGCGTTCGGCTCGTCCTCCTCGGTGTACGGGAACAACGACAAGCTGCCGTTCGCCGAGTCCGATCCGGTGGATCACCCGATCTCGCCCTACGCGGCGACGAAGAAGGCCGGGGAGGTGCTGTGCCACGTCTACCACCACCTGGCCGGCATGCGCGTCGCCTGTCTGCGTTTCTTCACCGTCTACGGGCCCCGCCAGCGCCCGGAGATGGCCATCCACAAGTTCGCTCGCCTGCTGGCCGAGGGGCGCGAGGTCGAGCAGTACGGCGATGGCAGCTCGGCGCGCGACTACACCTACGTGTCCGACATCGTGGAGGGCATCGTGCGGGCGCTCGAGCGCAGCACGGGCTACCACGTGTGGAACCTGGGAGGCTCGCGCACGATCACGCTGGCCGAGCTCCTGGCCAAGCTCGCCTTCGGGCTGAAGGTCGAGGCGCGGATCCGCGTGCTGCCGCAGCAGCCCGGCGACGTGGATCGGACTTGGGCCGACGTCTCGCGCGCCCGGCGCGACCTGCAGTGGGGGCCCACGGTCGACCTCGATTCCGGCCTGCGGCAGTTCCTGCAGTGGTTCGTTCGCGAGCGCGAGCGCTCGCGGGCGGCCGGGAGGAGCGCATGAACATCTGCGTCGTGGGCACGGGCTACGTCGGCTTGGTGAGCGGAGCCTGCCTGGCCGAATTCGGCAACCACGTGAACTGCGTGGACAAGGACGAGGCCAAGATCGCCCGCCTGCGCTCGGGCGGCATCCCGATCTACGAGCCGGGCCTCGACGACCTCGTGCAGCGCAACGCCAAGGCCGGCCGGCTGACGTTCACGACCGACCTGCCGCGGGGGATCCGCGAGGCGCTCGTCGTGTTCATCGCCGTCGGGACGCCCCAGGGTGAGGACGGCCGGGCCGATCTGGCCGCGGTGCGGGAGGTGGCGCAGAGCGTCGCCGAGCAGCTCAACTCCTACAAGGTCGTGGTCACGAAGAGCACGGTTCCCGCCGGCACGGGGCGGATGATCCGCGCCATCATCGAGGAGCGGCGGAGCGAGGAGCATCCGGTCAGCGTGGCCTCGAACCCGGAGTTCTTGCGCGAAGGCTCGGCCATCGAGGACTTCATGCGGCCCAATCGCATCGTGATCGGGACCGAAGACGAGATGGCCGCGGCGATTCTCAAGGACCTGTACCGCCCGCTGTACCTGATCGAGACGCCCATCGTCTTCACCGACCTCTTGACGGCCGAGCTGATCAAGTATGCCTCCAACGCCTTCCTGGCCACCAAGATCTCGTTCATCAACGAGATGGCCGACCTGTGCGAGGCGCTCGGCGCCGACGTTCACGTGGTCGCGCGGGGCATGGGGCTGGACCGCCGCATCGGTCCGAAGTTTTTGCACGCCGGCCCGGGCTACGGCGGTTCCTGCTTTCCCAAGGATACCCGCGCGATCGTCCAGGTGGCCGAGGACCGGGGCGTCGATCTGCGCATCGTCCGCTCGGCGATCGACGTCAACCGCTCGCGCGTGCCGCGGATGCTGGACAAGATCCGGGAGGCGCTGGGCGGCCAGTTCGAGGGCCGGACCGTCGGACTGCTGGGCCTGACGTTCAAGCCCAATACGGACGACCTGCGGGAATCGCCGGCCATCGGCGTTCTCGAGGGTCTCCTGGACGCCGGCGCGCGCGTGCGGGCCTACGATCCCGTGGCCGCCGCGCCGGTGCGCGCGGACCTCACGCGGGCTGCGGACGAATACGACGCGGCGACGACCGCGGATGCGTTGGTGATCGCCACGGAGTGGAACCAGTTCCGCAGTCTCGACCTCGAGCGGCTGAAGCGGCTGCTGGGAAGTCCGGTCGTCGTGGACCTGCGGAACGTCTACGACCCGCGGACGATGCGGTCGAAGGGTTTCGTGTACTACAGCGTCGGGAGGCCCTAGTGTCCAGGTTCGTCGTGACCGGCGGTGGCGGATTCATCGGTTCCAACCTGGTCGAGGCGCTGCTCCTCGAGGGACATCAGGTGGTGGCCCTCGACGATTTCAGCACGGGGCGGCGTCCGAACCTGGCCGAGGCGCCGCGCTGGGCCGCCCGCGGTCGGACCGAGTTCCGCCTGGTCGAGGGCGACATCCGCGACGCCGCCTGCTGTCGCGAAGCGCTGTCCGGAGCCGACTTCGTCCTGCACAAGGCGGCGATCCCTTCGGTCCAGCGCTCGGTGGTCGACCCGCTCTTGACCAACGCGGTCAACCTGGGCGGCACGCTGCAGTTGCTCGAGGCGGCCCGCCGCGCCGGCGTGAAACGGTTCGTCTTCGCTTCCTCGTCGTCGCTTTACGGCGACAGCGAAACGCTGCCCAAGGTCGAGTCCATGACTCCCGCCCCGATCTCGCCCTACGGCCTGCAAAAGCTGGCCGCGGAGACCTACTGCCGGCTGTACCATGGGCTGTACGGCCTGCCGACCGTGGCCCTGCGTTACTTCAACGTCTTCGGGCCGCGGCAGAACCCGGCGAGCGAGTACGCCGCGGTGATCCCGCGCTTCATCGCGGCGGCGCGGGAGGGCGGCCGGGCCACCGTCTTCGGCGACGGCGAGCAGACGCGCGACTTCACCTTCGTCCAAAACGTGGTGCAGGCCAACCGGCTGGCCTGCGCGGCCCCGCTGGCGGCCTGCGGTCTGGCCTACAACATCGCTTGCGGCGAGCGCATCAGCCTCAATCGGCTGCTGCTGCAGATCGGCGAGATCGTCGGCAGCGAGGTCGAGGCCGAGCACGTGGATCCGCGTCCCGGAGACATCCGCCATTCGCTGGCCGGGATCGAGCTGGCCGGGAGGCTCTTGGGCTACCGGCCCGGCCCGGGACTGGCCGAGGGGCTGCGCCGGACGATCGGGGCGCTCTGACTTGGCCCGCGCCCGCGCACGGTTCCATGTGATCCTGCTCGCGGGGGGCAGCGGCACGCGCTTCTGGCCGTTGAGCCGGCGCCGGCGCCCCAAGCAGCTGCTGGCGTTGGCCGGCCCGCGGCCGCTCGTCGTCGACGCCTGGCGCCGCGCCCGCCGGCTCGTGCCCGCCGACCGCCTGTGGCTCGTGGCGCCCGCGGCGCTGGTGCGCCAGATCCGCCGCCTGCTGCCGGAACTGAAGCGGGATCGGCTGATCGTCGAGCCCGCGCCGCGGGACACCGGGCCGGCCGTGGTGCTGGCCTGCGCCACGGTCCGGGGCAGCGATCCCAGCGCCGTCGTCGGGATCTTCCCGACCGACCACGTGATCGCCGACGAGGTCGAATTCGCGAGGAGCGTGCGACTCGCGACCGCCGCGGCTGGCCGGAACCGACTGGTCTGCCTGGGCATCCGCCCCGATCGGCCGGCGACGGGGTTCGGCTATCTGGCCTGCGCCCGTTCCCCGATCGGGCGCAAGCCCGTGGAGGTCGCGCGCTTCGTCGAGAAGCCGGAGCTGGCGCTGGCGCGCCGCTTCCTGAAATCCGGACGGTACCTGTGGAACGCGGGGATGTTCGTCTGGAGCGTGGAGCGCTTCCTCGAGCAGGCGCGCGAGTGCGCTTCCGCTCTCGTGCGCGCCGTCGAAGCGCACCTGGCCGGCGACCCCCGGGCTTGGGGCCGCGCCCCACGGTTGTCCGTGGACTACGCCGTCATGGAACATGCGAAAGACGTCTCGGTCGTCCCGCTCGACGCGGGTTGGGACGACGTCGGCTCGTGGGACGCTGCGTCGCGGCTGCGCGAGGCAGCCCCGCCGTCGGCCGGCGGGCCGCTTCGCGTCGACAGCCCCGGCAGCGTCGTGTTCGGCTCCCGGCGCTTCGTGGCGCTGGTCGACCTTCCGGGGGTAACGGTCGTCGACACGCCGGACGCGCTGCTCGTCGTCTCCCGCGGCGGCGCGGAGCGGGTCAAGCAGGTCGTCGAAGCATTGCGACGCCGCGGCCGGACCGACCTGCTCTGACCCCCAGGGTCCGCCGGCCCTGGCAGCAGCGGCCTTTGGACGTATGTATTACATTCGGCGCCGGCCTCACCCCGGATCCAGCCCCGACGCGCGGGGTGGCGGCCGTCGGGCGGTACCACGGTGGCAGAAACACGGGCAGTTCTGACGAACGCAGTCGGCCGCAGGTCGCAATCCCTGCGCAGCGTCTGGCTGTTCCTGCTCCTGGGGCTCGCCGCCGTCGTGGTGCCCTTCGTCGAGCACTGGGTCCTTTACAGCGTGGTGCTGGGTCTGTTCCTGTGCCTGGCCGTGCCGCTGTGGCTCTGCATGTTTCGCGGCGAGCTCGACTACTTCGAGCCGATCCACATCTTCGGCCTGGTCTATTTCGTGTTCTTCGGGCTGGGCTCGATCTGGACCGTCAACGACCCGATCGACGTCGCCAACGACTATTACATCGCGCCCTACGTGACCCGGGCCGCGTTCTTCTGCCTCTTGGGCTACCTGGCGTTTCTCGCCGGCTACTACGGGCCGTGGAAGGGCCGCCTGGCGACCCGGCCGGCCGGAGAGATCGTCCGTGGCCCGCTGTTCCTGGCCTTCGTCGGCGGGATCGGCGTCGCCGGCTTCCTGGCCATCGGCATCATCGAACGCCTCACCTCCCTGCGCTTCTCCATCGCTCCCGTGATCGGCACCCTGTCGCAGTTGTCGCCGATCTTCCTGTTCGCGTGGGCGCTGGGGTGGCTGTTGGTCTTCTCGGGCCGGGCCACCCGCGCGCAGAAGCTCGTGATCGGGGCGATTCTGATCCCCGGCGCCCTGATCACCACGCTGGCCACGATCAGCGACAAATCGCTGCTGATGACCATCGTCGGGATTCCGGTGGTCGCCCGCTGGTACACCCGGCGGCGGGTGCCCTGGACGTTTCTGGCGGTGCTGTTGCTGCTGCTGGTCTTCGTCGTGTTTCCCTTCTACAACGCCTATCGCTGGTCCGATCCGAGGATGGGAGAGCGGGATCGTCTGGAGGTGACCTATCGCACGATCCACGCCTGGGATTCCGAGATGTACATGCGCCACTCCCTGCGCACGTTCGTGCGCCGCATGGCGTTGATCAACTCGGTGGCGGTCGTGATCCGCGACGTCGACAGATGGGTTCCCTACGCCATGGGCTCGACGGTCTTCACGCCGACCCTGGTCAGTTTCATTCCGCGGGTCTTGTGGCCCGACAAGCCGGTGATCACGCTCGGCCTCGATTTCGGTCGGACGTTTCGCGTGACCAACTCGCTCACCAAGGACACCCATATCGCGCCGACCATTCCCGGCGAGCTGTACTGGAATTTCGGCCTGCCGGGGATCGTGCTGGGCATGGCGCTCCTGGGCTACATCGTCCGGGCGCTCTACCGCCGTTTCGGGGAAGGGCTGGGGCACGATCCCGTGCGCTGCGCCATCCACATTCTGATCCTGGTCGAGCTGGCCCACCTTGGGGGATCGCTGGCCGCGACGTTCGTCTCGGTCCTGCGCACGCTGATCGTGATCGCGGTGTTGCGGGCGATCGGCCGGCACTTCGGCCTGTTGCAGGTCGTTCCGGCCGAGGGACCCCGCCTCGACGATCCGCGCGGCAGCCGCTGACCCCAGAAAAACCCCGGAAAAGCCCCCGCCGTTACGATATCGACACCCGAATGGCCGCTGGCTCGAGCGGCGGGTGGTCGTATATTGAGGGTCCGCCGGACGCCTCGTCCGCGGTGTTCGAGACTCCGCCATGCACTACGTCGGACTCGCTTGCTTGATCGTGGCCATGGTTGCGACCTGGCTGCTCACGCCCCTGACCATTCGGCTGGCGCGCTGGCTGGGCGTCGTCGATCAGCCCGGCGAGCGCAAGGTCCACCGCGCGCCCGTGCCGCGCATCGGGGGGGTGGCGGTCTTCGGCGGGTTCCTGGCCGGGCTGCTGTTCGCCGCCTGGGCCACGGACAATCTGCCCCAGCCGGGGCAGGTGGACGTCTACTGGGGCGGGCTGGCCCTGGCGGCCACCGCGGTGCTGCTCGTGGGGCTGGCCGACGACCTGTGGGGCCTCGCGTTCTACTGGAAGTTCGCCGGGCAGATCCTGGCCGCCGTGTTCGTGTGGTTCTGCGGCTTCAGCATCGAGGTCCTGAGCCACCCGCTGGGCGGCGCGCTCGAGCTGGGCGTGCTGTCGCTGCCGTTGACCGTGCTCTGGATCGTCGCCATCACGAACGCCGTCAACCTGATCGACGGGTTGGACGGCCTGGCCACGGGCATCGCGCTGATCACGGCGGGAGCCGTGGCCGTGATCGCCTTCATCCGGGCCGAGCTGGGCGTGACCGCGGCCAGCGTGGCGCTGGCGGGCAGCCTGCTCGGTTTCCTGCGCTACAACTTCAATCCCGCGCGGATCTTCCTCGGAGATTCCGGGAGCATGTTCCTGGGGTTCGTGCTGGCCGTGACCGCCGTGCGCGGCAGCCAGAAGGGCCCGACGGCCGTGGCCCTCTTGGTCCCGCTCTTGGTCCTGGGCCTGCCGCTGCTCGACACGAGCGTGGCGGTGGCGCGGCGCCTGTACCGCCTGGGCCATCGCGGCGCGCGCACCGACGGCGCGCTACGCTACGTCTTCGCCAATCTGCGCGAGGTGTTCCTGCCCGATCGCGGGCACATCCACCATCGGCTGCTCGAGATCGGCCTGAGCCATCGCCGCGCGGTCGTCGTGCTGTATGGCCTCGGCAGCCTGTTCGCCCTCACCGCGTTCGCGCTGGTGTTGCTCAAGAGCGTATGGATCGCCATGGTGCTGCTCGCGGTGCTGGGCACGCTGTTGGCCGTCTTTTACCTGGCCTTGTATTTGAGAATCCGCAGGCTGCAGGCCACGGGCCAGCGTTGCGCCGGCCACGGCGCCGAACCGTTCGCTGCGACCCGCAGTCCGAGCCAGGCCCGCTGATCCCCGGCGGGCCGCGTTTCAGGCGAGATCATCGTGCTGTATTCCACATCGAGCATCCGACGCCGGCTCAGCGCGAACGCGCTGTGCGGCACCCTGGGCCTCCTGACCTGCAGCCTGGCCTCCGCGTGGGAGCAACTCCCGGAGGGGCTCGAGGTCGGAAAATGGATCCTGGCCCCCTCGTTCACGGCATCCTACGAGGCCGAGGACAACGTCTTCCTGAAGACGGACGATACGGCGACCAGCGACCGCGTGGCCACGCTTGGCGGCGAGCTGAAGGCCAGCCTGCCCTTCCGCAACAGCAACCTGGAGCTGGGTTATGCGGCGACGAAGGAAGACTACGCCAAGAACGACTTCCAGCGCGACCTGACCCAGCTTGCCAGCGTCGAGCTGCAGTTGGAGTTCAGGACCGGAGATCGGCTCACCTTGCGCGACCGCTACCGCCGGGACTTCGCGCGCGCGGAGGAGACGGACCCGGGGGGCGAGACGACCTTCCAGGGGGAGCCGTACAACTTCAACACTTGGCAGGTCGATCTGACTCGCGACGATCCCCGGCGGCGCGGCTACCGCCTGCACGTCGAGCGGCAAGACTTCATCTACGAAGGCAAGACCGACATCGGCTTCTTCGAGTATCGGGGCTTCGCCAATTACTTCGAGTACTACCAGCCGCTGCCCGACGACCGCTCCTGGGTCGTGCACTACGGGACGCGCCGCTTCGACCACTACGATCCCGAGTCGGCCGTGGGCGTTCCGTTTCGCACGGAGAAGTCGGACAACGTGAGCCTCGGCATGCGCGGCCTGCTCGGCAAGGACCAGCCGTACCGCATCGGGCTGGGCTATGGGCGATTCCGCTACGAGGGCGACGACGGCTCCGAGTTCCACGGTCTCGTGGGAACCGCTGCCTGGCGCTTGTGGCTGGGCGGGCGAACGAAGCTCGATCTCGAGGCCATCCGGCGTCCCTTGCCGTCGAACTTGTCCACCTACTATATTAATAGCGCGGCGGTCGCGACCCTGGAACGCGAGTGGCAGCGGTTCGATCTCGGCACGGAATTCGAGTACACCAAGAACGCGTACGCCGATGAGATTCCCGACCTGGAGTGCGACGGTCGGCGCAAGGACTCGACCTACGCCGTGGAAGCCTTCTGGAAACTGAAGATCCACGAGCGCATCAGCTACGACCTGTCGTCCTTCTATTCGAGGCGGAGTTCGACCTGTGATACGTCGGAATACGATGCAGCGGGTATCGAGACCGGCCTCCGCATCGGCTGGTTCTAGCTGCCGTCGTCTGGCGATCTCGGTCTCGGTCTCGGCGCTGGCGCTGGCCACGGCGGCCACGGCGACGGCCGGCGAGCCGGCGGCGGACACGGCCGAGATCCGCATCGGCCTGCCCTCTGGAACGGCGCCGCGGGTCGCCGTGTCGCCGGCCGCCGAGCGCGTCGTGCTCGAGCTGCCCCGTGGCGCCCGCTACCCCACCGATTTCGTGGCCTCGAGCGGCGGCATGCTGCGCGAGGGCCAGGTCCGCGGCGAAGGCGAGCGCGTGACGATCGATCTCGAGCTGGCGTTCGGCCTGTTCGAGCGGGTCGAGTTCGGGGTCGACGAGCTGGTTCTGAGATTCCGCGCCGGCAAGCTACCGCCGATGGGCCAGACCGATCCTCAGCAACGCTACATCCTGGGTCCGGACGATCGCATCGCGATCCTCGTGCACAACCGTCCGGAGCTGAGCCCGGAGCTCGACATCACTCGCGAGGGCTGGATCACGGCGCCGCTCGTCGGGCAGGTCAAGGCCGCCGGGCTGTCACCGCCGCAGCTGGCCTTCAAGCTGGCCGAGCTATTGGCCGACGGCTACCTCAAGGACCCCAAGGTGGACGTCAGCGTCAAGGAATACCGCAGCCAGTGGGTCGTCGTCTCGGGCGAGGTGCGCACGCCCGGTCGCAAGGCCTTGCGCGGGGGCACGCTGCTCAAGGAAGTCCTGGGGGAGGCCGGAGGCTTCACGGACTATGCCGGAGAGGAGATCTCGATCACGCGCAAGGTCCACGGGACGGGAGAGAGCAAGACGCTGTACCTCAGCCGCACCGACTTCGAGAGCGGAGTGAGCAACCCGTCGCTGGAGCACGACGACACGATCGAGGTGCGGCGGGCCGATCATTGTTACATTCAGGGCGAGGTCAACACGTCCGGCAGGGTCCGGATCGAGCGCGGGATGACCCTGATGAAGGTCATCGCCCAGGCTCACGGGCTGACCGATTGGGCCGACCGCAAGCACGTGATCGTGCTCTACCCCGAGGGCTCGGTCCCGCGCGAGCGGGTCTACAACATCAACAAGATCGCCAAGGGCAAGATCCCCGATCCGGTCGTGACCGGGGGCGAGCACGTCATCGTCAAGAAACGCTTCCTTTGACGGGAATTGTTGAAGGATCGGCGGACTCATCGTATAAAGGTCGGGAAGGTTCCCCCGGGTTTCCGTCACATTTTCGGGAGAGTTCATGGACAAGGGCCAAGGGCGCGTCGCGCTGGGCTTTCGCGAGGCTCACCTGCGCGACTACTGGAAGATCGTCTGGCAAGGACGCTGGACCATCCTCGCCGTGTTCGCGGTGACCCTGGGGGCGACGGGCGTCTGGACGTATTTGAAGACCCCGGTCTACCGGGCCACGGCGATCGTCGAAGTGCAGCCCCAGGCCCGGCGCATCATCGACTCCGGTGACGTTTCCGGGCTGGGCGCGGCGGGCTACGGCTGGTTCGCCGAAGAGAAGTACCACAACACCCAGGTCGAGATCATCAAGAGCCGCGACGTCGCCAGCCGGTCCGTGGGCATCTTGGGCCTGGCATCCCACCCGCTGTTCGCCAAGAGCGCGGATCCGGTGGACGTGTTCCGCAAGATGATCCAGGTCGACCCCCGGCGCGAAACCGGCCTGCTGGAGATCAGTCTGTTCGGAACCGACCGCGACGAGATCACGCAATGGGTCAACGTCGTGGCCCAGGCTTACGTGGACCGCAACTTCGAGAAGGCGCGGGCCAACATGACCAAGTCGATGGCCGCCATCACCGAGCAGGCGGCCGCGCTGCGCCAGGAGCTTTCCTCGGCCGAGGAAGAGCGTATCGAGGCGCTGCAGGACACCTCGGGGCAGATCGTCAACGCGGCCAAGCAGGAGGGCATCGTCGTCGAGCGGCTGGAGACGTTCAACATGGCCCTGACGAGCGTGCACATCAAGCTCAGCTCGCTCGAAGGCAAGCTGAAGCAGATCCGCGAAATGCAAGAGCGCGGCCAGGACCTGATGACGCTGCCGGAGTTCGCCGGCGACCAGTCGCTCCAACTGCTGGAACGCAACAAGGTGAGCATCGAGCAGGACCTGGAAGCGGCGAAGGTCGAATTCGGTCCGGCGCACCCGGACTACGCCAAGCTCGAGCGGGCGCAGGAACAGGCGCAACGGGAGATCGAGAGCAAGATCCGCATGCTGGTCGCGGGCCTCGAGACCCAGCACGGGACGGCGCTGGCCGAGGAGAGGTACCTCGAGCAACAGATCCGGGACAACGAGGCGTTCTCGCTGGAGGTGGCCAAGGCCACCTCGCGTTACGGCATCATCAAGACCGACGCCGAAACGCAGAAGCAGGTGCTGGACATGCTCAACATGACGATGAAAGAGGTCCAGCTCAACTACGAGTTGATGAACAACAACGTGGCCATTCTCGATCAGGCCATGCCTCCGCTCCATCCGATCAAGCCGCGCAAGCGCTTGAACCTGATGGTCGGCGCGATGTTCGGGATGTTCCTGGGGCTGGCCGTCGTGTTCTTCCTGGACTACCTGGACAACACGATCCGCACGCCGGAGGACGTCGAGAAGTTCCTGGGATTGACGGTCATCGGCGTGGTGCCCAAGATGCAGCCCGGGCAGGGCGACGCCATGTCCCAGCGCGCGATCAAGGAGGCCTACCAGTCGCTGCGCACCAGCATCATATTCTCGAGCAAGAACCGGCAGCGCAAGATCGCCCTGGTGACCAGCACCGGTCCGCGCGAGGGCAAGTCCTCGACCGTGGCCAACCTGGGCCGCACGCTGGCGGCCGGGGGCGATCGGGTGATCGTCATCGATTGCGACCTGCGTCGCCCCAAGCAGCACGTGCATCACAAGCTGGAGCGCGAGCCGGGCCTGACCAACTATCTGGCGGCTCCCGCGGCCGAGTCCGACTGGTCCCGTTACGTCAAGAACTCCTCGCCGGCCAGCCCGCACGTGATGACGTCGGGGCCGCTCCCGCCCAGCCCGCCGGACCTGTTGGGCAACGAGCGCTTCAAGGAGATGCTGGAGGTCATGCGCGGGGTCTACGACTGGGTGCTGATCGACTCGCCGCCGGCCGCTTCTTTGGCCGACGCCTCGCTGCTGGCGGCGCTGGTCGACATGGTGGTCCTGGTCGTGCAGCACAACGCCACGGACCGCGACCACGTGGTCAAGACCGTGCAGGCCATCGGCGCGGTCAATCCGAACTTCGCCGGCGTGGTGTTGAACAACGTGGACCTCGATCGGGCCTACCACAAGGACTACTACTACGCGGGCTACTACTACGAGGAAGACGGAACGAGGGAGCGCCGCTTCCGACGCAAGGCCGAGGAGGAGCCCAAGGCTCGTGTCGGCTAGCGTGCCGGGCCGATGAAGTTCCTCCCGCGCGCCTGCGCGGCCGGCGCGCCGCTCGTGGCGCTGCTCTTGGCCTGTGGCGCCCCGGATCCTCTCCAGCGCTCGATCGCCGAGCGCGCTCGCTGGAACGTGACCCTGTTGAACTGGGCCATGGCCCAGGACGGCTCGATCGCGCTGAGCGCGCGGGTGTCGGGCCCCGTGCAATCCCGGCTGGAACGATTGACCGTGCGCATCGTCTTCGAGGACGCCGGCGGCGCCACGATCGACCGCGAATGGCGGACGCTGGATCTTTCCGGCGTGCAGCGCGGCGGACCCCAGGACCTGCTGCTGCGTCTCGCGCCCCGCCCGGCGGACGTCCAGGGCATCGGGATCGACCTCGTTCCCGCGCCGGACCCCGACGAGATTCCCTACATCGTGGAGCTGGAGCGCCGGTAGGTCAGGCCGCGCCGGGCCCCCCGGCCAGCCGCTGGCGGAAGTCCGCCAGCGTCCGCTCCAGCCCCGCGGGAATCGGCGTCGCGGGCGACCAGCCCAAGACGCGCCGGGCCAGGCCGACATCCGGCTGGCGGACCTTCGGGTCGTCCTCGGGCAGCGCGTGGTGCACGATCGCGGAGGCCGAGCCGGCCAGCTCGCGGATGGTCTGAGCCATGCGCAGCACGGTCCACTCCTCGGGGTTCCCCAGGTTGACCGGATCGCGGAAGTCCGACTGCAGCAGGCGGAAGATCCCGTCGACCAGGTCGTCGACGTAGCAAAACGAGCGCGTCTGGCTGCCGTCGCCGAAGACCGTGAGCGGCTCGCCGCGCAGGGCCTGCACGAAGAAGGCCGGGATGGCGCGACCGTCGTTCAGCCGCATGCGAGGGCCGAAGGTGTTGAAGATCCGGGCGATCCGCGTCTCGACGCCGTGCACGCGCCGGTAGGCCACGGTCAGCGCCTCGGCGAAACGCTTGGCCTCGTCGTAGACGCCGCGGGGGCCGACGGGGTTGACGTTGCCCCAGTACGACTCGGCCTGCGGGTGGATCAAGGGGTCGCCGTAGACTTCCGAGGTCGAGGCCAGCAGGAACCGCGCGCCCTTGGCCCGGGCCAGCCCCAGGGCCTTGTGCGTCCCCAGCGACCCGACCTTGAGGGTCTGGATCGGCAGCTCCTGGTAATCGAGGGGGCTGGCCGGGCTGGCGAAGTGCACGACGGCGTGGAGCGGCTCCTTGAGGAAGATGAACTCGGTCACGTCGTGGTGCACGAAGCGAAAGTCTTCGCGACCCGCCAGGTGCGCGATGTTGTCGACCGAGCCCGTGCACAGGTTGTCCATGGCGATGACCGCGAAGCCGTGGCGGAGGAACAGGTCGCACAGGTGCGAGCCCAGGAACCCCGCGCCGCCCGTCACCAGCACCGTCTGCTTCACGCCGCACCTCCGTCGCGCGTCATTCTACAGCTCGTCGCGGCCGCCCGAGCGCGGGAGCCCTTCGATCGGGTTCGACCCGCGCCGCCGGTCGCGCGAAAGCCGGCGCGCGAGCCAGCGCGGCAGCAGCAGCGGCTGTTCGAGCAGCACGGCCGCGAGGTACAGCTGGACCCAGCGGCGGCGGGTCCGCCGAAACAACTCCAGCGGGTGGGCCGAGCGCAGCGGCCGCACGAGCGCCCGGCGCCAGCCGCCGACGGGCAAAGACCGCACCACGCGCTCGGGGATCCACGCCGGCACCATCTTGTGCAAGTGGACCAGCGCCATGCTCACGGCGGCGGTCGCCCCCCAGCCCCGGACGCGATCGAGCACCACCTCCCACTCGAACCCGGGGCGCTGGGCCACGGCCCCGATGTCGATGGCCCACTTGAGCCGCCGATCGAAGTAGTGCGTGAAGTGATGCAGCAACAGGTGAGCCACGAGGTCGTGGTCCTCCAGGCGCAGCACCGACAGCCCGTCGATCTCGAGCGGTCGCGCTCGCTCGCGCAGCGCACGCTCGTCGATCCGGTAACGCAGCTCCTGCGCCAGGTTCCAGTGGATCTCGAACTCGACGGGCACGGGACCTGGGCTCGACAGCGGCAGGTGGTGGCTGCTGCGGATGTAATGGGTGCGGCGTGGCTCCGGCGGCGGCTGCCAGCCCTGCGCCTGCAGCGCATCGAGGGCGGCGCCGAGCCGGGCCGGCTCGATCAGGAGGTCCACGTCGTCCAGGGTCCGCTCGTCGAAGCTGCCGTGGACCCGGTGGATCAGGTCGAGCCCCTTGAGCGCGACCGGCGCGACTCCCGCGTCGACGAGGCAGGCCAGCGCCTGCCGCGCGCGGGCCAGGAGCAGCAGGTTGTCGTGCCGCACCCGGGCCCGGATCCGTTGAAGCCGCTGCATGACCGGGGGCCCCAGCAGCTCGCCGCGCCCGCCGGCCGTGACTCGCGCGTGCACCCACGCGGCCACGTCGCTCTCGAGGCAGCAGTCGCAGAACGAAGCCGCGACCGGTCCGGGCCCGGCCAGCGCCTCGGCCTCGGCCCAGTCGCCGCGAACGATCGCGAGCAGCAGGCGTGCATGGTCGTGCTCGTGCTCGTTCACCCGCTTTCCGGCGCCGCAGTCGGAGCGAGGGTGAAGATAGCCGCCGGGCCAGCCGGCGTCAACGCAGCGTTGACCCGTTCCGCCGAGCGGGCTAGTATCGCGAGACGACAACTCCATCCGTCCCGAGGCCGGTCTAGCCTTTGACATCCATGGACATCTGGCGTGGGAAGCTCGTTCCGGCTCTGGCTTCGCGGGCGGCCTACGCCTACATCCGGCTGCTGCGCGCGACGATGCGGATCGAGCAGGATAGCCACGAGGCGCTGGCGCGCGCGAGGAGGACCTCGGGGCAGTACATCCTCGCGTTCTGGCACTCGCGGTTCGTCATGATGCCCTACGTCTATCCCGATCGGCGCATCGTCGTGCTGATCAGCCGGCATCGCGACTCACGCATGCTGGCGGACATCCTGCAGCGCTTCTCCTTCGCCATGGCCTTCGGCTCGAGCACGACGGGCGGAGCCCAGGCGCTGCGCGAAGTGCTGCGCCGGGTCAAGGACGGCTACGACGTCGGCATCACTCCCGACGGTCCCCGCGGGCCGCGGCGCCGCGCCAAGCCCGGGGTCATCGCCACCGCGCGGCTGACCGGCCTGCCCATCCTGCCGCTCGCCTTTTCCGCGCGCGCGGCGCGCCGCCTCGGCTCGTGGGACGGGACGCTCGTGCCCTTCCCGTTCACGCGCGGGCTGTTCGTCTGCGGCGAGCCGGTTCGCGTGCCGCGCGAGGCCGACCAAGGGGAGCAGGAGCGGCTGCGCGAAAGACTCGAGGCCGAGCTGGACCGCGTCACCGATCTGGCCGATGCCCGCATGGGTCTCGGGGTCGAGCCCGCTCGGCCGACGGCCGGGGCATGATGGGGCGCCCACCGCGCATCCTGCTCTCGGCCGGCGAGTCCTCGGGAGACCGCCTCGGCGCCGGGCTGGCCCGGGCCCTGCTGCGCCGGCGGCCCGATCTCGAGCTCGTGGGCATGGGCGGTCCGCAGATGGCGCGGGCCGGAGTGCGGCTGGTCCAGGATGCCGCGGAGGTCGCGGTCGTCGGCATCCAGGAAGTGCTGTCCCATCTGCCGGCGATCCGTCGGGCGATGCGCGCGCTCGAGCGCGTCCTCGCCGCGGAGCGGCCCGACCTCGTCGTGCCCATCGACTTCCCGGACTTCAACCTGCGACTGGCCGCCCGCGCGCGTCGAGCCGGCGCGCCCGTGGTCTACTTCGTCAGCCCGCAGGTCTGGGCCTGGCGCCGGGGACGGGTGCGTCGCATCCGCCGGCTGGTGCGGCGCATGCTCGTGCTGTTTCCCTTCGAGGCCGAGTTCTACGAGCGCGCCGGCGTGCCCGTGGCGTTCGTGGGCCACCCCGTCGCCGAGCCGCCGCCCGCGCCCCGCCCCCGCGCCGAGCTGTGCGCCCAGGTCGGGCTCGACGCCGAGCGCGAGATCGTCGCGCTCGTTCCGGGCAGCCGGCGCTCGGAAGTCGAGCAACTGCTCGCGCCGCTGCTCGCGGGCGCGGCGCGCATCCGGGATCGGCGCCCGGGGACCCAGTTCCTGGTCACGCTCGCTCCGGGTCTGGCGCGCGCGGAGTTCGAGCGGCGGATCGCGGACTCGGGGCTGGTCGGCGCGCGCCTGCACGCCGGCGATTTCCCGGAGATCCTGACGCTGGCGGCGGCCGGAGTCGTGGCCTCCGGCACGGCCAGCCTCGAAGCCGCCGCGAGCGGTCTGCCGATCGTCGTGGTCTACCGCATGGGTCGCCTGTCGTTCCTCGTCGGCCGCGCGCTGGTGCGCCTGCCCCACATCGCGCTCCCCAATCTCGTCGCCGGGCGCCGCCTGGTCCCCGAGCTGTTGCAGGGCGAGTGCAACCCCCAGCGCATCGCCGAGGAAGTCCTGCGCTATCTGGAACAGCCCGAGCACGCTCGGCGCGTGGGCGCCGAGCTGGCGGGACTGCGCGCGCGGCTGGGCGGGCCCGGCGTGTTCGAGCGCGCCGCGGAAGAGATCCTGGCCTGTCTCGGGTAAGGGCCGACCGTGCCCCGCGGGCCGAGGGTTCAAACTGAACCATGACCGGGCCTCGCGCAGGGTTGACGCTCCGCGGCGGATATGCTTCAATCCCCGGGTGCCGTGCCTCCGCGTCGAGGCGTTCCCCACGGGTGTCCTTCGCGCATGATCCGTTCCATGACCGGCTTCGGGCAGGCGTCGGCGGAGTCGGGGGATCTCCGGTTGACCGTCGAGTTGCGCGGGGTGAACCATCGCTACGTCGATTTCCGCCTGCGCGTGCCACCCTGGCTGTTCGCCGCCGAGGGACAGATCCGCAGCCGGGCCCTGGCCGGCATCAAGCGCGGCCGGGTGGAGATGAACGTCGCCGTCGAAGCCATCGGCAGCGGCGCGGGGACCGCGCGGCTCGACCGCGCGCTCGCGGCCGAAGCCGTCGCCATGGCCCGGGCGCTGCGCGACGAGTTCGACGTCGAAGGCGCGATCGACGTCAACACGCTCTTGGCCCTACCGGGAGTCCTGCGCGGGGGCGCGCTCGACCCCGAGTGGGGCGCGGAGCAGCGCGCGCTGCTCGAGCGCACGATCGACGCCGCCCGCCAGGCCTTCGACCGCGAGCGCTGCCGCGAGGGCCAGCACCTGCAGCGCGAGCTGTCCCGCCTGTTGGCCGCCATGTCCGAGATCGCGAGCGCGATCCGCGCTCGCGCGGCGCTCTTGCCGGACCTCGTGCGCGGGCGGCTCACCGAGCGCCTGCGGGCGCTGGGGCAGGATCTGGCGCTCGACCCCGCGCGGGTGGCCCAGGAGGCCCTGATCCTCGCCGACCGCGCGGACGTCACCGAGGAGCTGGTGCGGCTCGCCGGCCACCTCGAGCAGGCGCAGGGCCTGGTCGACGCTCCCGACGGCGAGCCGCTGGGCAAGCGCCTCGAATTCCTGCTGCAAGAGATCCAGCGCGAGACGAACACCGTCAACAGCAAGTCCGTGGACCTCGATCTGAGCCGGCTGGCGCTGGCGCTGAAGGCCGAGACCGAAAAGGTCCGCGAACAAGTCCAGAACCTGGAGTGAGCGTGAAGGACGAGACCTCCGGACTGCTGTTCGTGATCTCGGCCCCTTCGGGCACGGGGAAGTCCACCGTGGCGCGCCGGCTGCTCGAGCGGCAAGCGGGGCTCGAGTTCTCGGTCTCGTTCACGACCCGCCGGCGCCGCGAGGGCGAGCAGGACGGCGTCGATTATCATTTCGTGACTCGCCAGGCCTTCGAAGAGCTGATCGACGCCGGCGCGCTGCTCGAGTGGGCCGACGTCTTCGGCCAGCTCTACGGCACGGGGCGCGACGCCACGCGGCAGGCCCTCGAGCGGGGGCGCAGCCTGCTGCTCGACATCGACGTGCAGGGGGCGCGGCAGCTCCGCGCCAGCGGAATTCCCAGCGTTTCGGTGATGCTGCTGCCCCCGGATCGGGCGACGCTGGAGCGGCGGCTGCGCCAGCGCGGCAGCGAAAGCGGGCCCGACCTGGCCCGCCGGCTGGCCCAGGCCCGGGACGAGGTGGAAGAGTATCGTTTCTTCGACTACGTTGTCGTCAACCGCGAAGTCGGCCCGACGGCCGAGGAGCTGGAGGCGATCGTACGGGCCGAGAACCATCGCGCGTCGCGCAACGCGACGCTGGCACAACGGATTGTCGCCACCTTCCCCGGCCAGGGGCAGGCGGCCAAGGAGCGCTGAATGTTCAAGCTGCCGGAGAATCTCAGGAGCAAGTACGAGTTCGTGACGCTGGCCGCCAAGCGGGCCGAGCAGTTGCAGACCGGAGCCCTGCCGCGCGTCACGCCTTCCACCGGCAAGGTGACGGTCACGGCCCAGGAAGAGGTGGCCTTGGGGTTGGTCAAGGTCATCGACCCCGCCGCGGAAACCGCCGCGACGAGCGTGGAAGAGGAATAACCGCAGCCGCCGCGGTCGACGTCCATGCTGGTCGCGCTCGCAGTCGGGGGAGGGATCGCGGCCTACAAGGCTTGCGAGATCGTGCGCGGCCTCGACCGCCGGGGGGTCGAGGCGCAGGTGCTGCTCACCCGCAATGCCGCGCGGTTCATCACACCCTTGACGCTGCAGACGCTGTCGCGCCGCAAGGTCCTGCTCGAGCCCTTCGACCTCGATGACGAGCAGACCATCCGCCACATCGACCTGACGCGGCGGATCGCCGCGCTCGTCGTGGCGCCGGCCACGGCGAATCTGCTGGCCAAGTTCAGCCGGGGCATCGCCGACGATCTCGTCTCCACGTTCTACGTCTCCGTGACGGCCCCCGTGCTGGTCGCGCCGGCGATGAACACGCGCATGCTGCTGCATCCGGCGACGCAGGAGAACCTGGCGCGCCTGCGGGCCCGCGGCGTCGAAGTCATCGACAGCGAGAGCGGCTGGCTCGCCGAAGGCGAGGTGGGCTGGGGGCGCATGGCCGAGCCGTCGAGCATCGTCGAGCGGACGCTGCGGGCCGCGCGCCGCACGCGCCAGCTCGCGGGCCGCTCGATCGTCGTCACGGCCGGCCCCACGCGCGAGCGGATCGATCCCGTGCGCTTCCTCTCCAACCGCTCGTCGGGCAAGATGGGCTACGCGCTGGCCGCGGCGGCCGCGCGCCGCGGCGCGCAGGTGACCCTGATCTCGGGACCCGTGGAACTCGCGCCGCCCTTCGGCGTCGAGTGCGTCCGCGTCCAAACCTCCGCCGAGCTGCGCGAGGCCGTCCTCGCCGTGCGCCGCGGCGCGGCCGCGGTCTTCATGACCGCCGCGGTCTCGGACTACGTGCCGCACGCCGCCCCCTCGAAGATCAAGCGCGACGGCGCGCCGCTGGCGCTCACGCTCGACGAGGGGCCCGACATCCTGGCCGAGCTGGGGCGCGAGCGGCAGGAGCAGTTGCTCGTCGGCTTCGCCGCCGAGACCGACGACCTCCTGGCCCACGCCCGGGCCAAGCTCGAGCGCAAGAACGTCGACTTCATCGTGGCCAACGACGTCTCGCGCTCGGACGTCGGCTTCGAAGCCGACGAGAACGAGGTGACGATCCTGGGCCGCGGCGGCGAGACCTGGGAGATCCCGCGGGCCTCCAAGACCGAAGTCGCCGAGGCCATCCTCGACCGGCTGTTCGGCGCGCTCGACCCGGCAGCCGGCCCATGACCGAGGTCTCGCCGAGGTCGGAGCTGGCCGAGTGGCTGCGCTACCTGCGGGAGATCGGCGTTCGCGAGCTGGCGAGCCCCGTCGATCCCGGCGGGGCAGCGGCCGCCGCGTCCGCTCCCGCGCCGGCCGACCCCGCCGGCGCGGCGCGGTCGCGGCCGCGCCCGACCGCGGGTCCGGCGCTGTTCGGCCTCGGCGAGCCGGCCGGGGATCCCGCGGCGCGGCTGGCGACGATCCGCGCCGATCTCGGCGAGTGCACGCGCTGCAAGCTGCACCACGGACGGACGAACATCGTCTTCGGGGTCGGGGACCCCGGGGCACGGTTGATGTTCGTGGGCGAGGGGCCGGGCGCCGACGAGGACGCGCGCGGCGAGCCCTTCGTCGGCCGCGCGGGGAAGAAGCTCGACGAGATGATCGCCTCGATCGGCCTCGGCCGCGCCGACGTCTACATCGCGAACGTGGTCAAGTGCCGGCCGCCCGACAACCGGGAGCCGCAGCCGGACGAGGTCGCGACCTGCAGCCCCTTCCTGTTCCAGCAGATCGCGGCGATCCGACCGCGCGTGATCGTGGCCCTGGGCTCGCCGGCGGCGAAGACCTTGCTCAACACCCGCGAGGGCATCACCCGCTTGCGCGGCCACTGGCACGACTACGCCGGCATCCCGGTCATGCCCACGTTCCACCCGGCCTACCTGCTGCGCGCCTACACGCCGGAGAACCGGCGCCTCGTCTGGCAGGATCTCAAGTCCGCGCGCGCCCGCATGGACGAGGCCCCGTGACGGGCGCCGCCGCCGGCGCCACCTTCGCTTCCGTCGCCGTGCCGGTTCCCGTCCGGCGGCTGTTCACCTACGAGGTCGCCCCGGCGCTCGGCGCCGCGCTGGCGCTGGGCAGCCGCGTGCGCGTGCCGTTCGGACGCCGCAAGGTCGTGGGCACGGTCGTGGCCTGGCCCGTGCCGGCCCCCGAGCCGGGGGTCGCGATCAAGCCGATCGATGCGGTCGTGGGCCACGAGCGCCCGCTGCCCGCCGCGCTGCTCGAGCTGACGCGCTTCGTGGCCGACTACTACCTCTGCTCGTGGGGCGAAGCGATCGAGACGGCGCTGCCGCCCGACGCGGGATCGCCGCCCGTGCAGCGCGTGGCGCGGCGCCTGCCGGCCGCCGACCCCGCGGCGCTGCCGCAGCGAGCGACGGCCCGCCGCCGCGCGCTCGAGCGGCTGCCGGCGGACGGCGCGCCGCGAGCGCTGGCCGGCCTCCCCCCGGCCGAGCGGCGGATCCTGGCCCGGCTCGCCGAGCTGGGCTGGGTCGAGCTGGCCGACGCGCCCGCGCCGGCCCCGCGGCGCGGGAAATCGGCGCCCGGAGAGGCGGCGCCGGCTCCCAGCCCCACGCCGGGGCAGAGCGCCGTGCTGCGCGAGCTTGCGCCGGCTCTGGCCGCGGGCCGCTACCGTCCGTTCCTGCTGTACGGGGCGACGGGATCGGGCAAGACCGAGATCTACCTGCGCGCGGCGCAGCAGGTGCTGGCCCGCGGCCGCGCCGTGCTGTGGCTCGTGCCCGAGATCGGCCTGACGCCCTTGCTCGTCTCCAAGGTCTCGCAGCGCTTCCCCGGCGCGGTGGCGCTGCTGCACAGCGGGCTGTCCAAGCGCCAGCGTCACGAGACCTGGCTCGCCGTGCGTGACGGGCGCCGGCGGCTCGTGGTCGGTACGCGCTCGGCGGTCTTCGCTCCCGCGAGCGAGCTGGGGCTGATCGTCGTGGACGAGGAGCAGGACGGCTCGTACAAGCAGGCCGAGACGCCGCGCTACAACGCGCGAGACCTGGCGGTCGTGCGGGCCCGCGCGGAGAGCGCGGTGCTGCTGTTGGGATCGGCCACGCCCTCCATGGAGTCGTTCCAGCACGCGCGCTCCGGCCGCTACGAGCTGCTGCGCCTGGGCGGGCGGATCCACGAGCGGCCGCTGCCCGAGGTGCGCACCGTCGACATGCGCCTCGAATACCGCGCGTCCGGAGAGGTCAAGCCGGTCTCGGACGAGCTGGCCGCGGCGTTGAACGCCTGCGTCGAGCGGGGCGAGCAGGCGCTCGTGCTGCGCAACCGGCGCGGCTGGGCCGCGGCCGTCTTCTGCCCGACCTGCGGCACCCGCGTGGTCTGCCCGAATTGCAGCGTGACGCTGACCTGGCACCTGGGGGCGGCGCGCCTGCTCTGCCACTACTGCGGCAGATCCGAGTCCTTTCCCCAGGCCTGTCCCGTCTGCCGCGCCGAGGCGCTCAAGCTCTTGGGCGAGGGCACCGAGCGCATCGAGGACACGCTCCGCGAGCTGGTGCCCGGCGCGCGCATCGAGCGCATGGACCGCGACACCGTGCGCGGCCGCGGCGCCCACGAGCGGCTGCTGCAGCGCTTCGACCGCGGCGAGATCGACATCCTGGTGGGCACGCAGATGATCGCCAAGGGGCACGACTTCCCGCGGGTGACGTTGGTCGGCGTGCTCTCGGCGGACCAGGCGCTGGGCCTGCCCGACTTCCGCGCGGGCGAGCGCGTGTTCCAGCTCCTGACCCAGGTCGCGGGACGGGCCGGCCGCGGCGAGCGGCCCGGCACGGTGCTGATCCAGGCCTTCGAGCCGGACCACAAGCTGCTGCGCCAGGCGGCGCTGCAGGACTACGAGGCCTTCTTCGACGACGAGGTGCGCTACCGGCGCGCGCTGCGCTACCCGCCGTTCGCGGCCCTGGTCCAGTTGCTCGTGACCGACCGCGAGGTGCTGAAGGCGCGCCTGTGGGCCGTGGCGCTGGCCCGGGCGCTGGAGGCCGAGGGCGGCGGCAAGCTGTGGATCGGCGGGCCGGGGCCCGCGCCGCTCGAGCGCCTGCAGGGGCGCTGGCGCCAGCAGATCCTGGTGCGCTCCCCCGGCCGCCGCCGGCTGATCGCCACGGTCGAGCGCGCGCTGGCGGCGGTCGAGAACAGCATTCCGCGGCGCGCGCTGCACGTCGACGTCGACCCTTACTCGGTGCTGTAGCCTGGTGGGCGGATGAGCCTCTCCGGGGAAGCGCGCGCGATCGTCGTCTGCTCGATCCTCGAGCGCGACGTCGCGACCGCGGCGCGCCGGCTGCGCGAAGCGCCCGCGGGTTGCGGCTTGCTCGAGATCCGCGGGGACTGCCTGCGCGCCGAGGAGATCGCAGCCCTGGTGCGCGGGAGCGCGCGGCCCGTCGTCGTCAGCCTGCGCTCGGCCGCCGACGGCGGCCGCTTCGAGGGCTCGGAGGAAGAGCGCGGCGCCGGCCTGCGGGCCGCCCTCGCCGCCGGCGCGCGATTCGTCGACGTCGAATGGACGAGCCCGCAGCGGCGGCTCGTCGAACAGCACGGCGGCGAGCGCGTGATCCTGTCGCACCACGGCGCCGCTTGCGGCCGGGCGGAGCTGGCCGCGATCTACCGCGAGCTGGCCGCCACGCGCGCCGCGCGGCTGAAGCTCGTGCCCCACGCCCGCTCGCCCGGCGAGATCGACGCGGTGCGAGAAACCCTGGCCGCCGCGCGTCGCGACGGGCGCGAGCTGGCCTGCTTCGCCGGCGGCCGGGCGGGGGCGCTGACGCGCCTCCTGGCGCCGGCCTGGGGCTCCTGGGCCAGCTACGGGTCGGCGGCCTGGGGGCAGGAGAGCGCCGAGGGTCAGTTCCCGGCGGCCGAGCTGCTCGAGCTGTACGACGTGACGGCGATCGGCCCGGCGACGCGCCGGTTCGCGCTGATCGGCGCCGGCGTCCGCGCCAGCCCTTCCCCCGCGATGCACGCCGCGGGATACCGGGCGGCCGGGATCGACGCGCGCTACTTCCCGCTCGAGGCCGACGATCTCGGGGAGCTGCTGCCGCTCCTCGGCCCCGGCGGGACCCTCGGCCTCGCGGGGCTCGCCGTGACGTTGCCGTTCAAGAGCGCGGCCTGCGCCCGCTGCGCGCGGCTCGATCCCCTGGCCCGGGCCAGCGGCGCCGTCAACACGGTGCTCTTCGGCCCCGGCGGCTGGTCCGGCTACAACACGGACGGCCCGGCCGCGCTGGCGCTGGTCCGCGACCGGTTCGACGTCGCGGGCGCCCGGGTGGCCATCGTCGGCGCCGGCGGCACGGCGCGCGCGATCGCCGCCTCGCTGGCCGGCGCGGGCGGCCGCGTGTCGCTGTTCGCGCGGTCGATCGAGCGGGCCCGGCAGGCCGCCGCCGCGCTGGGCGCGGCCGCGCGCCCGCTCGACGAGCTGGGCCGGGCCGAGTGGGACGTGCTGGTCCAGGCCACGCCGCTGGGCGGCCGCGGCGAGCGCGTCCTGCCGGCCGAGCGGCTGCGCGGCCGGCTGGTGCTGGACGCGGTGTACGGGGTCGAGACCCCGCTCGTGCGCGACGCGCGGGCCCGCGGGCTCGCGGCCATCGACGGCTTCGAGCTGCTGTTGGCGCAAGCCGTCCGCCAGTTCGAGATCCTGACCGGCAGCCCCGCGGCCGAGGCCGTCCTCAGCCGTGCGGGGCGAGCGTGGCTCGATTCACGGGCCGCGCCTTGACGGGCCCCGGGGCGCGGCATACCCTCGGTTGGAAGCTGACGCTGGGGCAGGAGGTGCGCGCGATGGCACGGTCCGCGGTCTGGCTCGGGGCGCTCGTCGGGCTGTCCGCCCTCCTCGGCTCCTGCGCCACGCGGCAGCCCCTGCGCGGGCAGGAGGCGAAGGGGCTGGACGCCAAGCTCTCCACCTTTGCCTACATCGAAGAGGGGGAGATCGTCACGCTCGTCGTCGACACCCGGCCGGCGCGGGACAAGGACGGGGAGCGCTACGTGCCGATCGAGATCGCCGTGGCCAACCACGGCCTGCGCAAGCTGACGCTGACGCTCGAGTCGTTCACGCTGATCGACAAGAACGGCAACCGTTACCCCGCCGCGAGCCCCCGCGAGCTGCTCGAGGGCTACGGCATGCTGGACTTCGACCGCAACCTGATGGAGCTCGAAGGCATCCTGTTCAACCGCTTCGGGGCGCTGGCGCGCTACCCGTCGAACTTCAGCCCGATGCGTACCACGACCATCGGCGGCTCCGGCCTGGTGCGCGATCGCGTGGCGCTGCCCAAGCACGGCTACCTGATCGACTTCATCTATTTCCCCGCGCCGTCGTCCGGCATCCGGGACCAGCCGTTCGAGCTGTTCCTAGATTCGATCGACCTCGCGGACCCCGTCTTCGTCAAGTTCGAGGTGCGCTGAGCGCGCGACGCGCGCGCGCCCGGCCTGCGGGGCGGCAACCGGCGGGGACCCGTGCCGATGCGCGTCCTGCTGCTCGACAACTACGACTCGTTCACCTGGAACCTGGCGCACGCGCTGGAGCAGTGCGGCGCGACCGTCGAGGTCGTGCTCAACGACGCCCTCGCCGTCGGCGAGATCCTGGAACGGGGCTACGAAGCCTGGGTCATCTCGCCGGGGCCGGGCCGTCCCGAGGAAAGCGGCATCTGCCTCGACCTCGTGCGCGCCGCGACCACGGGCCCGCCGCTGCTGGGCGTCTGCCTGGGGCACCAGGCGCTGGCCCAAGCCCACGGCGCCCGCATCGTGCGCGCGCCGGTCTTGATGCACGGCAAGACCTCGGCCATCCACCACGACGGGCAACGGCTGTTCCGCGGCCTCGGCCGCCCGTTCGTGGCCACGCGCTACCACTCGCTCGTCGTCGACGAGCCGAGCCTGCCGCGGGCCTTCGAGATCACCGCGCGCACGGAGGACGGCGTGATCATGGGCATCCGGCATCGCGAGCTGCCGCTCTACGGCGTGCAGTTCCACCCGGAGGCGGTGCTGACCGTCGAGGGCCCGCGCCTGCTGGCCAACTTCCTCGAGATCGCGGCGCGCCGGCGCCCGGGCTTGCCCGGGCTTTCGATTGGTGATAAGTAATCCTCGGCACCCGGTCGCCGGGCGCGCCGGGGGGAAGGCAGCGATGGCAGGGGAGTTCCAGCTCGAGGACCTGGGCCGGCAGCTCGAGCCGATCATCGTCTGCCGGACCGTGATGCCGCCGCCGCCCCCGGCCGCCTGAGGCGCATGGGCAGACCCTCGCTCAGGATCGACCTGCACACGCACATCCTGCCCCGCAACTGGGACGACCTGGACCGGCGCTACGGCTACGGGGGGTTCGTGCGGATCGAGCACACCGGGCCGGGCTGCGCGCGGCTGATGCGCAACGGCCAGTGCTTCCGCGAGATCGGCGACAACTGCTGGGACGCGCGGCGGCGCATCGAGGACTGCGACCGCGACGGCGTGGACGTCCAGGTGCTGTCGACCGTGCCCGTGATGTTCAGCTACTGGGCCAAGCCGGCCGACGGGCTCGATCTGGCCCGCACGCTCAACGACCACATCGCCCTCGTGGTCGCGGCCCACCCCACGCGCTTCGTCGGGCTGGGCACGCTGCCCCTGCAGGCCCCCGAGCTGGCCGTGGCCGAGCTCGAGCGCTGCAGCCGCGAGCTGGGTCTGGCCGGCGTGCAGATCGGCACGCACGTCAACGGCTGGAACCTGGACCAGCCCGAGCTGTTCTGCGTCTTCGAGCGGGCCGCCGAGCTGGGCGCCGCGGTCTTCGTGCACCCCTGGGACATGCTGGGCGGCGAGCGCATGCGGCGCTACTGGCTGCCCTGGCTCGTCGGGATGCCGACGGAGACCTGCCTCGCCATCTGCTCCATGATCTTCGGCGGCGTGTTCGAGCGGCTGCCGCGGCTGCGCGTGGCCTTCGCCCACGGCGGCGGCTCGTTCCCCGGCACCTTCGGCCGCATCGAGCAGGGCTTCCGCGTGCGCCCCGACCTGTGCGCCGTGGACAACCCGATCGAGCCCCGCCGCTACCTGGGCCGCTTCTACCTGGACTCCCTCGTGCACGACGAGGAGCTGCTGCGGCAGCTCGTGCGTCTGGTCGGCCCGCGGCGCATCGCGCTGGGCTCGGACTATCCCTTTCCGCTGGGCGAGAGCGTGCCCGGGCGGCTGATCGAGTCCCTGGGCGAAGTCGCGCCCGACCAGCGCGAGCGCATGCTCGGCGGCACGGCGCTCGAGTTCCTGGGACTCGACGCCTCGCCCTACGCGGGCTGAAGGCATGGCGGCCTTCGATCCCGGCGAGGCCGCGGCGCGCCTGCTCGACTCCGCCGACCCCCTGGCGCGCTTCCGCTCGCGCTTCCGCTTCCCGCGGCGCGCCGACGGCCGCCCCGCGCTGTACTTCAGCGGGAATTCGCTGGGGCTGCAGCCCGTCGCCGCGCGCGCCGCGGTCGAGCGCGAGCTGGACGCCTGGGCCGATTCGGCCGTCGCGGCGCACTTCGCGGGCGAGGCCCCCTGGCTCTCCTACCACGAACTCGTGCGCGAGCCCCTGGCGCGACTCGTCGGCGCGCATCCCGACGAGGTCGTGGCCATGAACAGCCTGACCGTCAACCTGCACCTGATGCTCGTCTCGTTCTTCCGCCCGGCGGGAGCGCGCCACAAGATCCTGATGGAGGACTGCGCCTTCCCCTCGGACACCTACGCCGTCAAGACCCAGCTCGCGCTGCACGGGCTCGACCCGGCGCGGGCGCTGCTCGTGGCCCGCGGCGAGCCCGGCCGGGGCACGGCCGCGGGCGCCGGCCTCGAGCGGCTGCTCGAGCGGCACGGGTCCGAGATCGCCGTCGTGCTGCTCGGCGGCGTGAACTACTACACCGGCCAGCTCTTCGACATGCGGCGCATCGCCGCCTGCGCGCGCGAGCAGGGCTGCGTCGTGGGCTTCGACCTGGCGCACGCCGCGGGCAACGTCCCGCTCGAGCTGCACGACTGGGGCGTCGATTTCGCGGTCTGGTGCTCCTACAAGTACCTCAACGCCGGCCCGGGCGCGGTGGCCGGCTGCTTCGTGCACCGGCGGAACGCCCGGCGCACCGACCTGCCGCGGCTGGGCGGCTGGTGGGGCAACGATCCCGAGCGCCGCTTCCGCATGCACCTCGAGCCGGAGTTCGTGCCGCGGCCCAGCGCCGACGGCTGGCAATTGAGCAACCCGCCGATCCTGGCCCTGGCCCCGCTGCGCGCGGCGCTGGCGCTGTTCGACGAGGCCGGCATGCCGGCCCTGCGCGCCAAGTCCCGGCAGCTCACGGACTATCTCGAGGCCTGGGTCGAGCACGCGGGCGCGGGCCGCATCGAGCTTCTGACCCCCGCCGACCCGGCCCGGCGCGGCTGCCAGCTCTCGCTGCGCCTGCTCGAGCGGCCGCGCGAGCTGGTCCGCGCGCTCGAACAGGACGGCGTCGTCGCCGACTACCGCGAGCCCGACGTGGTGCGGGTCGCCCCGGTGCCGCTGTACAACTCGTTCCACGACGTCTGGTCCCTGGGTCAGGCGCTCGGGCGCTGGAGCGGCTCTTCGCCCCGCGCGTGAGGGCCGATCCGAGTACCATGGATCCGCGGAGGTGCCCGACGTGCCGTTGAACTACCGCAGCTATCTCAAGATCGAGCAGCTCCTGCAACTGCAGGAGCCGAAGTCGGAGCCCGTCGAGCACGACGAGATGCTGTTCATCGTCATCCACCAGGTCTACGAGCTGTGGTTCAAAGTCCTGTTGTGGGAGATCGACCGCAGCAAGGCGCAGTTCTCGGCCAACGACCTGTTCGGCGCGATCGCCTCGTTCAAGCGCCTGCGCACGATCGTGAAGACGCTGGTGGGCCAGCTCGACATCCTGGAGACGATGACGCCCTTGTCGTTCACGGCCTTCCGCGATCGGCTGGAGACGGCGTCGGGCTTCCAGTCCGCGCAGTTTCGCGAACTCGAATTCGCGCTGGGCTACAAGCGCGCCGAGATGCTGCAGCACTTCGACCCCGCCGCCGCGGAGTACCGGCGGCTGGAGCGGCGCCTGGCGGAGCGCTCGCTCGTCGATTGCTTCTACGACCTGCTCCAGGCCCGCGGCGCCGAGGTTCCCCAGCGGCTGCGGGGCAAGGCGCCCGCCGAGCCCAACGTCCCCGACGAGGTCGTGCAGCAGGGCCTGCTGCGGCTGTACCGGCAGAACCAGGAGGCCGCGATCCTGTTCGAGCTGATGACCGACCTCGACGAGGGCCTGCAGGAGTGGCGCTACCGCCACGTCAAGATCGCCGAGCGCACGATCGGCAACAAGCGCGGCACGGGCGGCAGCCTGGGCGTGGAATTCCTGAAGCGCGCGCTGTTCCAGCCGGTCTTCCCCGACCTGTGGGCCATCCGGCACGAGCTGTAGGCCGCGGCCCGCCCGATGATCTACGACATCACGCCGCCGATCACGCCCGGGCTCGCGGTCTGGCCCGGCGACACGCCGCCGTCCCGCGAAGTCCTGCTGGACCTGCGCCGCGGCGACAGCGTCACGCTGTCGACCCTGCGCTCGACCGTGCACCTCGGCGCTCACGCGGACGCCCCCAGCCACTACGGCGTCGCGGGCCAGACGATCGACGAGCGGGCGCTCGAGCGCTACGTCGGACCGGCCCGCGTGGTGCGGGTCGACGCGCGCCGCGGCTCGCGCATCGGCCGCGATGCCGTCCCGGAGCCCGGCGCCGAGCGGATCCTGCTCGCCACCGGCAGCTTCCCCGACCCCACGCGCTTCAACACCGATTTCGCGGCGCTGTCCGTCGAGCTGGTCGAGTGGCTGCACGAGCGGGGAGTGAAGCTCGTGGGGATCGACACCCCCAGCGTCGATACCTTCGATTCGAAGGAGCTGCCCGCGCACAACGCCTGCCTGCGCCACGACCTGGCGATCCTCGAGGGGCTGGTGCTCGAAGGCGTGCCCGAGGGGCCGTACGAGCTGATCGCGCTGCCGCTGCGCCTGGTCGGCTTCGACGCGAGCCCGGTGCGCGCGATCCTGCGAACGCCGGGCGGGTGAGGGGAAGCGCGAGCCGGGCTCACCCGGGGTGGTGTCGTCGACCTGCCCGCAGCCGACCGCTGGGCTATGCTGTGTGTCGGGGGTCGCCGAGGTGACAGCCGGTCATCGCCTGCGTATCGGTTTCGCCGGACTGGGCGTGGGTCTTTCCTGCCTCGCCGCGGCGGAGCCCACGATGCCCAGGGCGCCCTACGTGCTGCCGCAGACGGTGCGCGAGTGGCAGGCCAGCGGCGTGAAGGTCACCTTCATCGACGTGCGCGAGCCCGAGGAGTTCGCGGCCGGCCACCTCCAGGGGGCGTTGAACATCCCCCACTCGCAGATCGAGGGACGCGCCGGCGAGGTCACGCGGGACCATCCGCACGTCGTCTACTGCATCCATTCATCGTGGCGGGCCCCCTACGCCGCCAACGCGCTGGCCGATATCGGCTACGGCAACGTCCACGTGCTCGACGGCGGCATCTCGGCCTGGCACGAGGGTGGCCAGGCGGTCTACGCGACCTCTCCGGGCCGCGAGCCCGCGGTCGCGCCCTACCCCGAAGGGCTGTCCCGATCGCTCCGGCATCCGCGCGACCGCAGCTACGACGAACGGCTCGATCTGACGGCCGACGAGCTGAGCGCCTACGACGGGAAGGACGGGCGGCCCGCGTACGTCGCGCTCGAAGGCGTCGTGTACGACGTCACGAACAGCCGTCTCTGGAGGGCCGGCGAGCACGATCCGAGCCACGGGAGGGCACAGGCCGGACGCGACCTCACGCCGGTCTTCGGCAAGGCGCCCCACGGCCTAGAAAACCTCGAGCGGTTTCCGGTCGTCGGTCGCCTGGTGTGCCGTCCCGCGGACGCGTTGCCTGCTCGGGCGAGCGAGCCGTGTCGCCGGCCAGGCGCTTCGAGGACGGAGGCGACGGCAGGTCCGGCCGATCCGCGAGGGCGATGAGAGGGCGGCGGGCGACACGAACGCTGGGGGCGACCGTCCTGGTGCTGGTCGGCGGGTCGGCGTTGTGGTCACGACCGCCCGGCGGGTCCGGAGCGTCGAGGGGCGTCGCGGGCCTGCTGGCGGAGGACGCGACGTGGTCCCGGGCGGACAGCCCGATCGTCGTCACCGGTGACGTCGCGGTGGCATACGGCGTGACGCTGACCATCGAGGCCGGCGTCGAGGTGCGGTTCGACGGGGACCACACGCTCGCGGTCCACGGAACGTTGAACGCCGAGGGCGCGCCGGGAAACGAGATCACGTGGGTCGTCGATGGACGGCCGGTGCTGCGGCTCGACAAGCCGACCGTGGTCGTGGGGCGGCCCGAGACCGGTGCGCGCTCGGCGGAAACTCCCGTCGTGGCCCAGGACCTGTCGTTCGACGCCGCAACCGGCGAGATTCGGTTCACGCTTCCGCAGCCGGCCAGGGTTCGGGCCAGGATCGGTGTCCGCGACGGGGGGCCGTGGCTCAGGACCCTGCTCGATTGGGAGCCGCGAGCGGCCGGCAAGCACGTCGAGGTCTGGGACGGACGGGACCGCACGGGGACGGTCGACTTCGGCCAGCGGCGCGACCTGAAGCTCGCGCTGGTCTGCCTGCCCGAGCGTCCCGGCGGAGCGGTCCTGGAGCCGGTTCGCGGCCGCAGGAAGGCGCTGAGGCTCACGATCACGTTTCCGGGCGCGACGGAGACCGACGGCGAGGGCGTTGCGGTGCTGCGGGGGGCGGCTCCGGTCCGCGTCACCCTCGCAGCCGAGGATCACTCGTGGCTGAAAGGGATGGGCTTCGAGGTCGGCCTGTACGTCGACACGGAGTTCCTGATGGAGCAGGAGGAAGGGACCAGCCCCTTCGATTACCTGCTCGACACCGCGAGCCTGCCTGCCGGCCCGCACTCCATGACGGCGAACGTCATCGGGTTCGAGGGGGAGGTCGGCACGGAGAGCGTGCGGTTCCTCGTCGGCGGCACGGCCGGCGGACATCCCGGAGAGGAGCGTGAATAGGACGCTGCGTTGCGTGGGGTTCCGGGTCGTGGCGGCGGCCCTCGCGTGCGCCGCGCCGGCGACCCTGCTCGCGAACGCCGTGGCGCCAGCGAGCCGGCCGAGTTCCGTCGTCGCCGGCCCGCCCCGGGATCAGCCGGAATACGAGTACCCCGCAGGCTGGCTCGGCGAGGTCCAGGCGAACCTGAGCGAGGCCCAGTACCACTTCGTGCCGTGGAAGCCCGAGCGGGCGACGGGAGCGGAGCCCGCCGAAGCCTGGAGCGCACCGAACAGGGCCCACGGGTTCCGCATTCGCGTGGATCGTGCCGGGCTGCATGTCGTGTCCCGGACCGAGCCGGTCCCGAGCTGGGAATTGCGACTGGGCCTGGCGGGATACGGGCGGGGCGCCTCGCGCCATCCCGCCGATGCGGCGGTGGTGATGGAAGCCCAGGACAACCGCGTTGCCTGTCACCGCGGGCGCATCGTCGAGCGGTACGTCAACCGGCGCACGGGCCTGAAGCAGGCGTTCGAGCTGCACGCGCCACCGGACGTGGCCCGGGAAGAGGGGCCGGTGGTGCTGGCGCTCGCCCTCGGCGGCTCGGTCTCGCCCCGCATCGGCGGCGACGGCCAGTCGTTCGATTTCCTCGCGCCCGGCGGAGCCGCCGTCGTGCGCTACGCGGACCTCGAGGTGCGCGACGCGCTCGGGCGCCGGCTGCCGTCGTGGATGGAAGGATCGGTGCACGCGGACGGGTGTGAGATCCACCTGGTGTTCGACGACGCGGGCGCCGTCTATCCCGTCGAGGTCGACCCGCTCGCGAAGGCGCCGGCCTGGACGGCCGAGCCCGACCAGGAGTCGACGGCCTTCGGCTTTTCGGCCGAGACCGCGGGCGACGTCAACGGCGACGGCTACTCGGACGTCATCGTCGGGGCGTGGTTCTACGACAACGGCGAGAGCGGCGAGGGGCGGGCCTTCGTCTACCACGGGTCGGCGTCCGGCCTGGCGACGGCGCCGGCCTGGACGGCGGAGAGCGATCAGCCGGGGGCCAACTTCGCCCGCTCGGTCGCCACGGCGGGGGACGTCAACGGGGACGGCTACTCCGACGTGATCATCGCGTGCGTCTACTGCGACAACGGCGAGACCGACGAGGGGCGGGCCTTCGTCTACCACGGCTCGCCGACCGGGCTGTCGGCGACCGCCTCCTGGACGGCGGAGCCCGACCAGGACGATGCGCGGGTCATCCACGCCACGACCGCGGGGGACGTCAACGGGGACGGCTTCTCGGATGTGATCGTCGGGGCGATGCTGTACGACAACGGCGAGACCAACGAGGGGCGCGCCTGGGTGTACCACGGCTCGCCCTCCGGCCTCCAGGCGACGCCGGCCTGGTTCGGCGAGTCCGATCAGGAGAATGCGATCTTCGGCGCCCGGCTCGCGAGCGCCGGCGACGTCAACGGCGACGGCTATTCCGACGTCCTCGTCGCGGCCTACTTCTACGACGGCCCGGACCCCAACGAGGGACGGGCCTACGTCTTCCACGGCTCGCCCGCGGGCCTCGCCGCGGAGCCGGCGTGGATCGGGGAGAGCGGCCAGGCGTTCGGGGAATTCGGTGACCGGCTGGCGGCCGGCGACGTGAACGGCGACGGCTACACGGACATCATCGTCGGAGCGCACGAATACGACAACCCCGAGGTCGACGAAGGGATCCTGTACGTCTTCCACGGCTCGGCCACGGGGGTCGAGACGACGGCGCGGTGGGTCGGTGAGGCCAACCAGCAGGGCGCCTTCTACGCGGGCTCCCTGGGCAGCGCGGACATCAACGGCGACGGCTACGCCGACCTGCTCGTCGGAGCGAACCGCTACGACAACGGCGAGGAGGACGAGGGGCGCGTGTTCCTCTACCTCGGCTCCGCCACGGGAATCCGCCCCGTCCCGGTCTGGACCGCGGAGGGCAACCAGGAGGGCGCCAACTTCGGCCTGTCGGTCGCAAGCGCCGGGGACGTGAACGGCGACGGCTTCACGGACGTGATCGTCGGCGCGCCGCAGTACGACGGTCCCGAGTACAACGAGGGGCGGGTCTACGTCTATTACGGCTCGGCGGCGGGCCTGGCGCGGGACGAGGCCTGGGCGTCGGAGGGTGACCGGGCCGGCGGGACGCTGGGCTTCAGCGTGCGCACGGCGGGCGACGTCAACGGCGACGGCTACTCGGACGTGATCGTCGGCGCACCCCTGTACGACAACGGCGAGAGCGACGAAGGCCGGGCCTTCGTCTACCACGGCACGGGAAGCGGTCTCGAGGCGAGCCCGGCTTGGGCGGCCGAGGGCAACCAGCTCGGAGCGCAGCTCGGCTCCGCCGTCGGCGGGGCCGGGGACGTGAACGGCGACGGCTACTCGGACGTGATCGTCGGCGCACCCCTGTACGACAACGGCCAGAGCGACGAGGGGCGGGCCCTCGTCTACCACGGCTCGGCGTCCGGCCTGGCGGCCAGCCCGTCGTGGACGGTCGAGGGCGACCAGGCCGGCGCGCGGTTCGGGCACGCGGTGAGCACCGCGGGGGACGTCGACGGGGACGGCTACTCGGACGTGATCGTCGGGGCCCCCCTGTACGACAACGGCCAGAGCGACGAGGGGCGGGCCCTCGTCTACCACGGCTCGGCTGCCGGCCTTGCCGCCGATCCGTCGTGGACGGCCGAGGGCGACCAGGCCGGCGCGTGGTTCGGGCACGCGGTGAGCACCGCGGGCGACGTCGACGGGGACGGCTACTCGGACGTGATCGTCGGCGCACCCCTGTACGACAACGGCCAGAGCGACGAGGGGCGGGCCTTCGCCTACCACGGCGGGGACGAGGGTGTGGAAGCGAGCCCGGCCTGGAGCGTGGAGAGCCAGCAGGCGGGGGCATCGTTCGGGCGCGCCGTGGCGACCGCGGGGGACGTCGACGGGGACGGCTACTCGGACGTGGTCGTCGGGGCGCCGCTGTACGACAACGGCCAGACCGACGAGGGGCGCGCGTACGTCTACCACGGGTCCGCCGCGGGCCTTGCCACGCTCGGCAGGGTCGTGGAGGGCCAGGGTCAGGCCCAGGCCGGCTTCGGTGAAGCGGTCGCCGCGGCGGGGGACGTCAACGGCGACGGGCTGTCCGATCTGATCGTCGGGGCCCCCGGCTACGACGGCGGGGAGGACGGCGAAGGCGCGGCCTTCGTCTACCACGGAACGCTCCTGGGGCTGTCGCCGAGCCCCGCGTGGACGGTCGAGGGCGCTCGGGCATCCGCCGCCCTGGGCACGTCCGTCTCGGGCGCGGGCGACTTCGACGGCGACGGCTTTGCCGACGTGGTCGTCGGAGCGCCGCACCACGACGCCGGCGGGGCCGACGCGGGCCGGGTTTCCGTCCATCTCGGCAACGACGGCGGCGGTGTCGACCGCATCGCGCGCCAGGCGCGAGTCGACGACGAGGCGCCGATCGATCTGCTCGGCCGCTCCGACTCCGAGACGTCGTTCCGTCTGAAGGCGCGCGGCCGGTCGGCCGCCGGGCGCGGCAACCTGCGGCTCGAGTGGGAGGTGAAGGCCCTGGGCACGCCGTTCGACGGAGCGGACATCGTGCAGGGCCCGAGCGTCGACAGCGGCGAGCCGACCCTCGACGGGAGCGCGGTCGAGCTGGCCGCGCTGGTCGCCGACCTGCCGGCCGGGCCGTACCGTTGGCGGCTGCGCGTCGCCTCCGACTCGCCGTACTTCCCCCACTCGCCCTGGCTGTCGCCGCCCTACAACAACCGCGCCGAGACGGACTTGCGCCTGGCGTGCTCGGAGGCCGGGCTGGCCGAGGTCGAAGGCCTCGTCGTCCTCGACGACAAGGAAACGCTCGAGTGGGCGGCGTCCGCCTCGCGCGTGGTGTACGACGTCGTGCGGGGCGTGACGGGCGAGCTGCCGGTCGGGGCCGGGGCCTCGGAGACCTGTCTCGAAGCGGGTCTCGCCGGGACGAGCCTCGCCGACGACGCGGTTCCGCCGCGCGGGCAGTCCTACTGGTACCTCGTCCGGGGACGGAACGCTTGCGGCGTGGGAACCTACGGCGCCGAGAGCGGCGGCGAGGAGCGAGCGACCACGGCCTGTCCGTGAGATGAGTGCATGCGGGAAGCCTACCGGCTCGTGCGCAAGGACGGCGCCGGATGCCTCCAGCCCAGCCGGCGCGGCGGTCGTGCTCCATGACGTTCGCCTTCCGCCTGCATCTGCGAACTTCGACGGCCCTGAGAGTGCTGCCGGCGGCAAGCGTTCATCGCGCGTAAGTCGTTGCAAGAAAGTGTTTTCCGACGCCCGGCTTCGTGCTAGAGTCCGGCCTGGGAAACGCGAAGTTCGTTCGCATTCCTGGATCGAGGACGAACAACAGGGACCGATGCCTTACCAGTTCAAGAGAGAGCCGCTTCGCGCTGAGGAGGCTGACCGGCTCGCGAACGCTTGTTCGACGCCGGACGAGAGGCTCGTCCTCTGGACGCTCCTCGACACGGGGCTCCGAGTCTCCGAACTGTGTTCCCTCACCGGCGAAAGCATCCAGTGGCAGCAGCGCGCGATCCGCGTCAAGGGCAAGGGCGGCCCCTTCGGCAAGCGCTCGAAGATCCGTATCGTCCCGATGAGTCCGCGGGTGCGGGCCCTTCTTGAGCCGTACTTCGCGCTCAACCAGAAGTGGTTCGTTGGCGCCAGGGCGGCGCAGAAGATCGTGAAGCGCGTCGCAAACCGCGCGCAGCTCACCCAGGACGTCACACCGCACATCCTCCGGCACACATGGGCCACGCTCGCGCTCCAGAAGGGCATGAGCCTCGCCGCCGTGCAGAAGATCCTAGGGCATGACCGGCTCACCACGACGGCCATCTACCTGAACCTGACGGACCAGCACGTCCTCGAGGAGTTTGAGGCAAAATGGTGACCCCGTCGCGTCCCTTCATATTCATCTTCGTCCTTGCCGTCGACTTTGAACCGCCGAGTGTTGTTCCATGATCACCGGCGACATCAAGAACCAAATCGACCGAATCTGGGACTCCTTCTGGTCCGGCGGCATCTCGAACCCGCTGGAGGTGATCGAGCAGATCACCTACCTGCTCTTCATCCGCCGCCTCGACGACCTGTACACGCTCGAGGAGAACAAGGCCAACCAACTGAAGCAGCCGATGGCACGGCGGATCTTCCCAGCGGGCAAGGACGCGAAGGGCCGCTCCTACGAGGACTATCGCTGGTCGCGCTTCAAGCACATCGCCCCGGCCGACATGTTCGCCGTGGTCGGCGAGCACCTGTTCCCCTACCTGCGCGCCGATCTCGCGCGTCAACTGGGCAATGGCGACTCCACCTACGCGCAACACATGAAGGACGCGCGGTTCACCATCCCGACGCCGGCGCTCCTGGCCAAGGTGGTGGACATGCTGGACCACGTCCCCATGGAAGACCGCGACACCAAGGGCGACGTCTACGAGTACATGCTCGGCAAGATCGCCAGCGCCGGGCAGAACGGGCAGTTCCGCACGCCGCGCCACATCATCCGGCTCATGGTCGAGCTCACCGCGCCGCAGCCCACCGACGTGATCTGCGACCCGGCCTGCGGCACGGCAGGCTTTCTGATGACAGCGGGCGAGTACCTGCGCGAACGCCACCCCACGCTGCTGCACGACGCGAAGCTCCGCGAGCACTTCCACCACCGCATGTTCCACGGCTTCGACTTCGACAACACCATGCTGCGCATCGGCAGCATGAACATGCTGCTGCACGGCGTGGAGAGCCCGGACATCCGCTACCGAGACTCGCTCGCGCAGGACCACGCGGGCGAGGAGGAGAAGTACACGCTGGTGCTCGCCAATCCGCCCTTCGCCGGCAGCCTCGACTACGAGAACACCGCGAAGGACCTGCTGCATATCGTCAAGACCAAGAAGACGGAACTCCTCTTCCTCGCGCTCTTCCTCCGTCTGCTCAAGCCCGGTGGGCGCGCGGCGGTGATCGTGCCCGACGGCGTGCTGTTCGGTTCGAGCACGGCGCACAAGGAACTGCGCCGCATGCTGGTGGAGGACCACAAGCTCGACGCGGTGGTGAAGCTCCCCGGCGGCGTGTTCAGGCCCTACGCGGGCGTCTCGACCGCGATCCTCCTCTTCACCAAGACCAACTCCGGCGGCACCGACCACGTTTGGTTCTACGACGTCGTGGCCGACGGCTGGAGCCTCGACGACAAGCGCATGCCGCTGCTGTCTGATGACAAGCTCGGCTCCGTCCCGAAAACCGCACTTGCCGAAGGCGAGCACACGAGGAACAACCTGCCGGACGTCTTCGCGCGCTGGGCCGAGCGCGACGGCGCCGAGCGCGAACGCCCGCGCACCGCCCAGAGCTTCTGCGTGCCCCGGGCCGACATCGTCGCTACGGGCTACGACCTCTCGCTCAACCGCTACAAGGAGGTTGTGCACGAGGCGATCGAGCATCGCCCGCCGAGGGAGATCCTCGCGGAGCTCGCGAACCTGGAGGAGGAGATCCAGCGCGGGATGAAGGAGCTGGAGGAGATGCTGGAATGAACGCTTGGCCGGAGCCCGCTCTTGGGGAGTTGATGGCCGACGCCTCTCCAGGTTTCGCCTGCGGCGAGGATGTCGAGGAGGGCGTGTTCCAGTTTAGGATGAACAACATCACGACCGAAGGCCATCTCGATCTCAGCAAACGGCGACGCGTACCGAAGGATTACCGGAACATCGATCGCTTCCTCGTGCAACCGGGTGACGTCCTGTTCAATGCTACGAACAGTCCGGAGCTCGTTGGCAAAGCGGCGTTCTTCGGTGGTATCGACGAGCCTGTCGTCTTTAGCAACCACTTTCTGCGCCTTCGTCCCCGTGATGGCGCCATCGACGGTCGCTATCTCTCGCGGTGGCTGAACCTCCAGTTTCAGCGCGGACGATTCAAGGGCATGTGCCGTCAGTGGGTGAACCAGGCGACTGTGGGCCGGGACGCGCTCTTATCGTTGCGGGTTCCGCTCCCGCCCCTCCTCGAGCAGCGGCGGATTGCGGCGATCCTGGACAAGGTGGACGCGCTGCGGGCCAAACGCCGCGCCGCCATCGCCCAGCTCGACACCCTCACCCAATCCATCTTCCTCGATATGTTCGGTGACCCCGCCACGAATCCGAAGGGGTGGCCGGAAGTGCCCCTCGGCAAGCATGCTTCCAAGATTGGTAGCGGAGCCACCCCACTTGGCGGTGAGGCGGCTTACAAGACCGAGGGGATTGCGCTCATCAGAAGTATGAATGTGCGCGACGGTCGCTTTTCGCGCGACGGTCTCGCGTTTATTGACGATCAGCAAGCGGCGCGACTCGATGGCGTCGTCGTAGAGGCCGACGACGTGCTCCTCAATATCACTGGAGCGAGCGTCGCCCGCGTGTGCCGAGCACCTCGCGACGTCCTTCCGGCGCGAGTGAACCAGCACGTGGCCATCGTTCGCCCCAATCGGGCGTTTGATCCCCGCTTCCTTGAGCAGTGCCTTCTCTATCCGTCAATGAAACGTCGGCTTCTGCGAATTGCCGGCGCGGGGGCCACTCGCGAGGCCATTACCAAGGATGCCATCGAGCGCCTTGTCGTGATTCAGCCTCCGGGCGAATTGCAGATCGCCTTTGCTGGACTGGTTCGCCTGCAAGAGGGCCTCGAAGAAGTCCAAGGAAGCCATCTGAATGCGGCCGACGCGCTGTTCTGCTCGTTGCAGCACAGAGCCTTCCGTGGAGAGATGTAGCTGTGCGCGGCGAGTTCATCGGTGTGTGGTCCGAGACGTGGCGTGAGATCTGGCTACCCCTGATCAACTATGAAGATGTGCCAGAAGACATCTTCTGCGAGCTGTATCGCGAGCTTGCGAAGGCTTTGAGGTCCCCGCCATCGATTGAAGCCCTGGCAGACGTCATCGACAACCCCCTTCAAAGCCGTGAAGCCTTCGAGAAGACGGGCATCGGGGACCTTTCGGGTGAGCGGGAGCTGGTGGGCTTCCTTGAGGCCGCTCATCCAGTGCTGGACGACATGGGCGGTGATGAACTCTCGAACCGTTACTTCAACCTTCTCGCAAGGGTCATCGACATGTACAGCCTGCGCTACGACCTGCGCCGGCCATGCATCTTGTGTCCGACACTACCAGGCGTGTTCGCCAGTCTCGTGCGTGACCTCCGGGCGCTCACCAGTCAGGACCCGCACCTCGACACCCTAATGAAGGAGTTCGAGAACGCAGTGCGGGATCTGCGGCACGACTCCTCGGACGGTCGGATCAAGACGTGCATCCAAAAACAGGTGAACCTGCTAGAAGCACTCGGTAGAGCGTTCCCAGGCGTGACAGGAACGACGCTGGGGGCGATCTGCGATCAGGTGGGAACCTGGCCGCACGCGAAGCTCAAGGATGCGATGAAGAACCTCTACGGCTTCGCTTCCGACTACCCAGGAATCCGTCACGGCGGCACACCGGCCAACGCAATCCGGGCGGTCGACATGCGCGACATGGTGGCGATGTCAATCCTGTTGACCGGCTTTGCGCCGTATCTCGAGCATCGGTTGAGCGCAGCTGCGATCTTCGGCGGCAGCACCGCCGTTGCGGTAGCGATTGCTCCGCAACAGATCGGGTCAGTCGCAGGCAGCGGCCCGGTTGATTACGGAGCAATCGGCTGGTTACGTCGCCTAGTGCGAAGGTCGCGCGGATGAGCCAGTTCATCTTCCTCCAGCGCGAATGGTCGGCCGCCTTCGAGGCGGCGTCGAAAGCGGAAGCCTCCGTGCGCGCTGATCCGCGCACGGCCTGCTTCCACGCCCGACGCGCCCTCGAGCTGGCAGTGAGCTGGGCCTACAAGCACGACGCCGCGCTCAGGCTTCCGTATCAGGACAATCTCTCCGCACTTATCCACGAGCCGAGCTTCAAACAGACCGCCGGCGAGGCGGTGTTTAGCAAGGCGCGGGTGATCAACACGCTCGGCAACCGCGCGGTGCACAGTCATCGCCCCGTGCCCGAGGCGGACGCGCTCGCCGCGGTGCGCGAGCTGTTCCATGTCGCCTACTGGTTCGCTCGCACCTACGGGCGCACAGAGCGGCCCGCGCCGGGCCTCGTGTTCGATGCTGCCGCGCTGCCGCGACCCGCGAAGGCGGCGGTGCAGACCGCCGAGCAGTTGCAGGCGCTCGAAGCACGTTTGCGTCAGAGGGACGAGAACCTCGCGGCGCTGCTCGCCGACAAACACGAGCTCGACGAGGAATTGAAGCGCTTGCGCGCCGAGGTTGCCGCGGCGAAGAAAGAGGCGGCCGCTCAGCCTGATACGCACGACTACTCCGAGGCCGAAACCCGCGACTACTTCATCGACCTCCTGCTGAAGGAGGCCGGGTGGGCGCTCGATCAGGCGCGCGACCGCGAGCTCGAGGTCGCGGGGATGCCCAACCAAAAGGACAAGGGCTTCGTCGACTACGTGCTCTGGGGCGACGACGGCAAGCCGCTCGCGCTGGTCGAGGCGAAGCGCACGCGCCGCGACCCGCGGGCCGGGCAGCAGCAGGCCAAGCTCTACGCGGACTGTCTCGAGCGACAGTTTGGCCGGCGGCCCGTCATCTTTTACTCGAACGGCTACGAGCACTGGCTCTGGGACGACACGCGCTATCCACCGCGTCGGGTGCAGGGGTTCTACAAGAGGGCGGAGCTGGAACTTCTGATTCAGCGCCGCGAGACGCGGCGTGTGCTCGCCGAGGCGACGATCAGCCCGACGATCGTCGAGCGCCACTACCAGACGCGCGCCATCCGCCGCATCGCAGAGGCGTTCGAACGCGACCACGACCGCAAGGCGTTGCTCGTCATGGCGACGGGCGCCGGGAAGACGCGCACGGTGATCGCGCTCTGCGACATGCTCATGCGCTGCAACTGGGCCAAGCGCGTGCTCTTCCTCGCCGACCGCGTGGCGCTCGTCAACCAGGCGGTGAACGCCTTCAAGCGCCACCTGCCAGACGCTTCGCCCGTGAACCTCGTCACCGAGAAGGAAGCCGAGGGGCGAGTCTTCGTCTCGACCTACCCGACCATGATGGGGCTAATCGACGAGGCGGCCGACGGTCAGCGGCGCTTCGGGGTCGGCCACTTCGATCTCGTGATCATCGACGAGGCGCACCGCTCGGTGTTTCAGAAGTACCGGGCCATCTTCGACTACTTCGACTCGCTGCTCGTCGGTCTTACGGCGACGCCGAAGGACGAGGTGGACCGCAACACCTACGGCCTGTTCGATCTCGAGGACGGCGTTCCGACCGATGCCTACTCACTCGAAGAGGCCGTGCGCGACGGCTTCCTCGTGCCGCCGCAGGCCGTTTCGGTACCGCTCAGGTTCCAGCGCGAGGGGATCAAGTACGACGACCTCTCGGAAGAGGACAAAGACCAGTGGGATGCGCTGGAGTGGGATGACGAAGGCAACGTCCCCGACCGGGTCGACGCCGAGGCCGTCAACCGGTGGCTCTTCAACAAGGACACCGTGGACAAGGTGCTGGAGCACCTGATGACCCGCGGCCTCAAGGTTGCGGGCGGCGACCGGCTGGGTAAGACGATCATCTTCGCCAAGAACCAGCAGCACGCCGAGTTCATCGCCGAGCGCTTCGACGCCAACTACCCGCACCTGAAGGGGGCGTTCGCGCGGGTCATCACCTTCAAGACCGAGTATGCGCAGAGCCTGATCGACGACTTCTCGAACAAGGACAAGGCGCCGCACATCGCGATCTCGGTGGACATGCTCGACACCGGGATCGATATCCCGGAGGCGGTGAACCTCGTCCTGTTCAAGCTAGTGCGCTCGAAGACCAAGTTCTGGCAGATGCTCGGTCGCGGCACGCGGCTCTGCCCGGATCTGTTCGGACCAGGGCGCAACAAGGAGGGCTTCTACCTCTTCGACTACTGCCAGAACCTGGAGTACTTCAGCCAGGACATCCCGGGCACCGAGGGCTACGTCGTCGCATCGCTCGCCAAACGACTCTTCGATATGCGGCTGGAGCTGATCGCGGCGCTGGATGGCCGCCCAAAGGAGGCGCTCGCCACGGCGATCAAGGAGGGGGCGGGCACCTGGGCCGACCCGAAGACGGACGAGGAGGTACGACGAGCCGTCGCGGGGCTGCTGCAGCGCGAAGTCGCCGCGATGAAGCTGGACAACTTCATCGTGCGGCCGCACCGGCGCCTTGTCGAGAAGTATGCAAGACCAGAGGCCTGGGCGGCGCTGGCAGCGGAAACCCTGGCCGAACTCTCCCACGAGGTGGCGGGGCTCCCCACGGAACTCGACCCCGAGAACGAAGAGGCGAAGCGCTTCGATCTGCTCGCCTTGAACCTCCAGCTTGCCCTTCTACGCGCCGACCCCGGCTTCGAGCGGCTGCGCGACCGCGTCAAAGATATCGCGGGACTCCTGGCGGAGAAGGACGCGATTCCGATGGTCCGCGAGCAGATGGCGCTCATCCAGGCCGTGCAGACCGACGAGTGGTGGCAAGACGTCACGGTGCCGATGCTCGAAAGCTTGCGCCGGCGCCTGCGTGGACTCGTGCAGCTCATCGACAAGCGCCAGCGCAAGCCGGTGTACACCGACTTCGAAGACCTGATCGGGGCCGAGTCAGACGTGGCCTTGCCCGGCTTTGCGGTCGGCACCGACCAAGCCAAGTTCCGCGCCAAGGCGCAGGCATTCTTGCGCCAGCACCTCGACCACGTCGCGGTCGCCAAGCTGCGTATGAACAAACGACTCACGCAGTCGGACCTTTCAGAACTGGAGAGGATGCTCGCCGAGAGCGGCGTTGGCAGACCGGACGACATCCAGCGTGCGGCGGATGCATCACGCGGGCTCGGACTATTCGTGCGTTCTCTCGTAGGGATGGACCGAGGGGCGGCCAAGAATGCCATGGCGGGCTTCATCGCCGGCAAGACGCTCGCCGCCAATCAGGTCGAGTTTATCAATCTCATCGTCGATCACCTGACGGAACACGGGGTCGTTACCCCAGACGTGCTCTACGGGTCACCGTTCACCGACCTCGCGCCGCGCGGGCCAGATGCTCTGTTCAGCCCCGCACTGCTCGAAGACCTTATGCGGGCCCTCGACGCCGTTCGCGCGATGGCCATGGCGGCGTGACCCGAAGGCATGCTTCACGGGCAACTTGGTAGAATGTTCCTGGCTGGAGGTAGCCGATGTTGACCCGCATGCGAATCAGGAATCTCAAATCCTGGCCCGACACTGGGGACATCGCGCTCAAGCCGATCACGGGTTTCTTTGGCGCGAACAGCTCGGGAAAAACGAGCCTCTTACAGGCGCTGCTGTTGTTGAAGCAGACCTCCGATTCGTCGGACCGGGCGCTGACCCTGCATTTCGGGGACAAGACCAGCCTGGTAAGTCTGGGCGACTTCCAGAGCGCCATCTACGGTCACGAACTGAGCAACGAATTGGTGTTTGAACTCGATTGGCTACAACCGAAGTCCTTCGTGGTGACGGACCCGAGGGAGCCGGCCAACGAGATCGTCAGGGATGAACGTCTCGGCTTTTCGACGAGGATCTGCGCCGAGAACGGCAGGTCCGGAAAGGTCGCACGCCTGGTGGTCCCCGAACTCGCCTACCGAGTCGGGAATGCGACGTTTGGGATGCGACAGAAGTCGGAAGGTCAGTCCGAGTACTCGCTCTTTGCCGAAGGGACGCACTTTCAGTTCTTGCGCCGGGCGGAGGGTCGCAAGTGGCCCGTGCCCGCGCCGGCCAAGTGCTACGGGTTTCCGGACCAAGTGCGCGCCTACCATCAGAACGCGGAGTTCCTCTCGGACCTTGAGCTGGCGCTGGAGAGTCAGCTACGCCGAATTCACTACCTTGGACCCTTGCGTGCCTACCCTGGGCGCACGTACACGTGGGCCGGAGCTCAGCCAACAGACATGGGGCAGGCCGGCGACAAGGCGGTTGACGCACTCCTATCGTCCCGCGATCGACGCGAAAAGATCTCACGAGGGAAAGGTCGGCGTCGGGTAACGCTCGAGCAGTACGTCGCTGAGTGGCTCGAAAGGCTCGGGTTGATCGCGGAGTTTCGCGTCGAGTCGGTTGCCGAGGGCAGCCAGATCTTCCAGGTCAAGGTTCGGAAGCTCGCCGGTGGTCCGGAGTCTCTCATCACGGATGTGGGGTTCGGCGTTTCGCAAGTTCTCCCGGTGGTCGTGCTGTGTTTCTATGTCCCCGAGGGTTCGACTGTGATTCTCGAACAGCCCGAGATCCACCTCCATCCTGCCGTCCAGGCAGGACTTGCGGACGTGCTGCTCGACGCCTACCGCCACCGCCAAGTACAGATCCTCCTCGAGAGCCACAGCGAGCATCTTCTACGGAGGTTGCAGCGGCGCGTTGCTGAAGAGACTGCGTCGCCGGCGGATCTAGGCCTGTATTTCTGCGAGATGGGCCCGAAGGGATCGACACTTACCAATCTGCAACTCGACATGTTCGGCAGGATTACCAACTGGCCTAAAGACTTCTTCGGCGACGAGTTCGGCGAGCTGGCCGCAACGCAGCAAGCCGCAATATCTCGCCGCCGGAGAGGCTGAGGCCGATGGCGGTAGTGATCGATACCAACGTCCCGGTGGTGGCGAACGGTCAGCACCATCCCGCAGGTGACGACTGTGTCTGGGCCTGCACCGAGGCCTTGACCCTCGCACGGAACGACGCGGTTCTGATCGACGACGGAGGGAGGATCCTGCGAGAGTACCGGAACAACTTGAACGCAGGTGGGCAGCCGGGCGTCGGCGACGCGTTCTTCAAGTGGATCTGGGACAACCAATGTAACGCCGAGCGGGTCAGGCAGGTCGAGATCCAGCCGCGGGACGGCAGCGACACGGATTTCATGGAATACCCCGCCGACCTTGATCTGGCACGTCTCGATCCGGCCGATCGCAAGTTCGTTGCTGTGGTGGTTGCCAGCGGATGCGGTCCTGACCTTCTGAACGCGACCGACAGGGATTGGTGGGAACTGCGCATTTCCTTGCAACGCAATGGGGTCAACGTGCGCTTTCTCTGCCCGGAACTCATGGCAGCGATGTGATGAAAGACGCCCTCGGGCTGGCCGGGTGTGGAGTCTATGGCGAGACCAGGAATGCCCGAACGACGCCCAGGATGGCCCGGCGACCCTGAGGGGGCAACTCCCGCCAGGCCGCGACGACAGCCGCCCACTCCCAGTCACCTTCGCCAGAGCCGCACCGTCGTTGTGCTCCCGTTGTGCTCACGTAGCGTCCGGGATTCGACTCGTTCTGTCCGGCCTCCGTCCGACCTTTGCACATAGGGCAGACGGCAACTCCTTCTAGCTGTCCGACTTGCGACCCGTCCCGACCGACATTCGACCCATCCTGTCCTACCTTGGTACACTCTGCCCGGGAGCCTGTAGCGGGTTCGATTCCCGCCGCCATCCTTCGGACGTCGCCGTGAGTCGGTCACGCGTCCGCGTGGCGGACGCGGGTTCGATTCCCGCCGCCATCCTTCGGACGTCGCCGTGAGTCGGTCACGCGT
>Ga0187892_10001167_pt1 | contig 62378 bp, 65 predicted proteins | sample MA1701073metaG_FD_139345 | JGI IMG/M metagenome (GOLD analysis project Ga0187892, IMG submission 139345) | Bio-ooze microbial communities from a basaltic lava cave in the Kipuka Kanohina Cave System on the Island of Hawaii, USA - MA170107-3 metaG ... | reverse complement strand
CGCTCCGTGATTCCTTCTCTGCCTTCTTGCCATTGCCTGCCCCCTGAATTCGGGCGATTCCGTCGCCCACGCGGGCAGAGACTACACTTGTCGGACTGTCTGAATTTCTGGGGCCACCTCTCTGGTTGCGCCAGCCGTAGTCAATGTAGATGCCGCGGAGTGACTTCAGGCTGGCGCGGTAATTCGAGACCAGGTTAATCGGGTCGTGGCGGCGCCGGTGGCGCCAGCGCCCGGGCAGGGCTTCGCCGGTGTCGGCGTTGAATGGGATGCGAAAGCCGTACGGTGCGCGCGGATCGGGATTGTAGGTGTCGGCCATGCAGATGTTCATATTGGCGTGGCTTTCCTTCGCCGAGGGTGTTTCCCTTATCCAGATGTGGGCGCGGAAGCGCTTGATGCGGCCGTTATCCAAGCCAGATTAGAAGTTCCTGTTTTAGGATCCTGAAAGTAACAAGGTGACCGCGAGGGCATTTGAGCGCCATGGAAACTACAGGTTAACGCTTTAAGGTCACAAATTGTGACCTTAGACGAACTGGTTCTTCAGCGCGGCTTCGCCGCGCCACAGGCGCCCGAGGTTTTCCATCAGCAGGTCGAGGACGTTGTCCTCGTAGCGCTGGGTTTCGCCGGCGGTGTGGGGGGTGATGAGGACGTTGGGCATGGTCCAGAGCGGCGAGTCGGCGGGCAAGGGCTCCTGCCAGACGCAGTCGAGGGCGGCGCCGGCGAGGGTGTTGCCGTTCAAGGCGGCGATCAGGGCGGGTTCATTGACGACTTTGCCGCGCGCGACGTTGACGAGGTAGGCCGAGGGCTTCATGGCGGCGAGCGCCTTGGCGCCGATCAGGTTTTCGGTCTGGGGCGTGATCGGGCAGGTCAGCGCGACGAAATCGGCCTCCGCAATCGCGGCAAGGAGGCCGTCCTCTCCCGCCACGCGGTCGGCGGCGCCGCCACCTTTGGACGGGTCGCGGCGGATGCCGATGACTTTCATGTCGAAGGCCTTGGCGAGCTGCGCGAGGCGCCGGCCGATGCGCCCCAGGCCGACGATCACCAGGGTCTTGCCGCCCAGTTCGTCTTCGCGGCGCGGGATCTCGCCGATCATGCCGCGCCACTTCTTCGCCGCCTGGTTGTCGCGCGCTTCGGGGAGCTTGCGCGCGAGCGCGAGGATCAGCGCGATGGCGTGCTCGGCGACCGCGCGTTCGTTGGCGCCCTGCGCGCTCGCCACGCGGATGCCGGCGGCGCCGAGGGCCTCGCGCGAATACTGGTCGGTGCCGGCGCTGATCGACTGGATATAGGCAAGGCGCGGCGCCTTGGGGATCAGCTCGTTGCGCCAGAGGAAGGAGCACAGCAGCACGTCGGCTTCGGCGATGCGCGCCTGCACTTCGTCGAGGGTGCGCACCTCGAACCACTTGATGCCGGTGTTGCGCAGCGCGAAGCGCTCGCCCATGCTGTAGGCGACGTGCGCGAAGCAGATGTTGAGCTTGTCTTTGGCGGGAAAGGGGCGCGGTTTCATGGATTCCTCGGGTTTGCGGCACTACTTGATAAAGCCGAACGCTTTCGGCAGATAAAGCGAGATTTCCGGGACGAAGGCGACCGCGAACAGCACCGCGATGATGGCGATGATGAACGGCACCAGCGAGGGCACCAGCTTCTCCATCGGCAAGCCGCTGATGGACATGCCCACGAACAGGCACAGGCCCACCGGCGGCGTCACGTGGCCGAGCGCGGAGGCGATCACGCACACCATGCCGAAATGGATCGGATGGATGCCGACCGCGACGGCCCCGGGCAGCAGCACCGGCACCGTCACCAGGATGATTTCCGAGGGCGTGAGGAAGGTGCCGAGCAGCACGTAGAGCACGATCACCAGCATCATGAACATCCACCAGGTCGGCGCCACCTGCGCAATCGATTCGGCCACCTGGATCGGAAACTTTGAATAGGTGAGCACCCAGCCAAAGGACCCCACCATGCCGATGATCAGGCCGATCACGCCGGTCAGCCGCGCCGAGTCGGCAAAAATCTTCGGCAGCTCGCGCAGCTTGGGCTCCTTGTAAAACAGCGGCGGCACGATGAGCGCGTAGACCACCGCCACCGCGGCCGCCTCGGTCGGGGTGAAGATGCCGAACACGATGCCGCCCATGATGATGATCGGAATCATCAGCGCGGGCAGCGCGCCGCGCAGCACCGCGCCGAACTGGCGCAGCGTCGGCGGCGCCTCTTTCGGGTAGTTGCGCTTGCGCGCGATGATGAAGATCGGCACCGCCATGCCGATGCCGATCAAAAGACCGGGCAGGTAGCCGGCGGCGAAGATGGCGGCCACGGACTCGTCCGCCATCCAGGCGTAGATCACCGCAATGATCGAGGGCGGCACGATCGGCGCCATGATCGCGGTGCTGATGGTGAGCGCGGTGGCGAAATCGCGGTCGTAGCCCTTGCGCTCCATCTGCGGGATCAGGAAGGTGCCGAGCGCCGAGACATCGGCCACCGCCGAGCCGGAGATCCCGCCAAACAGCATGCTGTCCAGCACATTCACGTAGGCGAGGCCGCCGCGGAAGCGGCCCACCAGCGCGGTGGCGAGATCGATGATGGCGCGCGCCACGCCGCCGCGCGCGGCGAGGTTGCCGGCCAGGATGAACAGCGGCGCGGAAAGGAGCAGGAACGAATCCGACAAGAGGCCGACGAAGCGGGTCGGGATGATGATCGGGTTGAGCACCGGGTAGACCAGCGCGGCGCCGAGCGCGCCGACGCCCAGCGCAATGCTGATCGGCATGCCGAGCAGCAGGAAAAACACGAAAACGATCAGGAGCGTTTCAGCCACAGCGAGCGGGCGGCGAGATAGAGGCTCCTCAGCATCGGCAGGATCATCAGCGCCGCGCCAAAGGGCACCGCGGCGAAGACGTAGCCGAGCGGCAGCCCGAGGCCGGCGCTGGTTTGCAGCTGCGCGTTCGGCACCAGCACGAAAGCAAGCTTGATGAGGACCACGAACAGCGTGATGCCGGCCGCGTTGACCACGATGATGGTCACGTCGCGCGCACGCGGCGGCAGCCGGTCGCGAAAGTAAAGCAATGCGGTGTGCTCGCCGCGGTGCATCGCGGCGGCCGCGCCGAGCATCACCAGCCAGACGAAGAGGTAGCGCGGGACCTCTTCCAGGCCGTCGATGCCGGCCCAGCCGACGAAGCGCAGCACCACCTGGATGAATACCGCGGCGGCCACCACCGCGAGGATCAGCCCCGCGGCATAGCCCAGTGCGTCATAGAACTGCGCCCAGCGCCCGCCGGCGGGCGCCTCCGCCGCCTGGGCTTCGCCTGCCGGCGAGGCCATCGGACTACTTGATGCCGAGGATGTAGTCCACCATCTTGCGCGCGTCCTTGCCGGCCGGCGTGGCGTAGAACTCGTTGTACACTTCGGCGGTCGCCTGGCGGAACGGCGCCGCATCGGGCTTGGTGATGATGCCGCCCTTCTCGCGCACCAGGTTCTGGATCGACTTGTCCTCTTCCAGGATGAAGTCACGGTTGAACTTGCGCGCATCGCTCCAGGCATCGGCCAGCACCTTGCGGCCGGCCGGATCGAGTTTCTGGTAGGACGCTTTCGCCATGATCAGCGCCACCGCCTGGTGAGTGTGGCGCACGTCGGCAACGTTCTTCACCACGTCGTAGAACTTGTTGTGATAGTAGGTGTTGATGCCGCCCTCGGCGAAGTCGATCACCTTGGTCTGCAGCGAGGTCGCCACCTCGGGGAAGGCGATCGGCGTGGAGATCATGCCGAGCGCCTTGAAGGTCGCCACCAGGATCTTGTCTTCCTGCACGCGGATCTTCTTGCCCTTGATGTCGGCCAGCCCGTTGATCGGGTAGTGGCCGTAAATGCCACGGTAGCCCGCGGCGATGAAGCCGATCAGCTTCAGCGCGCGCGCATCGAGCACCTTGTCGTAGTAGTTCTGCAGCGTGTCGCTGCCATCGAGCGCCTTGAAAACGTGCTCGTAGTCGCGGAAGATGTACGGCAGCTGGAACACCGACATCTCCGGGATCAACGTGGAGAGCGGCGCGGTGGTGATCGGCCCGAAATGCACCGAACCGAGCTGGATCTGCTGCGCCACGTCGCGTTCGCCGCCGAGCGAGCCCGAATGATGGTGCACCACTTTCATCTTGCCGCCCGAGATCTCGGCAATCTTGTCGGCGAAGCGCTGCGCGGTCTGCGACGTGCCGTGCTTGGGCGGGTTGACGTTGCCCATGGAGAATTCCTGGGCCTGGACTGCATCTGCAAACGGCAAACTGGCCGCGAGCGCGAGCAGTGCGCGCGCGCCGAGGCGTGGCAAATACGTCATGGTTTCCTCTCTCCCTTGGTGTTCGGCCGGCCTTTCTTCGGGCGGCAAGGAACTCTACCAGAAGGGCAACGCGATCCGGCCTATTTCAGCACCCGGCTGAGAAACGGCAGGCTGCGGTCCATCCGGTAGTCGACGTCGGAGTGGTCGTCGTCGAACTCCTCGTAGCGGTGGCGGATGCCGGCCTCGGTGAGCCGCCGGGAGAGGATACGCGCGCCGTAGTGGATGTGGAACTGGTCGCGCCAGCCGCAATCGAGGTAGATGCCGCGCAGGGACTTCAGGCTGGCCCGGTACTTCGACACCAGACGGATCGGGTCGTGCCGCTGCCAGTTGCGCCAGCGCCCGGCGATCGATTCGCCGGTTTCGGCATTGAAGGGGATGCGGAAACCGAGCGGCGCGCGCGGGTCGGGATCGTAGCTCGCGGCCATGCACAGATTCATGATGGCGTGGCCCTCCGCGCTGGAGAGCTTTTCCTTTTTCCAGATCTTGCGCAGGAAACGCTGGATGCGGCCGTCGTCCAGCCCCGCCGCCAGCCGGCGGTCGGGCTTGCGCCGGCGCGCGCGGTGCTTGGCGAGCTCGTTGAGCGTGTTGGGCCAATCGTGCCCGTAGACGAAGTCGAAGTAGGCGTCGCCGGAATGGTTGGCGATCGCGCCCCAGTACTTGGCGTACTTCATGCCGTGGATGATCGACCCGTAGCCGCCTGAGGATTTGCCGAAGCAGCCGCGGTGCTCGCGGCTCGCGAGGGTGCGGAACTCGCGGTCAACAAAGGGAATGATTTCGCGCGTCAGGTAATCCGCGTAATTGCCGATGGCGGTGGAATTGATGTACTGGTTGCCGCCGAGCGCCGTGAAGCAGTCCGGGAAGACGATGAGCGCGGGCGCCATCTTCTTTTGATGGATCAGGCGCGCCGCGCGCTCGGGCACGTTGTCGCCGAACGGTTTCCAGTTGGCGTGCGCGAGGCCCGAGCCGGTGAAGCCGACCAGGTCGTAGAGCACCGGAAAGCGGCGCCGCCCGAAGTCGTCGTACTGCGGCGGCAGCCACACGCCGAGCTTGCGCACGTGCGGATCGCCGAGCGGATTGCCCTGAAGAATCTTCGAGCGGTGCTCGAGGACGACGTAGGTACCGGGGTCGCCTTTGGGGCGTTTCAGTGACATGGACGGTTTCCTTTCGAGAGTTCTACCACTCGCGCCAGCCGGCGTGCAGCGGAAAGTACAGGCCGCATCTCGCGCCGCCCAGCGCGGCGGCATAGGCATCGAGCTGCGCGGCGTAGCGCTCGCGCTGCAGGTCGAGAAAGGCGTCGACGTCGCCGCCTTCGTGGCGGCTGGTCTTGTAATCCACCACCCAGCGCTTGCCCTGCGCATCGACGATCATCCGGTCGATGACGTGGCTGCGCTCGGGCGTGCGCAGCCGAAGCGCGCTGCGGGCCTCGGGGTGCGGGCCGAGCACCCAGCGCCCGCGCTCGTCGGCCAGCGTGTTTTTCAGCCCGGCTATTACCGACTTTGCGGCGGCGCCGGGGTCCTGCACGCCGCGACGCGACAGATCCTTTTCGAAAATGAGGCGAAGGGACTCAACTCGATTCGCGTCCCATCCTTTCAACTGATCCTCGGCGATCCTCTGCAACCACCGGTGCACCACCGTGCCCACGTGCCGCGCCGTCTCCCCCGCCCAGGAGAACTCGATCTGCTGTTGTTCCCTTCCCTCGGGCGGTGGCGTCCAGGCGGCAGCCGGCGGCGCGGAGGGCGGAGTCCAGCCTGCCGGGAGGCGCTTGAGGAGAAAAGGCGCCGCTGCCGCGACCGGGTCCGCGATTTCCTTCTCGGGCGGCGCGAGGCCGTCGAAAACGGATTGCGCGACCGGCCAGGCGCAGGCGAGCAGGCTGCGCCTGGGCGGCATGGCTTTTTTCGGGCAGGCGAGCAGATGCACGCGGTGCTTGGCGCGCGTCGCAGCGACGTAGAGCAGGCGCGCGGCTTCGGTGTCCTCGGCCTCGCGGTCCAATGCCTTCAAGTATTCGTAAGCCGGTTCGGCTGCGCCGCCCGTCTCCTTGATCGGCGCCAGCAGCAGCGATTGGTCCGGCAGCTCCTTCCAGCGCATGAGCGGCGCATCGCCGCGCCCCGGCGGGCGCCCGAGACCAGGCACGATCACAGTGCCGAACTCGAGGCCCTTCGCCTTGTGGATCGTCATGATCTGCAGGTCGTTCTCGGTCGCGGCCGGATCGGGCGGCGCATGCAGCTCCTCCAGCAGTTCGGCGAGCCGCGCGAAGTCCACCTCACCCGCTTGCTCGAGTTTTTCCAGCGCATCGAGATAGGTTTCTGCGTCTTCCAGTTCGGTCGCATCCGCGACGCAGGCCGAGCCGCCGAGCGCCAGCCAGGCGCCTTCGACGCGCTCGCGCAGCGTGCCACGCAGGCGCTGCTCGAGCGCGGGCGCAAGGACGGAACGAAAGCGTGCGAGGGACGGGACGCCCTGGATGAGTTCCCAGATCGTTTGCGAGGATTTGCCTTCGCAAATTTCAGCGAGTTCTTTCAAAGTAAAACCGACCCAGGGCGCCCTGAGGATCGCCAGCCAGGCGACGCGGTCGGCGAGATGCGTCAGCGCGCGGGTGAGGGCGAAAAGGTCCTGCACGACCTGCTTTTCGCCCAGCTTGTCGATCTCGATGGCGCGAAAGCGCAGGCCCGCGCTCTTCAATGCCGGCACGATCTCGGCGAGCGCACTGCGGTTGCGCACCAGCAGCGCGCAATTCCCTTTGCTTTCCTGAATCAATTCGATGATTTTCTGCGACTCGACGACAGGGTTGGCGCAGGCGTGCCAGGTCACGGCCTCGCCCGGCAGCGCGGGATGGTTGGCGGCACAGGCAGAGTAAGGGACCGCGCCAGAAGTTTCGTCTTCGAATGAAGGAAAGATTCGGGAAAAAGATTCATTGATCCAATCGACGATGCCCGATTGGGATCGGAAATTGGTTTTAAGTGCGAGCGGCTCGAGCGGCACATTTTCCAGCCCTGCGCGCCGCGCGCGCAGGAACAGGCCCACTTCCGCCTCGCGGAAGCGGTAGATGCTCTGCATCGGGTCGCCGACCACGAACAGCGTGCGCCCGTCGCCCTGCTGCCAGCCGGCGGTAAGGCGCTCGAGCAACTCCCACTGGCTGATGGACGTGTCCTGGAATTCATCGACCAGGATATGGAAAATCTTCCGGTCGAGCTTGAGCAACAGGTCGCTCGGATCCGCCACGCTGCCCAGCGCGCGCACGGCGCCTTGCGCGACTTCGGTAAAGTCGGCCTCGCCGCGCGCGGCGAAGACCAGCTTCAGCTCGGCTGCCGCGAGCGGCAGCAGGGCGAGCATCGCTTCGAGCGCTTCCCATTGCGCATCGGAGTACTTTTTCGGCGGCAGCATCTGCAGCGCCGCGAGCGCCTGGCGCAGCGGCTCGTTGCCGACGATTTCCGGGGGTGCGGGTCTTGGTCTTTTTCGCCATTCGCCCGTCAAAGTCAAAACTTCTCTGGCAAAGGCCTCGGAAGCACGAGGATCAATGCGTTTCGCCTGCTCCACTAGTCTGTTTCGTTCAGCGGCAAAAGCTGTTTCAAGTTCCTGCCGCGTCGGCGCGAGACCGGTCTTGCGCAGCCATTGGTCGCGCTTGGCAAGCATGCTGGCGAGCAGCGACACCGCGCTGCCGACGTTGTTGTCGAGGTGCGCGAGCAGCCGCGCGACGGCAGGATTATCGAATTCGGCAGCCGTGCGCCAGGCCGCTTCGCGGTAAAGCGGCTGCGGATCCTCGGCGATGCCCGGCGTGACGCCGAACTGCGCGGGCACCGGCAGCTGGCGCGCGAGCGACAGGCAGAACGCATCGATGGTCTCGATGCGCAGGCGATGCGCGATGTCCCCCGCCCACCGCGCGTGCGCGGGCGTTTCGTGCAGGGTTTCCAGTACGCGCTTGCGCATCTCGGCTGCTGCCTTCCTGGTGAAGGTGATGGCGAGGATTTCTTCTGGTTTCTTCGTCAAGGACAGAAGCCTCAAGTACCGGTTCACCAGCAAGGTGGTCTTGCCCGATCCCGCCGGCGCCTGAACGATGTACGAGCGCCCGGTGTCCAATGCCGATTCCCGGATGGCCTGGTCGGCTATCATGGGTCTGGAGGTTTCAGCCATGCGAGTGATTCCCGGCGACACCATGCCGGCGATCGACGCGCGCCTCGCAGGTGGCGGGCGCTGGGCGCTGGCGCGAGAAAAATCCGAGCAACTGTCGATGCTCGCGTTTTACCGCGGCATCTTCTGCCCGATCTGCCGTGTCTGGATCGCCGAACTCGACCGCCTGGTGCCCGAGTTCGAGAAGCGCGGCGTCTCGGTGATCGCGCTTTCCTGCGACAAGAAGGACGGCGCGGAACTCGCGGTCAAGGACTGGGGCCTCGGCAACCTGCGCGTCGGCTACCGGCTCGACGTCGAGGATGCGCGGCGCGCGGGACTGTACGTCTCCGAGGGCCGCGGACTGAATCCCGTCACCGGCCTGAAGGAACCGATGCTGTTTGCCGAGCCGGCGTTGCTGCTGGTGCGCCCCGAGGGCGAGCTCTACGCGGCGTGGATCCAGTCGACGCCCTACGCGCGCGTGCATATCGCCGAAGTGCTCACCGCGGTGGACAACTTCGTGGCGAAGAGCCTGCCCGAGCCAAGAGGATCGGCTTAGCGTCACGCTTCGCCCGCCTCGCTCTCCGCCAGCGCGCTCAAGCGCTCGTGCACGCGACAGAGCGGCTGCAGGTCGCAGTTGCGGCAGGTCTGCAGCGCTTTCTTCGGATCGACCCGCGCATCGCCTGCCGCGAAACCCGCCGCAAGGCTTTCGAGTTCCGCCTTCCAGTACTGGATCAAACCGGACCAGGATTTGGCGGGCTTGACGCCTGGAATTTCGTTTTCCTGCAGGGAAAATCCGGCGAACTTCATGTCGCCGGCCCTCAACTTGGCGAACGCGACCGCCGACACGTTTTCCTTCGCGGTCACGACATACAGCGGCAGCTGCGGTTCTTCCGGCCGCGCGCCCATCCAGTCGTTCGGCGTCGCGCGGCTGCCGGTCTTGTAATCGATGAGGGCGAAGGAGCCGTTCTGCAGCCGGTCCATGCGGTCGATGCGGCCGCTCAACGCAAGGCCGCCGACTTCGAGCGTCCTTTTCTGCTCGACCTGGATCACTTCGAACGGCGCGCGCCCGCGCTCGAGCTCCAGCCAATCGCCTGCCAGGCGGACCAATCTTTGCTTTTCCAGTGCAGCGAACTGGCCCTCGAGACCGAGCTCCGAGACCGCCGCGGTCGCAGATTTTTCAATCAGCTTCTTTAAATCCGAAGACAAGGCCGCACTGCTCTTCAACTCTATCCAGATCTTCGCCATCATTGCGTGCAGCAGTTGGCCGCGCTGCATCGCGTCCAGCCCCGGCTCGGGCGCATCGAGCGCTTCGGCGCCGAGACGGTGGCGCGCAAAGGCGCGGAACGGACAAGCGGCCTGGTCGGCGAGCACGCGGGTCCCGCCCTTGATCGCCGTTGACGCGATGGAAGGCGCCTTTTCGTCCGTGAAGGTTTCGGTTTTTCTCTGTTTGAAAATCCGGTCCCGATGGGAATCGAATGTCGGCAGGACCAAACCCTGTTCCGGAACCTGCGCAATGAGCGGGCTTGGCGCGAGTTCACGGTCTTCCTCGCGCCGCGCCCAGGAAAACACCACTTCGTCCGCCGCAGCGAGCCAGCCATCGGTGCGGCGCCGGTCGAGGGCGAGCGAGGCTTCGGCGGAGGCTTCCGGGACGCCCGCTTTTCGCTGCAGCAGCACCGGCAGGAACGGATCCGGATGCGCGTGCTGCGGCCAGGCCGCGTCGGTGAGCCCGCTCACCCAGAGCGCATCGAACTCGATGCCGGCGGATTCGAGCAGGCCCAACACCTGCACGGGCGCGCCCGCGCCTTCAGGCTGGAACAGGGTTTCGGTGCAAAGCCGGCGCAACTGCCGCAGGGCTTGCGCAAACGAATATCGCACCGATAAAAGGCTCAGCCTGGAAAATTCACCCAGCAGCTCGTTGAATCTGGCGCGCGCCTGGTATTCGGCCGAATCGAGTGCGCGCTCGCCGGGGAAACCCGCCGCCGCGAGCAGGGCGGTGAAATGCTGCGCCCAGTCATGGGGCGATTGTTTTTCCGCTTTCAGCGCGAATATCTTTTCCAACTGCAGGCGAAGCATCGGACATCCGTCTACCAGGCCAATCAGCTTCGGCAGGGAAATCGCCGCGCCTGCCTCACGGCGCAGGCGCGCGTCGAGCCGCGCGCGCGCCGCCAGCTCAGCCTCGGCTGCGCCCAGGAACGGCGAACGAAGGATGCGACTGACCTCTTCAAAGGGCTTTTCGCCCTGGGAAAATTCGAGAACGTGCAGGGCAAGCGCCACCAGCGGAGTGCCGGCGAGCGGCTCGCCAATGGATAGTTCGAACGGCGGTGACGCACCCATGACGCGCCGGAACACCCGCGCCGCCTCGCGCCGGCGCAGCTTGAGGTCAGGCACCACCACGCCAATCCGCTTTGCGCCCCCTTCCAGCCGGACGCGCGCCCAGCGCGCCGCGGCTTCCAGTTCATCTCGAGGCGAAGCAAACGAGGATTTCTTCGGCACCGGATGCGTCGGTTCGGGCGAGCAGGAAACCCACTCGAATCCGCCGAGAAAATCCCTGGTTTGCGGCGGCAGGATGTCGAAGGCGTAGGCAACCAGCAGCTGCGGCTTTGTTACCCCGCGGTTGAGCGGAAAATCCCAGAGCAGGGACGAATCGGTGTATCCCTCCTTGCCGCAGCGCTTCGCGTAGTCTCGCGCCCAGCTGGCAAAGGCGCGCGTGTCCTCGGTAATGCCGAATTTGTCGAGCGCGCCCGCGATGCGCCAGGCCTGCGCGAGCCGCCATGATTCCTGCGCGTGCGCCGCAGTCTGCGGGACATCGAGCAGCGCGCCGTTCCAGGCCGAGGCGCGGATCGCCTCCTCCCACAGCGCCCGCGACTGCGCGGGCGAGAGCAGCACCGGCAGCGCCTCGCCGCCTTCCAGGTAGACCGCGTCTTCGTAGCAGCGGCCGACGAAGGCGTCGATCGGCAGGATGTCGGCGTCTTCCCAGACGGCAAGATTTTTACCGGATTGATATCGATCGAATTCGGTCTTCAGCACCTGCGCGAGGCGCCGGTTGGGCGTGACCACGCTGACCCCCGCCGCGTGGCCCTGCGCCAGCCGGTCGAACAACGCCGTCTTGGTGATGGTCGGAATTTCACCCGGCATGCGCCGGATGATAGCGCTCGATAAGCTCAGTTCTTCTTCGGCACCACGCGCAGGTGGGACTTGAGGGTTTTTACGCCCTTGATGCCGCGTACTTTTGCCATCGCCGTGTTTGCCTCCTGCTGCGATTGCGCGATGCCCATCAGCACCACCTGCCCGCCGGTCGCGCTCCAGCGCATGTTGACCGAAGACACGCCCTTCGCAGCGGTGAGGCTGGCGTTGATTTCGGCTTCGAGCGCGGTGTCGCGCGCGAGGCTGCCGACATCGCCCACCCGCAGCTCGTTTTTAAGCGAGCGGATTTTCTTGTCCTGCTTGACGATCGCCTCGACGCGCTGCTTCACCGCATCCGACTTCACTGCGCCGGCGAGTACCACGTGCTGCGCGAAGACCAGCACGGTGACGCCCGCCCACTCGGCCTGCTTGTCGTCGAGCAACCGCTTCGAGGCGCCCGCGCCGATCTCGGTGTCGGCCGAGACTTCGGCCTTGCTCCGGGCATCCATCGAGGTCGTGACGACCCTGCCGAGGATGCTTAAGGGGTTTAGCTGGCCAAACGAGCTCGAAATCGGAACAAGCGAAAGAAACACCCCCAGCAATAGCCTCATCCGCGCTCCAGCAGGTGGCTCTTTTCTTTCACCTTGGCCCATTCGTCGGCATCCGGGGGTGCGGCCTTGCGCTCGATGATCGGCTGCCATTTTCCGGCCAGTTCCCGGTTCAGGGCGATCCACCCCTGCTGGCTGTCGGGGACGTCGTCCTCGGCAAAAATGGCCTCCACCGGGCACTCGGCCACGCACAGGGTGCAGTCGATGCACTCGTCGGGCTCGATGACCAGCATATTGGGCCCCTCCCGGAAGCAGTCCACCGGGCAGACGTCCACGCAATCGGTGTACTTGCACTTGATGCAGGTTTCGGTAACGACGTAGGTCATGGATGCTATAACGTTTTATGAATCAATAGTTTAGCATGGTGCCCGGGTCAGGCCTCATAATAGCGGTTCCTGCGGCACCCCCCCCAACGAGGAACCATGAGCAGTCAGGCAATACAGCACGTCACCGACGACAGTTTTGAGCCCGAAGTCCTGAAATCGGAGGTCCCGGTGCTGGTGGATTACTGGGCCGAATGGTGCGGCCCCTGCAAGTCGATCGCCCCCATCCTGGAGGCGGTGGCCAAGGAGTACGACGGCCGCCTCAAGATCGCCAAGATCAACGTAGACGAGAACCAGTCCACGCCGGCCAAGTTCGGCATTCGCGGCATCCCCACCCTGATGCTGTTCAAGAACGGCAACGTGGAGGCGACCAAGGTGGGCGCGCTTTCCAAATCCCAGCTGACAGCCTTTCTTGACAGCAATATCTAAAAACCCTACCCTTTAGCTCGTAACCGCGCCGCTTTGGACGACGGCGCGGCGGCCGCACCCCAGCGCAGGGTCACGCGCATCTTCCTTCTAGAAAACAACGGCAGCAGTACAGGCCGAATTCCATTCCTATCCGGCATTTCACGGCAGACCATGCAACTCTCAGAGCTTAAGACCCTCCACGTCTCGGAACTCCTCGAGAAAGCGACCGAGAACGGCGTCGACGGCGCCAATCGGATGCGCAAGCAGGACCTCATCTTCGCCATGCTCAAGAACCAGGCGAAGAAGGGCGAATCCATTTTCGGCGACGGTACGCTCGAAGTGCTGCCCGACGGTTTCGGTTTCCTGCGCTCGCCCGACACGTCCTACCTGGCGAGCACCGACGACATCTACGTCAGCCCTTCGCAGATCCGCCGCTTCAATCTGCACACCGGCGACACCATCGAGGGCGAGATTCGCACTCCCAAGGACGGCGAGCGCTACTTCGCGCTGGTCAAGGTGGACAAGGTCAACGGCGAGGCGCCCGAGGCGGCCAAGCACAAGATCCTGTTCGAGAACCTCACCCCGCTGCATCCGGACAAGGCGTTCAAGCTGGAGCGCGAGATCAAGGCCGAGGAGAACATCACCGGCCGCATCATCGACATCATCGCGCCGATCGGCAAGGGGCAGCGCGGCCTGATCGTCTCGCCGCCCAAAGCCGGCAAGACGGTCATGCTCCAGCACATGGCGCATGCAATCGTTGCGAATCACCCCGAAGTGGCCCTTATCGTTCTATTGATCGACGAGCGCCCGGAGGAAGTGACGGAGATGTCGCGCTCGGTGCGCGGCGAAGTGGTCGCCTCCACCTTCGATGAACCGGCGTCGCGCCACGTGCAAGTGGCCGAGATGGTCATCGAAAAAGCCAAGCGCCTGGTCGAGCACAAGAAGGACGTGGTGATCCTGCTCGATTCCATCACCCGCCTCGCGCGCGCCTACAACACCGTACAGCCAGCCTCCGGTAAGGTTCTCACGGGCGGCGTTGATGCCAATGCACTGCAGAAGCCCAAGCGCTTCTTTGGCGCCGCGCGCAACGTCGAGGAAGGCGGCTCGCTCACCATCATCGCCACCGCGCTGATCGATACCGGCAGCCGCATGGACGACGTGATCTACGAGGAATTCAAGGGCACCGGCAACCTGGAAATCCACCTGGACCGGCGCATGCACGAAAAGCGCATCTTCCCGGCGATCAACGTCAACCGCTCCGGCACGCGGCGCGAGGAACTGCTGATCCCGAAGGAACTGCTGCAGAAAATCTGGGTGCTGCGAAAGCTCCTGTACCCGATGGACGAACTCGAAGCGGCCGAATTCCTGATCGACAAGGTGAAGGCGACCAAGCAGAACGCGGAGTTCTTCGAATCCATGCGAAGAGGTTGATTTTTATGTATAATTGCGCGCTTTCGCACGAATAAGCTCCCCATGAAACCAGGCATCCATCCCGAATACCAGCCGGTGATCTTCCTCGACACCGCCGCCAACCATCCGTTTCTCACCCGCGCCGTGATCGACACCAAGGGCCGCGAGAAGATGAAATGGACCGACGGCAAGGAGTACCCGGTAGTGAAGGTCGAGATCTCCTCGGAGTCGCATCCGCACTACACCGGCAAGCAAAAGATCATGGATACCGCCGGCCGGGTCGAGAAGTTCAAGCGCCGCTACAGCAAGAAAAAGCCCGCCTGACCTGAAAGGTTCCGGGGATGCTGCCTCCGCAGTTTCCCCGCGTGCAGCTGCCCCCGTCGCACGCGTTCCTGATCGGCCTCGCGCTGGCGTTTGTTGCGCCCGGGCTGGTCGGGCACGACCCATGGCGCGCCTTCGACGTGATCGCCATCGAGATCGCGCACCAGATGCACCTCACGGGCGACTGGGTGGTGCCGCGCCTCGCCGGCCAGGCCTGGCTCGACGATCCGCCGCTTTATCACTGGCTCGCCCTCGCCTTCGCCAAAGTCTTTGGCTGGCTGCTCGGCTTTCACAACGCGGTGCGCCTGGCAAGCGGCGCGGCGGTTCTTGCCGCGCTGTGGTTCGTTTATCTCGCGGCTCGGCGCTGCGAGCCAAACGAGCCCCGAACCGCCGGCGCGAGCGCCACTTTGCTGCTGGCGGGTGCAGTCGGACTGATCGTGCACGCGCACGAGGCGGTGCCGGACCTGCTTACATTAGCGGCGAGCTGCGCCGCGCTCGCCTTCCTGCTCGGTTCCCGCGACCAGCCGGTCAATAACGGCCTCGCCTTCGGCGCTTCGCTCGGGGTCGCGTTCCTTGCCACCGGCCCGGTGGCACCGGCGGTGCTGGGTTCGGTCGGTCTGCTCGCGCACGCGGTCTGCGGCGAATGGCGAAATGCGAAAGCGCTGCGCTTTCTCGGCGCCGCAGCGGGCGCCTTCGCTCTGCTCGCGGTGTCCTGGCCGATTGCCCTTTACCTTCGAGCCCCCGACCTGGCGCAGGCGTGGTGGTACGGCGCCACTCATACGCGCGGCGATTTCGGCGACAACCTGCGTTATTACGTCTCCACCGCCAGCTGGTTTGCGTGGCCGGCCTGGCCGCTCGCGCTCTGGGCGGCCTGGACGCTGCGGCGCGAGTGGCGCGCGCCGCGGCTGTTCGTGCCGCTCGCCACGGCGCTGTTCGCGCTGCCGGCGATCGCCTTCCTCGGACCGCAGCAGGACATCAACACGCTGTTGCTGCTGGCGCCGCTCGCGCTGCTCGGCGCTCACGGCGTGCTGCGGCTGCGCCGCGGTGCGGCAAACGCGCTCGATTGGTTCGGCGTGATGACTTTCTCGTTCTTCGCCGGCCTGATCTGGCTCGGCTACGTGGCGATGATGACCGGCCTGCCGCCGCGCGTGGCCAACAACTTCGCCAAGAGCGCGCCGGGCTTTGTGCCGCAGTTCGAGCCGCTGCCGTTTTGTGTGGCGCTCGCGTTGACGCTCGCCTGGCTCTACCTCGCGTTCTACACGCCGCGCGCGCCGAGCCGCGGCGTAACGCGCTGGGCGGCGGGAGTCACGCTTCTCTGGGGCTGCTTCGCGACGCTCTGGCTGCCCTGGGCAGATCACCTGAAAAGTTACCGCAGCGTCGCTCTGCAGCTGAAATCCACGATTCCGGTGAGCGCGGGCTGCATTGCCGAGACCGGACTTGGCGAGGCGCAACGCGCCGCGTTCAGCTATCACGCCGGCATCCGCACCGAACCGCGCCAGTCAGCACCCGGCGCGCCGAACTGCCGCTACCTGATCGTGAAGGGCAACCCGCGCCAGGAAACCACGCCCGGACCGGACTGGCGCAAACTCGCCGACGTCGGGCGCCCGGGCGACAAGGGCGAGCGCTATCGCCTGTATCGTTATGGTCCCGGCTAAAGCACGCGCATGAACACGATCCCGCCCGACCAGTGCCCCGCCTGGAAAAAACTCCAGGCGCACGCCGGCCTTGCGAGTGGGGTGCGGCTTACCGAGCGTTTCGCGGCCGATCCGGCGCGCGCCTCCCGGCTGATCGCGCAGGCGCCCGGGCTGCGGCTCGACTACTCGCGCCAGCGCATCGATGACGCGGCGCTCGCGCTGCTCGCACAGCTCGCCGCCGAACGCGGTTTCGAGGAGTGGCGCGCGGCGCTGTTCGACGGCAAGGAGATCAACACCAGCGAAGGCCGCGCCGTCCTGCACACCGCGCTGCGCGCCGGGAAGGCTGCCCCCCAGGAGGTGAAACAGACCCTTCTGAAAACGGCGGAGATTTCGACCAAATTGCGCGCCGAGAAGAAATTCAAGAGGCTGGTCAGCCTCGGCACCGGCGGCTCGGACCTCGGCCCGCGCATGCTCGCTGATGCGTTCGCGGACGGCGCACTCGATGTGCGCTTCGTGGCCAACGTCGACCCGGTCGAACTGCAGCGCGCGCTGGCCGGCGCCGAGCCGGCAACGACGCTGGTGGTGGTGGTCTCGAAGACCTTCACCACCCAAGAGACGCTCGCCAACGCAACGGCCGCCCGCGACTGGGGCTGCAAGCATTTCTATGCGGTCACGGCCAACACCGCGGCGGCGCAAAAGTTCGGCGCCCAGGAAATCCTGCCGATGTGGGAATGGGTCGGCGGGCGCTACTCGGTCTGGTCGGCAGTTAGCTTTGCCGCGCAATGCGCGATCGGCGCGACGGCGTTCAGCGATTTCCTGTCAGGTGCGCGCGACGTAGATGAGCATTTTCTGCAGCAACCCCTGGACCGGAATGTCCCGGCATTGATGGCCCTGCTCGGCATCTGGAACGTCAACTTTCTCGGCGCGCAGGCGCATGCGGTGCTCCCCTACGCGCACCGGCTGCGCCTGCTGCCCGCCTTCCTGCAGCAGCTCGAGATGGAGTCCAACGGCAAGTGCGTGGACCGCGAGAATCGCCCGCTCGGCTATGCGACCGGCCCGGTGGTGTTCGGCGCCGAGGGCACGCCGAGCCAGCATTCGTTCCACCAGCTGCTGCACCAGGGCACGCAGGCGGTGCCGGCCGATTTCATCGTCGCCGGAATCGACCCGGTGCTCGATGCCAACGCCCAGGCGCAGGCCGCGGCGCTGGCGATCGGCACCTCCGACGCCGCGTTGCCGCGTTACCGCCAATATCCCGGCGACCGCCCTTCCAGTACCCTGCTTCTGGACAAGCTGGATGCTGCAGGCCTTGGCCGGCTGATCGCGGCTTACGAGCACAAGGTCTTCACGCAAGGCGTGATCTGGAACATCAACAGCTTCGACCAGTGGGGCGTCGAGCTCGGCAAGCAGCTGGCCAACCGCATCTTGAAAGGAGAGAAGTAATGGACCAGGAAACCTTCAACCTCAGCATCCGCAAGTTTCTGAAAACCGTCGGCGTCGGCTCGCAGCGCGAGATCGAGCTGGCGGTGCAAAAGGCGCTCGCCGCGCAGCGCCTGAAGGGCGACGAATCTCTGGCGGCGAAGGTGACGCTGGAGATCCCGGCGATCGGGCTAAAAGTGCCCTTCGAGGGCGAGATAAAGTTAAAATGACGGCATGAACAAGGCCCGCGAATTCGATCAGTCGGTCGTCTCGGAGCTGAAGGCCCTGCTCGGCGATCGCGTCTCCACCTCGGCCGCGGTGCGCGAGCACCACGGCAAGGACGAATCGTATTTCCCGTACGCTCTTCCGGATGCGGTCGTGTTCCTGAAGAGCACCGAAGAAGTGCGCGACGTGGTCAACATTTGCCGGCGCCACCGGGTGCCGATGATCCCCTACGGCGTCGGCACCTCGCTCGAAGGTCACGTGCTGGCGATCAACGGCGGCGTGTGCATCGACCTGTCGCAGATGAACCAGGTGCTGGCGGTGCACGAAGAAGATATCGACGCGGTGGTGCAGGCCGGCGTCACGCGCAAGCAGCTGAACGAATACATCAAGCACACGGGCCTGTTTTTCCCCATCGACCCGGGCGCCGATGCGACGATCGGCGGAATGACCGCGACGCGCGCCTCGGGCACCAACGCGGTGCGCTACGGCACCATGCGTGAAAACGTGCTGTCGCTGAAGGTGGTGCTGGCCGACGGGCGCGTCATCCAGACCTCGCGCCGCGCAAAGAAATCGGCCGCCGGTTACGACCTGACGCGGCTTTTCGTCGGCTCCGAGGGCACGCTTGGGATCATTACCGAGGTAACGGTAAAGCTGCACCCGGTGCAGGCGGCGATGTCGGCGGCGGTCTGCTCCTTCGAGAGCATCGACGGCGCTGCCAAGACGGTGATCCATACCCTGCAGGCGGGCATCCCGATCGCGCGCAGCGAATTGCTGTGCGCGCTCACGATGAAGGCGCTGAACGCCCACAACAAGACCCGGCACCGCGAGCAGCCGACGCTGCTGCTGGAATTCCACGGCACCGAAGCGAGCGTGGTCGAACAGGCGCAGATGCTGCAGGAGATCGCCAAGGACAACGGCGGCATGGACTTCCAATGGGCGACCCGCCCTGAAGAGCGCAGCAAGCTCTGGGAAGCGCGCCACAACGCCTATTTCGCCTGCCTTCAACTGAAGCCCGGCTCGCGCGCGGTTTCAACTGACGTGTGTGTGCCGATCTCGCGCCTTGCCGAGTGCGTCACCGAGACCGCCAAGGACCTCGATAATTCGTCCCTGCCGGTACCGCTGTTCGGCCATGTCGGCGACGGCAATTTCCACCTGGTGATCCTGATCGACCCGAACAGCAAGTCCGAGATGGACGAAGCCAAGGCGATCAACGCGCGCCTGATCGACCGCGCGCTGGCGATGGAGGGCACCTGCACGGGCGAACACGGCATCGGCATGGGCAAGATGGGCTCGATGCGCAAGGAACTGGGCGAGGACGTGGTCGACGTGATGCGCGACCTGAAGAAGGTGTTCGACCCCGACAACCTCATGAACCCCGGCAAGGTCGTGTCCCTGCAATGAGCGCGGAAAAACGCCTGCGGGAGCTGGGCATCGCCCTCCCGCCGGTGACAGCGCCGATGGCGAACTATGTCAATGCCGTGCGCACCGGCAACCTGCTCTATCTGGCCGGCAAGGGGCCCGGCGCGGTCAAGGGCAAGCTGGGCAAGGAATTCTCAGTCGATCAGGGCTACCAGCACGCCCGCGCCGTCGGCCTCGCGCTGCTGGCCGTGATGAAGGCGGAGCTCGGCAGCCTCGATAAAGTAAAGCGCGTGGTAAAGGTGCTCGGCATGGTGAACGCGGTGCCCGAGTTCACCGATCACCCCAAAGTCATCAACGGCTGCTCGGACCTGTTCGTCGAAGTGCTGGGCGACGCCGGCAAGCACGCGCGCTCCGCCGTCGGCATGGGATCGCTGCCGATGGGCATCCCGGTCGAAATCGAGGTGATCGTCGAAATAAGCGGCTAGGCCGGTGCCACTTCCACCATCGCGCCGAAGTTCGCCTGTCCGCCGGAAAACGCGAACAGGTCCACCGCAGCGTCGGGCAGGACGGGCGCGCCGTCGGTCAGTGCATTGAGGCCGGGCCAGCCGTCGCGCATCCAAACGGTCCCCGGGGGAATGCGATCGGTCACGTGCGCCCGCGCCGACAATGAGCCGCGCTCGTTGAAGACGCGGATCGCCGCGCCATCGGCGAGCCGGCGCGCCGCGGCATCAGCCGGCGCCAGCCACAACTGCGGCTCGGTCTCGCGCCGCGCGAGCGTCGGCAACACGCTGCCGTTGTTGTAGAAGCCGTGGAAATGAGTAAGCGTTCGCCCTTGCGTGAGCGCAAGCGTGTAGGCGCTGTCAACCGGCGGCGCCCCGTGTACGGGCAGCGGCGGCAGTCCAAGTTTCCCGGCTTGCGCGGAATAAAACTCGATCTTGCGCGACGGCGTATCGAAATCGAGCGTCGGATTGGCGACGTGCGAGATGTCGAGCGCGCCGATACCGCCCTGCGCGCGCAGCTTTGCCACGGTGGCGTGCCCGGTGCAGGGATGATCGAGAATCGCGTCCACCATCGCTTCTTCGGAGGCCCAGGGATGGAATCCCTCGAAGCCCAGGCGCTCGGCCAGCGTCTTCATGAGCCAGTACAGCGAACGCGCTTCGCCGGCGGGTGGCAGCGCCGGCTCCATGAGATACAGGTGCGTGTGCGTCATCTTGCAGCCGAGTTCTTCCAGCCACGCGGTCGCCGGCAGCACGATGTCGGCGTAGCGGCGCGCCGTTTCGTTGAGAAACAGGTCGTAGCTCACCAGCAGCCGGGTGCGCTCCAGGCCCGCGGCCACTGCCGCCGCGTCGGCAAACGAGGACAGCATGTTGGTGCCCATCAGCAGCAGGGTCCGGATGCGGCCTTCTTGCAAGGCAGCCGTGACAGCGGGCATCTGGTTGGGCATGGCGGTTCCCGGTGTACGCCTACCGGGCTCGATGATGCTGCCCAGGCCGCGGCCATGCGCCGCGCTGCCGTGGCGCGGGCCGAATCCGCTGCCCGCAATGCCGACGTTGCCGGTGAGACCGGGCAAGCAGGCGATGGCGCGCGCCGCCTGCCAACCGTTGGCGCCTTTGTGCATCGAACTTCCGCCCAGCACGATCATGGCGGGCCGCGTGGTGGCGTAGCGCCGCGCCAGCGCCACGATGCGTTCGGCAGCGATGCCGGTAATCGGTGCCGCCCAGCCCGGAGAAAACGCCTTCACATGGGCTGCGAGCTGCTCGAAGCCGATCGTATGGCTGGCGACGAACGCCGCATCATGGAGTCGCTCCGCGCAAATCACGTGCATCATCGCCAGCGCCAGCGCGGCGTCGCTGCCCGGCCGGATGATCAGAACTTCGTCAGACTGCGCGGCGGCCTCGGTGCTGCGCACGTCGATGGTCACGACCTGCGCACCGCGGCGCTTCGCTGCCAGCAGGTGTCGCGCCGTGTTGGGTTGGCTGGCTAGGTTGGCCGCCCACAGCAGGACGAGCTGCGAATGCTCTCCCATATCCTCCTTGGTGTTGGTTTCGAGCATGCCGGTCAGACCGAGCCCGAACGCGCCCAGGCCCCAGCAGATCATGGTCGGGCTCCAGAACTGGCTGCCGTGGAAATTGGCGAATCGCGCCATCAGCTGTGCGCTGATGCGCGTGCCGTAGTTGGTGGTGAAGGTGCCGTGGCCGGGCCAGATGCCGACTTGCTGCGGCGCCGGCTGCGCGAGGTCCGCGGCGATCCGCTCGAGCGCCTCGTCCCAGGTGGCGCGCCGGAATTCATCGCTGCGCCGCTCGCGCATCAGCGGATGCAGCAGGCGCGCGGGGTTGCCGATGATCTCGCGCGAGGCCTGGCCGCGGATGCACAGGAATCCCCGGCTGTCGGGGTTGGCTTCGTCGCCCTTGACGCCGAGCAACTCGCTGCCGCGCACTTCGGCCAGCATGCCGCACAGCGTCGGATGGCAATTCATCGGGCACATGGTGCGCACGACCCTGGACGCCGCTTCGCTCATCGCTGCTAGATCGTCATGACGGTCTTGCGGTAGTACTTCAGTTCCTCGATCGACTCGTAGATGTCGGCCAGCGCCTCGTGCTTGCCTTCTTTTTTCAGCGCCTTGGCGATCTCGGGTTTCCAGCGCTTGATCAGCTCCTTCAGGGTCGAGACGTCGAGGTTGCGGTACAGGAAGTGCGCTTCCAGCTTGGGCATCCAGCGCGCAAGGAACCTGCGGTCCTGGCAGATCGAGTTGCCGCACATGGGCGAGGCTCCCGCCGGCACGTGCTCGGCGAGAAAGGCAAGCGCCTGGCGCTCGGCCGCCGCCTCATCCAGGGTCGCTGCCTTCACCTTGTCGATCAGCCCGGACTTGGCATGCACCGAGCGGTTCCACGAATCCATCGCTTCCAGCACTTCGTCGGGCTGCCGGACCACCAGCACCGGGCCTTCGGCGATCAGATTGAGCTGCGCGTCGGTCACCAGCGTCGCCACTTCGATAATGCGGTCGCTGTCCGGTAGCAGCCCGGTCATTTCCATGTCGATCCAGATCAGGTTGTTGGGATCGGCGACCATGCTTTATTCTCTCACGGCGTGAACAACGCTTTTACCTGGACCTTTCTCGCCGCCCTTGCGCTGGCCACCGCCACGCGCCTGTGGCTGACCACGCGCCAGGCGCGCCACGTGCGCGCCCACCGCGATGCAGTGCCTGCCTCCTTCGCCGGCACGATTTCGCTGCCGGCGCATCAGAAAGCCGCCGATTACACAGTAGCCAAGGCGCGGGTCGGGCTGGTGGACATCCTGTGGAGCTCAGCACTGCTGCTCGTGCTGACGCTGGGCGGCACGATCCAGTGGCTGGCGGACGCATGGTCGGAGTTTGCGACGCCCGGGGGCATCGCACACGGCACCGCGCTGATCGTTTCGGTGGTGGTGCTGCTGACCGTGTTCGATTTGCCGCTGACGATCTACCGCACGTTCGTGATCGAGGCGCGCTTCGGTTTCAACCGGATCACGCCGCGGCTGTTCCTCATCGATCTCGCCAAGCAGGCGCTGCTCAGCGCGGCGCTCGGCGTGCCGCTGCTGGTCCTGGTGCTGTGGCTGATGGCGAAGATGGGAGCGCTGTGGTGGATCTGGGTCTGGTTCGCCTGGGCGGGCTTCAACCTGCTGGTGCTGCTGCTCTACCCGAGCCTGATCGCGCCGCTGTTCAACAAGTTCAGCCCTCTAGCCGACCACACGCTTGCCGCGCGCATCGAGGCGCTGCTCGCGCGCTGCGGCTTTCGCGCGAGCGGCCTGTACGTCATGGACGGCTCGAAGCGCTCGAGCCACGGCAATGCCTACTTCACCGGCTTTGGCGCCGCCAAGCGCATCGTGTTCTTCGACACGCTGCTGTCGCGCCTCGCGCCCGGGGAGATCGAGGCGGTGCTGGCGCACGAGCTGGGGCACTTCAAGCGCCACCACGTCTGGAAGCGCATCGCGCTGCTGTTCGCCGCCTCGTTCGGCCTGCTGTGGGGGCTGGGCCAGCTGATCGATCAGGCCTGGTTCTACGCCGGGATGCACGTCGCCACGCAAAGCACTGCCGCCGCGCTGCTGCTGTTCGTGCTGGTGACGCCGGTGTTCACCTTCTTCCTGCAGCCGCTGGCCAGCCTGTATTCACGCCGCCACGAATTCGAAGCCGACGCCTACGCCGCCGCGCATTCGAGCGCCGCCGAGCTGGTGCAGGCGCTACTCAAGCTGTACCAGGACAATGCGGCGACGCTGACGCCGGACCCGCTGCACTCGGCGTTCTACGACTCCCATCCCCCGGCCGCAAGCCGCATCGCCAGACTGAGGACCGCATGACCGATCTCGTCAATAAGCGCTGCCAGCCCTGCGAAGGCGGTACCGCCCCCTATAACGCGCAGCAGACTGGAGAAATGCTCGCGCAACTGAAGGGCTGGATCGTCGAAGACGGCAAGCTGGTCAAGCTGTACCCGTTCAAGAACTACTACGAGACCATGGCCTTCGTGAACGCGCTGGCCTGGGTCTCGCACTGCGAGGACCACCACCCGGACCTCGAGGTCGGCTACAACAAATGCCGCGTCGAATATTCGACCCACGCCATCGGCGGCCTGTCGGAAAACGACTTCATTTGCGCGGCCAAAGCCGACGCGCTGCTCGAGACGTAATGAAACGGGTTTTCAGCTCGCACAATCTGGTGCTGGTCCACTATTCGCGCAACCTGCTCGAAGCCGAGGGCATCGAGACCGAGGTGCGCAGTCAGATGCTGTCCTCCGCCATGGGCGAGCTGCCGCCGCACGAGTGCCAGGCCGAACTGTGGGTACTGAAGGATGCGGACGCCGCGCGCGCCTTTGACGTGCTGCGCCGGCCGGCGCCCACGGGGCCGGACTGGACCTGCGGCGGCTGCGGTGAACGCTCCGGGCCCCAGTTCACCGAGTGCTGGAAATGCGGGGCGGCTAGAAAACCCGCGCCAGGCTGAGCAGGATCAGCACGAATACCCACAGCACCAGCGCACGCCACAGCAGGCCGACCGCGCTGTCGAGAAACGGCGCGTCGGCACTCTCTCCCAGTCCAAGATCCGCGCGCGGCTGCGGGCCCTCGACTTCGCCGAGCGGCATGCCGAGCTTGACCCCCAGGGCGCCGGCGCCGGCGGCCAGCACGATGCCCAGGTTCGGCTCGGGCCAGGCGGCGGCTTGCGTGCGCCAGCAGTAGATCGCGTCCTCGAAATCTCCGACCACGGCGAAGGCGGCGGCGGTCAGCCGCGCTGCCGGCCACTCCAGCAGGTAGAGGACGCGCTCGCCAAAGCGGCCGAACTCGCCCTTGCCGCCCCAGCGCTTGTGCAGGAACACCGCCATACGGTACAGAATGGCGCCGCTTGGACCCGGCAGCAGCACGAACCAGAACAGCACCGCAAACACATGCCGGTGCGAAGCCGCGATCGCCTCTTCCAGCGCCAGCCGGATCACCTCTTCGCGGCTGCGGTGGGTCGCCGCCTCGCCGCGCCAGGCGCCGAGCAGATCGCGCGCCCGGTCGATGTTGCCCTCGCGCAGCGCCGCCTGGATGCCGGTGAATGAATGGCTGAACTGGCGGAATCCCAGCGTCAGGTACAACGCGCCGATATTGAGCAGCAGTGCGGCGAGCGGATGAAACCACAACAACGCCACGTACAGGACCAACGCCGCCGCCAATGGCGCGAGCACCGCCACCAGCCAGGCGATGGCGCCGTGGCGCGCTTCGCCGGCGTTGAACGAGCGCTCGAGCCAGTCGGCCCAGGCCGCCAGCGCGGAAAACACGGCTTTGCGCTCGGCGAGCGGGCGCCACTGTTCCAGCAGCAGCGCGGCGATGATGGCGAGGACTCCCATGGACGCTAGAGTCTACCCTGTGACAGGTGGCGCGAAAGATTCACCAGCATGCCTGCGGTCGCGCCCCAGATGTAATGGTGCTGATAGGGGATGGCGAAGAACCAGCGCTGCTCACCCTGCCACTCGCGCGATTGGCGCTGATGGTTGGCCGGATCGAGCAGGAAGGCGAGCGGCACCTCGAAGATTTCGTCCACTTCGTTGGCATCGCGCTCGAGTTCGAATGGCGGCGCGATCACGCCGACCACCGGGGTGATGCGGTAGCCGGTGCGCGTGTGGTAGTCGGCCAGCCGCCCCAGCAGCTCGACGCGCGCACTGTCCAGCCCGATCTCTTCGCGCGTTTCGCGCAGCGCCGTCGCTTCCGGCGAGGCGTCCGCGGCGGCCACCCGGCCGCCCGGGAAACTCACCTGTCCGGAGTGATCCTTCAGGTGGGCGGCGCGCTGCGTAAAGATCACCGTCAGGCTGGGACCGCCGGCCACATCGCGCGCGACGATCGGAATCAGCACCGAAGCCGGAGTCAGCGATTCGCGCTCCGGCCGGGCGCCCTCGTCGCCGTAGAGCGTCGGCGCGGCGGGCGGCGCGCCGGCAAAACGGCGCCGCAGCCAGTCGAGGGTGAGGGTGCTGCCGGTCATCGGCGCCATGTTAATCTTGTCTGCGCAAGGCCACCCAGACAAGGAGGATCGATGAAGCGCGCGGCCCTGTTGGTCGCCCTGACGTTCTGTGCCGGGGCCGCCATCGCCCATAACTGTCCCAACGAAATGAAAATGATCGACGAAGCGCTGCCGCAGGCCAAGCTGTCGGCGGCGCAGGCAGCCGAAGTGAAAAAGCTGCGCGCCGAAGGCGAAGCGCTGCACAAAGCCGGCAAGCACGGCGAGTCGATGGCCGCACTTGGCAAAGCGAGAAGCCTGCTGAACTTAAAATGAACACCGGCAGGGAAATGAAAACGCCGCCCTCGGGCGGCGTTTTCATTTTTGCTCGCCGGATTATGGCTCGAGGATCACCGAGCCAGTGGTCATGCGCAATTCCAGGTCGCGATGCGCTTGCGCCGCGTCCGCGAGTTTGTAACGCTTGGTGGTCTCGATCTTCACCTTGCCCGACTTCACGATGTCGAACAGCGCCTTGCAGCGCTCGAGCAGGTCGGCGCGGCTGGCGATGTGCGTGGCAAGCGTCGGGCGCGTAACGTAGAGCGAGCCCTTGGCCGAGAGGATTCCCAGGTTGACCGGCGGCACCGGGCCCGAGGCATTGCCGAAGGTAACCATCAGGCCGCGCGGCCGCAGGCAGTCGAGCGAACCTTCCCAGGTCGTCTTGCCCACCCCGTCGTACACCACCGGTACGCCCTTGCCCTCGGTGATCGCCTTGACCTTTTCGACAAAATTTTCCTTCGCATAATTGATGACATGGTGGGCGCCATGCGCGCGGGCGAGCACCATCTTCTTATCCGAGCCTGCAGTGCCGATGGTGGTGACGCCGAGCGCCTTCAGCCACTGGCAGGCGATCAGGCCGACGCCGCCGGCGGCCGCGTGCCACAGCACTGTCTCGCCCTTTTTCACCGCGTAGGTGCTGAAGATCAAATAGTGGACGGTGAGTCCCTTCAGCAGCATCGAAGCTGCCTGTTCTTCGGTAATGCCCTTCGGCAGTTTCACCATGCGCTCGGCGGGCACAACCCGCTGCTCGCAGTACGAGCCGGCCAGTCCGGTGTAGCAAACCCGGTCGCCCGCCTTGAGCTCGGTCACGCCGGGGCCGACCGCTTCGACTACGCCGGCGCCCTCGTTGCCCGCGGTCTGGGGCAGCTGCATCGGGTAAAGGCCCGAGCGCTGGTAAGTGTCGACGAAGTTGACGCCGATCGCGGTGTGCCGGATGCGCACCTGTCCCTTCGCCGGTTCACCGACCGCGACGTCGTCGATCTGCAGGACTTCCGGACCGCCATTCTTGTGGTAACGCACTGCCATCGCCATATCGTCGTCTCCTGTTTAAGGTTTTCGGTCGTTCGGGTCCCGCGGAGCGGGCGCCTTCCCGAGGTTCATCGCTTGCTGCATTGCCTCCAGGCCCGCCTTCTGCATTTCCAGCCCCTGAATGGCAGTGCGCAGCATGGTGAGGTTCATCGACAGCCACAACTCCACCGATTTCAATTCCTGGATGCGCTTTTCGATCTCCTGCGGATCGAGCGTCGGCATCGCCATGCCCGGCACCGGCACGCCGAGCGGACCCCAGAGCCGGCGGAACATCTCGAAAGGGTCCTGCGGCTGGTTCGGGTCGGCCACCGATTATCCCTCGGCGCCTTCAAAAAAGGAGCGCACTTCCTGCTCCCGGCCGATGGTGTCCTGGTAGCCCAGATCGATCAGGGTACGGCAAAAAGACTCTTCGAACAGCAGATAGCTCACCAGGTTCGACCCCGAGCGGTTGAGCGCCCCGGTTGGCCGCAGGATGAAGCGCACCGTACGCGGCAGTTCGTGCACGAAGCGCGCGGCGATGCGCTCCAGCGGCTGCGAGGGCGAGATGAACAGCACCCGCACCGGCCGCAACTCCAGATTGGCCTCGCTCAGCTTCTGCGGCGGAATCAGCTTGAGCGTGCGGTTGATGCGCTCGAGGCGCTCCAGGTCCACCGACAGCCCGTCCAGGAAGATGGAGTTCAGCGCGTGACCCGCGATCTGCGCCACCGAGGGGTAGACGTTGGAGCGCGCGCGCGCCAGTTCCGGGGTCTGGCGCCCGGTGCCGACTACCAGCACGCGGTCTGCGCCCAGGTGCAGCGCCGGGCTGATCGGCGCGATCTGGCGCACCGAACCGTCGCCGAAATACTCGCGGTGCACCTTGACGGCGGGAAAGATGAACGGCAGCGCCGAGGACGCCAGCAGGTAGTCGAGCTTCAGCGTCACCGCCGCGCCAATGCGCTGGTTGCGCTCCCAGCCCTCCAGCCCCGAGCCGCCCTGGAAGAACGACACGCTCTGGCCCGTGGTGTAGCCCGAGGCGGTGACACTGACCGCGTACAGCGCGCCCGAGTCGATATGGTCCTGGATGCGCTCGAAGGAAAGGTTGCGCTCGAGCATCTCGCGCAGCGGCGCGCTGTCGAGCAGCGAGACCGGGTTGCGGCGCGAGATCAGCATCATCGCGGTGAGCCAGCGCGCGCCGCTGCGCATGACGTGCGCCACATCGGTGCGATAGATGTGGTGGCAGTGCATGTTCTCCCAGACTTCCAGGAGGTTGGCCACGCCGCGGCTGAAATTGTCTGCAAACACCGCCAGGGTGGTGGCGTTGATCGCGCCCGCAGAGGTGCCGCAGAGGATCGGAAACGGATTCTTGACCGGATTGCCGAGAATGTCGCGCACCGCCTTGACCACGCCAACCTGATAGGCAGCGCGCGCACCGCCGCCGGTGAGCACGAGTCCAGCGCGGGCTTTCATCGGCAGCATGGGTGCATCAGAACAGGGTCTGTTCCTGGCCACGCGGCGCGTTGGCGTCGGCCACAGCGAGCGCAGTCATGTTGACGATGCGGCGTACCGTTGCCGAGGGCGTGAGGATGTGCACCGGGCGCGCCGCGCCGAGCAGGATCGGGCCAATGGTGACGTTCTCGGAGGAGGCGACCTTGAGCAAATTGAACGAAATATTAGCCGCATCCAACGTCGGCATCACCAGCAGGTTCGCGTCGCCGCGCAGGCGCGAGCGTGGAAACTGCCGGCGACGCATCTCGTCGGACAGCGCGGTATCGCCGTGCATCTCCCCCTCTACTTCCAGTTCGGGCGCCCGCTCGCCCAGGATCGCCAGCGCTGCCTGCATCTTGCGGGCCGAAGGCAGGTCCATCGAGCCGAAATTCGACGCCGACAGCAGCGCGACCTTGGGCACCAGGCCGAAGCGCCGGATCTCCTCGGCCGCGAGGATGGTCGTTTCAGCAATATGCGCAGCGTCCGGGTCAGGGGTGACGTAGGTATCGCAGATGAACACGGTGCGATTGGGCAGCAGCAGCGCGTTCATCGCCGCATAGTGCGCGATGCCCGGCCGCAAGCCGATCACCTGGTTGATGTAGTGCAGGTGCAGCGCGTGGGTGCCGAAGGTGCCGCACAGCATGCCCTCGGCTTCGCCCTTGATCATCATCATCGCGCCGATCAGCGTGTTGCGCCGGCGCATCTCGAGCCGCGCGTACTCGGGCGACACGCCCTTCCTCTCGGCGAGCCGGTGGTAGGTCTTCCAGTACTCGCGGTAGCGCGGATCGTTGTCCGGATTGACCAGCTCGAACTCGCGCCCGGCGCGCAGGCGCAGGCCGAGCCGCTCGATGCGCTGCTCGATCACCTGCGGGCGCCCGATCAGCGTCGGTATGGCCAGGCCCTCGTCGACGACGATTTGCGTCGCGCGCAGCACGCGCTCGTCCTCGCCCTCGGCGTAGACCATGCGCCGCGGCGCTGCCTTGGCAGCCGAAAACAGCGGCTTCATGATCAATCCGGAGTGGTAGACGAATTGCGAAAGCGAGGCGCGGTAGGCCTCGAGATCGGCGATCGGGCGCGTCGCGACGCCCGATGCCATGGCCGCCGCGGCGACTGCCGGCGCGATCTTGGCGATCAGCCGCGGGTCGAAGGGCCTCGGGATCAGGTAATCGGCGCCGAACCTGAGGTCCTGCCCGCCGTAGGCGAGCGCCACGATGTCCGACGCCTCGGCCTGCGCTAGATCGGCAAGCGCATGCACGGCCGCCAGTTCCATCTCGGTGGTGATGGTGGTGGCCCCGACATCCAGCGCGCCGCGGAAAATGAAGGGAAAGCACAGCACGTTGTTGACCTGGTTTGGGTAATCGGTGCGGCCGGTGGCGATTACGCAGTCGGGTCGCGCCGCCCTGGCCAGCTCGGGCCGGATTTCCGGTTCCGGATTGGCAAGTGCCAAGATCAGCGGGCGTTCGGCCATCTTCTTCACCTGCTCAGGCTTGAGCACGCCGCCGGCCGACAGGCCGAGGAATATGTCGGCGCCGCCGATCACCTCGTCGAGCGAGCGGGCGCGGGTGTCGACCGCGTAGCTGGCCTTGTCCGGATCCATTTCCTCCTTGCGGCCCTTCCAGACTACGCCGTGGATGTCGGTAACGACGATGTTGGCGCGCGGCAGGCCCATCTTCACCAGCAGGTCCAGGCAGGCGAGCGCAGCCGCGCCGGCGCCGGACGCTACCAGCCTTACTTTTTCAATTTTCTTCCCGATGACTTTCAAACCATTCAAAATCGCGGCCCCGACGATGATCGCGGTGCCATGCTGGTCGTCATGGAACACCGGGATCTTCATGCGACTGCGCAGCTTGCGCTCGACGATGAAGCACTCGGGCGCCTTGATGTCCTCCAAGTTGACGCCACCGAAGGTGGGTTCGAGCGCGGCGATAATCTCGACCAGTTTGTCCGCGTCGCTCTCCTGGATCTCCAGGTCGAAACAGTCGATGCCGGCGAATTTCTTGAACAGCACCGCCTTGCCTTCCATCACCGGCTTGGCGGCGAGCGGCCCGATCGCGCCCAGCCCGAGCACCGCGGTGCCGTTGGTGATCACTGCAATCAGATTGGCGCGCGCAGTAAGGTTGACCGCCTCGGCAGGATCGCGCCGGATTTCCTCGCAGGCGATCGCCACGCCGGGTGAATAGGCAAGCGCGAGATCGCGCTGGTTGGTCAGCTGCTTGGTGGCGAGGATCGCGATTTTGCCGGGGCGCGGCAGGCGATGGTACTCGAGGGCGCTCGACCTCAATTCCTCGTCCACATTTCGCTCCTGAGTTCGGGTAAAAATTATATCCGTATAATCCCCCTACCCTTGCAGACCACGGCCCGAATCGCAGGATACAAGCGCGCCGCGCGGCGCGCTGCCGAGATCCAGCCGTTCGTGGTGATGGACGTGCTCGCGCGCGCCCAACAGCTCGAAGCGGCCGGGCGGCGCGTGATTCACATGGAAATCGGCGAGCCTGATTTCACTGCCACCCCGCAGGTGGTGGAGGCCGCGGTGCGCGCGCTGCGCGACGGCATGACTGCCTATACCGGCACGCTCGGGGTGCCGGCGTTGCGCGAAGCGATCGCGGCGCATTACCTGTCGTTTCAAAAAAAGAAAGTCAGCCCGCAGCGGATTGCGGTCACTTCGGGCGCCTCCGGCGGGCTGCTGCTCACGCTGGCGCTGTACGTCAATCCCGGCGACGAGATCCTAGTGCCGGATCCCGGCTATCCCGGCTATCGCCACATGGTGCGCGCTTTCGAAGGCACCGCGCGCCCGCTCAAGCTTTCGCCGGCAACCGGTTTCCAGCCGACCCTCGAGATGGTGCGCGCCGCCTGGCAGCGCCGCACGCGGGGCGTGCTGCTAGGTTCACCGTCGAATCCGACCGGAACTCGTATTGCCAGAACAGAACTGGAAAAAATCGCGCGCTTTGTCGCCGGGCGTGGCGGCGTGCTGATCGTCGACGAGATTTACCACCAGCTGGTCTACGGCAGCGCGCCCTCGAGCGCGCTCGGCCTGCCCGGCGAGGTGGTGATCGTCAACAGCTTCTCTAAGTACTTCTGCATGACCGGCTGGCGGCTGGGCTGGGTGGTGCTGCCGGAGCGCCGCATGCGCGAATTCGAGAAGCTTTCCCAGCATTTGTACATCTGCGCACCGTCGGTGGCGCAGCATGCCGCGCTGGCCTGTTTTTCGCCGTCCAACCTGGAAATCCTTGAGCAGCGGCGGCGCGAATTCGAACGTCGGCGCGATTTCTTGGTCCCCGCGCTGCAGCGCGCCGGCCTGGTGTTACCGGCGCAGCCGACGGGCGCGTTCTACGCCTATGCGCGCTGTCCCGCCGGAGGCCGGCGCTTCGCGCTGGAACTGCTGGAAAGCGAGGGAGTCGCGGCGACGCCGGGAATCGACTTCGGCGCGAGCGAGACCAAGCGCTATGTGCGCTTCGCGTATACCCGCGGCATGGCGGACCTCGAAGAGGCCGCCGAACGCCTGCAAAGGTATTGCGAGAGAAAAATCAGACGGCGGTCTGCCGCACCTGCTTGAGCAGCTGCACCAGGCGCGCGCGCTCGGCGAGCACCTTGAGGGCGTAGGACGAGCCGGGCTCGTCGAACGCGCCGGCATACATCTGCAGCGCAGTCTCGGTTTCGCCGAAGCGGCGCAGGTACTCGCGCAGGATCTGCGCGCCGACCTGGATGTTGAGATGCGGATCGAGCAGCGCGCTTTCGCCGCCGAGCGGGGCGATTTTTTCCGGGTGGTATTTCGGAATTACCTGCATCAGGCCCTTGGCGCCCATGGTGCTTTCGGCAACCGGGTTGTAGCGCGACTCGATCGCCATCACCGCCAGGATCAGCAGCGGATCGACCTGCCATTCGCTGCCAGCGCGGTAGGCGGTGGCGACGAATCCCGCGGTGGCATCCTGCGCCACGCGGTAGCGCCGGGCGATGAATTCGGTCACCGCGCGTTGTTCGCGCGGCGCCGCGTCGCCGGTTCCGGCCTGAATGGTGCCGGCAATCACGTTGCTGTTGCTGTCCTCCCAGGCCTCGGCCCAGGCGGCAATCTGGCGCAGCGCGGCCTCGCGCGGCAGCGGCAGCGCCGCGCCGAGCACAACGGTCAGGCCCAGCAGCGCGAGCAGCGCCCGCGCCGCAGAAAACACGCGCCGGGCGCCGGCCAGGCCGGGCAGTTTGATTGCTGATTCGCTTGTAAGCATTTGCAGCCTCCACACCTTCTGCGCCGGATCGCCGCCCTCCCCGACCAGCCGGACCCGCCTCACGGAGGGCTTTGACAGCTCGATCAGGGGGTCATTGCGGGGGCTGCCCGTGCCATCGTGGGCCGCCTGCATCGGCCGCGCTTGGGGTCTTTCCTTGGCTCCCGGGCGCTGCCCCTGAGCCTTGCGGCTCAGCGGAGATTGTTGCGACGCAACAGCCTGAATCATATCGCAAATCCCTCTTTTTTGTCAACGACATCGACAGCTTCAGGGTGCAAAAGATTGTGCGCCGCGAAATCCTTGGTTCGGCAAGGAAAACCGACGGCAGGGGGAAGTTTCAAGCAGAGGGGTAGAATCGCGGCCTCCGAGGGGTCGAACCCTAAAGTCTCGCGGACCAGCCTGAGCCTGCCAGTGGAGCTGGCGGACCCCGGCGGTCCGGAGATCTTCAAAGGCCGGCGGAAGGCTTACGCCCCCCGCCACATTCCCGATCGGTTCCCGGTTACGGCCGGGATCCGGTCGGAAACGGCCACGCGGCCGCTGGATTCAGCGCGGTTCTCGCGCCGTTGGTCACAGCGGCGGACGGCATAGTTGCTGGCGCCGTCGTCGCAGTGCTGGCCCTGGGTCTTGCGGGTTTGCTTGCCGCCTTCTTTTTCTTCTTAGCCTTCTTCTTCGCGGCCTTCTTTTTTTTGCCCGCTACCCTTCTTGATGCCTTCTTCTTGGACGATTTCTTCTTACCTGATGCTTTCTTCTTTTTCTTTTTCTTACCGCCTTTTTTCGCTTTTTTCTTCGCCATAACAATCTCCTTAGAGGTAATTGCGAAAGAAAGCCCGGCCGCTCTGGCCCGGACTATTCAAACACCGGGCGGAAATCGCCCGGTGCATTGAATTCCTGGAACGGTTCACCGCCCGTTCCTCGCGGCGAGGTCTTGGTAGAGGATTTCCGGATCGAGCCGGATGCCGCCTTCCCAAGTCACGGTGGCGGACTCGGGGTCCACGCTCACCTTCTCGAACTCACGCACGTCGCGCCACAGCTTGAAGGCGCCGATCTCGAGCAGGTTGCCGAGGAACACGCTGCCCTCCAGCCCGTCGTCGAAGCGGATCCACAGCTTGTAGTCTTCCTCGACCTTGCATGCGGTGACCCTGTGCATGGCGTGTCCTTGGTAGCCTCAGTCCCAGTTCAGCGCGCCGCCGGTCTGGTATTCGATCACCCGCGTCTCGAAGAAGTTGCGTTCCTTCTTCAGGTCGATCATTTCGCTCATCCAGGGGAAGGGGTTGCTCGCGCCCGGATACATCGGCTCCAGGCCGATCTGCTGGCAGCGGCGATTGCAGATGAAGCGCAGGTATTCCTTGAACATCGGTGCGTTCAGGCCGAGAACGCCGCGCGGCATGGTGTCCTCGGCGTAGCGGTACTCGAGTTCCACCGCTTCCTTGAATATTCCGCTCAGTTCGTCGCGGAACTGCGCGGTCCACAGCTGCGGGTTCTCCAGCTTGATCTGGTTGACGAGGTCGATGCCGAAATTGCAGTGCATCGACTCGTCGCGCAGGATGTACATGTACTGCTCGGCCGCGCCGGTCATCTTGTTCTGCCGGCCCAGCGCCAGGATCTGCGTGAAGCCGACGTAAAAAAACAATCCCTCCATTAGGCAGGAGAACACAATCAGGCTCTTGAGCAGCTTCTGGTCGGCTTCCTGGGTGCCGGTGCGGAACGCCGGGTCGGTCAGCGTGTCGATGAACGGGATCAGGAACTCGTCCTTGTCGCGGATCGAGGCGATCTCGTGGTAGGCGTTGAACAGCTCGCCCTCGTCCAGATCCAGGCTCTCGGCGATGTACTGGTAGGCGTGGGTGTGGATCGCCTCCTCGAAAGCCTGGCGCAGCAGGTACTGGCGGCACTCGGGGGCGGTGATGTGCCGGTAGGTACCGAGCACGATGTTGTTCGCCGCCAGCGAATCGGCGGTGACGAAGAAACCGAGGTTGCGCGTGACCAGCCGGCGCTCGTCCTCGGTCAGTCCGCGCGGGTCCTTCCACAGGGCGATGTCGCGGCTCATGTTCACTTCCTGCGGCATCCAGTGGTTGGCGCAGGCAGCGATGTACTTCTCCCAGGCCCACTTGTACTTGAACGGCACCAGCTGGTTGACGTCGGCCTTGGAGTTGATGATGCGCTTGTCTTCAACCGTGATGCGGCGGAACGCATTGCCCGCCGCATAGCGGTCGTCGGCGCCGCCCGAGGGCGGGACAAATTCGTTTTGCGGCTGCAGCGCGAGGGCGGCGATCGAGCTCATGTCTACTGGCATGCCTCGCACTCGGGGCTGTCGATGGCGCAGAACTTCGGTTCCTCAGCGGCAGCAGCCGCAGCCGGAGCGCTGATTGCGCCGTCCGTCGGCACCGCGTTGAGGGCACCCGTTTTGGTAGTGGATTTTTCGGCGTGGGTGGCGCCCATCGCGCGCAGGTAGTAGGTGGTCTTCAGGCCGCGGATCCAGGCCAGTTTGTAGGTCTCGTCCAGTTTCTTGCCGGAGGCGCCCGCCATATAGATGTTGAGCGACTGCGACTGGTCGATCCACTTCTGGCGCCGCGCGCCCGCTTCGACCAGCCACTTCGGCTCGACCTCGAAGGCGGTGGCATACAGGCGCCGCAGTTCCGCCGGCGCCCGGTCGATGCGCGCGAGGTTGCCGTCAAAGTACTTGAGGTCGGCGATCATCACCTCATCCCACAGACCGGCGTCCTTCAGGTCCGCGACCAGGTATTCGTTGACCACCGTGAACTCGCCGGACAGGTTGGATTTGACGTACAGGTTCTGATAGGTCGGCTCGAGCGAGGCCGAAACGCCGATGATGTTGGCGATGGTCGCGGTGGGCGCGATCGCAATGCAGTTGGAATTGCGCATGCCGTGCTGTCGGATGCGCGCACGCAGCGGCTCCCAGTCGAGCGCCGAGCTGCGGTCCAGCTCGACGTAGCCGCCGCGCTCGGCGGCGAGCAGATCGAGCGTGTCCTGCGGCAAGATGCCGCGATCCCACAGCGAGCCGCGGAAGGTGGGATAGGCGCCGCGTTCTTCAGCCAGTTCAGTCGACGCCCAGTAGGCGCAATACGCCACCATCTCCATCGAGCGATCGGCGAACTCGACCGCCTCCTCGGAAGCGTAGGAAATGCGCAGCTTGTGCAGGCAGTCCTGGAATCCCATGATGCCCAAGCCGACCGGGCGATGGCGCTGGTTCGAGTTCTTCGCCTTGTCTACCGCGTAGTAGTTGATGTCGATCACGTTGTCGAGCATGCGCATAGCGGTGCGCACGGTCTGGCCCAGCTTGTCGAAATCCAGCGCCGTAGTGCCGTCGCCGCGCGTGATCAGGTGGGCGACCAGATTCACCGAGCCGAGATTGCAGACCGCGATCTCGTCCGCCGAGGTGTTGAGCGTGATCTCGGTGCACAGGTTGGAGCTGTGCACCACGCCCACGTGCTGCTGCGGGCTGCGCAGGTTGCATGGATCCTTGAAGGTGATCCAGGGATGGCCTGTTTCGAACAGCATCGACAGCATCTTGCGCCACAGGTGCACCGCCGGAACCTTCTTGTAGTGCTTGAGTTCGCCGCGCGCCACCTTGTCCTCGCAGCGCCGGTAGGCCTCCTCGAAGGCACGGCCGACGCTGTCGTGCAGCTCGGGCGCATCCGAGGGCGAAAACAGGGTCCATTCGGCGTTCTCCATCACGCGCTTCATGAACAGATCCGGAATCCAGTTCGCGGTGTTCATGTCGTGGGTGCGGCGCCGGTCGTCGCCCGTGTTCTTGCGCAGCTCGAGGAACTCCTCGATGTCGAGGTGCCAGGTTTCAAGATAGGAGCAGACCGCGCCTTTTCTCTTGCCGCCTTGATTGACCGCCACGGCGGTGTCGTTCACCACCTTGAGGAACGGCACCACGCCCTGCGATTTGCCGTTGGTGCCCTTGATGTGTGAGCCGAGCGCCCGCACCGGCGTCCAGTCGTTGCCCAGCCCGCCGGCGTACTTGGCGAGCAGCGCGTTTTCCTTGATCGCGTCATAGATGCCGGTGAGATCATCGGCGACGGTGGTCAGATAGCACGACGAGAGTTGCGAGCGCAGCGTGCCCGAATTGAACAGCGTCGGGGTCGAGCTCATGAATTCGAAGGTCGACAGCACGTTGTAGAACTCGATCGCGCGCGCCTCCCGGTCCGACTCGTTCAGCGCCAGGCCCATTGCCACGCGCATGAAGAAGGCCTGCGGCAGCTCGATGCGGCGGCCGCGCTCGTGCAGGAAGTAGCGGTCGTACAGAGTCTGCAGCCCCAGGTAGCCGAACTGCAGGTCGCGCGAGGCGTTAAGCGCTTTGCCCATCCGGACCAGATCAAAACTCGCCAGCGCCGGGTCCAGCAGTTCGGCGGCGACGCCGCGGGCGATGAATTCGGGGAAGTACTCCGCATAGCGCGTCACCATCTGCGTCTGCGACACTTCCTCGCCGATCACTTCGAGCCGGATGGTGTGCAGCAGCAGCCGCGCGGTAGCGTAGCTGTAGGCCGGATCCTTCTCGATCAGCGCGCGCGCGGCAAGGATCGACGATTTGCGCACTTCGTCCATCGGCACGCCGTCGTACAGATCGCGCTGCGTGCTCTCGCGGATCGCCGCCGGCGTCGCGCCGGGCTCAAGCCCCGCGCAAGCCGATTCGAGCAGCCGGTCGAGCGCCGCCAGGTCGAGCGCCTTGCGTTCACCATTCTCGATCACGTGCAGCGTCGGGCCGGCGCTGCGGCTGTCCTTCGCCGCCTTTTCTAGTGCGCGGGCGCGGGCCCGCTCCTCGCGGTACAGCACATAGGAGCGCGCCACATCGTGCTGGCCGGCGCGCATCAGCGCCAGCTCCACTTGGTCCTGGATGTCCTCGATGTGGAAGGTGCCACCCTGCGGCTGGCGCCGCACCAGCGCGTTCACCACCCCGCCGGTCAACTCGGCGACCAGCTCGCGGATGCGCGCCGAGGCCGCGCCCTGGCTGCCGCCCACGGCTAGGTAGGCCTTGGTCATCGCCACCGAAATCTTGGCCGGCTCGAATCCGACCACCGCGCCGTTGCGCCGGATGATCTTGTAATCGGCGTAGGCCGCGAGCCGCGCAGGACGGTCGGGTTCGGAAGCGCCCACGCCGAGGGCCGTGTTCGCTACCGTACCTTCCTGCGCGATCTGCATCTCCCATCTCCCATGTTGCGCAGCCCTGCAAGGCTGCCGAGTTGCCCGCTGCGGGGAATGACTCTCCCCTTCCAAGCTAGCGCAAAACCACAATATCTAGTGCTGATGTATTGATTGGCAACTAATTGTTGTGGGCCACTCTACCATGCGGTTTGGAATTTGCAAGCGCCGCCCCCGTTGCGCACCGCAATATGTAGTGCTCGTTCGCAGTGCATGCCCTAGATATAGGGCCGGTCGGGCCGAGTCGGAGGGCGCGCCGCGCGCGCCTGCTAGCCGCGCGCCAGCTGCGAGAACAGCCGCGGCCAATCGAAATGCGGGCCCGGATCCGTCTTGCGTTGCGGCGCGATGTCGCTGTGCGCAGCAATGTCGCTAATCGGCAACAGTGCGCAAAGAGAACGGGTGAGGCCGGCCAGCCGAAGGTATTGCGCGTCCTCGAACGGGCTGTCGTCCGTTCCTTCGAGTTCGATACCGACCGAGTAGTCGTTGCAGCGCTCGCGGCCGCGCCAGCGCGAGGCCCCTGCATGCCAGGCACGCGCCGCAAGCGGCACGAACTGAACCAGCCCGCCGTCGCGCTGCACCAGGAAGTGTGCCGAGACCCGCAGCCCCGCCAGCGCAGCGAACGACGCATGCGCCGCTGGATCGAGCCGGTTGGTAAACAGTCGCTCGATCGCCTCGCCGCCGTAGGCCCCGCGCGGCAGGCTGATGGCGTGCAGCACCAGCAGCGAGACGGCCTCGCCCGGCGGCCGCGGATCGCAATTCGGCGAGCCGACGCGCCGCGCGCCGGGCAGCCAGCCCGGCGTCCTACCCCGCGGTCCTGCCCTCACGTGCCCTGACCATCCGCGCCCGGATCCCGGATGCCAAGCCGCTGCATGCGATAGCGCAGGGCTCGGAAGGTAACGCCGAGCAGTTTCGCCGCGGCGGTGCGGTTGAAGTCGGTCTTCGCCAGCGCCGCGAGGATCGCTTCGCGCTCGACGCGGTCGAGGTAATCGGGCAACCGCCCCGCCCCGGTCCCGTCTGCCGCCAATCCGGCCGCCACGGCGCCCTCGCCTTCCTCGTGGGCGCTGGCCGGATGCAAGCGCAGGTCCTCCGCGCTGATCTCCTCGGCCCCCGAGAGCGCAACCGCACGCTCCAGGATGTTCTCCAGTTCGCGCACGTTGCCGGGAAAATCGTAAGCCTTGAGCTGCTCCAGCGCCTCGGCCGAGAACGACGGCGGCCGTACCCCGCTTGCCCGCGCCAGTCGCGCCAGCAGCGTGCTGGCGATGAGCGGAATGTCCTCGCGGCACTCGCGCAGCGGCGGCATGCGCAGTTCGATGACGTTGAGGCGATAGTAGAGGTCCTGCCGAAAGCCGCCCGCCTCGACGCGCGCGGCCAGCGCCTGGTTGGTGGCGCTGATCACGCGCACGTCGACCGGCTCCTCCTGCGTTGCGCCAACCCGGCGCACGCGCTTTTCCTGTATTGCGCGCAACAGCTTGACCTGCATCGGCAGCGGCAGTTCGGCCACTTCGTCCAGAAACAGCGTGCCGCCATCGGCGGCCTGGAAAAAACCGCGCCGGTCCTCCTGCGCGCCGGTGAAGGCGCCCTTGCGGTAGCCGAAGAACTCGCTCTCCATAAGGTTGTCGGGAATCGCGCCGCAGTTAACCGGGACGAAGGGCTGCGCGCGGCGCGCACCGAGGCGGTGGATCTGGCGCGCCGCGAGCTCCTTGCCGCTGCCCGATTCGCCAGCGATATGCACCGGGGCCTGAGTGCGGGCCAGCTTGGCGACCATGTTGCGTACCTGTACCAGCATCGGGCTATCGCCAAGCAGCGGTTCGCCCTCCGCCGCGGCACCCTGCTCGGGCAATGCCAGGGCCGACTTGACCAGGGTGCGCAGCTGCTCCAGGCCGACCGGCTTGGACACGTAGTCGAAAGCGCCCGCCTTGAGCGCGGCGACCGCATTCTCGGCGCTGCCATAGGCAGTGATCACCGCCACCGGCAGATCGCCCGCCAGGCCGGCGATATAGCGCACCAGCTCGACGCCCTCGCCGTCGCCGAGCCGCATGTCGGTCAGGCACAGTTGGTAGCGCGTGCTGCGCAGGCGTTCCTTGGCCTCGCCGATCGAGCCCGCCGAATCGACGCCCAGCCCCATCTTGGTGAGCGTCAGTTCCAGCAGCTCGCGGATGTCGGGTTCGTCATCGACCACCAGCACGCGATGGCTGCTACTGGTGCCGCGCCGCTCGCCTCGCTTCACGCGCGTTTCATGCGGCCGGCGCCGCGCGGCAAAGCACTCTGAAATGCGCGCCCTGCATGTCGTCCACGTACTCCAGCGTCGCGCGGTTCGCAGCGCATAGTTCGCGGGCAAGATACAGCCCCAGGCCGGTCCCCTTGTTGTCGGTGGTGAAGAACGGTTCGAACAACTGCCCGCGCACTGCCTGCGCCACGCCCGGACCGTCGTCGAGCACGTTCAATTCTACTTGGTCGGCGTAGGCGTTCAGCGTGATGCGCACGCTGCCCTGGAGCTGGCGGGAATGGCGCACGGCGTTGCGCAGCAAGTTCCACAGCACCTGGCGCAGGTGTTCGCGGTCGAATTCCACTACCGCGTCGCGCGGCGCCTCCAGCACGATGCAGCCGGCGGGCGCCGACTCGTTGGCGGAGAAATCCTCGACGAAGGCCGACAGCCAGGCGCCCAGCGCGACGCGGTCGGCGGCAGCGCGGTCGCGCCGGTTGAGCTGCAACACGTCGGCAACCAGGCGCTCGAGGCGCTGGGTATTGTCGTGGATGATGCGCGTCAGGCGTCCGCGGTCGCGGCCGCGGTGCTCCTCATCCAGCAGCTCGGCGGCGTGGCTGATGGCCGAGAGCGGATTGCGGATCTCGTGCGCGATGTTCGCGGTCAGCCGGCCGAGTGCGGCAAGCTTGAGCCGCTGCGCCTCTTCGCGCGAGCGGGTGGTGTCTTCGACGAACAGCACCGCCAGCTGCTCGCCGGCGCCGGTTTCCATGAGCCTTAGGCGCAGGCCGCGACCGCGCAGGTCGAGTTCCAAGCGTGCCGCAGCGCCGTCGCCAGCGCGCCAGGCGCGCCAGCGCTCGCCAAAGCCGGGCAGCAGGCGCGCCAGTTCGGCGCCCTGCAGCGAGCCGGCGCAGAGCAGGCGCTGCGCCTGCGGATTGTGCTGCGCCACCCGGCCGTCGCGATCAAGCACCAGCACGCCGTCTTGCATATCGGCAATCACCAGTTGATTGACGCGCAGTTGCGTCTCGAGCGCCTGAGCGCTCTGCAGCGCCAGCCGCTCGTGGGCAGCCACGCGCTGCGCCAGCCAGCCGACCACGCCGGCGCCGGCAAAGCCGCCCATCGCCAGCAGGCTGGGCTGCAGGTAGTTCGCCTCCGGCGCATCGAACGCCAGCACCCAGTAGCTCTGTTCCAGCAGCAAGGCGATCGCCGCCAGCGCCGCGTACAGCAGCGACAACCGTCTTGGCGCGACGAGCGCCGCGCCGGTCAACGCGATCAGCAGCATCACGCCCAGGCCCGAACGGATGCCGCCGCTCGCGTACATCAGCAACGTGATGGCGACGATGTCGAGCGCCAGATGCGCCGAGAGCTGCAGGTTGAACAGGTCGCGCAGGTTGCGCAGCAAGCTGTGGAACACCACCGCGAGCGCGAGGTATGCGGCGCAGACCAGGCGGAAGTAACCGAGGCGGTAGGAGCCCAGGTTGAGTGCGTCGTCGTAAAACAGCGTGATGCCGAGAAACAGCGCGGCGACTGCCATCCGGTAGATGTTGAAATAGCGCAGCGAAGTCCAGAACGAGTCCGGGGTGCGCCCGTCGCGCCCGAACAGGCCCGAATAACGTGGCGCTTCCAGCATCAGCCGTCCCGCGGACCGAGCCGCCAGTGCTCCTCGCTGCAATAGGCGCGGCCGCCCGCGCTGCGCGCCTCGGCCCTGGGCAGATTCACGCCGCAATGGGCGCAGCTCACAAGGTCGCCATTCTGCTTGCCGCCTTCTCCGGCGGGCTGGTCGTCGCGCGGCGCGGCGAACGCCCGCCGCAACAGCCAGACGAGCACCAGCACGATCAGACCGATGACGATCAGGCGACCCATACAGCCATTATGCGGGAATTGATTGCGGGGAAATGGTCGGGGTGACTGGATTCGAACCAGCGACACCTGCGTCCCGAACGCAGTACTCTACCAGGCTGAGCTACACCCCGAACCGGGATCGGCAAACAGCGGGAAACTACGAACGGCGCGTCACCGAGAAGGACGCCAATTCTAGCAAAGAATCCTTGTACTTCGAGGCCGCCAGCGGCGCGAGCGCGGCGCGCGCCGCCTGCGCTTCACGCTCGGCAACCCCTCGCGCGTAATCGAGCGCCCCGGTCGCCCGCACCACTTCGAGCACTGGTGCAAACGCCTCGCGCCCGCCGTCGATGATCGCGCGGCGCACCAGCTCCGCCTGCGCGGCGCTGCCGCGCCCCATGGCGCAGATCAGCGGCAGGGTCGGCTTGCCTTCGGCCAGATCATCGCCCAGGCTCTTGCCGATCGTCGCCGCGTCGCTCGAGTAGTCGAGCACGTCGTCGATCAACTGGAACGCGGTTCCCAGGCGCCCGCCGTACTCGGCCAGCCCCGCCTCCACCGCGGGCGACGCGTCGGCAAGCACCGCGCCCAGCCGCGCCGCGGCTTCGAACAGCTTCGCCGTCTTGCGCCTGACCACTTCGAGGTAGCGCGCCTCGTCGACGGCCGGGTCGTGGCAGTTCATCAGTTGCAGCACTTCGCCCGCGGCGATGGTGTTGGTGGCGTCGGCCAGCACCCGCATCACGCGCATGCTGTTGACGCTCAACATCATCTGGAATGCGCGCGAGTAGACGAAGTCACCCACCAGCACCGCTGCCGCGTTGCCGAACTCGATGTTGGCGGTGTTGCGGCCGCGCCGCAGCCCCGAGCCGTCCACCACGTCGTCGTGCAGCAAGGTCGCGGTGTGGATGAATTCCACCACCGCGGCGAGTTCGTAGTGCCCCTCGCCACGGTACCCCGAGGCCCCGGCGGACAGCAGCACCATCGCCGGGCGCAGCCGCTTGCCGCCGCCCGCGACGATGTAGTCGGCCACCTGGCGGACCAACGCCACGTCCGAGCCGAGCCGGTCGCGGATCGTGGCGTCGACGCGCGCCAGGTCCGCCGTGATCGGCGCAAGGAAGGGAAGCAGGTCCATGCCGAGGCGAAAAATAGCACAGCAGGTTTTGACCGCGGAGAGCGTAATCCCTTATAATTCCAAGTCTTTGCAGGTAAATTACGAACCAAGGCAAGCCATGTACGCGGTGATTCAGACGGGCGGCAAGCAGTATCGGGTCAAATCCGGCGAGCAGGTGAAGATCGAGGCGTTGGCGGCGGAAGTCGGCGCGGCGGTGTCCTTCGACCGGGTGCTGATGCTGGGCGAAGGCGAAGGCGTGCGCGTGGGCGCACCGTTCGTGACCGGCGCGCAGGTCAAGGCGACGGTGGTGGCGCAGGGCCGCGGCGAGAAGCTGCGCATTTTCAAGCTGCGCCGGCGCAAGCATTTCGCCAAGACCCAGGGACACCGGCAATCGTTTACCGAAGTGCGCATCGACGAAATCGTCGGCGCCTGAAATAACACGCATCAACCAAGCTGACCAGGGAAAGCTAGGACCATGGCACACAAGAAAGCAGGCGGCAGTTCTCGCAACGGGCGCGATTCCAACGCGAAACGCCTGGGCATCAAGACCTATGGCGGCGAGAGCGCCAATCCGGGCCAGATCCTGGTGCGCCAGCGCGGCACCGTGATGCATCCGGGAGTGAATGTCGGCATGGGTCGCGACCATACCCTGTACGCACGCGTGGGCGGCAAGGTCGAGTACGGGGTCAAGGGCGCAGGCAACAAGAAAACCGTGAGCGTCCTCCCGGGATAGCCCTCCGCTCCGACTCCGCGCCAGAGCCCTATCGGAGTCGGTAGGGCTTTTTCATTTATGAAGTTCATCGACGAAGCGAGGATCCAGGTGCACGCCGGCAAGGGCGGGGACGGCAGCGCCGCATTTCGCCGCGAGAAGTTCGTGCCGCGCGGCGGCCCCTCGGGCGGCGACGGGGGGCGCGGCGGCAGCGTCTGGGCGGTCGCCGACCGCAATATCAATACCCTGGTCGACTACCGCTTCGCACGCATCCACCGCGCCGAGAGCGGTGAACCGGGCCGTGGCGCCGACAAATACGGGCGCGGCGGCAAGGACGTCGTGCTGCGCATGCCGGTCGGCACCCTGGTCGAGGACGAGGATGGCGAACTGCTCGCCGACCTGGCGAAGGACGGCCAGCGCGCGCTGCTCGCGAAAGGCGGCCGCGGCGGCCTGGGCAACCTGCACTTCAAGTCGAGCGTCAACCGGGCGCCCAGGCAATTCACGCGCGGCGAGCCCGGCGAGAGCCGGGAACTGGCGCTCGAGCTGCGCGTGCTGGCCGACGTCGGCCTGCTCGGCTTGCCGAACGCCGGCAAATCCACGTTCATCCGCGCCGTGTCCAGCGCGCGACCAAAGGTGGCCGACTACCCGTTCACGACGCTCAATCCGTCGCTTGGCATGGTGAGGATTGCACACGACGCGAGTTTCGTGGTGGCCGATATCCCGGGCCTGATCGAGGGTGCGGCCGAGGGCGCAGGCCTGGGCCACCAGTTCCTGCGCCACCTGTCGCGCAATCGCCTGCTGCTGCACCTGGTCGACCTGGTCCCGCCCGAGACGGACGCGGATCCGGCGCGAGATGTGCGCGCGCTCGCCAGCGAACTAAAAAAATACGACGCGGCGCTGTACAAGAAACCGCGCTGGCTAGTGTTCAACAAGACGGACCTGCTGCCCAGCGCTGCCGCCGCGGAAACGCGCGCGCGCCGCATCGTGCGCGCGCTGCGCTGGCGGGGGCCCTGGTACCAAATCTCCGCGATCAACGGCAAGGGCTGCGACAAATTGTCCGCCCGGGTGTACGAGTTCCTGTCGAAAGAGGACAAAGCAAGAGGCCGCCGTGCCGCTTAGCCCGGTCGCCGCCGCCACCACCCTGGTCATCAAGGTCGGTTCCTCGCTGGTCACCAACGAGGGCCGCGGCCTCGACGTGCCGGCGATCGCGCGCTGGGCGGCGCAAATCGCCCAGTTGCGCGCGCTCGGCAAGCAATGCGTGCTGGTCTCCAGCGGCGCCATCGCCGAAGGGCTGCAGCGGCTGGGCTGGGCCAAGATGCCGCACGCCATGCACCAGCTGCAGGCCGCAGCCGCGGTCGGACAGATGGGCCTCGCCCAATGCTACGAATCCTGCTTCCGCGAGCACGGCCTCGCCACTGCACAGGTGCTGCTGACGCACGCGGATCTCGCCGACCGGCAGCGCTACCTCAATGCGCGCTCGACGCTGCGCACCCTGCTCGGGCTGGGCGTGATTCCGGTCATCAACGAAAACGACACCGTGGTGACCGACGAGATCAAGTTCGGCGACAACGACACGCTGGGGGCGCTGGTGGCCAACCTGGTCGAGGCGGACGCGCTGATCATCCTCACCGACCAACAGGGCCTGTACGACGCCGATCCGCGCAAGCTCGCGAGCGCGAAGCTGATCGAGGAACGCGAAGCGGGTGATCCCTCGCTCGAGGCCATTGCCGGCGGCACCAGCTCGGCGTGGGCGCGCGGCGGCATGCTGACCAAGGTGCTCGCCGCCAAGCGCGCCGCGCGCAGCGGCGCGCACACGGTGATCGCTGCCGGCGGCGAGCCGGACGTGCTGCTGAGGCTTGCGCGCGGCGAACGCGTCGGCACTTTGCTGACGGCCCGCACCCTGCCGCTCGCGGCGCGCAAGCAGTGGCTGGCCGACCATCTCAACATCAGCGGCCGGTTGAAGCTCGACGCGGGCGCGGTGAAGGCGCTGTCGAGCGGCGGCCGCAGCCTGCTGCCGATCGGCGTCACCGAAGTCGCGGGCGCGTTCGAGCGCGGCGCGCTAGTTGCCTGCGAGGACCCGCAGGGGCGTGAAATCGCGCGCGGGCTGGTGAACTATTCTGCCGCCGAATCCCGCCAGATCATGCGCCGGCCCTCCACCGAGATCGAATCCATCCTCGGTTACGTCGACGCGCCGGAACTCATCCACCGCGATAACCTGGTCCTGCTCTAGCTGCCGCGCGAGAACTGGGCGATGCCCGGGTGACCGCCGCGGCGCAAGGCGTCCACCCCTTCGGCCGCCGTCGCAATCGAAAGGCCGTCGGGGCAGAAATAGCGGGTGCGCAGCTCGACGTGCCAGCGCTGGATGGACTTGCTTTCGGTGTCACGCCATCGGGAATCCTGCGTAACCCAGCGTCCATCGTGACCGAGCGCGAACACCCGGTAGGCCTTGGTGCGACAGTGGACGCCCTCGTAGCTAATGTTGGCGACACCCGAGGGACTGCGTGCGACCAGGGTGTAGCGCACCACGCCGTCGGCGCCCACCGAGAGCGAGGCGGGATCGATGAAGAATTTGAAGCTGGTGGTACCGCTGACGAAGAACTCGATCAGGCCCTTGGCCCCGGGGTAGGCGGGCAACTTCAACTCGCCCTCCTTCCAGTTGAGCCGCTCCTGCTCCAGCTCCCACTCGCTCTTGGGCACGTACGCCTGGGCCATGGCCGCGCCTGCAGCGGCCACCAGCAGCAGCGCGGCAAATCGCTTCACGTCAGGTCGTGCGCGAGCGAGCGCCGCACCTCAGCGGCAACCTGCACGCCGGCCCGGTAGTGCGGGTGATCGATGCCCACCGACAGCTCGGCGCCGCGCTGCAGCGCGTCGCGCATGCTCTGGTCGAGCTCGAAGCGCAGAAAATGCACCGCCGAGGTCTTTTCCTCGTTCTCGCGCTCGAGGTCTTCGTCGGCGATCGCGAACACGCGCGCACAACCGTCCACCTGGACCCAGGCGCGGTCTTCGATCCCCTTCAGTTCGCCGAGCCGCCGGCGCCGCTCCTCGGGTTCCGGGTACTCGATCAGCATGGTCGCCTTCCAGTTGCGGCCGTCCGGAATGAGCGGATTGTAGGCGTCCAACTCGCCGCGGATGTCCTGTTCCTCGAAAATGCGCTCGATGCGCAGCATCTCTTGCACCTGATAACGGATCGTCCGCTCGTCCTCGAAGATCAGGGTGACGTGCTCGCCCGCGTGCACCGTGCGCGTTTTCTTGTGGGCGATGACGCGGGAGCGGTAAGCGTTGCGCTCCCGGGCATAGGCCTCCAGGGACAGAAGGCTATCGGGTGTGATCTGCGGCATCACTCCACTAGCTGATCGAGAGCCTTCTGGAAGCGATTGGCGTGCGAACGCTCGGCCTTGGCCAGCGTCTCGAACCAATCGGCGATTTCGGTGAATCCCTCGCCGCGCGCGACCTTCGCCATGCCCGGGTACATGTCGGTGTACTCGTGGGTTTCGCCGGCGACCGCCGCCTCGAGGTTGAGCTTGGTGCGACCGATCGGCTTGTCGGTGGCCGGATCGCCGACCGGCTCCATATATTCCAGGTGGCCGTGCGCATGCCCGGTCTCGCCTTCCGCAGTCGAGCGGAACAGCGCCGCCACGTCGTTATGGCCCTCGACGTCGGCTTTCGCTGCGAAGTAGAGGTAGCGGCGGTTGGCCTGTGATTCGCCCGCGAATGCGGCTTTCAAATTGTCGTGGGTCTTGGATCCCTTCAGTTTCACGAACGTTCCCTTGGTTGCCTGAAAGTGCAAGCTAAGGCCCGCGCTGGGCCTCGGCAAATTGTTTGTAGCAATTACGCCGATAGAGTTCGTCTATGAGCAGGGGGGCCGGCCAGTTTACCTGCCCAAGGCAGCCTCGATCTGTGAAAACGTGCGCGCCACCTCCCCAACGCTCTGCAGCGCCACCCCTAGCTGGCGCGCCAGCTGCGACAGCGAAAAGATGCCGCGCACCATGGTCCGGCGCACCGGCGCGTCGATCAGGCTGGCCGGCGGCAGGTCATCGAAATCCACCACCAGCGCGTGCTGGCGCCCGGCCTTGTTCAGCGTCTCCAGCACATGGCCGACGCGCGCGGCAGCGACTTCGGCCAGCGCCAGCACCTCGACCTGGCGGGCCGGCGTCATCAGGTCGCCGACGGTCAGTTCATCGCGCCGGGTGCCGCGATCCAGCGCGATGCGCAGCGCCTTTTCGCCCAGCACATCCGTCGCGGTCAGCACGCCCAGCACCATGTCCCGCTCATCCACCACCAGCAGCAGCCGCACGCCACGCGAGATCATGTACTGGTTGGCACCTTCGAGCGGCGCCTGGGGCCGGATCGTGGCAGGGCTGGTCAGCAGCAGATCGGTCATCACTTCGAGCGCTGGCGATTCGGGCGTGACGCGCACAGGCTCGGCTTGCGTGGGACGGCGATAGCCTGCGCCTTCGCCCAGTTCGCGGATCGGTAGTGGGCGGAATTGACGGTCCATCGCGCCTCCCTCGAAGTTTGCTGACTCCCGTACCGCAGTCCCTAACCGAGCCGCGTCGCCGCCGGTAGCACCGACCGGCGGCGCCGGTCGGCGTTGAGAAAGCGGTGCAGCTCGGTGAGCGCCTGCCGGTAGACCTCGCGCTTGAAATCGATCACCGCCTCCACCGGCACCCAGTACTCGTGCCAGCGCCACGCGTCGAACTCGGGCTTGCCATTGCCGCGCAGCTTGACGTCGCAATCGCGTGCCACCAGGCGCAGCAGGTACCAGATCTGTTTCTGGCCGCGGTAGGTACCGCGCCAGTCGCGCCGGATCCAGCGTTCCGGCACTTCGTAGCGCAGCCAGTGGCGCGTGCGGCCAAGGATGCGCACATGCTCGGGCTTGAGGCCGATTTCTTCTTCCAGTTCGCGGTACATCGCCTGCTCCGGCGACTCACCCGACTTGATGCCGCCCTGCGGAAATTGCCACGCGTGCTGGTTGACCCGCTTGCCCCAGAACACGTCGTTGCGCGCATTCAGGAGCAGGATGCCCACATTCGGACGGTAGCCGTCTCGGTCGAGCATGGCAACACCACCTAAGCTAGAATTCTCTTCCGCATTTTTTCACAGCCTCACCGCAAATTCAACGCCGATTCGGCCTGCGAATGCGCACTTCCCGCCACTTCATCTCGACTATCAAGGAAGCGCCCTCGGAGGCCGAGCTCGCCAGTCACCGGCTGATGATCCGCGCCGGGATGATCCGGCGCGTCGCGGCCGGCATTTACACCTGGATGCCGATCGGCTTGCGGGTGGTCCGCAAGATCGAAGCCATCGTGCGCGAAGAGATGAACCGGGCGGGCGCGGTCGAGCTCGCGATGCCGGTAGTGCAGCCCGGTGAGCTTTGGCAGGAATCGGGCCGCTGGAACGCCTACGGACCGGAGCTGCTGCGCTTCAAGGACCGCCACGAGCGCGATTTCGTGATCCAGCCGACCTCCGAGGAGGTGATTACCGAGATCGCGCGCGCCGAATTGCGCAGCTACCGCAAGCTGCCGCTGCACCTGTACCAGATACAGACCAAGTTCCGCGACGAGCGCCGACCGCGCTTCGGCGTGATGCGCGGTCGCGAATTCGTGATGAAGGACGGCTATTCGTTTCACGCCGACTACGCCGACCTGGAGCGCGAATACCGCAACATGTATGACACCTACACGCGCATCTTCACGCGCCTGGGGCTGAAGTTCCGCTCGGTCGCCGCCGACCCCGGTGCCATCGGCGGCACCGGCTCGCAGGAGTTCCAGGTCCTCGCCGACTCGGGCGAGGACGCCATCGTCTATTGCCCCGATTCGGACTTTGCGGCCAACCTCGAACTTGCCGAAGCGGTGCTTGCGCCCGGAACCAGGGCGAATCCCGGCGAGGCCATGCGCAAGGTCGCGACCCCCGGCAAGACCACCTGCGAGGACGTTGCCACGCTGCTGAAACTACCGCTCGAGCGCACGGTCAAAGCCATCGCCGTGATGCATGACGATATCTTTTCCCTGCTGCTGATTCGAGGCGACCATTCGCTGAATGAAATAAAGGTGCAGAAATCCCTGGGGGCCTTCCGCTTTGCCAGCGAAGCGGAGATCGAAAATGCCCTGCATTGCAAAGCCGGCTTTATCGGTCCGGTCGGCGCCAAGGTCAGGGTGCTCGCCGATCGAACGGTTTCCCGCATGAGCGACTTCGTCTGCGGTGCCAACGAAGCGGGCTTTCACCTCGCCGGCGTGAATTTCACGCGCGATCTGCCGGAACCGGCGGCGGTCGCGGACCTGCGCAATGTGCAGGAAGGGGACCCGAGCCCGGACGGCAAGGGCCGGCTCAAGATTCAGCGCGGCATCGAGGTCGGTCACATTTTCCAGCTGCGCACCAAGTACTCCGAAGCGCTGAAAGCGCTGTTTCTCGATGAACAGGACCAGTCCCGGCCGATGGAAATGGGCTGCTACGGCATCGGCATTACGCGCATTGCCGCCGCCGCCATCGAGCAGAACCACGACGAGCGGGGCATCGTGTTCCCGCGCCCGATCGCGCCCTTCGAGGCCTGCCTGGTGCCGATCGGCTACCACAAGAACCCGGCGGTCCGTGCAGCTGCCGATCGCCTGTATGCGGAACTTGTCGGCGCCGGCATCGACGTGCTGCTGGAGGACCGTGAGGAGCGTCCCGGCGTATTGTTCGCCGACATGGACCTGATCGGCATCCCGCACCGGCTGGTGATTTCCGAGCGCGGTCTCGCGGCCGGCAGCATCGAATACAAGGGCCGCAGCCAGGCTGCCGCGGAGAACGCACCGCTTGCCTCGGCACTCGGCCTGCTCCGGGAAAAATTCGCCACGGCATGAGGCGCGCCCTCGCGCTCGCCGCGCTGCTTGCGCCCCTGCTCGCCTGGGCGGGCAACCAGGACGAGGAGAAGCTCTCCGACAGCGTGCGCGCCTCGCTGCAGGCGGCGATCGCCGATCGCGCAGTGCCGGTGTTGCTGTTCAAGAGCGGCGCCGAGAATGCGCACCGCTGGCTTTCGGAAATGTCGCAGCGCCTGGCGCGGCGCATTCCAGACCGCAAGCAGCGCATCGAACTGCTGAAAACCGTGCAGTACGAGGCGACGCGCGCCGGGCTCGACCCGCAGCTGGTGCTCGGCGTGATGCAGATCGAATCGGGCTTCAAGAAGTACGCCCTGTCGAGCGCCGGGGCGCGCGGCTACATGCAGGTGATGCCGTTCTGGGTCAAAGTCATCGGCGAGCCGCACCATAACTTGTTCTCGCTGCGCACCAACCTGCGCTACGGCTGCGTCATCCTGCGCTACTACCTGGACCGCGAGAACGGCGATTTCTATCGCGCGCTGGGCCGCTACAACGGCAGCCTCGGCAGCGCCGAATACCCGAACCTGGTGCACTCCGCCTGGAAGGGAACCTGGAAGTACGATGGCGCGACCAGCTGAGGCGCCGCCCGCCCTGCGCCCGTCGCTGCGCTGGAACGCCAGGTTCAGCGACTGGCTTTACGGCAGCGGGCCGCCCGAGCGCGGTGCGATCGTGCTCGGCCACCGGCGCGTGTACATCGTGCCGAGCCGCATCGGACTGCTGTTCGGCGGCGCGCTGCTGGTGCTGCTGGTTGGCTCGATCAATTACGCGCTGTCGCTCGGCTTCGCGCTGACCTTCCTGCTCGCGGGGATGGGCATCGCCGGCATGGTTCAAACCACGCGCAATCTCGCGCAGCTGTCGGTGCGTGCCGGCCGCGCCGAGCCGATTTTCGCCGGCGATACGGCGCGCTTCACGCTGTTTCTCGCCAGCACTGCCGCGTTCGACCGGCCGGAAATCCTGCTCCGCCATCTCGGCTGCGGCGCGCAGTGCAGCGTCGATGTCGCTGCGGCGGCAACCGCCGAGGCGGTGCTGCCGGTGCCCGCCGGGCGGCGCGGCTGGCTGCCGCTCGGGCGGGTCATGCTGGAAACGCGCTTTCCGCTCGGCCTGTTCCGCGCCTGGAGCTACGCGCAGCCCGACAGCCGCTGCCTGGTCTATCCACGGCCGGAGGCCGGCCCGCTGCCGCCGCCCGCGGCGAGCGCGCGGGCGGGCGGTGCACGCGCGCACGCCCGGGGCAGCGACGATTTCTCGGGCCTGCGTGCCTACCAACCCTCCGATTCCCCGCGCCACGTGGCCTGGAAATCGGCGGCGCGCAGCAACGAGATGCTGACCAAGCAGTTCGCCGGCGAAGCGGTGGCGGAACTGTGGCTGGACTTGCGCGAACTGCCGGTCGCGCTCGGCCTGGAGCGCCGCCTGTCGCGGCTGGCAGGCTGGGTGCTTGCCGCCGAGCAAGGCGGCACGCATTACGGATTGCGTCTTCCGGGATCCGAACTGGCGCCCGGCCGCGGCGACGCGCACCGGGCGGCCTGCCTGCAAGCACTCGCCCTGTTCGAGGCCGCATGAACCCGTCGCCGGCACTGCAGCCCGGGCAGCGACCCATTGGCTGGCGCGATTTCGCCATGCTGGTGGCGGGCTTGGCCATCGTGCTCGCACCGCATGCGCTGCGCGCGCCCTGGTGGCTCGCGCTGCTCACCGTGGCGCTGATCGGCTGGCGTGCCGCGGGGCTCGCCAATCGCAGCCTGCTGCCCTCGATCTGGCTGCTGCTTGCGATCGTGGCGGCCGGCATGCTGGGCATCTGGCTGGAATTCCGCGCCATCTTCGGCCGCACGCCAGGCGTCATGCTGCTGGTGCTGTTCTCGGGTCTGAAGGTGCTCGAATCGCGCAACCAGCGGGACGCCGCGGCGGTGGTGTTCCTCACCTGGTTCCTCGCCATCACCAACTTCTTGTATTCGCAGTCCATTCCGACCGCGCTGGGCATGTGCGCCGCGGTAGCGACCAGCGTGGCAGCGCTGGTCGGCTGCGCCGCGCCGCGGCGCGACCTGCGCGCCAACCTGCGCAGCGCCGGACTGCTGCTTGGCCAGGCGGTGCCCGCCGCACTGGTGCTGTTTCTGCTTTTTCCGCGCGTGCAGGGGCCGCTCTGGGGTTTGCCGCAGGACGCCTACAGCGCCATGTCCGGACTGTCCGACACCATGGAGCCGGGCAGCGTTTCGCAGCTGATCCTGTCCGACGCGATCGCCTTCCGGGTCGATTTCCAGGGCGAGCCGCCGCCGCGGCGCTCGCTTTACTGGCGCGGGCCGGTGCTGTGGGATTTCGACGGCCGGGTCTGGCGCATGAGTCCGCCCAGCGTAACTGAGTTGCAGCCGCCGCGCGGCGGCAGCCGCATCGCCTATTCGGTGCTGCTCGAGCCGCACAACCGCAACTGGTTGTTCGCGCTGGAGGTGCCCGCCAGCCTGCCGCCGGACGCGCGCTACCTGCACGATGGCCAGATCGTTTCGCCGGCGCCGATTCGCGCGCGCATGCGCTACGAGATGGTGACGCACCTGGAGGCAGAACCCGATCCTGAGGAGGAAATCGGCAACCTGAACCGCGCGCTGCGCCTGCCGCGCGGGTTCAATCCGCGCGCCCGCGCGCTCGCCGCGCAATGGCGCCAGTCGGCGGCGAGCGACCTGCAGGTGCTCGAGCTTGCCGTCGCACATTTCCGCAGGGAACAGCTGCAGTACACGACCGAGCCGCGCCTGCTCGGCCGCGACTCGGTGGACGAGTTCCTGTACGTTACGCGCGAGGGATTCTGCGAGATTTACGCGTCGGCCTTCGTATTCCTGATGCGCGCCGCCGGCGTGCCGGCGCGCGTGGTCACCGGCTACCAGGGCGGCGACCTGAACCCGGTGGATGGCCGCTTCACGGTGCGCCAGTCCGACGCGCATGCCTGGTCTGAAGTGTTCCTCGCCGGCCGCGGCTGGATACGCGTCGATCCGACGGTGCTATCGGTGCCGCGGCGGCTGGACGACGGCCTGGCGCGCGCCGTCGCGAGCGGCGCCGCATTGCCATTGCTGATGCGGCCCAACCTCGCCTGGCTGCGCGAACTGCGCAACAACTGGGAAGCGCTCGCGCACCAGTGGAACCTCCGGGTGCTCGGCTACAACCCGGGGCGGCAGCGCGAATTCATGTCCCTGCTGGGGATACGCGATGCCGATTGGCTCGAGCTCGCCTCGACGCTGCTGGCAGTGCTGGGGGCTTTCGTGTTGCTGCTGCTCGCCTGGATGCTGCGCCACCAGCTGCGGCCGGACCCGGTGCAGGCCGCCTGGCAGCGTTTTTGCCGCAAGCTCGGCGCGCGCGGCGTGGCGCGAGCGCCGCACGAAGGCCCGCGCGACTATGCCGAGCGTGCAGCGCGCAACCTGCCTTCGGCCGGCGAGCCGATCCGAAGCATTGCCGCGCTCTACATCGCGCTGCGCTACGGCGCGAGCGCGCCGCCCGAAGACGTGGTGCAATTGCGCCGCATGGTCCAGGAACTGAAACTGGCGTGAAGCAGATTCTGGTTCTGCTTTGCTTGCTCCTTGTCGCAACCGGAACGACCTCTGCGCCGCCCTCGCAGACCCCCTATGCCCGGCGCGCCGAGGTGCAGGCGTTCATCCGCCAGATGGTCGCGCAGCACGCCTTTGTCGGCGAGGAGCTGGAATTCCTGTTCGGGCGCGCGCGACGCGAACCCGCGATCCTCGCTGCGATCCTGCCGCCGAAGGACGCCAAGGCGCGCTCCTGGCTGGCCTATCGCGCGCGCTTCGTCACCGGCGGACGCATTGCCGAGGGCGGCACATTCTGGCAGCGCAACGCCGCGGCGCTCGAGCGCGCCGCCCGGGTGCACGGCGTACCCGAGGAAATCATCGTCGCGATCATTGGCATCGAGACCGTGTATGGCAGGCAGATGGGCAGCTGGCGCGTGATTGACGCGCTCAGCACGCTCGCCTTCGATTACCTGCCGCGCGCCGAATTCTTCCGCAGCGAACTGGAGCAGTTCCTGCTGTTCGCGCGCGAGCAGGGCGTCGACGTATTCAGCGTGCGCGGCTCGTATGCCGGCGCCATCGGCATCCCGCAGTTCATGCCGGGCAGCTACCGCCGCTTTGCGGTGGATTTCGACGGCGATGGCGCTACCGACCTGCGTGCCAGCGAAGTCGATTCCATCGGCAGCGTCGCCAATTTCCTGGTCAAGCACGGCTGGCGGCGCGGCGAGCGGGTGCAGCTGCCGGCGCGGGTCAACGGCGAAGGGCATCGCGAATTGCTGGAAGCGGGCATGGAACCGCACATCGGACTGGGCGAACTCAAGCGCTACGGGGTGGAAGCGCGCACCGACCTGGCGCTGGACACGCCGGTCGCACTGATCGAGCTGGAGAGCCCCGGCGCGCCCACCGAGTATCGCCTCGCCCTGCGCAACTTCTACGTGCTGACCCGCTACAACCGGAGCGTGCTGTATGCCTCGGCGGTCTACGACCTCGCGCAGGAGATCAAAGCGAAGCGCTAGGGCGCAGGCAGGTAGCGCATTGGGTCGAGCGGCGTGCCGAACTTGCGGATCTGGAAGTGCAGCTTGGGCGAATCGGCATCGCTGCTGCCGAGTTCGGCGATTTTCTGGCCGCGCGTCAGATTCTGGTCCATTTTCACCAGGATTTCGCGGTTGTGCGCATAGACCGTGTTGAAGCCGTTTTCGTGCCGCACCACAATGAATTTGCCGAGCCCGGGAATGCCGGAGCCGACATAAATCACCCTGCCGGAGGCCGCGGCGACGACCGGATCTCCCATGTTTCCGGCGATGTCCACGCCCTTGCTGCGCGGATCGGAGAAGCCCGCCACCACGCGGCCTTTTGCCGGCCAGATGAAATCGATTGCATCGGTCGCGCGCTCGGGCGCCGCGGCCGGCGTGGGCGCTGGCGCGGGCTTGGCAGTCTCTGGCCGGGCCTCGGGTTTTGCTTCCGGCCTGGTCTCGGCTTTCGCGAGCAGGGCGAGATTCTGTTCCGAGTACGGCAGGCGCAGCGCCTTGGGCGAGGTTTTCATGCCGCCCTCCTGCGCTGCCGGCTGCACCGTGCCGAGCGGCCGTGATTCCACCTCGCCGGGCAGGCGCGCGCCGCCGACCCGCACTGCGGCCCGGTCTTCGGGCGCGATTACGCGCAACTGCTGGCCGATGCGGATTTTCGAAGGATCATCCAGCTTGTTCCATTGCGCCAGCTCGCGATGGTCGGCGCCATGCTCCAGCGCGATCGAGTAAAGCGTGTCGCCGCGCTTGACCGTGTAGTAGCCGGCGCGCGGCGCGCGGCTGCCAGGCGCGGCCCCGGGCACCGGCGTCTGCTGCAGCACCGGCGGCTTGGGCGGCGCGGAGGGCGCTGGCCGGCGGTCGTCCACCGGCGCAGGCCCACGCGCGGTGCAGCCCGCAACCAGCACCACCAGCAATGTCAATGCGAATCGCATCATGCCTTTCCCGCCTTGAGCGGAACGAAGCGCACCGGATCAAATGTGCTTTCGGAGTAGCCGAGCCGGCTGCGCTCGACCCGCACCAGCCGCTGGGCGTCCGCGCCTGCGCCCGCGTCGCGCAACGGCAGCACCATTCTGCCACCTCGCGCGAGTTGCTGTAATAGCGCCTGCGGCATCTGCGGCGCGGCCGCAGCGACAATGATCGAATCGAAAGGCGCGGCCTTCTCCAATCCGGCGCCGCCGTCGCCGTGAGCGAGGCGCAGGTTCTTCAGCCGCAGGTCGCGCAGGTTGGCGCGCGCGCGCTCCTGCAGCTCGCGGATGCGCTCGATGGAGTACACCTCGCTCGCCAGGCTCGCCAGCACCGCGGCTTGGTAACCGCATCCGGTACCGACCTCGAGCACCCGGCCCGGTTGTCTATCCTGAATCAGGATCTCGATCATGCGGGCCACCACGAACGGCTGAGAGATGGTCTGGCCGAAGCCGATCGGCAGCGCGGTGTCCTCGTAGGCCCGGCTGGCGAGCGCCTCTTCGACGAACAGGTGGCGCGGCACCTCCGCCATCACCGCCAGGACGCGCGCATCCACGATGCCCTGCTCGCGCAAGCGCTCCACCATGCGCGCGCGCGTGCGCTGCGAGGTCATGCCGATGCCGGCGACATTGCGGCCGGGTCGGACCGCGCTCACGGTTTCAGCCATTCCCTGAGCCGCGGCAGCTGCTGGTGCAGGCTGAGATCGACCTGCAATGGCGTCACCGACACGCGGCCCGCAGCGACTGCGTGAAAGTCTGTCCCGGGGCCAGCGTCCTGCGCATCGCCCGCGGCGCCGATCCAGTAAGCCGATTCGCCGCGCGGCGTCTGCATCTGCACCACCGGCTCGGCCTTGTGGCGGCGCCCGAGCCGCGTCGCTTCGTACCCTCCCAGTTCGGACCAGGCGATGTCCGGCACGTTGACGTTGAGCAGCACCGGCGGAACGATCGGATCGCGGGCGCAGCGCTCGACGATTTGCAGCGCAACCTCGGCCGCAGTCTCCAAGTGCCTGCCGGCCTTGCTGGCGAGCGAGATCGCGATCGAAGGTATGCCGAACAAATAGCCTTCGGTCGCGGCCGCCACGGTGCCGGAGTAGATCGTGTCGTCGCCCATGTTGGCGCCTAGATTGATGCCGGAGACCACCACCTCGGGCGGCGCCTCGAGCAGCCCGGTCAGAGCCAGGTGCACGCAGTCGGTCGGCGTGCCGTTGACGTAGCGAAAGCCGTTGGCGACGCGCCGCACCGTGAGCGGCCGGTCCAGCGTCAGCGAGTTGGAAGCGCCCGAGCGGTCGCGCTCGGGGGCGACCACGGTGACTTCGCCGAGTGCGGCGAGCCGTTCTGCGAGCAGCGCGATGCCTGGAGAGAAGTAACCGTCGTCATTCGAAACAAGGATGCGCATTGCGGGGCTTGATTCTATATGACCGCTAGAATCTGCCGATGAGCTCCGCGCAAGGCGAATCCCGACCGGAGTCGGCCTACGCCTGGGTAAGGCTCGCGGCGTCGCTTGCGCTGATGACCATCAGCGGCGTCGGCATGTACTCGGCGGCGGTGGTGCTGCCGCTGCTGCAGGCGGAATTCGGCGTGAGCCGCTCCGAGGCGTCGCTGCCGTATACCGCGACCATGATCGGCTTTGGCCTTGGCGGCATCCTGATGGGCCGGCTGTCGGACCGATTTGGCGTGATCGTGCCGGTGCTGGTCGGCGCCGTGTGCCTGGGCGTGGGCTCCATCGCGGCGGGCGCGTCGACCAGCCTGTGGCAATTCATGCTGGCGCAGGGCCTGCTGGTCGGCCTGCTCGGCACCTCGGGCGCGTTCGTGCCGCTGGTAGCCGACACGTCGATGTGGTTCACGCGCCGGCGCGGCATTGCGGTCGCCATTTGCGCGAGCGGCAACTATCTGGCCGGCGCGCTCTGGCCGCCGCTGCTGCAGCACTACTTCGACACCATCGGCTGGCGCGCGACGCTCACCGGCGTCGGCCTGTTCTGCGCGGCAACCATGATCCCGCTGGCGCTGCTGCTGCGGCGCAAATCGCCGGTGCTGGCACTGGCGGGAGAAAACAAAGGTGAAGAGCAAAAGCGCATCCACCTTCCGCGCAGCACGCTGTTCCGGCTGCTGTGCGTCGCCGGGGTCGGCTGCTGCGTGGCGATGTCGATGCCGCAGGTTCATATCGTCGCGTACAGCAGCGACCTGGGCTTTCCTGCGGCGCGCGGCGCCGAGATGCTCTCGCTAATGCTCGGCTTCGGCATCGTCAGCCGGCTCGCCTCGGGCTGGATCTGCGACCGCATCGGCGGCCTGAGAACCCTGCTGCTTGGCTCGGGGCTGCAGGGCATCGCGCTGCTCATGTTCCTGCCCTTCGACAGCCTGACCTCGCTGTACATCGTTTCGGCGCTGTTCGGCCTGTTCCAGGGCGGGATCGTGCCCTCCTACGCGATCATCGTGCGCGAGTATTTTCCGCCGGCGGAAGCCGGTGCGCGCGTCGGCACGGTGCTGATGTGCACGCTGCTCGGCATGGCGCTGGGCGGCTGGATGACCGGGGCGATCTTCGACCTGACCGGCTCCTATCGCGCGGCGTTCCTCAACGGCATCGGCTGGAACCTGCTTAACCTGTCGATCGCCTTTTTCCTGCTGCGCCGATCGATCGGCGCGGCCCTCCCCGCGCCGCGCGGCGCCTAGGCGCGGTCTTTACCAGTTCTCGATCCAGGGGCGCAGGTCCAGCTCGTGGGTCCAGGCGCTGCGCGGCTGGCAGTGCAGCTGCCAGTAGTTTTCCGCGATCGCCTGCGGGTCGAGGATGCCCGCTTTGTCTTTCAGCGCATAGCGCTCGGGGAACATCTCGCGGATGAACGGCGTGTCGATCGCGCCGTCGATCACCACGTGCGCCACGTGGATGCCCTCGGGTCCGAGTTCGCGCGCCATGCTTTGCGCCAGCGCGCGCAGCGCGTGCTTGGCGCCGGCGAACGCGGCAAAACCCTTGCTGCCGCGCAGGCTGGCAGTCGCGCCGGTAAAGAGAATGGTGCCGCGACCGCGCGGCACCATCACCTTGGCGACTTCGCGGCCGGCTAAAAATCCCGCCAGCGCCGCCATCTCCCACACCTTGGTATAGACGCGCAGCGTGGTCTCGCGGATCGGGAAGCGCACGTTGCCGCCGACGTTGAATACGCATACTTCGATCGGGCCCTCCTCGCGCTCGATCGTCTGCACCAGTTCGATCACCTGCTCCTCGCGGCGCGCGTCGCTGCCAAAGGCGCGCGCGCGGCCGCCCGCTTTCTCGATGCTCTCGACCAGGGGTTTGAGCTTGTCGGCGCCGCGCCGCGTCACGCAGGCGGTGTAGCCCTCGCGCGCGAAGCGCCGCGCAATCGCCCCGCCGGTCGCCGCCCCGGCGCCGATCACCAGCGCGACCTTACTTTCTGCCATCCCGCTACTGCAGCTCTGAATAGGCAGTTGGCGCGAGGATCGTGTTGGTGATGTTGGCGACGATCGGCCCGTTCTTCTCGGACTCGGCGCGCGCCTTCAGCCACTCCGGGTCGCTCATGAACCCGGCCCATACCCGCTCGCGCTCGGCGAGATCCTTCCATTCCAGCAGGTAGGTCAGGTCCTGGCTGCTCTCGCCAATCACCGTGGTCCAGAACGCAACCGGCTTGATGCCGTGCCTCTCCCACATTTTCAAGGTGACCGATTCGAAGCGCTTGTTCAGGTCCGGTAACCGGCCGGGCAGGCAGCGATAGACGCGCATTTCATGGATCACCGTATTTCCTCCGCCAAAGCACGATCGCCCTGGTCAGGGCGATCGGATCAAGGATCTGGTCGGGGCGGCGAGATTTGAACTCGCGACCACCTGCACCCCATCCGTAGTCGTGTAATGGGGCAGTTTACCAATCAACACCTTGCAGCGCTCGCCTGCCCCATGCCACGGATAGGAAAGCCACAGAAAGGCTATTCACCGTCACGCGGGCGCTACGTTTCGGCTACACCGAGCACGGCTGCTAGAATCCCGTTCCCATGAGCACCACTCTCCGCGTACGCCCCACCCTGCTCCGCGAACTGGGCAAGATTGCAGCCAAATCGGACCAAGACGTGTCCGAGCTGGCCGAGGACGCACTGCGCCAGTTCGTCCGTTCCCACCGTGAAACCGCTCACCTGACGAGCACCAAGGCCAACGTGCGGCGGCTGCGGTCCGCCCACGCCGAGATCGAGACGGAGATTGCCCGGCGCAGGCGCAAAGCCGCCTAAGCGCGAGGTCTACTGGACCTCTCAGGCGGAGCGGGATCGCGGACATTGGCGGCAGAATAATCGCCGCGTCCTGGCCAAGATTGACCGGCTGATAGAAAACATCCTGGAGCACCCCTTCGCAGGTATCGGCAAACCTGAGCCGCTGCGCTACGAGTGGTCCGGCTACTGGTCACGGCGAATTACCGGCGAGCATCGCCTCGTCTACCGCGTCGAAGGCAACACCGTCTTCGTCGCGCAGTGTCGATATCACTACGACTGAGATACGGGAAGCGTCCGGGAAACCGGGGCGATGCCAGTCTGTCAATAAAGAACCCGGCCGTAGGTCGTTTGCACGTGTGCGCGCATACCCACGTCTGTGCGTCTGACGAGATTCGAAAAGAACTTCTCCGTCATAGATAGGATGTCCCACGTAAGGCGAGCCTGTCCGGTAGTTGACGTATTCCAAGTATAGGAAGGCATAGCAAATCCGTGCGCGAAGCTATGCCGAACTTTTAATATTTCGGCAAGACGTTCTCGAACCTGAACGCCATTCAAGTGTCGAGCGGGCCAAATCCACACCGGATAGGGATCAAATCCGGTGTATTCGATCAGCAAATTGCGCGCGTTGTCCGCGTGAGGAGTATTGAACTGATTAAGTGACTCCGTCGAATGGTCGCGCAGCAGCGAATGGATTGCATGGAAGTTCGTGGTAAGCGGATCGGCTGTTATCTGAAAAAATTCTCTGACCAACCACTCCAGATACGCTTCCCAGGATGCAACGTATCCCGCCAATGATGCATGCAAGAGTATTCGCGCCTTATCACGGGCCAGAGGACGTAGGCGTTTGTCAGTGGCCGTATCCCGGATAAGCTGGACTCGGCTCACCGCGTCGGCAAACTTCCTTGCCGCCTGGGAACCCATGGGAAACGACCTACAGAACGGACACGAATTCGGCGAGCGCGCGTTTGTATCGGACTAGCGGGTCCTTATTCAACTGCACTCGTTCACCGGCAACGTCCTTCGGGCCTGGCGTCAGCCGATGAAGCGGTGTGCCGAAGTATGAGGCCACGATGCAGGCGCTGTGATAGTCGGGAATATTGAGGAATGCCTGACTTGGCGTCTGCGCAGGCGAGGCAAAAAAGTTTCGATGGGTTTTATGAATGCGATCAAGCGTCGATTTAATCGTTTTGCTAACAGCCTTAAACGCCTTGCTTGGCTGTCCTTCATACATGGTCACGCGATTCGAAACGAATGTGTGAAGACGAGGAAGTTGAACTCCGTCTTCGCATGCGCGCTTATTAAAACTCAGGCGGGCATACGCGCTGACAGAGGGATCGCCGATGCCAAACAACAGTGCGACGACGTTTTCAATTCCGCGCCGGGAACTATCGTCTGCGGTAAATGGTACAACGACGTAATCCGACGCGATCAGCGCCAGCTGTGTATAGACCGCGAAGCTCGGATTGCAGTCTAGGACCACAACGCTATCGCGAGCGCCGCTACGGTCGCGGAGCGCCGCTACTAGGTCGCGCACCCACGATATAACTTGCTTCCACGCGGTTTGCGGAACAGCGAGTTGTGAGGTTTGGCGAATTGCTTCGGCGAGCAGTTCAACCAGGTTGTCACCAGGTACGAGATACAGATTCTTCGGGAGTTGCTTATTCTTTCGATACGGGGAAACGACGAAGGGAGACACATCTGGAAGCACAGCAAAAGGCGAGTTCAAGCGCGCTTCGAGATAACCGGCGATTGAAGCTCGTGGCGTGCGGCCAAGATAGGCTGTCAACGCGGTGCCGCCACCCTCGGATCCACCTAACAAAGTTTCGGAAACATTTGCTTGAGGGCATAGATCGATGACATACACGTCCGAATCGGGGTGCTGATGAGCGTATTCCGATGCCGCAACAAAGCAGAGAAAGCTCTTGCCGACGCCGCCTTTGTTATTCCAAAAAGCGTATGCAGTCATTGTTCTTGTCCCCTTTTTGCGGAGCTATAACCGAATCTTGTGTACGGCTGTGAGTTGAAGAAGGCGGCGTGACCTGCTGGAATTCGATTGTCGAGATCGGTTTCAGCAACCAACAAGGAGTCACGCCACCATGCGTCAGGAT
>Ga0187892_10001166_pt1 | contig 62382 bp, 52 predicted proteins | sample MA1701073metaG_FD_139345 | JGI IMG/M metagenome (GOLD analysis project Ga0187892, IMG submission 139345) | Bio-ooze microbial communities from a basaltic lava cave in the Kipuka Kanohina Cave System on the Island of Hawaii, USA - MA170107-3 metaG ... | reverse complement strand
TGCGGGAGCCCCTTCACGCGCACGATGGCCTTGGCGGCCTGCGACCAGGGGCTCGGCACGCCCTGGAGCACGATCAGGCGCAGCCCGGGCAGGGCGCGGGCCGCGCGGATGGAAACGGGACCGCTGGGGGTGACGCTCACGGGGCCTCCTGGCGCGCCCTATTTCTAACCCGAGTTCGGGCCGGGCGCGGCGGGTTGACGTATCGAGTGCGGCTCGATATACAATCGAGGCCCACTCGATAGCGAGGAGACGGGATGCCGAGCCCGATGACGCGGCGAGCGCCGCCGCGGCCGCGCCGCCGCGAGCCCGCCGAGAAGCAGGTGCGCATCCTCGCCGCCGCGCAGCGCCTGTTCGTCGAGCGCGGCTTCGTGGCGACGACGACGGCCGACATCGCGCGCGCCGCGGAGGTGTCGGAGGGCATCGTCTTCCATCACTTCGGCAGCAAGGAAGGCCTGCTCGTGGCGGTGGCCGCCGAGTACGGGCGCGGGCTCGCCGAGGCGATGTTCGCCCGCGAGGACGAGGCGCACGGCGCCGCCGAGCCCGACGCCATGCTGCGCGCCGCGTTCGCCTACGTGCGCGAGCGCGGGCCGCTCTCGCAGCTCCTGATGCTCGTCCCCGCGCCCGCCGACCGCAGCTCCGCGCGCCACGCGACCCGCGAGCAGATCGTCGACGCGCTCGCCGCCGCGTTCGAGCGCTGGCAGCAGCAGGGGCTCGTGCGCCCGCTCGACGCCCGCATCGTGGCCGAGCTGCTCCATGCGCTCGTCGAGCGCGCGCTGGTGGAGTGCTTCGTGCGCGGCGACGGCTCCCGCGAAGAGGCCTACCTGCGCGAAGCCTCGCGCTGCATCCGGGGCGCGACCCGACCCGAAATCCACTGAACGAAGGAGACCCACCATGGCAGCCGCCGAAGTCGAGCTTCCCTTCCACCTGCGCGGCAACTACGCGCCCGTCCCCTCAGAGGTGACGGCCTTCGACCTGCCGGTGCAGGGCGCGATCCCGCGCGAGCTCTCCGGGCTGTACCTGCGCAACGGCCCGAATCCGAAGAGCGGGAGCTCGCCGCACTGGTTCGTCGGCGACGGCATGATCCACGGCGTCCGGATCGAGAACGGGCGCGCGGCCTGGTACCGCAACCGCTGGGTGCGCACCAAGGCGCTCGCGAACCCGGAGGCCTCGTTCGTGGGCGAGGACGGCAGCGTGGACCGCACGCTCGTCGTCGCCAACACGAACGTGATCGGCCACGCCGGCCGCATCTACGCGCTGGTCGAGAACGGCTTCCCCACCGAGCTGTCGCGCGAGCTCGAAACGCTCGGCGTTCGCGACTTCGGCGGCAAGCTCCAGTCCGCGTTCACCGCGCATCCGAAGCCCTGCCCGAAGACCGGCGAGCTGCACTTCTTCGGCTACGGCTTCCTCCCGCCGTTCCTCGTCTACCACGTGCTCGACGCGCGCGGCGAGCTCGTGCGCAGCCTCGAGATCCCCGTCCGCGGGCCGACGATGATGCACGACTTCGCGATCACCGAACGGCACGTGCTGTTCCTCGACCTGCCCGTGGTCTTCGACATGGAGCAGGCGCTCTCGGGGGCGGGCGGCATGCCCTACCACTGGAGCGACGACTACGGCGCGCGGATCGGCGTGCTGCCGAGGAGCGGCGACGTCTTCGACCTGCGCTGGTACGAGATCGAGCCCTGCTACGTGTTCCATCCCTGGAACGCCTTCGAGACGGCCGACGGCCGCATCGTGCTCGACGTGGCGCGCTACCCGGAGCTTTGGCGGCAGAACGCGGGCGCCTTCGACACGGCCTCCGCGCACCGCTTCACGCTCGACCCGAAGAGCGGGAACGTGAAGGAGGAGAAGCTCGACGAGCGCGCGATCGAGTTCCCGCGCATCGACGACCGCCTCTCGGGCGGGCGGCACCGCTACGGCTACACGGTGGCCGCGGTCGGCGGCGTGGACGAGGGCTTCCGAGGGCTGCTCAAGTACGACTTCGAGCGCGGCACGAGCGTCGAGCACGACTTCGGGCCGGGCTGCGCCACCGGCGAGGGCGTGTTCGTGGCGACCGGCCGGGGCGAGGACGAGGGCTACGTGCTCTCGTTCGTGTACGACGAGGCCACGAACGGCAGCCTGCTCTCCATCCTCGACGCGAGGGACTTTGCGAAGCCGCCGGTCGCCGTGGTGCCGCTGCCGCAGCGGGTGCCCTTCGGCTTCCACGGCAACTGGGTGGGGGATCGCTGAGGCGCGCTCAGGCGGCGGCAGCGCCTTCCGTCTCGAGCGCCACCGGGCGGTGAGTGACGGCGCGGAACGTTCGCGCGTAGTCGGGATGCATCGTGCCGGCCAGTCGGTCCCACCAGGTGAAGTACAAGCCGAAGTGGCAGTCGGCAAACTGATGGTGCATGTCGTGGTGCGTCACGGTCGTGTGCCAGCACAGGAGCCGGTTCTCGAGCGTCGTGCGCGGGAAGACCTCGAAGCCGCTGTGCCCCACCGCGTTTCGAGCCAGCGACAGCAGCTTCCAGGCCACGAGTGCCCACAGGCTCACGGGCATGACGAGGACCAGGGAGAACGTGAACAAGCCTTGAACCGCTGCCTCGAGCGGAGAGAACGCGTAGGCGCTCCACGGTGAAGGTGAGGTCGCCTGGTGATGCACCGAGTGGAACGATCGGAAGAGCGCCGGGTGGTGCATCAGGCGATGCGTCCAATAGAAGTAGGCGTCGTGGAGCACGATCAGCAGACCGGTGGTGAACGCCAGGTAGATCCACCCGTACGGCTCGACGCCGAGATAGACCTTCGTCCAGCCCGCGTTGTAGGCGCCGACCCACGTCAGTCCGATGATGCCGAAGACCGCACACGTGATTCCGGAGTAGCCGATTTCGCGCCAGAGCTGACCGGCGGGGGGGAAGCCCGCCTGGATCCGGCGGTGGAGCAGGCGCTTCTTCAACAGCAGCCAGAGGACGAGATAGGAGGATCCGGCGATCAGGACGTATTGGATGAAGTTGCCGAAGGAAGTCAGCGAAACGAGCTGCGCGACCTTGCCGGTGACCTCGAGCGGCGGGTAGCGCGACCGGGTCACGCCAGCCGAATCCACCTGGCAGAGATCACAACGGCTCGTCTGCGCGCCGAGGCGCGTGCCGCTGAGCGTGCCGAGTCGGGGATCCAGAACGAAGCGGTACGCGGCCTCCGCATCGCGCCATTCGAGGCTGGGCGGGTCCCGGTCGACGAGGTTCGCGAGGGCCCTTTGCATGCCGCCTTCGCCGAGCCCGCGAGACCCGACGGCGGTGTACAGGATCTCCGCCCGATGCCCGTCGATCGAGACCACTCGGAGCTCGAGGGACTGGTCGTACCCGAACACGTCCGTCGCAGCGTGCCCCTGCCACTCGCCCGTCCAGCTGCCGAGAAGCGCCGCGGCCCCCAGCCGCTCCACCGAGCCGGAATGGAGATCCGGGCGCGGTGGGCAAGTCGTCTTCCCGGTCACGATCCAGGAGACCACGGTCAGCCCCAGCACGGCAAGGACGACCGAGAGGCAGTGACGCACCATAGTCGATTCTCCGTCCGGCCTAGAGGGTGCCCCTGCGAGGCGCTTCCTCGCGATCGCGTCTCGCGCTCGGAACCGCGCGGATGTCGTTCATCTTCTTGCAAGGGCGCAGGTGCACCGTGCTCTTCTCCTCGTAGCCCTTCCAGGCGTACGGGTCGCGACCGCACGCGAGCACTACGTCCCTGAAGTCGTGTTCGCCGTCGCGTGCTGCGACCTCGCCCTCCTGCACCAGCAGTCGCCACGGCAGCAGGGAGAATGCGTTCATGTAGTGGTAGGTGAGCGCCCTCCGAAAGCTCCGGCTGCGGTTGGATCGCGAGCCGTGGAGCAGATAGCCGTGGAAGAACACCACCGAGCCCGAGCGAAGCTCGACCGGGACCTGCCCGGAGTCGTCGAAGCCCCGCGACACCGTCGGAAAGTCGTACTCGTCGAGCTGCGCGTGCTCCTCCTGTGGATAGAGGTACCCGCTCAGATGTGAGCCCGGCAGCACGCGCAGGCAGCCGTTCTCGACGGTGGCGTCGTCGATCGCGATGAAGGCCGCGCAGAGGCTTCGGTCTCGAGTCGGAATGGCGATCTCGTCCTGGTGCCAGGCATTGCCGGGATAGTCCGGGGGCTTCACGAAGTACTGCGATTGCATGCACTTCACGTCCGGCCCGATGAGCTGCTGCAGCACGCCGATCAGCGCGGGATGGCGGATGGTCTCCCGCAAGGCCTGGCTGGCCTTGTGGGGCTGGTGGATGCAAAGGAAGCGGCCGAGGACCTCGGCGTCGCTCTCCCACGGCTTCGCCGGCTCGATCGACGGGATGCCGAGCTCGCCCCGACAAATTCGCGTGAGCTCTGCGGAGAGAGCCGAGATCGTCTCGGGCTCGATCAAGTCCTCGATCACGACGAAGCCCTGCTCTCGATAAGTCTCCAAGGGAGTCTTCGACGCCATCACTCCTACCCCTGTACACTCGCGCCCGCATGGAGCTCATCCGACCGGCTGCCTTGCGTCCGGGGGCGAGAGTGGCCGCCTACACGCCATCCTTTCCCGCCGCCGGGCTCTTCCCGCTGCGTCTCCAGCGCGGCGTCGATGCACTGCGGAGGGCGGGCTTCGAGGTGGTGGTCCCCGACGCGGCCACACGGGTCGGGGGCTACAAGGCGGGGAGCGCAAAGGAGAGAGCCACAGCGTTGATGGAGCTCTTCGACGATCCCGACATCGACGGGATCGTCTGTACGATCGGCGGCTTCAACTCGAACGCCATCCTGCCGCACCTGGACTACGGCAGGATCCGCAGCAACGCGAAGGTCCTGGTGGGGCACAGCGACGCGACGGCGCTGCTCCTCGCCATCTACGAGCGCGCGGGGGTCATCACATTCTACGGGCCCGCGCTCCTGCCGGAATGGGGGGAATCCGGCGGACCCCTCGGGTTCACGCTGGAGTGCTTCCTCGCCGTGGCTCAGCGCGGGGAGAAGGCGCAGTTCCGGCCGCCCGCCGCCTGGACGAACGAGTTCCTCGACTGGGCGAGCGGCGCCGACGAGCGCGCGCGCCGCATGCAGCCACACACCGGATGGAGAGCGCTCCGACCCGGACGGGCAGAGGGCCGCCTGGTGGGTGGCAACATTGAGACGATCAACGCCATAGTCGGCACCCCGTACTGCCCGAGCCTCGAGGGCGCATTGCTGTTCATCGAAGCAACGGAGGCCGAAGCGTACCTGCCGCGAATCGAGCGGGCGCTGGACCACCTCGACATCGCGGGTCACATGAAGGACATCCGTGCGCTGCTGGTTGCCCGCTGTCCCGATGCGACTCCGGAGCGTGGCGTCGACCTCGACTCGCTCCTGTGCGAGATCGGCGGGCGACTCCGTGTCCTGGTGGTGGCCGATCTCGACTTCGGCCACACCGATCCGAAGCTGACGCTCCCGATCGGAGTCGAAGCCGAGATCGTGGCGTCCGCGAGCGACGTCCGGCTGAGGCTCCTTGCGCCAGCGGTTCGCCGAGACGACTGAGGTTTGCGGCCTAGGCGCCATGCGAGGCGACCCCGGCGGGCTCCAGCAGGTCGCCGCCAGACGCGCTGGCCGGCGGCCCTCTGCGCGCTCGCGACACCGCCTGGAGATCGCGGTGCACCCTCGTGAGCGGGTGCCCGAACCGGTCGTGCGCCGTCTTGACCAACCGATTGATCTGGTCGTTCGAGAGGAGGTCGGTCTCGACGATCGAGGCGGTAGAGCTGCGCTTCTCCGGGTCCGTGGTCCAGCGCACGCCGAAGGAGTCCATGCGCGCATGGATCTCGGTGCCGAGGACCGGGGAGAAGGCCCAGAACCGATTCGTGGTGAACGGATACGAACCCGCGATCCGGAACGTCTCCAGGATGTCCTCCTCCGTCTCTCCGGGCAGGCCCACCATGAAGCTGTTCCGGACCTCGGGTACGCCGGCTTCTCCGCACAGCTCGATGGCGCGGATCAGGTCGGCCACCGTCTCTTCTTTCTTCAGGAGATCCAGGGTCTTCTGATGAAAGGACTCGATGCCGAAGCGGATCGTGCACAAGCCATTGTCGACCAGGATCCGGAGCAGCTCCGCGTCGACGCGATCCGCCCGAGTCTCACAGCCCCAGGCAAAGCCCAGCTTTCCCAGGATCTGTGCGATGGCGATGGTGCGGCGTCTTCGAATCGTGAACATGTCGTCGCGGAAGTTCACGACGTCGAACCCGTGCGACCGGATCGCCTCCAGCTCGGCGCCCACGTTCTCGGGGGAGCGGAAGTTGATCCGATGCTCCCAGAGGTCCGCGCTCGAGCAGAACACGCAGCGATAGGGGCAGCCCCTCGACGACATCACCGGGACGAAGCCGGGCGCACGCCCGACTTGATGGAGATCGAAGAGGTCGTAGCCGTCCGTGGCGAGCGGAAGGCGGTCGAGGTCGCGGATCAAGGTTCGCCGGGGCTTCTGACGCACCGCACCTTCGACGGCGAAGGCGATGCCGTCGAGATGTTCGATCCGCTGGAAGAAGCCCTGCCGGCCCTGCAGCAGCGCTTCGATGATCTCCACGAACGAATCGTCGCCTTCCCCGACGACGACGAGGTCGACGCCCGGCTGCGCGAGCATCTCGCGGGGCGCCAGAGTCGCGTGTGGGCCTCCGACGACGACGAGACAGTCCGGATGCCACTGCTTCATCTTCTGGATCGCGCCGAGACAGGCCGGCAGGGAGTATGTGTAGAGCGGAGCAGCGAGCACATCCGGGCTCCAGCGGGGACCTTCCGACTCGAGGAAGGTCCAAGGATCCCCGTCCGCATGAAGCTCCATGTCGATGACGCGCATCTCGACATCCAGACCGCGCGCGCGGACGCACGCGACCAGATACGCGAGATTGAGGGGAATCTCATAGAAGGCGCGTTCGAGTCCGGAAGGAGGGTTCAGGAGGGCGATGCGTAGCATGGAGGCATCCTCCGTTTACTTTGTTTGGCGAGGGGGCGTATCATCGGCGTTGGAACGCCGGGTATCGATCCGGCGCGAGTTCCAGCATGAAGATCGCGGCTCCGATCGAGACCAGGATCTTCCGCGGGTTCGGCGAGCTCGATGCGAAGCAGTGGGATCGCCTGCCGCTGGACGGCTTCTATGCATCGTCCCCGTGGCTCGAGAGCGTCGAGGGAGCCCTCTCGCCGCACTCCGGATTCGTCGTGGCGGAGGCCGCAGACGGGCGCGCCGTGGGCGGCCTGGTCGCCTACCCCGTAGCGACGGGCGCCTTCGTCTATCTCGACGCCCTGGGGCTGATGCTGGGCGAATCCGGCATCGCGATCCTGGAGCCGTACTTCTCCGCGGAGCAGCTGCGCAGAGTGGCGAAGCTCGTGGCGGCGCTCGCACCGCTCGTCGCAGGCGCACGTCCCACGGCCACGGCCGTGATCCCGTTCGGATACAGCAGTGCGTGGGCACATGGCGGAAGCAGCCAGGTGGCGAGACGGCTCCTCGACGGGTTCCACGAGCTCCATCGAGAATGGGGAGCACGGAGCAGCGCCTTCCTCTACGTGGACGAGAGCGACGCCGTCACCCGAGGCTGCCTCGAGGAGCGCGGCTACGTCTCGACGGTGATCGAGGCGCGCGCCTTGCTGCCCGTACGCTTCGGTGATTTCGGCGGGTACCTGGCGTCGCTGGGCAGCAACCGGCGCCACCAGATCCGCAAGGAGCTGCGTGCGATCGAGGGGCTCGAGCTCGAGACGACGCTCGTCGACGGGAGCGAGCTGCACGAATGGATGGACGAGCTCGCACCTCTCGCAGCGGACCTGATGGCCAAGCACGGGAATCCCCGCGACGTGGAGCGGGAAAGAGACAGCTTCCGGCGCATCCAACGCAGCCTGGCGCGCTTCGCGCGAGTGGCCGTCGTCCGCCGCCAGGGGCGCGCGGTTTGCTTCGCCCTGTTCTACGAAGCGGATGGCGCGCTCCACGTGAGCTTCTCGGGAAACGACTACAGCACACCGCGCGCGCACTTCCTGGCCGCCTACTACGCGCCCCTCGAGCACGCCCTCCGCCGCGGTGCGGTTCTCCTCGACTACGGCATGGGGGCCCACGAGACCAAGGTGAACCGGGGCTGTCAGCTCTCGCTGCAGCGGGGATTCCTCGACCTCGGCGGGGAGGGCGCTTCCGAGGTGAAGGAGCTCATGCAGCTGGTGGAAGCGGCGCAGCGTCGTCGCTTCGCCCGCTCGGTGGGGCCCTAGCTGCTCCCGCTGGGTGTCGCTCATGGCCGGCTCCGCGCGTGTACCTCGCGCAATGCCACGGGGAACTGGCGGCAGAGGCCGCGCAGGATCTCGTCGACGAGAGTCCCGATGTCCTCCCCGTCGGATGCTCCGTTGCGTCCGTGGAACCGGAGCGCGAGCCCGACCGACCGCTGGTGCTCGGGGATCGCCGGACCATCGTAGACGTCGAAGACGTCGACTGCAGCGAGGCGATCGCCGAACTCGCGACGTACGTGGCTGGCGAGCGCATCGGGCTCGATGGCCGAGGGACACAACAAAGACACGTCGCGGCGGACGAGCTCGTGGTGCGCGCTGCCCGGGGCGTAGCGGTCGCAGTCGGCGAGGATGACCTCGGCGACGCCGGATGATCCTCCGTACTCGCCTTCCTCGAAGCGGTCGATCAAGCGGGACAGCTCGCTGCGCGCGAATCCGAGCTCCCCGGAGAGACGGCCGATTCCCCTCGCGACGCGTTTGACCACGTAGCCGTGCCCCGAGCGGCCGGGCCGCAATCCGTCCCGATACAGGAGCACCGCGGTCTCGAGCAGGTCTACGAGGCGTCCGACCCGGGGATCTCGAACATCCGTGTTCGCAGAGGTCGGGAGGGCACAGGCGAAGTGGGTCAGCCCGAGCAGGGCGTAGAGGAAGGACTCCACGCCGAACCCGAGTCCGAGTCCGAGGAGATCGCTCCCTCCATAGAACGAGATGACGTTTCCGAAGTCGTGATAGGTGCCGCCCCGCGAGAGCCGGTAGCTGAAGGTGCCTCCGACGCCGCTCACGCCTTCCATTCCGAACACCCAGTCGTAGTAGGCCGCGGGCTCCGAATCGAAGGCGAGCTCCGGTCCGCCCGGAAGGCTCTGCCAAGCATCGACGAGCGGGCCGTCCTTGCTGGGAAGCTTGAGGAGCAACCTCCTCTGCGGAACGCGCAGGACGTCCACGAGAAGAGCGAGGGTCTCGCGCGCGAAGTCGTGGCCTCGGCTCGCCTTCGAGAACGCGCCCAGCATCAGGAAGTGATTCAGCCGATGCTGGAGGAGGCTCTGTTCCGAGAGGTCGCTCAGGTTCTGCCAACGAAGGCAGTCCTGCGCCACGACGACGCCGGGGTCGGCCTCGCGTTCGCGGCGGAGGTACGGCTTGAAGCACACGACGGCCGAATTCGTGAACAGGATCGAGTCGTCCCGAGTCGGAACCGCCGGCTCGGGAGCGATCGCCTCGAAGCCGAGGACGCCGAAGAATTCGAGCGTTCGCTCGACGACAGATCGCCGTTCACGACAGATGTCCAGGTCCATGAGCACTCAGCCCCCCGCCTACTCCTCCACGCGCTCCGCTTTCACGGTGATGGGAAGAGTCCCGACGAGATGCAGGCCGAAGTACGCCGGGCGCTCGACTTCGCTCGCCAAACCCATGTGCGGAAACCGCGACACGACCGCGCCGATGGCGATCTCTGCGAGGATCTGCGTCAGATGCATGCCCAGACAGGCGTGCATGCCGACGCCGAAGGAAAGGTGGGGGTTCGGCCGCCGCCCGACGTCGAAGCGCGCCGGCGCCTCGAAGACGGCGGGATCGTGGTTGGCGGCCCCGACCATGAGTCCGACGCGATCCCCCGCGGCGATGCGGACATCGCCCAGCTTCGCCGCGACGCGTGCCGTGCGCGGGATGATCAGGAACGGCGTGTCGTAGCGGAGCGATTCCTGGACGGCGCTCCTCGCGAGCTCGGGCCTTCGGCGCAATCGATCGAGCTGGTCGGGGCTCTGCAGCAACGCGAGCAGACCGTTGCTGATGATGTGCGGAGCCGGGCCCAACGATCCGGTGATGTTCTGGGCGAAGGTCGCGACCATCTCGGCCTCGGTGACCAGCCCGTCGGAGCGTGCCCGCGTGAGCGCTCCTGCCAGGGTGTCCTCGCGTTCCCCGCCCCGGGCCTCGACGCTTCGCACGAACTCGGCCAGCTCCATCAGGCTGGCGAGCGACTTGCGCGTCTGCTCCTCGCTGAGCTCCACGTTGATGAACTCGAAGAGCTGCTCGGACCAGGTGTTGGCCCGGCTGAGCTCCTGCTCGTCCACGCCGATCAGCTCGCACAAGGCCAGACGCGCCAAAGGCATGGCGTAGCCGTGCAGGCCGTCGAAGCGCCCCGCTCGCTCCGCGTCGTCCAACAGCAGCTGTGCCTTGTTCGCGAGCTTGGCCTGGACCCGCGAGACCGACGCCGGCGCCAGATAGCGCTTGACCAGATTTCGCAATCGCGTGTGGCCGGGCGGATCGGAGAACACGATCCACGACTCGAAGTGCTCGCGCAGCGGATCCGCCTCCTCGCGGAGAGCGGGTGGCAGCGCGTTCATGAAGGTCATGTCCGCACGCGCTGAGTACGTCTCGTCGTCGCGCAGGACGGCGAGGGCGTCGGAGTGGCGCGTGACCAGCCAGGCCTGCTGCTCTTCGTCGAAGTGGACCGGGTCGTGCTCGCGCAGCCGGTCATAGATCGGGTAGGGGTTCCTCCGAGCCTCCTCGGACGCGAAGCTGTAGAGCTCGCTCATGCGTCACCTCATTACGCTCACGCGTCACCTCATGAGAGCTGCAACGCGCACAGGTCGACCCCGTACATCGAATGCTGGAAGGCGCCCCGCACGCGCTTGGCGACGAAGTCTCGCTTGGTCCGATAGTCGGTGGCGACCAGCGGAGCCGCGACCTGCATGATCTCGAGGTCGAGCGCTCCGTACTCGCGATAGCGCTCGGGCGGCAGACGGCGTGCGGCCGCGTGCAGCTTCAGGTTGTAGGCGGGCTCGTTGAAGTAGCACTGATTCGCGTTGTGCTGGTCGCGAATGGTCGTCCCGTCCAGGAGCACGTTGAGGAACGCGTAGGGGTCGGGGTAGTCCGCGGTCCAGCCCGAGGCGACGAGGTCGAACTCTTCGCCCTTGCGAGCTGCGCGCATGTGCATCTCGGGCTCGGGCCACTCCAGGACCTGCGCCTCGATCCCGATCTCCTTCAGGTTCTGCGCGATGATCTGGCCGATCTTCGGGCCCGCCAGCGTGTCCCAGGTGTAGACGATGGCCGTCGCTCCCGAGAACTCGGGGGGCAGCTCGGCCCGGGCAGCATCGAAATCCGGTCCGGTCGACGGATAGCAGTGCTCGTCCCGGTACCCGGGCATGCCCGGCGGCAGAAGGTGCGTGGCGACGATCCCCGCGTAGGCGCCGCGTGATCTCAGGATCGATGGGCGATCGATCGCGAAGCTCACCGCCCGCCGCAGCCGCGGGTCGGCGAAGAGAGGGCGGCTCGTGTTCAGCGCGAGGTAGTCGTTCTGGAGCGAGGGCGTCACCATGAACTGCGGCGAGTTCAGCCCATACTTCGCGCCCAGCTCCGCCTCTACCGTCGCGGGAATGCCATCCGCGACGTAGTCGGCCTCGCCGCGCTCGATCATCCGGATGCCGACGTCTGGATCGATCCCCACGGTGAAGACCAGCGACTCGACCCCGCGCGGCCTGCCATGCCGGTAGTGCGGGTTGCTCTCGAGCACGATCTGCTTCGCGGACTTCGCCGCGACGTAGTATGGGCCGGCGCTCGGTGGGGCGGGCGCGCCGGCCGGATCGCTCGTCAGGTCGAGCGGGATCGCAGAGCAGTAGGGCATCGCGATCCGGTGCAGGAAGTCGGGGGCGGGGGCCGTCAGCTCCACCTGGAGGCGGTTCCCCGTCAGCACCCGCACGCCCGTCGCCGTCCGAGCACCACCCTCGATCCGTTCGCGCGCGCCCACGATGTCCGCGAGATAGATGGTGGCGGGCGAAGACATCGACGGGTCGAGCGCGCGGTTGATGGCGTGGGCAAAGTGCTCCGCGGTGACGACCTCGCCCGTGCTGAGGCGGTACGCATCGCTGCCCGAGCGGATCTCGAAGGTATAGGTGCGCCCGTCGTTGGAGATCTCCGGCAGATCCTCCGCGACCTCCGGGATGGGCTCGGTTCCCGCGAGGCCTGGCTCGTCTCGGTAGTTGAGCAGCTTCGCCTGCGTCGCATAGGTGAGCTGGCCCGAGACGACGTGCTGGACGAGCGCCGGATCAGTCGTGTCGATCTCGGACGCGAGATTGACGCGCAGTGTTCCCTTCGGGGTCATGTCGGTCCTCCTGGTCAGGGTTGCTTGCGGAGCCGTGCCGAGATGCTCTCGAGCTCGTGCTCGAGCTTGCGAAGGAACTCCGCCTGGTCACGGTCCGTGAGCGTCGACTCCCGCGACTGCAGCACCACGTGGTAGGCGAGGCTCTTGCAGTTGAGCGGCAGCGCCGTTCCGGTGTAGAGGTCGAAGAGCTCCGCCGCTTCGATCGCTCCGGCGCCGGCCCGCTCGATCGCCGCGCTGACGTCGGCCGCCGGGGTCGAGGCCGAGACTTCGACGGCGATGTCGAGCTTGATGCCGGGATAGCGCGGGATCGGTCGGTAGCGGGTGGGCCGCGCCGGGGCCTCGAGCAGGCGATCGATCGACACCTCCGCCACGACCACCTCGCTCGCGAGGTCCTCGTCGAGGCCCAGCTCGCGGGTGAGCTTCGGCTCGAGGTCTGCGATGATCGCCGCCGCCCCGTCGAGTCCGGGCCAACGAGCCTCGAGACAGCGCACGGGATGCGCCCATTGCGGCGGGCTCTTCGGTCTCTCCCAGACGGCGGGCTCGAGCTCGAGCGCCTCGATCAAGTCCACCAGCACCGTGTAGAGGGCGTCGAAGCGGCTCCCGCGGAATGCGCGGGCGCGCGGCGAATCGCCTCGTGCCCACGCCAGCGCGAGCAGGTGCACCTCCTCGGGCTCGCCTCGCTCGTTGCTCCGCTCGGGCAGATAGCCCTTTCCGATCTCGAAGAGACGCAGCTCGTCCCGATGTCTCCGGCCACCCTCCAGGCACCCGAGCAGGCTCGACAGCACGCTGCGGCGCACCGCGGAGACGCTCTTGTCGACGGGATTGACGACGCGGACATGAGGGGTTCCGCTCGCCTCGATCTTCCCGAGGAGGGAATCGGGAACGAAGGAGTAGTTGATCACCTCGTGGAAGCGGGCAGCCCCTGCCAGGCGGTCCTGGATGCGGCGGACGAGGTGGCGCCGGGGATTCGGTAGCGGCGGCACGACGTCCGCTCGCATCGTCTGGGGCGGCACGTTCCGATAGCCGTCGAGCCTGCCGATCTCCTCGATCAGATCCTGCTCGATGACGATGTCTTTGACGGCGCGCGCCGCAGGCACCTGGACAGCGAGGCCGGCAGCCTGTCTTTCGGTCTCGAAGCCCAGTCTCGAGAGGATGGCCTCGACCTCCTCGTCCTCGATGCGGATGCCGAGGGCCTGCCGCACGCGATCGGGCCGGAGCAGGATGCGGCGCTCCGGCGCGCGGCCATCGCCAGCTTCGGCGATCGCGCGATGGAAGCTGACGCCGGGCTGGAGGTCGCGGAGCATTCGCGCGAATCGTCCAGCGGCCCTTGCGGGCAAGCTGGGGTCGAGGCCCTTCTCGAACCGCATGGAGGATTCCGTTCGGACTCCGTGTCGCGCCGCGGTGCGGCGCACCATCGCTGCTTCGAAGGTGGCGACCTCGAGCAGGACGCGGCGCGTGGCTTCGTTCACTCGCGTCGCCTGGCCACCCACGACACCCGCGAGCGCCACGACTTCTTCACCGGCACAAACGACGAGGTCCGGCGGTGCCAGCTCCTTCTCGGCTCCCTCGAGGGTGATCAAGCGCTCGCCGGCGCGCGCGCTTCGCACCACGATCCCGCGCGGCTCCAGACGCTCCGCGTCGAAGGCGTGGTTGGGCTGCCCCAGGTCGAACATCACGAAGTTCGAAAGGTCGACGATCTGGTCGATCGGCGTCTGACCGACGGCCAGGAGGAGCCAACGTAGCCAGTCTGGCGAGCGGAGCGGACGCGCACCGTCGATCGCGAGCGCCAGGTAGCGACTGCATGCGGGCGATTCGACGCCCAATGCAACCGGCGGAGCGTTCAGCGTGGGCGGCAAGCTGCAGTCGAGGGGAGCCAGCCGGCGTTCGTAGATCGCCGCGAGCTCCGCCGCGATGCCGCGGTGTCCCCATAGGTCGGGGCGGTGCGTGATCGACTTGTTGTCGATCTCCAGCACCCAGTCCTCGACACCAGGCTCTGGAGCGAAGCGCTCGACGCCTTCGACCTCCGCCGTGCGCAGCGTGAGATCGTCGGCCAGGCGCGCCGGCTCGATGTCGGAGAGATCGAGGTGGCGCCCGAGCCAGCGGTAGGACACGTACATCAGAACTGCTCCAGGAAGCGGATGTCGCTCCCGAGGAGCAGGCGCACGTCATTGATCCCGAAGCGGAGCATCACCAGGCGCGACAGCCCGAGGCCGAACGCGAAGCCACTCCATTCGTCCGGGTCGATGCCGCCCGAGCGGAGCACGTGCGGATGAACGAGTCCGCACGGAAGAAGCTCGATCCAGCGCCTCGCTTTGCACACGTTGCACCCCTCCCGGCAGAAGGGGCAGCGAGCGTCGAGCTCGATGCCGGGCTCGACGAACGGGAAGTATCCCGGCCGCAGACGAACGTCCGGATCCAGGCCGAAGATCTTGCGCAGAAGAGTCTTCATCGCGCCCAGCATGTGGGCGAGTGAGATTCCGCGATCGACGACCATGCCCTCCATCTGGAAGAAGGTGTGGTCGTGCGTTGCGTCCGTGGCCTCGTTCCGAAAGACGCGGCCCGGAGCGATCACGCGAAACGGCGGCGTGAGCGTCTGCATTGCGCGTACCTGCACCGGTGACGTGTGCGTCCGCAGGAGCAGGTGGTCGTCGGGGCCGCAGTAGAACGTGTCCTGGCTGTCTCGAGCCGGATGGTCCCGTCCGATGTTCAGAGCCTCGAAGTTGTAGAAATCGAGCTCGACCTCCGGCCCGTCGAGGATCGCGTATCCCATCGACTCGAAGAGATCCTCGAGTTCGCGGGTGACCTGCGTGATGGGGTGGAGCGATCCTGCATCCAGAGGCGCTGGAGGCAGTGTTGCGTCGAAGCTGCCGTCGCTTCGACGTGCCTGGACCTCGGCAGCGGCGAGCTCGGCGGAGCGCGCCTCCACCGCTTCGAGAATCACCTGCTTCAGCCGGTTGGCGTTTCGACCCAGCTCTCGGCGCTCGCGCGGCTCGAGCGTCGGCAGCGTCGCCAGCAGCGAGGTGACCGTGCCTTTCCTGCCGACGTACTCGCGCTCCACCGCCCGGAGCGACGACGCATCGGCGCAGCGCGCGATCTCCTCCAGGGCCTGTCTCGATGTCGCTTCGAAGTCCACGGCTCTCCGCCGGCCGCGCCGTCAGCGGCCGTCCGGGTGCTTTCGCGCAATCGCGAGCAGGTTGTTGCCGCGCGCGGCGACGTCCGGCTGCGCCAGCAGGGCCTTCTCCAGCTCGAGGATGCGATCGAAGCTCACCGAGTCACCCAGCAACGCAGAGACCCGCTGGCTCGAGCCGTGCTTCTGCGTCTCCTGGAAGCCCGGGTACACGACGCTCGGAAACCCGGTCATCGATTCGACCGCCAGGCCGGCGGCTGCGAGCGCCGCGCCGAGCTCGGTGGGAGTGAACAACCAGATCGGAGGCATCTCCGGTGTGAAGCGGCCCCGCCCTCGGCTGGCGGACTCCGCTTCGTCGAGCTGCCCCGTCGCCAGGTTGAAGTAGGTTGCGTGGTAGCGGTTCGGCGCAAAGACGACGATGCGGCCGTTCGTCTCCAGAAGGCTCGCAAGGCGGCGCAGGACGTCGCCGGGATCCTGCACGAAGCCCAACACGTTGTGGAGCATCAGGATCAACTGAAAGCGCTCGCCGTCGAGCAGCTCATCTACGCGTTCGAGTGCGCCATTGCGGATCCGGATCCGATTCCGATACCCGCCGCGCTCGGCCTTGGCCCGCGCTTCGCGGGTCATGTCGGACGAGAGATCGAAGAGCAGCCCCGTGGCGTCTGGACGCCTCCTCGCGATCCGATCGGTCCAGCGGCCGGTTCCGCCGCCCGCGTCCAGGAAATGGAATCCGGTCTGCAAGCCGGGGAGCGTCCACTCTGCGAGCGCCGTCCACAGCAGCTCGTCGGACAGCCTCCAGTAGACCTGCTCTTCCACGAGGTCGTACGAGTCGGCCTTGGCACGGAAGTAGTCGATGATCGCTTCGTGGTGCACCGCGCTCATGGACGTGTCATGCCTCTCTTCTCGCAAAGGGAGGTCGGTGATCCTCGAGGAATCGACGGCTCGCCTGGTCCTGCAACGCGAACAGCTCCAGCAGGTCGCCGTCGCCGGATGAGCCGAAGTCGAAGAAGCCTTCGAGCGGGCGCAGCTCGCACCCCCGGTTCGACTTCGTTCGATAGGCCCCGACGCCAAAGTCGATCTCGGTCACTCCGGCGCGGGCGGCGTAACGAACCGGGGCATAGTAGGTGCACATGAAGTGCGCGGCGTCCCGCGGTCCGACGAGGTCGTAGTCCTGCGCCGCGAACGCGATCTGCAGCCTGTCGCGGAGGCGGTAGAAGAGCGAGTACGCGACGATCCGGTCTTCCCTGCGAACCAGGAAGAGATTGATGAAGGGGGCCACGTTCTCCCGCAGCATCTTCAGGGTGGACTGTTCCCTGCCCACGTCGAACCCGTGGCCGTACTTCTTCATCAGCTTCGCGGACAGGCGGGCGAGCTCGTCCGCTACGTCTCCCAGGCGCGTGCCGTCGCAGAGTTCCAGCACCAGACCGCTCGCGGCGAAGCCGGCGAGCTCCTGTCCGATGGTCCACCTCCTGCGACGCCGGAAGCGGGCGAGGTACCCGTCGAGATCCTCCCACCAGACGGGCATCACGCAGCGCGCGCCGATCGTCATCCGCCGGTAGTGGCGTCGGCACAGCGCCGAGGCCAGCGGCTCCCCGTCCACCGCCCCGACGTAGAGGAAGGCGCGGCTCTCCGCGCCCCAGCCGGCGGCGAGCTCCTCGAGCGCGCTTACCAGCGTCTCCACCGCCTCCGGGTCGGTCGCGCCGCCCCGGACGGCCGGCTCGTACGAGTACGGCACCACGCAGACGGCGGCCGGCAGGCGCTCGCAGAGCGAGGCGGCGAGCTCCTCGCGCAGGCGTGCGGATCGCTCCTTCTCCGGACCGGACTGATAGGGCTCGAAGTCGGCGATCAATCCCTCGCCCAGCGCCAGCTTCGCGGGGTTCTGGAACGTCCACTCGTCGGCGCCCACGAGATAGAGCACGGCGCCGGTCACGGGGCTGCGCGTTTCGTCCTCGACGAGCACGCAGCGCGACTGCGGCATGACGCGGGAGACGGCCGCGAGCCAGTGGGACGACAGGAAGAAGTCGCGTTCGTCCAGGCAATCCCAACGGTCCCGGCCCAGCGCATCGAGCGATTCGTGGACGGAGACGCTGTACATCTCGTTCGCTCTTCTCATAGCCGTCCAGCCCTGTCAAACGAAAATGATTCTCGTCGGAAGCAACGCAACTCTCCCGCTCGGGACATCGCATCGCAGCGTCGTTGCAATCGTGCGAAATCCGTCGGAAAAACTGCCGACCGACAACGTGTCGCTCGATGTCGCTCGATGTCGCTCGATGTCGCTGGATGTCGGTCGCTTCTGCGGCGAGGAGGTCACGCGTCGCTGCTTCACCGCGTCGCGAGCGATCGGTCGCGCACGCCGCACGCGAAAGAACTTGACACGACTCGTGGAGCGGGAGAAGAGTCGGCTCGTATGGATCCGATCGAACCTTTGCGAGTTGCGGGTCCCAGCGACTTTCACCGGATGCCGCAGGAGTACCAGGAGCTCCTGGTCTATCAGATGACGATTCACGCCGCGGGCGAGCTGTCCGGCGCCGACGACTACGTGAAGTGGTTCTATCCGATCGCTCCGAACGCCCGGGAACGTCGCGCTTGTTGCAGGTTTGCCGTCGACGAGATGAACCACTACATGCGGACGGCGCGCGTCCTCGGCCGCATCGGCGTCGATGTCTCCTATCTGCTCGAGCAGCGGATCGACGAGCGAGTGGAGTACCGCACCGAGCTGGTGCGGGGTGTCCGGAGCTGGGCGGAGCGCGCCATGGTGTCGTTCCTGGGAGAGGCGGCGGTCTTCGAGATCCTGCTCGAGCTGGAGCAGAGCAGCTACGCGCCGTTCGCCGCGCTCTTTCCGCGCATTCTGCGAGAGGAATCGCGCCACATCGCACACGCGCGGTCCCTGGTCGTGGAGCTGTGCCGCACGGGGGCGGGGCGCTCGGAGGCACAGGAAGCCCTGGAGCGCTTCTGGCCGATCAGCCTGGACCTGTTCGGCAGCAGCAATTCGGAGCGGTCGGAGCGCTACCGGAAGTGGGGGCTGCGCCGCACGAGCAACGCCGAGGCTCGGGAGCGGTTCATCCGGAATCACGCACCCAAGGTGGAGCGACTGGGTCTCCGGGTGCCCCCGAGCGATTGCAACCGGAGATTCCTCTGAGAAGGAACCCGGGGGAGGCGATCCCATGGGCGAGGTTCTCGGGGCATCGGAGCAGCGAGCGACGGGACGCGATCTCCTCGCAGACGCCCCGGAGCTGCTCGAACGACTCGCCCGGGTGAAGAGCTACGGCCGCAGCATCCGAGCGAGCGAGTATCACCTGACCAACGCCTGCAACCTCCGCTGTCACGGCTGCTGGTTCTTCGTGCACGATTTCGACAAGACGAGCCGTGAGGTCCGGGACCTCGAATCGCTGAGGCACTTCGTCGAGCGCGAACGTGGCCGGGGCATCAACACGGCGCTCCTGATCGGCGGGGAGCCGACGCTCGTGCCCGAACGGATCGCGGTCTACGTGGAGACCATGGATCACGTCTCGATCTCGACCAACGGCCTGAGAGCGCTGCCCCGTGAGGGCTTCGAGCGCACCACCGTCTTCGTCACGGTCTTCGGAGGCGGGCGGCTCGACGACGAGCTGCGCGCGATCCGCCCGGGTGGCAGACGCTTCCACAACCTGTTCCAGACCGCGCTGACCAACTACCGGAACGATCCGCGGGTGACCTTCGTGTTCGCGCTGAGTGCGCGCGGCACCGGGGAGATCGAGGAGACGGTTCGCCGGATCGAGGACAACGGCAACCAGACCATCTTCAACTACTACAGCGAGTACGGAGCGAACGACCCCCTCGCGTCGGGCGAGACCAGCCGACTGCTCGAAGAGGCCTTGCGCGTGCGGGACGAACATCCGGACACGGTGCTGAGCACGCCGTACTACATCCGAACGATGGTGACGGGGGAGTCGCACTGGGGGCGCTTCGGATACGACAACTGCCCGAGCATCAGCATCGACCACCCGGCGCACAGCCAGCGCTTGCAGAACGGTAACCGCACGCTCCCGCTCTTCAACGCATACGCTGCCGACCTGAAGACGGTGCAGTTCTGCTGCACGTCGGGCCACTGCGCCGACTGTCGAGACAGCCAGGCCGTGTTCAGCTGGCTGCTGGTGAGCGGCGATCGCTTCCTCGGCACGAAGGCCGATCTGTGCACGTGGATCGAGCTGGCCGAGAGCTACTGGGCGCAGTTCTGTTGGTCGCCGTTCCGCCGAACCGGCGGGCGGCACGTGCTGGCAGGCCTGTGCGAGGAGACCGTGCAGACGTGGGTGGCGGGCGCGTGAGCGAGCGCGACCTGGAGCTGACCGATCGATCGCTTCGCGAGGCTGCGGAGCGAGGCGTGTTCCACCTGACCCTCGACGACGTACCCATCGACGGCAGGACGATCTCGATCCAGGGCCGCCGCTACGTCCACTTCGGCTCGTGCGGCTACCTGGGGCTCGAGCTGGACGAACGCGTGAAGCGCGGCGCCATCGAGGCGACGCGGCGCTACGGAGCCTTCCTCTCCACGTCGCGCGGGTACCTGTCGACGCCGCAGTACGAGGAGCTGGAGGGCTTGTTCGACCGCATCTTCGACGCGCACACGCTGGTGGCGCCCACCACGACGCTCGCGCACATGTCGGCGCTGCCCCTGCTGGTCGGAAGCGAAGACTGCGTGCTGCTGGACCGCCAGGTGCACGCGAGCGTGGGAATGGCAGCCAGCCAGCTGAGCGCCGCCGGAATTCCCGTCGAAACGGTGCCGCACAGCCAGCTCGATGTGCTCGAGGGGCGCGTGCGCGAGCTGCGCAGCAGGCACCGTCGCGTCTGGTACATGTCCGACGGCGTCTACAGCATGTATGGGGACTTCGCGCCCGTGAAGGATCTCGTCGATCTCCTGGAGCGCTGTCCCGAGCTCCACATCTACTTCGACGATGCGCACGGAATGAGCTGGCTGGGACCGCACGGGCGCGGACACGTCCTCGACGAGCAACCGATCCACGAACGGATGGTGGTGGCCACGTCGCTGGCGAAGGGCTTCGGCGCGTGCGGAGGCGTGCTGGCGTTTCCCGACGCGGAGACGCGTCGGCGCGTGCGGACCTGCGGAGGGCCGATGGTCTTTTCCGGACACATCGCGCCGCCCGTGCTCGGGGCCGCTCTCGCCTCGGCGCGCATCCATCTGTCTCCGGAGATCGGCTCCCGGCAGGAGGCCTTGCAGCGCAGGATCGCCTTCTGCAACGACCTGATTCGGGAGCACGATCTGCCCCTCGTGGGCTCGCCCGGCGTGCCGATCCGCTACATCGGCGTCGGCCCGGCCGAGCTGTCGTACAAGATGGTGGCGAGGCTGATGCAAGCGGGCTTCTTCACCAACGTGGGGATCTTCCCGGCCGTGTCGGTGCGGCGCTCCGGCGTGCGCTTCACGTTGACGCATCACCACCGGTTCGAAGACATCCGCGGGCTCGTCGATGCCATTTCCGAGCTCCTCCCGATCGCCGCGCGCGAGGAGGGCGTCTCCCTCGACGAGATCCGCGAGGCGTTCCATCTCCCGGTCGGTTCGGGACGCGGGGCACGCTCCGCGTTCGTCCCGGCGCGGGCCGTCACCAGCGGAGGCTCTTCCGCATCCGCGATACGTGACCGGGGTGATAGGTCACGCCTGTCCTCCGAAGGATGAGATCGGCCACGAGGAGCGCGCTCCAGCGCTTCGCGTCGTAGCCGTGCGCGCGCGGCGCCCGCCACAGGGCCTGCTGGATCCTGCGAAGTTGCGCGGGCGTGAGTTTGGACCTCGTGTGCCTCGAGCGACGGAGCGCCTCGTTCCCCCCCTTCTCCCAGAGTCGCGCCCACCGCGAAGCGCTCGTACGGCTGACGCGCAGATGGCGAGCGACCTCGGCCTGGGTCCAGCCCCGCTGGAACAACGCGGCTGCGCGCAAGCGCCGGCGTTCGAATCCCTCGAGGTCGCGCTGCATGCCGCGTCTCCCCGTTTCTCGGGGCCCGCGACAGAATCGGAGCTGTGTGCCACCCGCTCAGGTCAGCGCAGGGCCCACTTGTTTCGAACGACGAAGTCCAACCACGCTCCAGCCATCAGTGAGGTCACGATAGCCAGGAGGACGAGGACGACGTAGAACGTCTCCGCGATCACCCCCGCGTTGTACGCCACCGAGGCCAGAACGATCCCGGGGCCGCCTCTCGCGTTCATCGCCACCGCGATGTTGCCGGCTCCGACGCGAGACTCTCCGGCCAGACGTGCACCCAGATAGACGCTCGAGGCCTTCACCGCACACGCGCCGACCAGGAAGAGGAAGAAGAGCGTGGGCTCGAAGTGATGAACCAGGTCGAGGCTCGCGCCGACACTCGCGAAGTAGACTGGGACCAGGAACGCGAAGGCGAACTCGCGGATGGAGCGCAGCGACCCCGAGTCCCGGCAGACGGCGCCGACTGCGATGCCGACGACGAATGCGCTGTAGATCAGGGCGACGCCGAGCCAGAGCCCGAGCGAGCAGGTCGCCAGCAGGACGACGAGCACCAGCGTCCCGTCCGCCACCTTGCCCAGCCGCGCCCGCGTCAGCAGCCAGGGCCCCGCGGTCGACGCCAGGGTGATGAAGCCGAAGTTGACCACCACGTGGTACCCGAACGCGGAGGTCGACGCCCCGTGGAGCTCCAGGATCGCGGGCAGTCCGAAGGCGCTCCCCGTTGCCGCACCCGCGATCGACAGGGCGATGCCCAGGATCACGTAGAGCGCGACGTCCTCGATGACCGCCGCGCCGATCACGATCCGCGCGAAGTTGGTGTCGAGGATCCCGAGATCCAGGAAGATCCTCGCGATCACGGGAATGCTCGTCACCGCGATCGCCGCCGCGAAGACCAGGACGAACGCAGTCCTGCTGCGCGCGCCACCGAGGAACTGCTGGACCTCGATCTGCTGGACGACCAGGAGGCCCACCAGGAAGGGCAGCAGCGTTCCGGAGAGCGTGACCAGGACCGTCGTGACCCGCTGGCCTCGTGGGAAGGCCGTGCCCACGTCGACGCCGGAGCAGAACATCAGCAGAAGGAGCCCGAGCTGCGAGATCGCTCCCAGCATGGCGCCCGACGTCCCGGCGTGCCCGAAGACGAGGCCGTGGAACTCGGGCAGCAGCATGCCGAGCACGGAGGGGCCCAACACCAGGCCTCCGACGATCTCGCCGACGACGGCCGGCTGTCGGGACATCCGGAACAGGGCGCCCATGCCATGCGCGGAGCCGAGCATCAGCGCCAGGCCCAGAACGAAGTGCGCGGCTTCGGCGGTCGAGACAGTCATTCCCGGGTCCCCAGCGCAGCATCACTCTAAACGGGCTCGAGCCGCGGGCGTACAAGAATTCACGAGACGCTCGCGTCCGACGCGGACAGCGCGATGCACGCAGTGGTGTCGTCGCGATCGACGACATCGTGTCGAGCCGTTGTTTTCTCGATGCGATACGAAGCGTTGGATCGACGGCGTGGCATGACCTCGAAAGCAGCACGCGAGAAAGATCGAGTCTCCTCGGTCGAATGACGGCACGATTGCGCGGCATTCCGATTGACACTCCAAAGTGATCGAGACTAGGTTGGCCTCGGACGAACACTCTCTCTTCCGAGAAGACGCCCGGAGCTGCCAGGCCAGGGCAGAAAGGACGGAGCGGCGTGACGGCCGAGCCCGTCGTCGAGAACTCGCCTCGAGGAGCGCCGGCGAGCGCCCCGCGACGCATCGACATCCCGTTCGTGATCCGGGGACGCTGCGTCAAAGTCGACGGCGCCACCCGTGATCTGCCGCACGCGGGGGCGTCGAGGCTCGTCACGCCTCGGCTCACCCGAGAGATCGCGACCGAGCTGCTCGAAGAGCACAGCCTGGTCGACGTGCGGCTCCAAGAGATCGTCGGGTTCGTGCGCCGGGTCGGCGTGCAATGGGCCAACGACGAGTATGCCAGACGCCGGCTGTACATCCGGCAGCTACGAGACGTGGTGGGCTTCTCGGAGCAGATGGCCGTTGCCGAAGCAGACCTGATCGCCTCGGCGCTCATGGGAATGCAGCGCTTGTATGACACGCTGGAGGTGGAGCTCGGCTCCCATCGGATCCTCGACGAGTGGGTTCCCCGAGGAGAATGTGAGGTGCGCGCGTACCCGCGAGGGCTGTTCGTGCACCTGCTGCCCGGCAACGTGCCCCTCGCCGCCGTGATCTCCCTGCTGCGCTCGCTGCTGACGAAGAACGCCACCGTGCTGAAGGTCCCCGCGAGGGATCCCGTGACCGCGACGTCGCTCGCGTTGAGCTTCCTCGACGCCGATCCGAGCCATCCGGTGTCACGGGCGCTCTCGGTCCTGTATTGGCCGAACGACGACCCGCTCGGTGCCGAGCTGGTGGCCTCGGCGAACGGGGTCTGCGTGTGGGGCGGCCACGAGGCCCTGGGCTGGGCGCAGCGCACAGCCGGGACAGAGGCCGAGATCGTGCGCTTCGGACCCAAGCAGAGCCTCTCCGTGGTCGAGATCGGCGCGGCTGACGACGCAGCCAGAGTCGCCCGCGGCGTGGCGCACGACGTCTGCATGTACGACCAGCAGGCGTGCTTCTCGACCTCGCGCGTGTTCGTGGTGGGCGACCGGGAGCGATTCGTGGAGAGGCTCGCTGAAGAGCTGCAGCACTATGACCGGATCCTGCCCCCCGGTCGGCGCGACCTGGACGACGAGGCCCACGTCTCGGGCGTGCGCCTCCATCACGACGTGATGGGCTCCGCCGTCCGGAAGGCGGACAACTGGACCATCATCGAGTGCGGTCCCGAAGACGCCGACGTCCACCCGGGGGCACGGACCGTCTTCGTCCACCCGCTCCGAGCGCTCCGCGATCTCGAACGGTGGGTCGATGCAACGACGCAAACGGTTGCCGTCCATCCGTGGGAGCGGAGCGCCGAGGTGCGCGACCTGCTCGCACGGCGGGGCGTGAGCCGGATCGTGGAGACCGGTCTCAGTGGGATCCTGCGGGTGGGATCCGTCCACGACGGCGTGGATCCCGCGACCCGCTTCGTCCGCCTGGTCGCAGTCGAGGCCGGCAGCGCCCGTCACTCGAAGGGAATGGCCATCCCGATCGACACGACGGAGATGGTCGAGGATCGACAGTTCCGTGACTTGATCCTCTAGCGGCCGGTCCGGCCGTGGGGCCAGGGGGAGGTCGAAGATGAGGTGGGGATGCGCTCTGACCACCTACCATCCCGCGAGCTGGTCGCACCAAGAAGTCTTCGCTCGCTCGCTCGAGTTCGCGCGGGTCGCGGAAGCGCTGGGCTTCGCCGACGTCTGGCTGTTCGAGCACCACTTCACCGAATACGGGCTGTGCCCGAACGCGCTGATGATGGCCGCGTACATCCTCGGTCATACCCAGCGCATCCGCGCGGGCACCGCGGTGATCGTCGCTCCGTTCGAGCATCCCATCCGGCTCGCCGAGCAGATCGCGATGGTGGACCAACTGAGCAACGGACGCATGATGCCGGGTTTCGGGCGTGGGGTGTTCGCCAAGGACTTCGAGACCTTCGGCGTCGACTCGACCCGAAGTCACGCGATGATGCGGGAATGGATCGACATCCAGATCGCAGCCTGGACCCACGAGAGCGTGTCGTGGAAGAGCGATCTGATCCAGTTCGAGGACGTCAGCGTCAAACCCGAGACCTTCTCGAAGCCGTATCCCCCCATCTACGTCGTCGCCGAGTCGGGGTCGACCATCGAGTTTGCGGCTTCGCGCGGCATCCCGGTGATCATGATCATCCGCAAACCGCTCGACCGGATGCGGGCCTCGATCGAGCTCTATGCGGACGTCGCGATCTCCCACGGCCACGACCCGAGCCGGATCCGCCACGCCATCGCGACACCGACGCACGTGGCCGACACGCACGAGAGCGCGGTCGCAGAGATCGTCGACAGCGTGACGGAATGGCACGAGGCGGGGGGCCGCTCCGCCTTCACGACCGAGCAGCTGCGCACGCTGCCCAACTACAGATTCCAGTGGTCGCAGTTCCAGGACGCGATCCTCGGTGGCGCACGCAGCGCCAGGGACATCGTGAAGCAGGCGCTGTCTGTGGCGCCCGTCGGTTCGCCGCAAGAGTGCATCGCGAAGATCGAGGAGCTCCGGGAGGTCACGGGGGTCGATCACTTCATCCTGGGGTTCGAGGGATCGAAGCAGCGCGAGAACATCATCGCCAGCATGACCCGCTTTGCGGAGGAGGTCGCTCCGAAGCTCGAGGTCGAGACGGAGCCCCCCGGAAGCGTGAGGAGGCCTGCGCATGAACAACAACAACAACTGACCGTCAACGCAGCACGCTGACAAGGGGCGCGCCCCATTGGCCGGCCGGGAACGGCACGGCAGCCGGTCGGGGCGCGCCCGGGACGATGACAGGTGACGCTCGAAGGAACCGAAGCTCCGCGCCTCGTCGTGCGCGACGTCGTCAAGGCATACGGCTCGAAACGGGCCCTGAACCGGGTGAGCCTCGAGGTCGGTCGCGGCGAAGTCATGTCGCTCCTGGGCCCGAACGGCGCCGGGAAGACGACGCTCGTGTCGATCATCGCGGGCCTGCGGCGCGCCGATTCGGGGCGCGTCGTCGTGAATGGCATCGACGTCGTCGCGCATCCGCGCGAGGCGCGCAGGCAGCTCGGCCTCGCGCCCCAGGACACCGGGGTCTACCCGACGCTGACCGTCGCGGAGAACCTCGGGTACTTCGGCAGGCTGGCGGGCTTGAGGGGGCAGACCCTGCGCCGACACGTCGACGAGGCCGCGCAGGCGTTCGCATTGGTTCCTCACATGGATCGGAGAGCGGGCGATGTCTCCGGCGGCGAGAAACGCCGCCTCCACAACGCGATGGCGGTCCTCCACCGGCCGCCGCTTCTGCTGCTCGACGAGCCGACCGCCGGCGTCGACGTCGGGACGCGCGCCGCCCTCCTCGAGACCGTCCGCAACCTCGCGGCGCGCGGCAGCGCGGTCTGTTACTCGACCCACTACCTCGAGGAGGTCGAAGCGCTCGGCGCGACCGTGGCGCTGCTGGACGCGGGCGAGCTGATCGCACGCGGTCCGGTGGCCGAGCTGGTCGCGCGCCACAGCCGCTCCGCCCTGGAGCTTCGCTTCGAAGGCGGCGTGTCGGACGTTCACCTCGAGCGGGGCTGGGAGGTGTGCGGAGACATCCTCCGCATCTACTCGGAGCGACCGGCAGGCGAGATCGCGGGTGTGATCTCCCGGCTCGGCGCGGCCGCTGCTCGCCTGCGGTCGGTCGAGATCGTGAGCACGAGCCTCGAGGGCGCGTTCCTGGCCCTCACGGGCCGGCGTTACACGTCGGAGCGCGAGGACGAGGGGCTCGTGCACGAAGGACGCGCGGAGCCGCAGCGGTTGGAAGAGCGTTCGGACCCTCGGGCTCCCGAAAACACGACGGCAACGGGGTGAAGCAAGCATGGCCACGCAACTCGTGCCTTCCATCTCCACGACTCCGCCGCGCACCTGGCGGACTCCGGAGCGCCACCTCGAAGCCGCCACCGATAGTCCGTGGTACCGCCTGGTATCGCGGCTGCAGTGCGCGATCGTCGATGCGACGTCCTCGTTCTACAAAGAGCGCCGCATCCGACCCACCCTGATGCCGATCACCGTGGGATCGATCTCGAGCCCGATCGGCCTGGGAAGCGACAGCCTTCCCGTGCGCATCGACCTGCTGGGTGGCTCCACCTATCTCGCCGACTCGATGCAGTTCCAGCTCGAGCTGCTCCTGCGCCAGGGCTTCGAGGGCGTCTACTACATCATGCCGAGCTTCCGGGGTGAGGAGCCCGACGCGACCCACCTGAACCAGTTCTTCCACTCCGAGGCGGAGATTCGGGGCGGGCTCGACGAGATCATGCTGTTGATCGAGAGCTACGTGCGGCGGCTGGCGGTCGCGACTCTAGCCGAGTGCGAAGACGATCTCGTTCGCGCGACCGGGACCACGCGTCACGCGGAGGATCTCGCGGCGCGTTCGAGCTTCCCGCGCATCCGCCTGCGCGATGCGCTGAAGCTGCTCGGGGACACGCCCGAGTTCTTCGCGGCAGGGCCCGGGGATGCGCGGTCGCTGACCCGTCGCGGGGAGCAAGCGTTGATTCGCGAGAGCGGTGGGGTCGTGTGGGTGACGCATTTCGATCCCATCACGGTGCCGTTCTACCAGGCGCTCGAAGACGACGGCGAGGGGGCGCGCACGGCCGACCTCCTGCTCGGACGCGGCGAGGCCGTCGGCTGCGGTGAGCGACACCGGACCCGCGCGCAGGTCGAGGCCGCGTTGAAGCAGCATCGGGTGGATCCCACGGAGTACGAGTGGTACCTGCGCATGAAGGAGCATGCGCCGATCCGCACCGCTGGGTTCGGCCTGGGCCTCGAGCGCTTTCTGCTGTGGCTGCTCCGCCACGACGATGCGCGCGACCTCCAGGTCTTCCCCCGAATCAAGGGGATCCGGAGTTGGATCTGACGGCCGCGCGGAGTGCGCCGGTCGTGATGCGCGGTGGCGCAGCTCGCGTCGCCGAGCGCGGGTTGCTCGCAGCGGCCGACGAGACGCCGGCGAGCACGCTCTTCGACGAGATCGTGAGCCAGGAGGGCCTCTATGCGATCTCGACGGCTGAGCGCAAACAGCTCGGCGTGACGCTCGCGCGCGCCGCGATCGAGCATCACCTGGAGAGCAACCGGGCGTTCCGCGCCTACTGCAGCCGCCAGGGCTTCGACGCCTCACACGTCGCCAGCAGCGAGGATCTCGCGCGCGTCCCCCTGCTTCCCACCTCTCTGTTCAAGATCAAACCCGAGCTGACCCTTTCCGACGATGCGCGAGACGTGCTGCTCACGACCAGTAGCGGCACGCAAGGCCGCATCTCGACGGTGCCGCGCGACGACGTGACGCTGATGCGGTTCTTCGCGGGAATCTCGGCCGCTGTGAGGGAGATGCTGGGGCTGCGGACCCAGGCGGGGTGGTTCTTCAATCTGGGTCCGCCGACCGCGGCAGATCCGCACCTGTGGATCGCGTACGTGATGGCCGGGGTCGGGCTCGCGTACGGGGGCGACTGCTACGTCGGGGACGGGGGAATCCAGTTCGAGCGGCTGCTCCCGGATCTCCGGGAGACAGAGCCGCCGCACGTGATCGTCGGACCGCCTCCGCTGATCCTGGACCTGGTGCAGCACCTGGAGAGCCACGGACCGCTGCGATCGACCCCGGGCTCGTTCGTGGTGACGATCGGTGGCTGGAAGCGACGCAGCGGCGAGCGCATTCCGCGCGGCGAGTTCGAGGAGCGCACCGCGGCCGCTCTGGGCCTCGGAGACGTGTCCGGGATCCGCGACACGTACAACATGGTGGAGCTGAACTCCGTCCTGTTCGAGTGTCACGCGAAGCGCAAGCACGCGCCTCCGTGGCTCACGGTCTACACCCGCGCACCGAAGACGCTCGAGCCTCTGTCGCACGGGGAGACCGGAATCCTCTCGTTCGTCGACTCCTCTGCGCGGAGCTACCCGGCCTTCGTGCTCAGCGACGACATCGGCCGGGTCGAGAGCGGGCGCTGCGCTTGTGGCGCGGAGGGAGACAGCGCCGTGGTCGAGCGCCGGATCAGCTCGATCGAGGCGCGGGGCTGTGCGCTGAAGATGGACAGTGAGCGGGGGAGCGCCGGCGCTCCCACGTGGAGGCGCACCCGGCGTGGATGACCTGGTGACCCGGATCGACGGTCCGCATGGGAGCATCGCCGTCGTCGTCGACGATCCCGAGACCGAGAAGATCGGCTCGGTCGTATTGGCTCCCGCGTACGGGCTGACGGCGGAGAACATGTTCCTGCCGGCCTACTTCCTGGCGAGGAACGGGTTCCGCGTCGTGCGCTTCGACATGCGCAACCACATCGGCCACAGCAGCGGTTCGATGTACGAGTTCCACCTGTCGAGCGTGCTCGAAGACCTCCGGGTCGTGACGGAGTGGGCCGGCCACGCCGGCCTCATGGCAGTGAGCTTGTCGGGGCGGCCCGCGATCCGGGCGGCCGCCGAGCGAGCTCCGCAATGGCTGGTCCTCGTGATGCCCGTCGTGGACGTCCAGTACACGATCGAGGTCGTCACGGAGCTGCCCCTGTTCGAGATGTATCACAGCGACCCGATCCGCCCGAGCCTGGAGGTCCTCGGCCACGAGGTCGGGCGCCAGTTCATCGAGGACTGCGAGCGGCACGCGTTCGTGTCGGCGGAGGACACTGCCCGCGATTTCGAGCGCGTGACGGCGCCGAGCTCCGTCATCTACGGCCGCGGCGATCCCTGGGTGAGGTCGTCGGACGTCGCGAAGGTGGCGTCGGTGCGCCGTCGCCGCAAAGACGATCTGCGGCTGCAACAGGTAGCGACCTCGTGTCACCAGATCCAACGGAACCCCGTGATCGCGAATCGCTTCATGTCGACGGCGACGCGACACGCGATCGCGCTGGCCGGCGGGGATCCGAAATCGGTCGTGATCCCGAGCTTCGCCGAGGTGATCTCGAGGCATCAAGCGGTGTCGGTGAGGCGACGCGGTGCGGCGGACGCAGCGCAGGAGCGGCACGCCGGCGACAGCGGCCGAGGAGGGCCCCACGACCATGTCCTCTAAGCGCCTCCAGTCGGACGTTCGGCCGATCCGCGTAGGCTTGGATCTCGAGGTCGATCCCTCGCAGAGCGACTCCTTCCGCGGCCAGGTGGCGATCGCGATTCGCCTCTCCCGCGCGGCTCGCTCGTTGCGCTTGCATGCCGTGGAGCTGCAGGTCACTCGAGCTTCGGTGGAGGTGCGCGGCCGGCGGTTCCGTGGCCGCGTGGTGGCGCTGCCCGCGCACGAGATGATCCAGGTGGACTTCGATCGCCCCCTGCCGGCCGGCGAGGCGACCCTGCGTCTGAAGTTCGCCGGCCGGCTCCGCACCGACTTCTGCGGGCTCTATCGAGTGGAAGTAGACGAGCGTCGCTACGCCCTGACCCAGCTCGAAGTGACGGACGCCCGCCGGTTCTTCCCCTGCTTCGACGAGCCCGGCATGAAGGCGCGCTTTCGCATCTCGGTGACGACCGGGTCGGCCAATCGCGTGCTGTCCAACGCCTCGGTCGAGCGCAGCGAGCTGCTGCCGGACGGACGCAGCAGGGTGCAGTTCGCGGAGACGCCGCCGCTGTCGACCTACCTGATCGCGCTCGCGGTCGGCCATTGGGAGTGCTCGCCGCCCGTGCGGCTGGGGCCCACCGAGATCCGGCTCTGGCACGTCCCCGGCAAGTCGCACCTCACCGCGTTCGGTCTGGAGACGGCGCGCGAGTGCCTCGCCCGTCTCGAGCGCTACTTCGGAGTTCCCTACCCCTACGACAAGCTCGACCTGCTGGCCGTTCCCAACCTCTGGGCCTTCGGCATGGAGAACGCGGGAGCCGTCTTCTTCCGTGAGGACAAGCTCCTCATCGACCCCGATACGGCCACCGTGGCGGAGAGGAGACAGGCCGCCGAGGTGATCTGTCACGAGCTCGCGCACATGTGGTACGGCGATCTCGTCACCATGGCGTGGTGGGACGATCTGTGGCTCAACGAATCATTCGCGACGTGGATGGCGTTGACGATCCTCGACGAGTGGCAACCGGCATGGCACGTCTGGAACGACTTCCAGCACGACCGCGCGGCAGCCTTCGAGATCGACGCCTTGCGCCACACCCATTCCGTCTACTGCAAGGTTCGGACTCCCGCGGAGGCGGTCCAGAACTTCGACCACATCACCTACAACAAGGGCGCGTCGCTCGTGCGCATGATCGAGCGCTACATCGGTGCGCGGGACTTCAGACGTGGGGTGAGGCTCTACATCAGACGGCATCGCGAGGGCAACGCAGCGGCGGCCGACCTGTGGCGTGCACTGACGGAGGCTTCCGGACAGGACATCGGACGCATCGCGAGAGCCTGGATCGAGCAGAAGGGCTACCCCGTGGTCGAGATCCGGCGCGCGCGCTCGAAGGGAAGGGTTCGGCTCCAGATCCGGCAGAAGCGCTTCGCCGCGGCTGCGACCCGCGCGGCCCCGGGGCTCTGGCCGATTCCGTGGGTCGTCCGGGTCGGACGCGGGCGAGGCTCTCGGATCGAGCGCCACCTCCTCGGTCGCGCGCGCCAGGAGATCCCGCTCGAGTCGCGGGCTGCGTCGTTCCTGTACGGAAACGCCGACGAGGTGGGCTTCTTCCGGCCGTCGTACGGAGCGGACGAATTGCAGTCCCTGCTCGGCGCCGTGTCGAAGCTGACGGTGATCGAGCGGATGGGGTTCGTCGACCATCAGTGGGCGCTCGTCCGGGCCGGGCTCTCGCCCATGGGGAGCCTGCTGGATCTCGCCGACGATCTGCGCGAAGAGCGGGATCCGAACGTGCTGGTGGCGCTCCAGAAGCCACTCGGCTTCCTGGCGGGCTCGCTGCTTCCCGACGTGTCCCCCGACCTGGTCGGGCCCTTTCGCGGCTGGGTGGGCGCGTGCTTCGAGCCCGGCTTCCGGCGCCTCGGCTGGGAGCCTGCGTCGGGCGAGCCCGACAACGAGCGGCGGCGACGCGCCGCGGCGCTCGCGCTGGCGGGTTCGATCGGGCGGGATCCCGCGGTCCTCGAGGAGGCCTCCGCGCGCTGCGACGCGTATCTGAGCGACCGGCATTCGCTGGATGCAAATCTCGCGGACACCGTAGTTGCACTAGGGGCAAGCACGGGGGACGCGGTGCGCTACGAGCAGTTCCTCAAGGCCTCGCGCGCCGGAACCCCGCAGGAGCGGCGGCGCTTCTTGCTGGCGCTGGCGGACTTCCGACAGCCTCGCCTCGTGCGAGCGACGCAGTCGCTCCTGCTGACCGATGCGGCGCCGAACCAGGAGCTGCTCGCGCTGGTCACCCGTCTCCTCGCCAACGGAGACGCTCGCGCGTCTACCTGGGAGTTCTTGAAGCGGCGCTGGGCGCGCGTCCGAAGGCGTCTCCCGGACTTCCAAGCGCGGCTCGTGATCGAGGAGACCTCGTCGCTGCTGACGCCGGAGCACCGCCGCGACGTGGCGGCGTTCTTCCGCGAACACCCGATCCCGAGCGGCGAGCGCACGCTGCATCAGGCACTCGAGCGCTTCGACTGGTATCGCTGCTTCCGTCGGAGTGCCGCGCGCGGAGTCGGCGAATGGCTCGCGGAGCGACCCACGGGACGTATGACCCATTCTGCCGCTCGACCGAGGGGAAACCCTCGGTGAAGCCAAAATTAGGAACAATGGCACATTTCGAAGTCGTTCCCGGTTGTAATGGTGATATGTTGAAACGTCGGGGGTGCCGAGGAGAATCAGGGGTGCACCATGCGCGTGGCCGACACCGACCCCATGGGTCCGAGGCCCGATCAGCGATCGAATCCGATCCGCGCCGCGGTTGCCGCAGGAAGTCAGACCAGCTGGGTCGCCATCGCCGACATCGACCGCAGCGACATGCGATTTCAATTCAGGCTCGCCTTCCGAACCGACGACCTGCTCGCGAGCATCCGCGAGCAGGGCCAGCACACTCCGGTCATGCTGTGGGGCGAACGGCCCCCCTACATCGTGATCGACGGATTTCGGCGTCTCGAGGTGCTGACTCAGCTCGGAATCAGCCAGGTCAACGCGATCGTCGAGGACCTCTCGGAGTCCGAAGCCGCCTCCCTGAGCTTCTCGGCCAACGTGCGGCGCAAGAATCTGAGCGCCTACGACAAGGCCAGTGTCATCTGGTGCGCGCTGAACCGCTGGGGGATGACGCGCGAGATGATCGCGGAGGCCTTCAGTCTCTCGCGCCGCCAGATCGAGCGATATTCGAGCCTGCTCCGCTTCGACGAGTCGCTCATCCGTGGCGTGTGCGAAAGGCAGATCACGATGGCGCACGCCGTCTTTCTCCATCAGGCGAGGGTCGAGCACCCGGACCGCTGGGTAGACGAGGTGTCGAAGGCGAAGCTGTCCGTGTACGACCTGAGGAAACGACTGGGCGGCCGCCACCGGCATGGAGCGACCTACCTGGTCCGCGACTCGCGCGGCTTCCGACTCCGGCCCATCCGCTTTCGGCACGACATGAGCGCCGCGGAGCGGGGCAGGATCGCCGCGGCGCTCGAGAGCGCGCTTCGCACCGCCGCCGAGTCGCTCTACTGGGAATCCAGAAGGGAGCGGATGAAGTCGCCCGAGAAGACCGGCACCTGATCGCAAGGGCTCGAAGCGCGAGCCGAAAACGCCTCGGCGACACGATGTCGGGCTGGGGAACATGCAGCGCGTAGCACTCTCGAGAGCAGCGGAGTCGGGTGCCGCACCCGAGGAGCGTCCGCTCAGCCTGAGCGAGCGGGTGATGTGGAGGCTCAACGAGGGAAGCCCGATGAATTGTTGCGCCATCGCGGGCGTGCGAGGCGCGATGTCGTTCGAGCGCCTGCGCTGGGCCCTCGATGTCGTGCAGCGACGTCACCCCCTGTTGCAGATGCGGGTCGCTGTGGAGGATGCGCGACCCTTCTTCCGGCGCGGCGCTCCCGCGCTGCCCTTGCGGACCCTGGAGGTAGGAGCGGGGGGCTGGGTCGCCGAGGTGGAGCGGGAGCTCGCGACTCCATTCGATACGGAGAAGGGGCCGCTCGCCCGCTGTGTCTGGCTTCACCACGGCGACAGTCACTGGCACCTGCTGCTCTCGTACCACCACGTGCTGGGCGATGCGATGTCGGGAGTGCTGGTGGCGCGGGATGTCGTGCACGCGGCGGGCACCGGGCAAGCTCCGCCGGAGCTGCACGACAGCGTGCCCCTCGAGGCGCGCCTGCCGGCGGCCGAGCAGGGTTGGTCGGGAACGCGGGGCCGCCTCCGCGTCCTTCTCGGCCTGGCGGCGCGGCGCATGCGGCTCGGCACGCCGCTGCTCGTGCAGAGCGACGACGCCGCCCCCCCGCACGAACGCCGGCCTCGGCTGACTCCCCATACGTTCGACGCCGGCCTCACCGAGGCCCTCGTCTCGCGCGCGCGCGCGGAGCGCACCACCGTCCAGGCGGCCCTCCTGGCGGCGACCGGCCTCGGCATGCTGCGCGACGCGAGGGCGCACCGGCCGCTTCCGCTGACGCTCATCACCACCGTCACCCTCCGGAACCTGCTGGAGCCGCCGGTGGGTCCCGACGACGTCGGATTCTTCGTGGGCACGCTCCAGTACTGGCGCCGAATCGGTCCGGACGCCCCGCTGTGGGAGCTGGCCCGCGCCATTCGCTCGGAGATGGCGTCGGACCTGGCGGCGAGGATTCCCACCCTCTCGGCGCCCCTGCTGCACCTGATCTACCGCATGAGCGGCGGCGAAAGGGTCTCGCCGCGCGAGCTCACTCGCCGGTGGGTGAAACTGAACAGTGTCAGCGCAGGAGTGACGAACCTGGGGCGGCTCTCCATGCAAACGCGGATGGGAGAGCTCGAGCTGGAAGAGCTGAACGTGACCGGGGCGCTCTCGTCGTCCTTCCTCTGCGCGGCCTCCACGCTGAACGAACGGTTGCATCTGAACTTCGCCTGGGCGGAGCCCACCCTGCACGAAGAGCACGCGACGCGGCTCTTCTCCGGCATCGTCGACATCCTCGGCCACGCGGTACGGACCGCCTGAGGGAGCTCTCATGTCCATCCGACGCATCGCGGCAATCACGCGCTACGAGCTCCTCATCCTGTGGCGCGATCCGGTGTGGCTGGTGATGATCGGCATGCCGCTCCTCCTGATGGCGTTCGCGAAACCCGCGTTCGAGTCTGCCTTGATCGCGTTCGGAGACTCGGGTGCCAACGGCGCGGAGCAGGCCGTGCCGGGCATGGCAGTGCTCTTCTCGTTCCTGCTCACCGGCGTCGTGGGCATCGAGCTCTACCGCGAGCATGGCTGGCACACCTGGGACCGCCTTCGTGCGAGCGCGGCATCGCCGGCCGAGATCCTGGTCGGAAAGCTGGCGTCGCCGCTCTGTCTCGCGCTGTTGCAGCTGCTGGCGCTGTTCGCGCTGGGCATGATCCTGTTCGACCTCCAGGTCTCGGGCTCGCTCTGGGCACTCGCTGCCGTGAGCGTCGGCGTGTCGCTCTGTACCCTCACGCTCGGCCTCGCCATCGTGTCGATCACGCGGACCGTCTTGCAGGTGAATACGCTCGTCAACCTGGGCGCACTGCTGCTCGCGGGCCTCGGCGGTGCCATCACTCCACTGTCGACGCTTCCCGCGTGGGCGGCGGCGGTGGCACCCGCCAGCCCCGCATACTGGGCGATGCGCGGCTATCGCGTCGTGATCGTCGAGTCCGGCGGACTGGCCGACGCGGCGGGCCCGCTCGCGGCGCTCCTGGGGTTCTCGCTGCTGTTCTGCGCGGTGGCCGCCGCGCGCTTCCGTTTCGACGAGGCCAAGATGTCGTGGGCCTGATCAGGCGACCGCGGGCTCGATGATCGCGAAGCTGCGATCGCCCGAGTCGATTCGCGCCTTGCAGCCGACGGGAAGCACGAACTGCGGAGCGGTGTGGCCGAAATCCATGTCGGCGACGACCGGAAACCCGTAGGCCTGCGTGCGACGGATGATCACCTCGCGCAGCTCGCGCCGTTGCGGGTCCGAGTAGCGCATCGGCCGGCCGAAGAGCAGCCCGCGCAGCTTCCGCAGGATGCCCATGTTGTCGTAGTCGACGAGGATCGCGTCGACCCAGGCGGGGCTGGGAGCTTGCTCCGACGTCTCCAGGAACAGGATGGAGCCGCTCCAGTCCGGCCAGAACCGGGTGCCACGGAGGTGCTGCAGCGATTCCAGGCAGCCGCCGAGCAGCACGCCTTCGCTCCGTCCTTCGCGCAGCCAGGTCCAGCCGTCCGAGCCCCGCCCGCTGCGGGGCGCGAGCTGGTGGTCGGCCAGGCCCCAGTCCACCCATTCCTCCGTCCACCACGTCGCGGGCTCGATGCAACCAGGAGGCGACGCCGAGCAGAGAGTCGCGAGCAGGGAGCGTTCGGTGTACTCGAGCAGCCGCGGATGCTCGGCCAGCTCGGGCAACAGCATGGGGCCGTTGAACGTGGTGAGCCCGGTCTCCTTCCAGATGGCGACGTTCAGCACCGAGATGTCCGAGTATCCCATCACGATCTTCGGGTGGGCCCGGATCAGGCCGTAGTCGAGCAGCGGCAACAGCTCGCACGTGTGATCTCCACCCTTGGTGGCGACGATTGCCCGCACGGAGTCGTCGAGGAACAGGTCGTGGAGGTCCGAGGCTCGGCTCGCCGGGGCTTCGGTGAGGAGCCCGGGCTTCCCGAGCGCGTGCGGCGCGATGCGGACGCGGAAGCCGAGCGACTCGAGATAGGCGATGCCCTTCTGGACGCGCTGCGGGTGGGCACCGGCTCCCGCCCACGACGGGCTCACGATTCCGACGGTATCCCCTCGTTTCAGTCGAGGGGGCTTCGCCATCGCCGCGCAGTCTCGAGGGCCGCCATCCGCGACAGCCAACCTATCACACGCTGGGTGGAGGCCCGCTAGCAGCGACCGCGAACCGGCGATAGTCTGGCGGGCCACGCGCTCCCGCGAGGTCCCTCCCTTTGGCCTCCCTGCGCCTCCTCGCCCCGCTGGTCCTGCTGCACGTCCTCGCCTGTGGAGGGGACGAGGCGCCGCCGCCTGCCACGGCGAAGGTGGAGCGCGGGCGGATCGAGCGCATCGTGGTGGCCACGGGCACGATCGAGCCCGCGCGCGAGGTGGAGGTGCGGCCGCGCATCCCCGGCATAGTCGAGCGCATCCACGTCGAGCCGGGCGACGCGGTCGAGCCGGGCCAGCTGCTGGTCGAGATCGACCGCGAGCTGCTCGCCTCACAGGCGGCCGAGGCGCGGGCCGCGCTCGCCGAGGCGCGTGTGGCGCTGCGCTATGCCGGGATCGAGCTCGGGCGCGCCGAGGAGCTGGTGAAGAGCAACGTGCAGTCGGAGCAGCACCTCGACGACGCGCGCTCGAAGCACGAAGGCGCCGAGACGCGCGTCGCCGCGGCCCAGGCGAAGCTCCAGACCCTCACCACGCAGCTCGACTACGCGCGGGTGACGTCGCCGCTCGCCGGCCGCGTGCTCGACGTGCCGGTGGAGGAGGGCAGCGCGGTGTCTCCCGTCACCGCGGTGACCGGCGGCACGCTGCTGCTCTCGCTCGCGGCGACGAACCAGCTCCATCTCGAGGGGCTCGTGGACGAGAACGAGGTGACGCGCGTCGCGGTGGGCCAGCCCGCGCGGCTGCGCACGGAGGCCTTCGGCGAGCAGAGCTTCGCGGGCGAGGTGCGGAAGATCTCGCCGGTCGGCCAGCGCGTGCAGAACGTGACGTACTTCGAGGTGGAGGTGGACGTCACGGACCCTGCGGCGAACCAGCTGCGCCCGCGCATGAGCGGCGACGCCGAGATCGTGACCGAGGTGGTCGAGGACGCGCTGCTGCTGCCGGAGACGGCGCTGCGCTACCGCGGCGAGCAGGTGTACGTGGAGCGCGTGGACGGGGCCGGCGTGTTCGAGCCGCGCGACGTGCGCATCGGCATCGTGGACGGCAACCGCGTGCAGGTGGCCGAGGGCCTCGCCGAGGGCGACGAGGTGACGGTGCGATGACCGCCGCGATCCGGCTCGCGGACGTGCACAAGCGCTACGCGATCGGGGAGACGGAGGTTCACGCGCTGCGCGGGCTGGACCTCGAGATCGAGCGCGGCGAGTACGTGAGCGTGATGGGCCCGTCGGGCTCGGGCAAATCGACGCTGCTCGAGATCCTCGGCTGCCTGTCGCAGCCGAGTGCGGGCCGCTACTGGCTGCACGGCGTCGCGGTGGACGAGGTGGACGCCGACGGCCTCGCGAGGCTGCGCGGCGAGGCGATCGGCTTCGTGTTCCAGGCCTTCAACCTGCTGCCGCGCATGACGCTGCTCGAGAACGTGGCGCTCCCGCTGCTCTATCGCGGCGTCAACCGGTCCGCGCGCCACGAGCGCGCGCTCGCCGCGCTGGCGCGCGTCTCGCTCGAGCACCGTGCGGCGCATCGCCCGGGCGAGGTGTCGGGCGGCGAGCGCCAGCGCGCCGCCATCGCGCGCGCGCTCGTGAACCGCCCCTCGCTGCTGCTCGCGGACGAGCCCACCGGCAACCTCGACAGCGCGCACGGCCTCGAGATCCTGACGCTGCTCGAAGGCATCCACGCCGACGGCGCCACGGTGGTGATCGTGACCCACGACGCGAGCATCGGCGCGCGCCCGCCGCGTCGCCTCGCGATCCGCGACGGGCAGCTCGAGGCGGACGTGCGAGGCGTCGCGTGAGCCCGCTCGAAAGCCTGCGCGAGGCGCTGCGCCTGCTGCGCGCGCAGCCGCTGCGCTCGCTCCTCACGCTGTTCGGTCTGGTCTGGGGCACGGCGGCGGTGATCTTCCTGCTCTCTTGGGGCCTGGGCGTCCGCACCATGCTCGACACCGCCTTCCAGCGCGCCGGCAAGAACCTGCTCCAGACGTGGCCCGGCAAGATCTCTGAGGACTTCTCTCCCGCGGTGGACCGGCGCTGGCTCTGGTACACCGTCGAGGACGTCGCGGCGCTGCGCGAGCGCGTGCGCGAGAGCGACCTCGTCGCGGGCGAGACGAGGCGCTTCGCGACCGCCGCCTTCCGCGGACGCGCGCTCTCGCTCGAGGTGCGCGGCGTCGAGCCCGCGGGCGAGGAGATCCGCGGTGTCCCGCTCGCCTCCGGCCGGCTGATCTCGCGCGAGGACGTGGTGCACGCCCGCCGCGTGCTCGTGATCGGGCAGCGCGCGCGCGAGCGCGTGCTCGGCGCGGACGGCCGCGTCGGGAGCTGGGTGCGCATCGACGGCACGTCCTTCCAGGTGGTGGGCGTGCTCGGGCGCGTCGGCACGCAGCTCTCGCGCGACGGAGCGGAGATCGACGATCAGCTCTGGGTGCCGCTCAGCACCTACGCCGCCCTCTGGCCGAACCCGTGGCTCCCCGTGGAGATGCTCAACTCGATCCTGGTGCGCGCACGCGACCGCCAGCGCGTCGACGCCGCGGAAGTCGAAATGCGCCGCGTACTCGCCGAGCGGCTGGGCGTCGTGGCCGAGGACGAGGAGGCCGTGCCGATCTTCAGCCCGGTGAAGATGCTGCGGCGCCTCCCGGTCGAGCAACAGAATGGGCTCAACGTGCTGATCGCTCTCACCACGCTGCTGGTGGGCGGCATCGGGATCCTCGCCATGATGCTCGACTCGGTGCAGGAGCGGCGCTCCGAGATCGGAGTCCGCCTCGCCCTCGGCGCGCGGCGCCGCGACGTGCTGCTGCAGTTCCTCTGGGAGGGCATTGCGATCGTCGCCGTCGGAGGAGCGCTCGGCGTGGCCCTCGGCGCGGGCGGCGCGCTGCTCCTCGCGAGCGACGCGTTCCGCGGCCGCATCCCGCCGGCGTTGCGCGACCTCGTGCCCGTGCCCGAGCTGTCCGGCGTCGTGGTGCTGCTGGCCGTGCTCGCGATGGGCGTGGTGGCCCTCGCGGCGGGCCTCGCGCCTGCGTGGCGCGCGGCGCGCATCGACCCCGCCGAAACGCTGCGGGTCGAGTGATGCGCGATCGGCTCGCCGAGACCTTCGCCAGCCTGCGCGCCCACGCGATGCGCTTCGCGCTGGCAGCGCTCGGCGTGGGCTGGGGCGCGCTCATGCTGACCTTCCTGTCCGCGCAGACCGGCGCCACGGCGAAGCACTTCCGCCACGAGCTCGAGGAGATCGGGCCGAAGCTCGTGATCCTCGGCCCCGGTGTGGCGCTCCGGAATCGCGTCGGCGAGCGCGCCGCGCGGCAGGTCGAGCTCGAGGCCGAGGACGTCGCGCGCATCGAGGCGCTCGACGTCGTCGAGCACGCCTCGCCGGTCGTCGATCTACCCGGGCAACTGGTCCGGCGCGGCCGCCGCTCCAAGCTCCTCAACGTCGTGGGCTGGGACTACGACGCCGCGGAGATCCGCAGCTTCCGCGCCGCCGAGGGGCGCTTCCTCTCTCACCAGGACGTGGCCGGAGCCGACGCGGTCGCCTTCCTCGGGCCGCGCGCGAAGGAGAGGCTGTTCGGCGCCGCACCCGCGCTCGGCGAGACGATCCAGATCGGCTCGGAGCGCTTCCGCGTGATCGGCATCGCCGTGGAGAAGAAGGACCAGGTGATGGACTCCAACAACCCAGACGACCTGTTGGTGGTGATCCCGTACACCACGGCGCAGCGTCGCTTCGCGCAGACCGACAAGCTGCGCGAGATGATCCTGAGCGCCCAGCACCGCGAGCTCGGCGGCTCCGCGATCCAGCAGGCGCGCGCGCTCACGGCTCTCCACCGCGGCTTCGACCCGCGCTCCGACACCGCGATCTGGTCGGTGGATTTCTGGGACACGCTGAAGGTGCTGTTCGGCATGCTCTTCGCCATCCAGCTCTTCATGGCGGTGGCGGGGACGATCACGCTGCTGGTGGGCGCCGTCGGCGTGATGAACATCATGCTGGTCGTCGTCACCGAGCGGACGCGCGAGATCGGCGTGCGCAAGGCGCTCGGCGCGCGCGACCGGGACGTGTTCCTGCAGTTCCTGACCGAGTCCGTGGTGGTCGCGCTCGGCGCCGGCGTGCTCGGCACGGCGGCGGGCATCGGGCTGCTGCACGCCACCGCGGGCGTGTTCGAGGAGGCCGGCATCGCCGTGTCCGCGACCCCGGACCCGTTCACCACCGCCGTGGTGAGCGGGGCGCTGGTGGTCGTGGCGATCGTGGCGGGCGCGCTCCCGGCCGCCCGCGCCGCCCGCGTGCCCCCCGCCGAGGCGCTGCGCTCGTACTAGGGGGCCCCTAGCATCGGCGCAGGAGGATCCCCAGCCATGGCACATTCATTCGTCCGTGGTGCGGCGCAGGCCGCCACCTTCGCGCTGGTGTTCGCGGGCGGCTACCTGGCCGGCACGCTCGACGTGGGGCCCGCCGAGGCCCAGGTGCAGGATCTCGGCAAGGACCTGATGGGCAAGGCCTCGGAGTCGGGCGGCGCGCTCGGCACCGCCGCGCAGCTCGGCACCACGATCAACGACATGCAGACGCACGTGACGGAGCTGCAGAAGAACCTCGAGGTGCTGAACAAAATCAAGGCGGCGCTCGGAGGTTGAGCGGTTGAAGCGAGACGAGGCGGCGTTCGTCGGGCGGGCGCTCGCGTTCGCGCTCGAGAAGCACGCAGGGCAGACACGCAAGGGACGAGACGTGCCCTATGCGAGCCATCCGCTGCGCGTGGCCGGGCTGGTGCTCGAGCACGGCGGCGACGCGACGCAGGTGGCTGTCGCGCTCCTTCACGACGTGATCGAGGACTGCGGCGTGGCGGACGCGGAGCTCGAGAAGCGCTTCGGCGCCGAGGTGGCGCGCGCGGTGCGTGCCCTTTCCGACGTGCTCGAGGGCGACACGCCCGAACGGAAGGCGCCGTGGCGCGAGCGCAAGACACGCTTCGTGGCGCGCCTCCCGGGCGTGGATGCGCGGGCCCGGCTCGTCGCAGCCTGCGACAAGCTCGACAACCTCTCGGCGCTCGTGGCCGACCTCGAGACGGAGGGCGTCGCCACGCTCGAGCGCTTCTCCGGCAAGCCGCGCCAGATCCGCTGGTACTACGAGGAGGTGAGCGCCGCGCTCGGCCGTGAGCTGCCGCCGCGGCTGCGCGCCGAGCTCGACGATCGCCTCGACATGCTTCGACGCTTCGTGCCCGAGGCGTCGCCGGAGCCGTGATGCGCCGCCTGCTGCTGGTCCTCGTCGCCCTCGCGCTCGTCGTCTTCGCCGGGCTTCCGGCGCTGATCGATCGCGCGCTCAACCGCGTCACGGGTCCGCTGCCCCCTGCGCCCTCGCGGCGCGCGGTGAAGCTGTTCGGCTCGCTGCGCGTCGTCGATCTGCACGCCGATCCTCTGCTCTGGCAGCGCGACCTCGGCCGGCGGCTCGGCCACGGCCAGGTGGACGTGCCGCGCCTGATCGAGGGAAACGTCGCGCTCCAGGTCTTCGGCCTCGTCACGCAGAGCCCGCTGGGCCAGAACTTCGAGCGCAACGAGACGGACGCGCCCGACGTGATCACGCTGCTCGCCGTGCTCCAGCGCTGGCCGCTCGCGACGTGGCGCAGCCGCCTCGCGCGCGCCGAGCACCAGGCCGCGAAGCTCGACGCGCTCGCGGCGGGCTCCGCCGGGCGGCTCGCCGTGATCCGCACGCGGGCCGACCTCGCCGCCTTCCTCGAGGCGCGCGCGGAAGACCCCGAGCGCGTCGCCGGCCTGCTCGGGATCGAGGGCGCGCAGGCCCTCGACGGCACGCTCGCCGGCGTCGAGCGCCTGTTCGCCGCGGGCGTCCGCATGGCGGGCCTCGCGCACTTCTTCGACAACCCCGTGGCGGGCTCGTCCGCGGGCGTCGAGAAGCACGGCCTCACGCGCCTCGGCCGCGAGGTCGTGGCGCGCATGCAGGCGCTCGGCATCGCGATCGATCTCGCGCACGTCGCGCCGGCCTCGGTGGCCGACGCGGTGGCGCTCGCGACGAAGCCGGTCGTGGTCTCGCACACCGGCGTGCAGGCCACGTGCCCGGGTCCGCGCAACCTCACGGACGAGCAGATCCGCGGCGTCGCGCAGACCGGCGGCGTGATGGGCATCGCCTACTTCGAGGGCGCCGTTTGCGGCACCGACGTCGCGCACGTGGTGCGCGCCATGCGGCACGTCCGGGACCTGGTGGGCGCCCAGCACGTCGCGCTCGGCTCCGACTTCGACGGCGCCGTCGCCACCGCCTTCGACACCACCGCGCTCGCCACGATCGTGGACGGCCTGCTCGCGGACGGCTTCTCCGAGGACGAGATCCGCGGCGTGATGGGCGAGAACGCGCTGCGCGTGCTCGACGCGACGCTGCCCTAGCGGGTCGGTCCGGGGGGCTCGGAGGGGGGAGCGGGAACCTCGCCGCGTCGCGTGGTGTCTCGATCCGCGCGCTCCTTCCGAGCGCAGAGGTTCCGTATGGATACACGCGCCCTCGGCATTCTGTCTTTGCTCGCATTCTCGGCCGCCTGCTCGCTCCCCGGAGGCTCGGACACGACCGCCGCCTCGGAGCCCTACGACAGGGCGGCCGTCGCCCAGGGCGCCCGCGCGGCGGAGTACCTCGACAGCAGCGTGGGGGCGCTCGGGCTCCGGCGCGAGGTCGCGTTCGACACCGAGGCCTACGCGCGCATCGACGAGAGCGAGTTCCAGCGCACCACGGAGCACCCGCTCTCCACCTTCGCGGTGGACGTGGACACCGCCTCCTACGCGAACGTGCGCCGCTTCCTCGCCGAGAACCGCCTGCCGCCCGCGGATGCGGTGCGGATCGAGGAGCTCGTCAACTACTTCCCGTACGCGTATGCGCCGCCGGACGGCGACGCGCCCTTCGCGATCCACACGGAGGTGACGGGCTGCCCGTGGGAGCCCTCGCACCGCCTGGTGCGCATCGGCCTCAAGGCGAAGGACATCCCGCTCGCGGAGCGGCCGGCGAGCAACCTGGTGTTCCTGATCGACGTGTCGGGCTCGATGGACATGCCCGCCAAGCTGCAGTTGGTGAAGAGCGCGCTGCGTCTGCTCGTCGAGCAGCTCCGCGAGGGCGACCGCGTCGCGCTCGTGGTCTACGCGGGCAGCTCGGGGCTCGTGCTGCCCGGCACGAGCGGCGACCGCAAGGAGGAGATCCTCGCGGCGATCGACCGGCTCGAGGCGGGCGGCTCGACGAACGGCGGCTCGGGCATCGAGCTGGCCTACCGCATCGCCGCGGAGGGCTTCCGCCCCGGCGCCTCGAACCGGGTCATCCTCGCGACCGACGGCGACTTCAACGTGGGCGTCACCAGCCACGGCGAGCTCACGCGTCTGATCGAGGAGAAGGCGAAGAGCGGCGTCTTCCTGTCGGTGCTCGGCTTCGGCACCGGCAACCTCAAGGACGCCACCATGGAGCAGCTCGCCGACCGCGGGAACGGGAACTACGCGTACATCGACACGATCAACGAGGCCCGCAAGGCGCTCGTCGAGCAGCTCAGCGGCACGCTGCTCACGGTGGCGAAGGACGTGAAGCTCCAGGTCGAGTGGAACCCCGCGCAGGCCGCGTCGTATCGGCTGGTCGGCTACGAGAACCGGCTGCTCGCGCCCGAGGACTTCCGCGACGACAGCAAGGACGCGGGCGAGATCGGCGCGGGCCACAGCGTGACGGCGCTCTACGAGGTGATCCCGGCCGGCACCGAGGCCGGCGGCCGACCCGTGGATCCGCTCAAGTACCAGACGCAGCGCGACCTCGCGGCGAAGAGCCCCGAGCTGCTCACGCTGAAGGTCCGCTACAAGAAGCCCGAAGGCCGCGAGAGCATTCCGCTCGAGACCGTCGTGATCGATCCGGGCGCGGCGTTTGCCGCCGCGTCGGCCGACAGCCGCTTCGCGGCGGCGGTGGCCGCCTTCGGCATGGTGCTGCGCGAGTCGCCGCACCGCGGGCAGGCGACCCTCGACGCGGTGATCGCGATGGCCGAGGACGCGGGCGCGTCCGCCGGCGACGCGCACCGGCGCGAGTTCGTCGAGCTCGCGAAGAAGGCTCGGGTGCTCAGCGCGCCGTCGGGCTCGTAGCGGAGCCCTTCCGCTGCGTGGCCCAGGCGGCGAGCCGCGCCGCCGGCCAGGCGTTCGCGACGCGCTCGGGCTCGAGCCAGGCGCGCTCGGCGTTCAACGCCGCGAAGCGGACGCGCCCGAGCTCGCTGGCCTGGTGGGCGTCGCTGGTCAGCACGCAGGTGACGGCGCGGCTGCGCGCGCGGCGGAGCGCGTCGACGGAGAGGTCGAGGCGCGGCAAGGCGCCGTTGACCTCGAGCGCCGTACCCGTGGCCTCGGCCGCAGCGAGAATCGCATCGAGATCGAGCTCGATCGGGGGACGCCCGCCGATCATGCGGGCGGAGAGGTGCCCGATCATGCGCACCGACGGGTCCTGCATCGCCGTCACCACGCGCCGGGTCTGCGCGGCCCGGCTCTGCTCGAAGTGATCGTGCACCGAGGCGAGGCACCAGTCGAAGGACGCGCGGAAGTCCGCGTCGTAGTCGAGCTCGCCGTTGGGGCCGATGTTCAGCTCGACGCCGTGCAGGAGCACGAGCGAGTCGCCGAGCTCGGCCCGCATCGCCCGGATCGCCGCACGCTGCTCGAGCAGCGCCTCGCGAGAGGCGCCGGCGCGCGTGCCCTCGGCGTGATCGGTGATCGCGAGCACCCGGCAGCCGCGCTCGCGAGCCGCGGCCACCATCTCCTCCAGCGTCGAGCGCGCGTCGCCGGACACCGAGGTGTGCACGTGGAAGTCGCCGATCACCTCGCCGAGCGGGCGCGGCAGGGTTCCGCCCGCGGCGGCCTCGAGCTCGCCTGCGTCCTCGCGCAGCACCGGCGGGATCCACGGCAGGCCGAGCGCCGCGTAGATCTCCTCCTCGGTCTCGCTCGCGACCACGCGCCCGCCGTCGAGCTCGGAGAGTGCGTACTCGTTCAGCGTGAGCCCACGGGCGAGCGCGCGCTGCCGGAGCTTGATGTTGTGCCCCTTCGAGCCGGTGAAGTAGAGCAGCGCCGCGCCGAGCTGGTGCGGCGCCACCACGCGGAGGTCCACCTGCGTCCCGCGGTGCGTGACGAGGCTCGTCTTCGACTCGCCGCGCACGAGGACGCGCTCGACGACGCTCAGCGAGACGAGCGCGTCCATCACCGGCCCGGGCTCGCGCGCGGCCACGACGATGTCGACGTCACCGATCGTCTCGCAGAAGCGGCGCAAGGAGCCGCAATACGACGCGTGCGTCACGCCTCGCACGTCTCGCATGCGCTCGACGATGCGAGTCGCGAGCGGGAGCGCGACCGAGATGGGCGTCCGATCGAGCGGGCCCTGCGCGTCGAGCCGTGCCAGGGCCTCGGCGAGCTTCTCCTCGGACCGCGCGCCGAAGCCCTCGAGCCCGCGTACCGCATGCTCGGCGAGCGCCCGGCGCAGGTCTTCGATCGACGCCACGCCGAGCTCCGCACGGAGCTTCGCGAGCGCCTTCGGCCCGAGCCCCTGGATTCGCAGCAGCGCAACGACGCTGCGTGGGTGCTTCTGGCGCAGCGCCTCGAGCTTCTTCACCGTGCCCGTCTCGAGCAGCTCGCGGATCTTGGCCGCGGTGCTCTTGCCGATCCCCTGGATCTGCTGGAGCTCCGCCGGGGTGAGCCGCCCCAGGTCGGAGGCCTCCGCGGCGATCGCCTGCGCCGCGCTCTCGTAGGCGCGCACGCGGAACGACTGCGGGTTGCCCTCGTCGATCTGCGTGAGCTCGGCGAGCTCGCGCAGCATGTCGAGCACGTCTTGCTTCGTATCGGCCACGAAGGAGTTGTAGCCTGCGGCAAGCGAAGCGCGCAGTGAGCCGACGCGAACGGAGTCACGACAGCCATGGCGAAGGAAGAGCCTGCGCAGGTCCTCGCGATCGACGGCCGCGAGGTCCGCATCACGCATCCCAGCAAGCTGTACTTCTCCCGCGAGGCGAAGCTTTCGAAGCTCGACCTCGTCCGCTACTACCTGTCGGTCGCCGAAGGCGCGCTCGCCGGCATTCGAGACCGCCCGATCGTGCTCAAGCGCTTCGTGGACGGGGCCGAGGGCGAGGCGTTCTACCAGAAGCGCGCGCCCGAGAAGCGTCCAGACTGGCTCCGCACGGTGACGCTGTCCTTCCCGTCGGGGCGTACCGCCGAGGAGGTGGTCGTCGACGATGCCGCGGGGCTCGCGTGGATCGTGAACCTCGGCTGCATCGAGCTCCACCCGCACCCGGTGCGCTCCGCCGCGCTCGAGCATCCGGACGAGCTGCGGATCGACCTCGACCCGGGCCCCGGCGTCGCCTTCTCGGACGTGCGTCGCGTCGCGCTCGAGGTGAAGGCGCTGCTCGAGGAGGTCGGCCTCCGCGGTTGGCCGAAGACGAGCGGCTCGCGCGGGATGCACGTGAACGTGCGCATCGAGCCGCGCTGGACCTTCATCGAGGTGCGCCGCGCCGCGCTCGCGCTCTCGCGCGAGATCGAACGGCGCGCCCCCGCGCTCGCGACCTCGAAATGGTGGAAGGAGGAACGGCGCGGCGTATTCATCGACTACAACCAGAACGCCAAGGACCGCACCACCTGCTCCGCGTACTCCGTGCGACCGCTGCCCGACGCTCGCGTCTCGACGCCGCTCTCCTGGAGCGAGGTGCCCGAGTGCGAGCCGGCCGAGTTCACCGTGCTCACGGTGCCGCAGCGCTTCGCCGCGCGCGGCGACCTCCACGCCGGCATGGATGCGGCCGCGGGCCCGCTCGACGGGCTCCTCGAGCTCGCGGCGCGAGACGAGGCGGCAGGCCTCGGCGACGCGCCGTGGCCGCCGCACTTCCGCAAGATGGAGGGGGAGTCGCGCCGCGTCGCGCCGTCGCGCGCGAAGAGCTCGGCACGGAAGACGCGCGAGAAGCAGCCCCTCGTCGTCGTCGCGAACTCGCCGAGCAAGGACGCCGCGCTCGCGGGTCTCGAGCGCTGGAAGGCGCGCCATCCAGAGGCCGCCGCGAGGATCGCGGTCGACGACGTGCTGGTCGACTCGATGCGCGGTCGCTCGTCCACCTGGACGCGGATCCGCGTGAACCTGCGCAACGTCCCCGAAGCGCTCCGCCCGGCGCCGGAGACCCCCGATCCGGACGACGACCCGACGCGCGAGTGGCGCATGCGGCGGAAGAGCGCGAAGGCGGAGTAGCTAGCTCCCGGGCGCGAAGATCGTCGAGAGCTCGTGCGGCGGGACGACCTCGAGCTGCGCATAGGTGCAGTCGTGCGGCTTCTTGTCGGTGCGCCAGCGCCGGAAGTGCGCGGTGTGGCGGAAGCGCCGGCCCTGCATGTGGTCGTAGGCGACCTCGACCACGAGCTCGGGCCGCAGCGGCTCCCACGCGAGGTTCTTGCCCTGGCTCCAGCGACTCCTGGCGCCCGGCATGCGCTGGCCGGCCTCCGGGTCCGCGTCGCCCGCCCAGTCCTTCCACGGATGCTCCGCGAGCGCGGCGTCCCGGTAGGGCGCGAGCGTCGCGACCAGCTCGCGCCGCTTCGCATCCGTGAAGCTCGCCGCCACGCCCACGTGCTGGAGCGCGCCCGCGTCGTCGTAGAGGCCGAGCAGGAGCGAGCCCACCGCCTCGCCCTCGCCGCGCTTGTGCCAGCGGAAGCCCGCGACCACGCAGTCGCACTCGCGCTCGTGCTTCACCTTGAGCATCACCCGCTTGTTCGGCTCGTACGCTCCGGTCGCCGGCTTCGCCATCACGCCATCGAGCCCCGCGCCCTCGAAGCGCCGGAACCAGTCCGCCGCGAGAGCGCGATCTTCCGTCACGGGCGTCACGTGCAGCGGCGGCTTCGCGCCAGCGAGCAGCGCTTCCAACGCTCGACGGCGTTCGCGGAAGGGCAGCGCGCGCAGGTCCCGTTCCCCCTCGCAGAGCAGATCCCAGAACACGACGCTGGCCGGGATCTCTTCCGCGAGCTTCGTCACCCGCGAGGCGGCGGGGTGGATGCGCTGCTGGAGCGCTTCGAAGGCGAGGCCCTCGTCCTGCGCGATCACGAGCTCGCCGTCGAGCACGCAGCGCGGGGGAAGCTGCGCGAGGAGGGGCGCGCGCAGCTCCGGGAAGTAGCGGTCGAGCGGCTTCTCGTCGCGGCTCTGCAGCAGCAGCTCGTCGCCGTCGCGGAACACGAGCACGCGGAAGCCGTCCCATTTCGGCTCGAAGATCCAGCCGGGCCCGTCGGGCAGCTCGCCGACGCGCTTGGCGAGCATGGGAAGGACCGGCGGAGGGACGGCGAGCTTCACGCGCTGATTCTACGCGCGGTGCTCACCGCACACACTGCTCGAGCTCTCGCAGGGCGGCGGGGATGCCTTCGGCCAGGGACCAGGCGTCGGGGATCAGCTCGGGATCGACGGTGAAGCCGAAATCCATCCGCTCGCGGTACGTGAACGTGGTGACGTTCAGGCCGATGCCGGGGAGCAGCACCGACATCGGGTAGATGTGCTCGATGCGCGCGCCCGCCGTGTAGAGGGCAACCGGAGGCCCGACCACGTTCGAGACCGCGACGTTCATGGGAATGGAGACTCCGGCGCCGGTGAGCGCACGGAACGCCAGGTTGATCAGGCGTGGCGGCGCCGCGTCGCCGAGCGGCTGGAGCTCGTGCGCGCGCATGGCCTTCTCCATCTCCTTCGCCGTCGACGCGCTCTTGTGGATCTCGAGCAGGCGCTCGGCGGGATCCGCCACGTCCGTGGCCCACGAGACCGAGGTGGCCGTGACCTGGTTGCCCACCGAACCATCGCCCTCGTTGCGCGTCGAGATCGGCACCGCGGCGACGAGCGGCTCGCTCGGCAGCTCGCCACGCGCCTCGAGGTAGCGCCGCACCGCGGAGCCGGTCAGCGCGAGCACGACGTCGTTCACCTTCACCTGGAAGTGGTCCTTGATCCTCTTCACCGAGTCGAGCGGCACCGAGCTCCAGGCGAAGGCGCGCTCGGGCCCCAGCGGCGCATTGAAGCTCACCTGGGGCACGCCCGTGATGGGCGGCATCTCGGGCTGGCGCAGATAGGGCAGCATGACACGGAGCTGTCGCCCGAGCTGGTAGCCGTAGCGAAGCAGGCTGAACGGCGTGCGCATCAGCGAACCGAGACCGCCCGCGGTGAGTCGGAGCGTGCCCGGCTCGCGCGCCTCGTGTGATCGAGGAACGTGAGGCGCCGCCTCCTGCGCGACCGGTTCCGGCTCGGTGTCGAAGAGCAGGGTGGTGAGTCCCGCGCCTGCTTCGCCGTCCATGATGGCGTGGTGCGTCTTGATGAGGATCGCGCTGCGGCCCTGCTCGAGTCCCTCGATCAGCCACATCTCCCAGAGCGACTTCCGCCGATCGAGGTGCCGGGAGTAGAGGTGGCCCGCGACCGCCGCAAGCTCCCGCAGGCCGCCCGGCGAGGGGACGGCGATCCGATGCAGATGCCTCTCGACGTCGAAGTCCGGATCGTCCACGAGATAGGGACGGTCGAGATCGAAGGGACAGCCACGCAGCTTGCGGGTGAGGCGCGGAACCTGACGAATGCGCTCGTCGGTGATCTGCGCGAGGCGGGCGAAGCTGAAGTCGGGTGCGTCCGTCGGATCGAGAATCGTGAGACCGCCCACGTGCCCCTACACCGTGTCGGTCTCCATCGCGAGAAAGAGGGTGTCGCTACCGGGCAGCTGCTCCACGGGGTCCTCCCATCCCCCGATTCGAGGAGTCTAGGGCCCGAACGCGATCTGGAAACCGTTTTTTCGCTCGCGCACGCCGCTTCGTGAGTTGCGTCACGAATCGCACGCACGAACGCCGTTGCAGCGCCGGATGCTCGGTGCCAGCTTCGCCCGCGTGACCCCGCGCGTCTTCCTGCTGTCGCCGGCGCGCTGTACCGGCAAGCGCTGCGAACAGCTCCTCGACCGGCACGCGGCGTTCGAGCTCGCGCTGCGGATGAAGCGCGAGGGCGCTCCGCTCGGCGACGTCTTCAGCTTCCTGTCCGCGCTCTACTTCCGCGGCAAGCTCACCTATGCGAGGCGCTTCGCTGCGCCGCCTGCGGGCTGCGCCGGCGTGCTCGTGATCACGCCGAATCGCGGTCTCGTCCCGCCCGACACGCTGATCCGGAGCAGCGACATGCGTGCCTTCGCGCGCGTGCCGATCGACGCCGACGAGCGCCGCTACACGAAGCCGCTCCGCGAGTCCGCCTTCGCGCTGCGCGCGCAGCTGCCCGCGGACGCAGAGGCCGTGCTGCTCGGCAGCATCGCGACGCCGAAATACGTCGATGTGCTGCTCGGCGCGTTCGGTCGCGCGTTGTTGTTCCCCGGCGACTTCGTCGGGCGCGGCGACATGAGCCGCGGCGGCCTCCTGCTCCGCGCCGCGCAGGCGGGAGCCGAGCTCGACTATCGACCGATCGACGGCGCCGAGCGACGCGGCCGGCGCGCGGCGAGGCTGCCTGCGTTGCTCTGATATGCTGCCGCGCCGGAGGTCCCATGCCCGGCACGATCGGCCCGCTGCTCCCGTCCGACGAACGCTTCGACCACCAGATCGTCGACACCTTCGCGAGCGTCTCGCAGAGCGACCTGGCGTGGACCGAGAAGGTCTGCGGCATGGCGTGCGCGAAGGACGGCTCGCTCCAGATCGGCTTCGGCTTCGGCAAGTACACGAACCGCAACGTGCTGGACGGCTACGGCGGCATCTCGCGCGGCGTCGAGCAGCGCACGGTGCGCGCGAGCCGGCGTCTCTCGCCCGATCCGGAGACGATGCGGATCGGCCCGCTCTCGTACGAGGTGCTCGAGCCGCTCCGGAAGGTGCGCGTCCGCCTCGAGCCCACGCCGCACCAGCCGATCGCGTTCGACCTCGTGTTCGAGGGCGCGGTGCCGTGCTTCCTCGAGGAGCAGGAGGACTGGCGCGTGCCGCACGGCTACCGCCGCCAGGCGCACCAGATCCGCTACCACCAGACCGGCACCGGCAGCGGCTGGGTGGAGGTCGAGGGGAAGCGCACCGCGATCACGCCGGACACGTGGATCTCGACGCGCGACCACTCGTGGGGCGTGCGGCCCGACGTCGGTCTCGCGCCGGCGGACCTCGAGCACGGCGACCGGCCGCCGAACCTGTCGGTGCTCGCGATCTGGAATCCGGTGCTGATGCGACGCCCCGACGGCACGCGCTACGCGATCCACCACTACCTGCGCCGCATCGAGATCCCGGGCGTCTACCGCGACGACCGCTTCCAGGGCGGCATCGAGCACCCCGACGGCAGGAAGGAGTTCTTCCGCGCGCACGAGCCCGAGATCCGCTTCCACCCGGTGAACCGGCGCTTCCAGGGCGGGCGCTTCGGCTTCACGATGGCCGACGGCAAGGCCAGGCCCATGGACGTCGAGGTGGTGAGCGAGACGGGCTTTCACCTCGGCACGGGCCTCTATCACGGCTTCGACGGCTGGCACCACGGCAGCTTTCGCGGCGAGCTCCACGTCGACGGCGAGTGCGTGCCCGATTGCTCGGAGCGCAAGAGCGCCGAGCGCGTGCACCAGATCCGCGACTGCGTGATCCGGGTGAAGGACCCCGTCGGCGGCGGCGAGGGCATCGGCAACTGCCAGACGGTGGCCGTGGGCGCGTGGCCCGACTACGGCCTGCCGACGGCGGCCGACTCGTTCCTGTGAAGTACGAGGCGACGCTCGAGAGCGTGCGCCGGCACCCGGTGCCCGACTGGTACCACGACGCCAAGCTCGGGATCTTCATCCACTGGAGCCTGTCGTCGGTGCCGGGCTTCGCGACGCGCGAGCACGACATCACGGAGCTGATGCGCGAGCGGCCGGGCGAGATGAACGCGCTCTCGCCCTACGCCGAGTGGTACGAGAACGCGCTGAAGTTTCCGGACAGCCCCGCGGCGAAGCACCACCGCGAGGTGCATGGCGGGCGCCCGTACGCGGAGTTCCGCGAGGCGTACGAGAAGGGGCTCGCGAGCTGGCGGCCGGAGGCGTGGGCCGAGCGCTTCGCGGCGGCGGGCGCGCGCTACGTGGTGCTCGTGACGAAGCATCACGACGGCTACTGCCTCTGGCCGAGCCGCGTCGCGAACCCGCGCCGGCCGGGCTGGTGCTGCCCGCGCGACCTCGTCGGCGAGCTCGCCGCCGCCGTGCGCGCGCGGGGCATGCGCTTCGGCGTCTACTACTCGGCCGGCCTCGACTGGACCTTCGACGGGCGCCGCATCGCGGGCATCGGCGACCTGATGGCGGCGATCCCGGGCGGTGACTACCCGGCGTACGCGGACGCGCAGATGCGCGAGCTGATCGAGTGCGTGCGCCCCGACGTGCTGTGGAACGACATCGCCTGGCCCGGCGACCCCGCCTCCTTCTACCGGCTCGTCGCCGACTACTACAACGCCATCCCGGAGGGGGTGATCAACGACCGCTGGCTGGCGGCGAACTGGCTGACGCGCGCGGTGAAGCTCGCGCCGGTGCGCGCGCTGGTCGACCGGGTGCTCACGCGCGCGGTGCGGAAGGCGTTCGAGAAGCCCGACGCGAAGTTCGCGCCGCCCCCGCCGCCGCACTACGACGCGCGCACGCCCGAGTACGCGGTGTTCGCCGAGTCGCGGCCCGAGAAGTGGGAGTGCGTGCGAGGCATGGACAAGAGCTTCGGCTACAACCGCATGTCGCTTCCCTCGGACTTCCTCTCGCGCGAGGCGCTGATCCACTCGCTCGTCGACATCACCAGCAAGAACGGCAACCTGCTGCTCAACGTGGGCCCGCGCGGCGAGGACGCCGAGATCCCGGAGCCGCAGCTCGAGCGCCTCGGCTGGCTGGCGAGCTTCACGCAGCGGAACGGCGAAGCCCTCTACGGCACGCGCCCGTGGCGGCGCGCCGAGGGCGCGACCGCGGAAGGCGTCCCGGTCCGCTTCACGCAAAGAGACGGCACGCTCTACGCGATCCTGCTCGGCCGCCCCAGCGGCCCCGCCGTCACGCTCGAGGACCTCCCGCTCCCCGCCCGCGCCTCCGCCCGCCTCCTCGGCGGCCCCGCGCTCCCGGTGTCGCGCAAGGGGACGGACCTGGTCGTCGACTTGCCGCCGGCCGCGCTGCCCGACGAGCCGGCGCACGCGATCGCGCTCGCCTCAGCCGCCTGACGCGCGCTCCTCGAGCGCGCGGCGCAGCTCTGCGTGCCGCTCGCGCGTCAGGTGGAAGCGCGTGAACAGGTAGAGCGGGATCAGGTAGCTCGCGGCGACGATCGGCCCCGCCGCGAGCCCGAGCCGGAACACCGCGTCGGCGTCGACGGTGCCCGGCTCGGCGTGGGCCGGCAGGCCGGCCCAGTAGACGAGCAGGCCGCCGAGCGCGTTGCCGAGCCCCGTCGGCACCTTGAGCGCGAAGGCCAGCGCCGCGAAGAACACGCCCTCCTTGCGCTCGCCCGTCGTCACCTCCTGCTCGTCGGCGACGTCGGCGATCATCGACGGATACAGCGTCGACCAGACCACCACCGCCGCCACCACGACGAACTGGTGGAGGAAGGCCAGCGCGAAGATCGCGCCGCTGCCGTTCGCGGGCAGCAGGCCGAGCAGCCTGCCGCCATACCACCAGAGCGAGTTGAGGATCACGAGCGCCATGCACCACAGCGTGATGTGCTTCTTCTCGAAGCGCGCTCCGAGCGGCCGCAGCATGCCGAAGGCCACGAAGGTCGGGATCAGCGAGAACACCGTGAGAGCGCCGGCCTGGCCCGTCGTGAACTCCCAGAAGTACGCGAAGGTGTAGGTGCCGAGGATCGTGGTGACGCCGGTGCTGGCGCCGATCGCGACGGTGGCGAGGAAGATCCAGCGGAAGTTCCGGTTGCGCAGCGCCTCGGCGACGTCGCGCAGGGGATCGAGCAGAGCGAGCTTCCGCCGCTCGCCCGCCAGCGGCAGCTCGGGGATCAGCTTCCACGTGCTGGCGCAGGCGATCGCGACCGCGAGCACGGCGGCGACGGCCGATGCCCAGGCGTACACCTCGTAGTTGGCGGCGAGCAGGCGGCCGTCGGCGTCACCGACCTTCCGGAACACGAACACGTAGGCGCCCGCCGGCAGCAGGATGCCGACGATGAAGGCCAGCAGCGTGCGATAGCTCACGATGCGCGTGCGCTCCTCGTACTCCGTCGAGAGCTCCGCGCCGAGCGCCGTGTGCGGGATCGCGAACACCGACAGCAGGGAGCGCAGACAGGTCTGCACGAGCGCGATCCAGCAGAACACGGCCCACTGCGCGGGCGTCGCGGACGGGACGCTGAACCAGGTGACCGCCGCCGCCAGCGCATCCCAGCCGCGCGCCAGCCAGGCGAAGAGGGGCCAGTCGGGCGGCTCGCTCGGCGGCGCGAACAGGAGCAGGAAGAAGGCCCCGATCGGCAGCGCCGACGCGGCCATCCAGGGATGCCGCCGGCCGATGCGCGTGCGCGTGTTGTCGCTGAGCGTGCCGAGCACGGGGTCGGCGAAGGCGTCGATGGCCTGCGCGAGGAAGGCCGACAGGCCGTAGAGCCAGGCCGGCAGCCCCACCACCTGCGAGTAGAAGAAGGCGAGGAAGTGGACGACGGCGGCGTCCTTGGCGGCGACGGCCACGGCGCCGCTGCCGTAGCCCGCCAGCGTCGCGGTCGGGAGCCGCCTCACCCCTAGGCCCGTGACGCCGCGACGGGGCCCGCCTCTGCTCGGTCGTCCCCCACCCGCCAGCGCTGCATCGCGTCTCCTCGGTCCGGCCGGGTATCCTACCGGGTCTCGTGCTGCCCCCGACCCCCGCTCTCGTGAACGCGAACGGACTCTCCTTCGAGGTCGTGACGGCCGGCGACCCGGCGAGCGACCGCCTCGCGCTGCTGCTGCACGGCTTCCCGGAGCACGCGTTCTCCTGGCGTCACCAGCTCCCGCTCTTCGCGCAGCTCGGCTACCGCGTGTGGGCGCCGAACCAGCGCGGCTACGGCCGCACGTCCAAGCCGAAGGGCGCCGCGAGCTATCGGATCGAGACGCTCGTCGCCGACGTGGCCGCGCTGATCGACGCGTCGGGCGCGCGCCACGTCACGCTGGTCGGCCACGACTGGGGCGGGCTCGTGGCGTGGGAGTTCGCCGCGCGGCGCGCGCGACCGCTCGAGCGGCTCGTCATCCTGAACGTCCCGCACCCGATGCGGTTCCGCGAAGAGCTCGCGAGGAACCCGGCGCAGCGCCGCCGCTCTCTCTACGCCGGCTTCTTCCAGCTGCCGTGGCTGCCGGAGTGGTTCTTCCGCCGCAGGGGCGCAGCTGCGATCGAGCGGGCCTTCCGCGGCATGGCCATCGACAAGAGCCGCTTCCCCGACGACGTGCTCGAGGTGTACAAGCAGAACATCCTCCAGCCGGGCGCGGCGACCGCGATGCTCAACTGGTACCGCGCCGCCGGACGCCACTTCGGCAAGCTCGGCGCGCAGCGAGCCGAAGGCGAGCGGAGTCACGACAGTGTGCTCGGCGCGCAGCGAGCCGAAGGCGAGCGGAGTCACGACAGTGTGCTCGGCGCGCAGCGAGCCGAAGGCGAGCGAAGTCACGACAGTGTGCTCGGCGCGAAGCGCGGCGAGGCGGTTCCGATCATCGAGACGCCCACGCTCCTGATCTGGGGCGAGGAGGACGCTGCGCTCGGCAAGGAGACGACCTTCGGCACCGAGCGCTACGTGAAGGACCTGACGATCCGCTACCTGCCGCGCGTCTCGCACTGGGTGCAGCAGGAGGCGCCCGAGGCGGTGAACGAGATCCTCGCTGCGTGGCTCGGTGAGCGGACGTGAGCGTCGAAGCGAGCCCGGCGCAGCTCGCCGCGCTGCGCGACGGCGATCCGGCCGAGCGCGTGGCGCTGCTGCGGCTCGTGCGCGCGAAGGATCCCGCCGCGTACGGCCGCTGGCTCGAGACGCTCGACACGGCCGTCCACGCCTCGGGCGGGCAGCGCCGCTATCGCGGCGCGGTGGACGCCGTGCTCACCGACCCGGCGCTCGCGCTCGACGAGCTGATCGTCGACGAGTTCCCCTCGCGCGAGCTGGCGGCGGAGTCGCTGCGCGTCGCGAACCCGCACGCCGGGTCCGCGCTCGCCGACGCCTTCGTGCTGGCCGCGCGGCCGCGGCGGCTGCCGGCGTGGATGCTGCGCGGGGTGGGCCTCTGGCTGCGCCTGCGCGGCGCGTCCCGGGTGCGCGTCGCGCTGCCCGCCGACACCGGCAACCGGGCGATCGACCCGAGCCCCGAGGCGTTCGGCGCCTTCCTCGGCGAGGAGCCGTCGCGCCCGCTCTACGTGCTGAACCTGAACCGGCACCGCGACCGCGCCGCCTACGGGCGCTACGGCAGGAACACGCTGCCGCACCTGCTGCGCCGCCGGGCCGGGCCGGTGTTCGCGGCCGACGCCCTGCCGGCGCTGGACGGAGCTGCCTCGCACCCGCTGCGGGAGGCCTGGGACGAGATCCTGCTGGTCCGCTACCCGAGCCGGGCCGCGATGCTCGACATGCTCCGGGATCCCGAGTACCAGCGCGGCCTTCCCGACCGGGAGCAGGGGCTCGCCCGCGCCGCGCTGGTGGCGACGTGCCCCCTTCCGGGGGGTCCGGGCCACTATAGGGATGGGCCCGAACGTTCCCTTGCGGGCGGGCCCGCTGGGGAGACCTCATGACGCGCGCGATCGGTCCGCGCTCGGGCACGGGCGGGGGGCAAGTTTCGCCCCAGGTCCAGGCCGGCGTGCCCGTCAGCTTCGCGCCGCTCGGCGGGGGCGACTGGGAGGAGGACGAGCTCACCCGGACGCGCCGCCGCCGCCTGCGCTGGCGGCGCACGGTCGGCGCCTCGCTCGCGCTGGTGGGCGCGGCGGGCGGGCTCGCGTTCGCCTCGCAGATCTACGAGGCGCGCTCGTCGGTGCTGATCCGCCCGCCCGACGGCAGCGGCGTCGTGCCGCAGGTGATCGACGGCGCGCTGTCCTCCGAGATCGAGATCCTGCGCAGCTCCGAAGTGGTGCGCCAGGCGATCGAGCGCGTCGGCGTCGAAGCCCTCTACCCGGGCCTGTCCGAGGATCCGGTGGACGCCGCGCTCGAGGTCGCCACCGATCGGGTGCAGCGCGCGCTGGCGGTGCGCAGCCTGCCCGGCAGCGACGTGATCGAGGTGACCTTCCGCCACAATCGCGCGGAGGTCGCCGCCGACACGGTGAATCGCCTGGTCGAGCGCTTCCAGGAGCTGCGGCGCGAGACGCTGGCGCCGGCCGCGAGCAGCAAGCGCTTCCTCTCGGAGCGCATCGAGGAGCAGCGGGCCGCGCTCGCCGAGGCCGAGGCGCAGCTCGCCGCGTTCCACACGGACAACCCGGCCGTCGCCGCGACCGACCCGCGCCGCTCGCTGGTCGATCGGCGCGTGGTGGTCGAGGCCGAGCTGCGCAGCCTGCGCGACGCGATCGACCGCGAGCGCGCGACCGGCCGGGCCGAGGATCCGTCGGTGGCGCGCGCCCGCGCGCGGCTCGACGAGCTCGAGCTCGAGGAGCAGCAGATCCTGAACACGCACGTCGAGGGGAGCCGCGCCGTCGCGAAGATCCGCCACGAGATCGGGCTGGTGCGCGACTACCTCATCACGAAGGAGCAGAGCGCGTTGCGCGAGCAGGGCCGGCGCCTCGAGGTGCTGCGCACGCGACAGCGCGAGCTCGAGAACGAGCTGGCCACGCTCGGCCGCGGCGAGCGCGACCTGCCCCAGCTGGAGCGCCAGGGTCGCGAGCTCGCGCGCGAGCGCGACGTGGTGGCGCGCCGGCTCGACGCCTACGAGCGGGAGCTCGAGAGCACGGCGCTCGCCGCCGACGTGGGCGAGCACAAGGTGGCCGTCGCGGTGCACGTGCTCGAGCCCGCGCGCGCGCCGACGATGACGATCGTCCCGGTCGAGCGCGCCCGCGTCGCGTGGGCGCTGACCGGAGCGGCGGCGATCGCGCTGCTCGGGGCGTGGATGGTGGACTGGCTGGAGCGGCGCCGCGCCCGCCGGGCGCCCGCGGTGTGGACGGCGCACGTCGGCGCCGGCGCCGAGGGCGGGCCCGTCGCGCTGCTGCTGCCGAACCAGCAGAAGGGCCCGGGCGGCGGGCCGGTGGTGCTGCTGCTCTCGGGCACGGACAAGCCGGGCGAGCCGCCGGCCGGCGGCGGGGAAGCCAGCTGAGGGGAGGCCCCGGGGGGAGGCCTCCGCGGGCGCGGGAACGAGTCCTAGAATCCGGAGTTTCGGTGCGACGTGGCACGGTCTCGGGGCCACCCACCGAGGAACAGGGGAGTGCTGATGCGGCAAGGGATGGAACGGCTCGTGCTCTCGATCGTGTTCATGGTCGGCTGCGCCACGAGCCATCACGAGGGCGAGCACGCGGCCGCGTCGGTGGCGAGCGCGCCTCCGGCCCCCGTGGTGGACGAGTACCGCATCCAGACCGGCGACGAGCTCGACATCGTGCTGCCGCTCAACCCCGAGCTCAGCGTTCGCACCTTCGTGCGACCGGACGGCAAGGTCTCGCTCGAGCTGATCGACGAGATCACCGCCGAAGGCCTCACCACCGCCGAGCTGACCGACCACCTGCTGAACGCGTACTCGACCGAGCTGCGCGATCCCGACATCTCGGTGAACGTGGTGAGCATGGCCGCGCGCATCTACGTCGACGGTCACGTCGAGGAGCCCGGCGAGTACGTCTGGACCCGCCAGGTCACCGCCATGCAGGCGGTGGCGCTGGCCGGCGGGCTGCGCGACACCGCCGCCGGCGAGCACCTGCTCGTGGTGCGGCGCGGCCCGGGCGGAGAGCAGCAGCTCATCGAGGTCGACCTCGAGAACGTGGAGGACGGCGAGAGCCGGGACATCCACCTCGTGCCCTACGACACGGTCTACGTGCCGTCGAGTCGCGTGGCCGACGTGAACAAGTGGGTCGACCAGTACATCCGCAAGAACATCCCGATCACGCCGCGCGAGGTGCTCCCGCCCGACGGCGGCGGAGGCGGCGGCGGCACGGCCGGCGCCGGCCAGGTGAAGTGACCATGGTGCGCTGCTGGCTCGTCCTGGTGCTCGGTGTGGGGCTCGCGCTCGGCTGCGCGAGCCCGCGGTCGCCCATGCCCGAGGGGGCGCCGAAGAGCGTCGAGATCGGCGAGTACCGCATCGAGGCGGGCGATCAGATCGAGGTTCGCTTCCCGCTGAACCCGGAGATGAACGTCCTCACGCTGATCCGACCGGACGGCAAGGTCTCCCTCCAGCTCGTGGGCGAGATCCAGGCGGAGGGCTCGACGCCGGCGGAGCTGTCGGATCGCCTGCGCCAGGAGTACTCGAAGGAGCTGCGCGATCCCGAGGTCGCCGTGATCGTGCGCGCGATGGCGGCGCGGGTCTACGTGGACGGCGCCATCGAGAAGCCCGGCGGCTACCCGTGGAGCCGCGAGATCACGGCCATGCAGGCGATCGCGCGGGCAGGCGGCTTCCGCGAGACGGCCAACACGGATCATTTCCTCGTGCTCCGCCGCCGCGCCGACGGCAAGCAGGACGTGTTCGACGTCCGCCTCGACGAAGAGGACGGCAAGCAGGGCAACAACAGCGATCTGTTCCTCGCGCCGTACGATCTCGTGCTGGTACCCGCGAGCGACGTCGCGGACGTGAACCTGTGGGTGGACCAATACATCCGCCAGAACATTCCGATCTCGCCGCGCGAAATCTTCTTCGGGCTCTGAGGCGCGCGCGTGGAGGCTCTGCGCACGGCCGTCGGGACCGACCCCGAGCACGGACCTCTCGCGGCGCTGCTCGCGCTGCTGCGGGCGCTCGAGCGCGCGGACGTCCCGCACTGCCACTTCAAGAGCAATCAGCATCTCGCGGCGGCGCTCGCGGGCGACACGGACCTCGACCTGCTGGTGGCGCGGAGCGCGGCGCGCACGGCGCAGGCCGTGCTCGCCGCGGCCGGCTTCAAGCGCTTCGATGCGGGCCTCGCCACCGGCTACCCCGCCGTCGAGGACTGGCTCGGCTTCGACGCCGACACCGGGCGCCTGATCCACCTGCACGTCCACTACGCGCTCCCGGTCGGCGAGCTGCACCTCAAGAGCTACGCGCTGCCCCTCGCGGACGCGCTGCTCGAGACGCGGGTGGGCGATGCCGAGACCGGTGTGGCGACGAGCGAGCCGAGCCACGAGCTGCTGCTCCTGCTCGTGCGCTACGCGCTGAAGGCGCGCGGGCGCGACCGCGTCGCCTCGCTGCTGAGCGGGCGCCGGCACTTCCGGGGCGGCGCGCTGCGCGAGTACCAGTGGCTGCTGGCGCGCGCCGAGCCGGCGCGGGTGCGCGAGCTCGCCGAGCGCGAGCTCGGAGCCGAGGTCGTCGAGCGCGTGGCGCCGATGCTCGAGCGGGCGCCCGACCTGGCCGGGCTGCTCGCGCTGCGCCGGGTGCTCCGCCGGGTGCTCGCGCCGCACCGCACCTGGTCGGCGCCCGAGGCCTGGCTGCGGCGCGTCTCGCGCGAGGTCGTGCAGCGCGCGACGCGCCGCCTGCGCAGGCGCGGTGTCCAGCTCCCGCGCACGTTCCGCCGGCGCAGCCCGATCGGCGGCGTCGTGATCGCGTTCGTCGGCTGCGACGGAGCGGGCAAGTCCACCGTGCTCGCCGAGATGCGCCGCTGGCTCGGCTGGAAGCTCGACGTCTACTCCATCTACTTCGGCAGCGGCGACGGACCGGCCTCGGCGCTCCGCCAGCCGCTCAAGTGGCTGCGCGCCCTCCAGCGCCGCCTACGTCCGCCGCGCCCGCCCGAGCAGCGCTCGCGCGTGCTGGCGCCGCGCCGCCTGTCGTTCCCGCGCGCCGTCTGGGCGCTCGTGCTCGCGCGCGAGAAGGCGGGGCGCCTGCGCGCCGCGGAGCGCGCGCGCCAGCGCGGCCTCGCGGTGGTGTGCGACCGCTTCCCGCAGAGCCAGGTGCTCGGCTTCAACGACGGGCCGCTGCTGTCGCCGTGGCTCGAGAGCCCGAGCGCGCTGCGCCGGCGCCTCGCGCGCTACGAGCTCGGCGTCTACCAGAGCGCCACGCGGCTCGCGCCCGACCTCGCCCTCAAGCTCGACATCAGCCCGAAGGTCGCCGTGCAGCGCAAGCCCGACATGGCGCTCGAGGAGTGCGCGCGCCGCCGCGCGGCCGTGGCAGCGCTCGACTGGGGGCCGCGCTGCCGGCATCTCGTGATCGATGCCGAGCAGCCGCTCGAGACGGTGCTGCTCGAGGTGAAGCGCGCGATCTGGGCGGCGCTCTGAGCGCGATCGAGCTCGTCGGCGTGGCCGCCTCGGGCAAGAGCACGCTCTACTGCGAGCTCGCGGCCCGGAGCGCGCGCGTCTCGCCCGGCGCCCCCGTCACGGGGCTCGCCCACCTGCGCCTCGGCGTCCGGCATGCTCCGCTGCTGGCCCGGGCCTGGCTCGCCTCGCCTGACCGCTTCCTCGACGAGAAGGAGCTGCGCTCGCTCAACTACGTGGTGGGCTGGGCGGAGGAGGTCGAGCGCGGCCGGGCGGGCGCGGCGCTCACGGTCTTCGACCACGGCCCGCTCTTCCGCCTCGCGCGGCTCCACACCTACGGGCCGCGCCTGGTCGAGAGCGCCGCCTTCCAGCGCTGGTCGGGGGCCGCAGTAAAGCGCTGGGCGGGCCTGCTCGACGCCGTGGTGTGGCTCGACGCGCCGGACGCGCTGCTCGCCGCGCGCATCGACGCGCGCGAG
>Ga0187892_10001165_pt1 | contig 62383 bp, 49 predicted proteins | sample MA1701073metaG_FD_139345 | JGI IMG/M metagenome (GOLD analysis project Ga0187892, IMG submission 139345) | Bio-ooze microbial communities from a basaltic lava cave in the Kipuka Kanohina Cave System on the Island of Hawaii, USA - MA170107-3 metaG ... | reverse complement strand
AAGTTGAGCTTGGCGCGTTGACTGACAAATGGCATAGATTCCTGCTCTGATTGAGTCGGAACCTAATATACAACAAAAATGCCTCTATTGCAACGTTAATTTGGAATCAAGCTACTAGTTACAACTTCACACCAGACAAATCAGCTTCATCAAAATTATTTCCAAAGTTATCCAAGAAGAACAGGTTTGCATTTTTGAGTATCGCATCTCGAAAATTCTAGGAGATCATGATGGCGTGCCCACAGTCGGTGTTGATAGCAAAGGCGCCATCTACGCAAGCACCGTTATCCCGACGGACTTCTTCCATTCCGGAGATAATGGACAGACATGGAGATCTATGAAGAATGGCCTGGAACATCAGGGAGCGATCCAAGCTTTGGCCTTTGATGGAGATGTCGTTTATGCCGGCACTTCGGCGGGTAATCTCCTCCGGCTGCGCGGAGAAAATTGGGAGTTAATTCACACATTGGGGGCGGGGAATCTGTGGATCAATGCTATCGGCGTTGAATCCAATGGCGTTGTCTTTCTGGGGACTTCTCAGGGCTTGTATCGCATGGACACGCGGAGCGGCAACAATGGCAACGCATTGGCGCAAATAGGAGAAGGGGCGAGCGCCCTCGTCGTCACAAACGACGGCGAAATATTCGCCGGTAGTAGTGACGGGATTCGTCATTCAAATGCTGAAGGCGCTCATTGGGCCAAGCTCGGCCCCGAGGCGTTTGTTTACTCTCTCATCGTTCTTGATTGAGGTTGCGTTCTTAGGCGACTGGTTACGAAGCAGCTTTGCGAATGCTCACGGACACGAAGGCGTCATTTGGAATTTATTCCCACCCCCACAACGCCAGCGACGATTTGTCTTTGATCAAAAAACCTTTGGCCGTGACCGCCGGATGCGCCCAGGTCGGGCTTTCGGCAACAGTATATTTCGCTGCCGGCTCGTAGGCTTTCGCGCTGGCTTTGGCAACGATCAGACTCGCTTCGTCATTCAAGAAAAAGAGAAAATCGCCAGCGTTGACAATCGCAGCATTATCGCCCTGCCTCCCCTCGCTCGTCCAAAGGGTCGAGCCGGTTTTGGCGTCGAGGCAAAAATATTGCCCGCTGCGGCGATTCGACATGCCGAAGAGCAGGTTGCCGCTCAAAACCGGCGAGTTCATGTACATCGAAAGCTCTTTGTTGTGCCAAACCTGCTCGGTTGTATAATTGGCGCCATTTTTCGAGACTTTAACCGCAAACGTGCCTTTGTCGAGGCCGGAAAAAATAATGAGGTCTTGAAAAATAACCGGCGTCACGATGTTTTGATCGTAAGCCGTCGTCAACGGAATTTTCCACAAAAGCTGGCCGGTGGCTGCGGCGACGGCGAGGCAAAAGTTTTGGGTTTGCGTGATCACTTGCCGCGTTCCCGCCAGATCAACGGCAATCGGTGAGGCATGCCCGGGGCCGTCGTCTTGCCAGCTCCATTTCAAGGCGCCGGTTTCAACGTCGAAGGCCATCAACGCGCCCTGATTCGGCCCGCCGATATGCACGATACAGAGGCCGCTGTCGACCACCGGCGACATCGACACGCCGAAGGCCGGCGAAGTTTGTTTGAATTGCTTGGAAAATTCCTTGCGCCATTTCAAATTGCCGGTTGCGGCGTCAAAACAGGATAAAATGCCGCTGATGCCGAGCGTGTAAAGTTTGCCGCCGTGAAAAACCGGCGTCGATTTCGGGCCTTTGCCGTGGCCGTACGCCGCGAAATTCATGGAATACGGCGCCGGATAGTTTTGCCGCCACAACGTTTTGCCGGTATTCAAATCGAGACAGAGCACGACTTCGTCATCATCTTGTCGCGCGTGTTGATAAATTTTCCCGGCAATGACGAGGGGCGAAGAATGGCCGATGCCAACCGGCGCTTTCCAAACTTGTTTTAATTTCTCCGGCCAAGCTTTCGGCGCCGCAAAAGCGTTGAGCGCGCCATCGCGATTAGGCCCGCGCCACTGCGGCCAGTCTTGGGCGATGATCGTTTGAGTGGATAGGGCAATGGCAAACGCGATGATGATAACAACTTGTTTGAGGAACATAGTAACTCGATGGCAACAATTTAAAATCATCCGTGAGATATTATGCAGCTCATCGACCTGCCGGCGAGTTGCTTTTTGACGAAGAATGAGAATCAATTGCTTCCTCCGGTTATCTGGAAGGCCCGCTGTTTATACAAATGCTCGAACAAATTACCTTCGTGCGGCTGATCCCACGAGATTCGGCTCGTCGGAATCGGGCCAAGATTGAGTCGATCTATATTGGAACAAGCAAAAATTTCTTTGCCAAATATTTCATCATCGGTGATCACGGTGCCCACCAAAGTCGAACCGATGCGCTGGAGCAATTCGTGCTGCGGCACTTGCACGACGCTCACAAATGGGAACAAAAACTCAACATTGGCCAACGGATGCTCGGCATCTTCACACCAAACCACGGTCGGCAAAAGAAACACGCAGCCGTCTTTTTCAACGAGCCTTTTGCCGCCACGAAATTTTTCGGTCAAATCTTCCGCGCCGGAGATTTTGAGCTGCGCATCGATCGTATCAGAAATACGTCGCGCAAATTTTTTGTTGGTAAAGGCGGCGATCTGCGCGTTGGGATCGTCCATCGGTTTCGCCTCGATTTGCGCCAATTTTTTCGCCAACGCCTCGGCGATTTCGCGACCGCGCGCCGGCACCCAAACTCCCGAAGCATTGAGGCAGGAACGCCCGCCATTTTCAACCACGGCAGTCGCCATCACCTCAATATATTTTTCCCACTCGGCAATTTTGTCGGCGGCGATGATGATCTTACTCCAACCCGGGCCGTGAATTTGCACGCGCGGGTCTTGCGCCCAGGCTCGCACGGAAGCTTGATCGCCAAAAAAAATCGAGCGGTTGCAACGCAACAAAATTTCTGACGCGCCGGAATGGTCGCTGGGATAATAACTGAACGCTTCCAGCGGACAACCGGCGGCGATGAAAGCCTGCGCGAGGCGAAACGGCGTCCACGGCTCTTCGCGACCCGGCTTGAGCACGAGCGGCACTTTCAGCGGAATCGCCGGCAGCCAGAGCGAGTGCACGCCCGGTGAGTTGCTTGGCAAAATCGCGCCAAGTGACGGCGTTTGACAAAAGAAGCTCAGCACGCGATTGTTTTGCTTGATCCAACCGGTATCGAAAATGGAAAGATCGAGGCCGTGCGTCAGCCCGCCTAAAACCTGCTCCATCTCATTCAGCACATGATTAATTTTCCCCATATTTTTCCGGCACAGCGCTTCGGGCATGCCGGTGGTGGCGGACAGTTGTTTGACATATTGCGCCGGCGATTGCGTGTCTTCGCCCAGAGGCAAATCAGCTTCTGTGAAAAGCTGCGCGGCTTTTTTGCAAATTTTTAAAAGCTCCGCCGCCGAAAGCGCTTGCAGCGCGCGCTGATGCTTTTCCATCAGGACAAGATCTTTTGCAATCAAGCCGCGATTAGCCTGGCTGACTTTTGCCACCGGCTCGCCGGAGCGGAAATGCGGCAGCGCGACGGCGTCCAAACTGGTGTAGGATTTACCGGCGCGAAGAAGGGGAATATTGATCATCTCATTACGTTCATTTTTTATATCTTTCCAAAACGCATTGACCGGTCGCTACTTTTCACCAATTTATAGTGAATACTCAGCCGGAGCGGCCGGTCAATTTCAATCAAACTTTCAATCGCACGAAATTTGCCGAGCTTTTACGCCGCCGATTTTGGCGCCAGCCCGCTCAGCAAACGCCCGATCGCGGCAAAAACGCCGGCGAAAACGCCATTGATGACGATACCCAACAGCCGCCCGACCAGCGCTTGGGACATCGGCGGCATCGGCACTTGCTCCGGATTCACAAGCGCATCACCCATTGCCACTGGCGGGGTGAGTGTGGCCGGATCGACATTCAAAGAATCCCAATGAACAAAGTACGACGCGCTGAAACCACCGGCATAGCTGATAACGGTTGCCAGCAAAATGAGGATTTGCGCGTACACGCCGATGGTCGCACCGGTCAAGAACGTGCCGCCCCATTTGAAGCCGGCGATATTCTTGGACAGCGCGCCGAAATAAAGGCTGCTCAACAGCATGACGCTGTAAATCGAAAACATCGCATTGCCGCGCGGCGCATAGGGAACTCCCGACACGCCGAGGATGAAGCGGACCGCCGCCCAAATCGTGACCAGCAAGAGCGGCATACGCACAAAACGCAAAACAGATGATAACATCTTCCTTCCTCCGGTAATTTAGTTTGAGTTGATTGATCGCAGCGTGCATGCCGCTCAGCTAAAAAATTCCGCTTTGCGCCATGCTCTCTGCGCTTTGCTAATAAACGCCAACCACAACCGACTCTTGCAATGCCGCAAAGACCCGCACGTTGCTCACGCCGTCCCACGGATATAAATCAATCGGCGCGGCGCGCTCGCCTTCGTCGCGTTCCAAAAAGCGCGGCATGAAAAAATCTTTCGTCAGCGTCGTGAGCATCACGCGGCCGGCTTTGCCGTACTCGACCGTCTCTTCGGGATTATCGGGATTCACCATTTCAATCACGGCGCGCGGCGAGGGCGGGTAGTACGTGATTGCGTAATTATCTGCCGGATCGAACGGCTTGTGGCAAGCGAGTCCCATCAGGGTGTTGCCATACGTCGGCACGAAGTCGATGCCGGGCACCAATTCCTCGCGCGCAAAGCGGTGGAACTGCGCCGTCATTTCCGTGCCGCCGCAGAAGATACCGGTGATGCCGTGTTGCTTTAAATTGATCTTCTCGCACAGCGCTTCGAGCAATTTCGGCGTGGTGAAAAGGCAATGAACATTTTCATGCGCGCGCAAAACCGTCAAGCCCTGATCGATGACGTGGCTCTTGTAGACCTCCAACTCTTGAAAGTCGCCGCGCTTGATGAGCTTATTAACCCAGCGCGGATCGAGATCGACCATGAAGCAAATGCCGCCGCGAAATTGCGCCAGATGCTCGATGGCCAAACGCAACCGCCGCGGCCCCGAAGGCCCGAGCATCAGCCAATCGCTGCCCTTCGGAAAACTTTCTGGCGACAGCGTGGCGCTGAACAATTCGTAATCGGTTTGAAAATCTTTGATGTTCAGGCGCGTTTTCGGCACGCCGGTCGAGCCGCCGGTTTCAAACACGTAAAGCGGCTCGTTGGCAAAACCCTTCGGCAGCCACCGCCGCACCGGCCCGCCGCGCAGCCAATTGTCTTCGAAGTGCCCGAGGATTTTCAAATCCGCGTAGCCGCCGATTTCCTGGCGCGGATCGAAATCGAGCTTGCGCGCAAACTCCAACCAAAACGGCGAGCCGGTTTCCGGGCTGAAGTGCCATTGCACGATTTCGCGAACATGCGCGTCGAGTTTCTGTCGCGCGTCGGTTATTTTTTGTGATAAAGCTTTGTTGATGATTTCCATTCCGCTTGTAAATTCCGTTTGGTTACGCTTATTGTAACGCCAAAACCGTTTTGAGCGCAGTCTCAACAGCTTGCATAATCGGACAATGCCCGATGACTGCGTCAATTTGAGCGTCTAAAACTGTCGCTAGATTGTCACAGACAATGACTGAATCAACTTGTATTCCCATGGTTCGCCCCGTTTCACTTTGTGCTTCCACAAAAACACGTGTTGGACCAGTACGCAGCAGATTGCTGGTCATCATGGCTACTACTTTTTGAGCGATGCCCGTTGCAATACTATCCGATTGCACAATAAGCGCCGGGCGGCGTTTTGCCGTGACCAAATCCGAATGCGGGAAAAGCAACATGACAACGTCCCCGCGTTTATAAGTCATCATAAACCTCCATTCCGGGCGCGTTCCAATCTTCCTCAAAGCTGATCACCCGGTTGCGCATTTCAGCGGCCTGTTGGGGAGTTATTCCACGATCGGCAAGATTGATTTCGCCTCGCCTTTCCCTGCCGTTCGTCAACGGCTGGACGATGATCATCATTTCGACTTGGCCGAGAGGAATGCTTGGCGGCAAATCAATCATGACCTTGCGTCCCGCATCGACATGAGCCGATAATTTAAAAGCTTCCATATTTCAAACCTCGTTTTTAGACAGTGAGTTTCAAACTTCAAGTTCAAGCGCCGCTCTTTTAAAAAATTTCCCGGCTGGCCGTTATGCGACCGCAAACTCCGTATGCCGGCGCATTTCCGGCGAACGAAAACCTAAAACGATATGGTCTTTCATAGCGATGAAATGGCTTCGCAGCCGTTACGCCGCCTGCTTTCGCGCGCGGTGTTTCGCATACGCCGGAGAATGCGCTTCGATTTTGCGCATGGCCTGCGGGTCGTAAACTCGCTCACCGCAATCGGGGCATTCATGAAATTCCAAGGCTGGAACGATATAGGTTTCACCTTTGAATTCGTCAACCCAATCTCGTTTCAACCTTTTGATTTTGTTGCTGCCACAAGTCGGACAAATTGAGATTTTAATCATCGCGATGAAATGGCTTCGCAGCCGTTACGCCGCCTGCTTTCGCGCGCGGGTTTTCGCATACGCCGGCGAATGCGCTTCGATTTTTCGCATGGCCTGCGGGTCATAGACTCGCTCGCCACAATCCGGACATTCATGAAATTCTAAATTCGGAACTGTATAGGTTTGGCCTCGAAAATTTCGGACCAGATTCCGCCGCACCTGTTTGATTTTTTTGCTGCCGCACGTCGGGCAATAAGTTAATTTGCTCATAAGATTTCTCTACTCAGAAACTGATCGTTTGGAAGAAATGAGAAAGTAGTAAGTTTCCTCACCGGCTTTCTGCAAGAATTTACCCTTGGTGTATATAAACAAACCGTCTAAATTCGTGCTTTGAATAACGTAAAGATATTCTTTGCCCTGTTCGCGGAAAGGGCTGGTTGAACGCAGCGTTTTGTATATCGTGACGGCATTGAGAATGGATTCGACAACATCAATCTCAGTAATGCCATCGGCTTCCAGTTCCAAGCTTGCTTTCTCGCTGAATTGATACCGTCCTTTCAGCACCAACCGCTTGATTTTCACGAGAACATCACTCATCACTCATTTTCTCCTGCCTGGATTTGCACATTTTAAATTTATGGCTTTACTTTCATAAACGCAAGAGCCGGCACAATCATTTTAGCGTTTTAAAAGCCCAGTCGGGCCGACTGGGTTACGTCATTCCCCAATCCCAAAAACATGCCCCTGCGTCCGCAAAAAAATCATCCCCTCCGAAATCGCCGGCGTCGCCATGCACACCTCGCCCATTGAATTCGTCGCCATCAGCTCGAATTGCGGGCCGGCTTTCACCACGTAAATTTCACCGTCTTCACTGGTGAAATAAAGCTTGTCATCCGCCGCGATTGGCGAGGCGGTGAACGCATAGCCGCTCCCTTTGCCGCCGAGGCGGTCGCGATAAATTTGCTCGCCGGTTTTGGCATTGTAACACGTGATGGCGCCATTGTTGGCGCAGACGTAAAGATAATCGCCGTAAACAATCGGCGTCGGCATATACGGCCCGCCGCGCATTTTGCTCCAGACGATGTGCTCGTTCGATTCGGCTTTGTCTGCGAGAGAAATGTCGCCGCTCGCGCCGAGGCGAATCGCGTAAATCGGCTGAATCGGGCGATAGCCGCTGGTCACAAAAATCAAATCGTGCGCCACAAACGGCGTCGGCGTGGTGATTTCGGAATTGCCGCCGAGTTTCCACAACTCTTTGCCGGTCAGCGGATCGTAACCGCGAATGTGCTTGGTGCCGTTGGTGATCAGCTCCGGCCGCGCGTTGCCTTCGTAAATCGTCGGCGTGCCCCACGAAGGAATCTCATCACGTGAAGCGAGCCAAACTTGTTTGCCGTCTTTGATATTGTAAGCGGCAATAAAAGAGTTTTTCTGAATATCGCATTGCAAGATCACCAGATTTTTGTAAATGATCGGTGAGCTGCCATGGCCCCATTGATAGTCGGGATCGTAAAACCAGCCGCTGTCGAGCATGCCGATATCTTTTTTCCACAGCAGCTTGCCGTTGAGTTCGTAGCAATAAAGCCCTTCGGCGCCAAAGAGCGCAACGAGGTATTTGCCATCCGTTGCCGGCGTCGAGTTGGCTTGCGTCGCTTTCGTATGGCGTTTGACTTTCGGAATGCCTTCGTAAGCCACGCGTTCCCATAAAATTTTACCGCTCTTTTTATCAAGACAATAAACTTTCCAAATATGTTTAGAGATATCTTTATCCGGCGCGACGTCGCCATAAAGCCCGACGCGCAGTTTGGCGCTGGTGTCGCTGGTGATCGCCGTCGTAATGAAAACTCGATTTCCCCAAATCACCGGACTCGCATGTGACATGCCGGGAATCGGCGTTCTCCATTTGATGTTGGCGGATTTTTCGGCATTCCAAGTCGTCGGTGGGTTTTGGCCATCGGCGACGCCGGAGGCAAACAGGCCGCGAAACGACGGCCAATTCTTCGCGGCGACGACGCCGTTTTTCTTCGCCTTGTTTGTAGTCGCGGCAATCGCTGTAACAGCTTTGGCCTCTTGCTTCTCGGTCTCGGCAGGTTTGGTTTCGGTTAGTTTTTCATCAACCTTGACTTTTTTGAAAACAAAACTGCGCTCGCCTTGTTTAAGCGTAAAATCACCGGTCGGATTGAAAGTAATCGTAATCCCGCTGAACTCGACCGATTTAAAATTGGTATTGTCGACAGGCGCATAAGTCAACGAAGGCTGGCCCGGAATGCTGCCGGAGAGTCTATCATTCGTGACGGTAAACGTCATTTCCATGCCGATTTCATCATTCTTGTAGCGCCCGGCATACGTTTGCAACAACGCCGGCGCGATTTTGAAGTCGGACGGCGCGGCGGGCGTGGCGCCGGCGTTTTTCAACGCCTCGATGATTTCAGTTTTGTTGCTTGGCGTTGCGCTGGCCAATGCCGAGCTTAAAGTTTCCGCGCTCAATCCCCCCATCGAGAGCACCGCTTTAACCATCTCGACATCGCTGCTTTGAACCCCGATCATCAACGCGGATTCTTTTCCCTCGGCGCCTTTTTCGAGCAAATATTTCACTACAGCGGTGTGGCCATTGTACGCAGCCCAGGTCAGCGGCGGCGAGTTGTAAAATATGTCTTTAACATTCACCTCGGCGCCATGTTCCACCAAAATTTTAACGACTTCGAGATGGCCGCGATCGGCGGCATACGACAAGGCGGTGGCGTTATAACGAAACTTGGCATTCACCGCCGCGCCTTTGGCGAGCAATGCCCTCACCGCCGGCGCGTCGCCATTTCTGGCCGCGGCCCAAAGTTCTTCGTTTAAATCCTGCGCAGATAAAGTGAGCGGAAGCAAGATAAAGAAAAACAGCGCAACCGATCTTGAACGCATGCTTATCCTCATTGATTTGAAATGTTTTCTCGATATTTCTTGTTAGTTGCGTAAGCGTTCTCTACAGGCAAATGCTTTTTTCTTTGCCGTTGACAAGGTCAAGTTAATACAGCAAAATGAAAATGTAAAGCCTATTTTTTCGTCAAGGAAAAATTTTTAATCCCGTTTTTTCCGCAGAACGTTTCAGGTGTTTGTAAAAATAGAACAGCAAAAACGTGATAATGATTTGCGCGCGGTTACTTTTTCACGCTTGGGGAATTTTGCCAGGCCTGATCGATGTAAAAGCGGGCAATTCAAGCGAAGAGTGCAAGACAAATCTTCGCCCGAGTTCATTGGGAGGCCAAATCTTTCTCGGGCGGGTGGGTACCTCTTGATAATTTTTCCAATTGTGCACTCGAAAACAATGTCATCAATCTATTTATCCAAAACTGCTTAGGCATGATTTAAGGTGCTACTGTCTGCACCGTTTTGTCCGAAAGCATTCGCAGCTTTGTTGCGATGGTTTCGATGATTTTTTATAACTGGGCATCGTTTCATTAGGGGTTTAAGATTATTTGAGGGGGTAAGTCATGTCGAACGACGACCACTGGTATGCCATTTATTGCAAGAGCCGTCATGAACGACGCGTGCATAACCGGCTCTTGGCGAAGGGGATATATAGTTACTTGGCTGATTACGAAACGCGGGTGACTTGGGGGCAGCGCGAAAGAAAATTCAAAAAAAATCTGCTGCCGGGTTACGTGCTGGTGCGGGCGCAAATGGATCCGAGAATCTATTACGCTGTCCTGCAAACCGAAAGCGTGGTTAAGTTTGTTGGCCGTCCCTGGCCGCAGCTTTCGCGGATTCCCGATGAGCAAGTGCAAAATCTGCGCTTGTTGCTCGAGAGCCATCATCCATTTGAGGAAATCCCTTATTTTAGCGCGGGCGATCAAGTCGAAGTGATCGCCGGGCCCTTGGGCGGTTTGCGAGGCATCGTTAATGGGCCCGCAAATCAAAAACATCGCGTGATTGTGTCGATCGATCTGTTGCGCCGCAGTGTGGCGTTAGAAATTGATTCGTATCTTTTAAAGCGCGCGCATGCCGTGCCCGCACTCGAAGAAGAAATATGGGACGAAATGGAGTGATCGGGCTTTCCGGATGCCGGTTGCCAGCTTCTTGCGTTTAAGCTTCGCATTTTATCTTAGTGTGTTGGCGCAGCCAGAAATAATTTTTTTCGTTTTCTGCATTCCGCAGACATTGCGAGTAACTTAGAATTGTAAAAAAGCTGTCGAGGCGAAAAGGGAGCTTATGGGACGAACCCATCCTCGTCGGCAAATTTTCCATACTTATCAGGCTTTAAGCCACGCATTAAAAATCAGCAGTGGCGTTGAGGAGGCGGAGCTATGCTCAGCAGACTAATGTTTCCCGTCCGTCTCTTTGCGCTTCGCCGGGTCTGGGTCATCATAAATACTTTGTCCGCAACGCTGGCATTCAAGAAAATTAGCTTTGTAAAGAAAAGTTTTCGAGGCGAGAAGAGAAATTCAAGGGACTAACTTATCCTCGCCGGTAAATTTTCCATTCCCTGATTTTAAGCCACTTGTTGAAAAAATGAGGGGTGGCGTTGAGGAGGCGGAGCTACGCCTTTCCCCATACCCAACCCGCTTTTTATCAGCCTAACGTCTGAGGAAGATCATGTTCAAGCTTTCAAGAATTATTAACGCCTTGCTTTGTCTGGCGTTGAGTTTGGTTTATTTTTTCCCGCCAGCAATCTACGGCCAGGAGAGTGAATCACAAAAATCATTGAACCGGGCCTCACAATATTTCCTGGGTAAAGAAGATGAAATTTTGATCAAAGTCAATATTTTAGGATATATTCAGAAGCCCGGGCAATATTACATTCCCCGTTACACGGATTTGCTTTCTCTCATCTCCTTCGCTGGCGGAGTGCAGAAAGGCGCCAACTGGAGCAACGTGCAAATCATGCGCGTGGCGAAATTCAGCAATGGCGCGAATCGCAGCGACAGCTTGGACACAAAGCATGATATCATCGCGGTCAATTTGCAAAAGTATTTTGAAACCGGACAAATGCGTTACATGCCCATTCTCGAAGCCGGCGACTCGGTGGTCATCAAGCAGTCACCGAGCGATAAGTGGCGTAATATCTTCGGCTTCAATTCCATAGTCACTGTCATGACCGCAACTGCTACTCTAATTATTGCGATTAATAGATAAATGAAATAAGGTGCGAAATGACCACGAACGAAAATTTGAGTAAGAACAGCTATCACGAAGAGGAGGAGCGAGAGCTGCATCTGGCGGATTACGTGAGAATTTTCCGCCGGCTTTGGTGGATCATTTTGCTATCTCTGGTTCTGATTTTGGCGCCAACCGTCTTGATCACGTTCACCACCAGCCCGGTTTATCAGGCCACCGCCACGATCATGATTCAAGATGATAAAAGCATGCAGCGGCTTCTTTTTGCCGAGGAAGGAAGCGCGTTTTTAGGTCGCAAATCCAATATTAACGACCAGGTTTATTTGCTGAAGAGCCGCATCATCGCTGAATTAGTCATCCAGACATTAATGAAATCGGAAGCCAGGGATTCATTGAGAATTCTCGATGAGGGTTTTGAAGAGGCGTTGAAATTTTTGCGCAAAAACTTGACGGCGGAGCCGATAAAGAACACGAATTACTTCATTGAAATGTCCGTTAAGGGGTCTTCGCCATTTGAAGCGGCCTACCTAGTCAACACCGTTGCCGAGATTTATCAAAATCAGGACCAGGAATTGGGCCGGGGCGAGATTCGCGAGGTGGTCGAATTTCTCAAGCAACAGTTGCAATTGAAAGAGCAGGATCTCAAAGCCTCGGAAGAAAACTTGAAAAGTTTTCAGGAAACCGAGAATATCGCCGACCTCACCGGCGAAGCGCAGGAGGCGGTCAACCAATTGGCCCAGTTTGAATCGCTGTATAATAACGCCTTGACGGATTTGGGGGCTTACGAAAAGCGCCTGGAGTATCTCAACCAGCAATTGGGGGTGCAAAAAGAAAATCTCCAGGGCAATATCGCCCAGATCTCCAATCCCTTGATCGTTAAATTGCGCGAGGAGCTGGCGGAAGCTGAGCGCAAAGCCTCGGTGCTGTTGGCGCAGGGCATTTCCGAAGGCAGCGACGATTTGAAAAAATTGCGTGAAAAACAAAGCAGCATCAAGAAAAGGCTGATTGACGAAACCCAAAAACTGGTCATCGGCGGCTTGGCGCCGAGCGACCCTCTCGCCCAGGCCCAGGAGCTGGTCGGCCGGGTGATCGAAGCCGAGACCGAAATTCACACCTTGAAAGCGCGGTCTGAGGCCCTGGGGCGGGTGGTGGATAATTACGGCAAAAAATTGGAAAAGCTCCCGGAGAAAAGCTTGAAGCTGGCCCGGCTCAAGCGTTACAAGCAGGTTGACGAAAATCTGTATTACATGATGAAAGAAAAATTTGAAGAATCCCAGATTTCCATGGCCGGGCAGATCGGCAAGGTGCGCATCATCGACCGCGCCGCCGAGCCGCTCGAGCCGATCGCGCCGCAGAAAATGCGCAACCTGCTTCTGGGGACTTTGCTCGGTCTCGGCTTGGGCCTCGGCATCAGCTTTTTCCTGGAGCATATCGACAAATCCCTGCGCAGCATCGAAGACATCGAGCGCTTGGGCCTGCCGTTTATTGGCGCGATTCCGCACATTGGCGAGGGGCAGAAAAACGGCTTTTTTCCGATTCACCTCAATGGCCGGAACCAAATAGCCGATCAGCAAGCTCGAAAAATAATTTCCCATGCCAGCCCCAAATCGCCGATCGCCGAAGCGTATCGCATGATTCGAACCAACGTGCAGCTCAGCCAGGCCGATGGAAAGATCAAATGCCTGTTGATCACCAGTCCCGGCCCCGGCGAAGGCAAATCCACGACCTCGGTCAATCTGGGCACGACCCTGGCGCAGATGGGCTTTAAAACCATCCTGATCGACACGGATTTAAGGCGGCCAACATTGCATCGCTTTTTCGATCTCGAAAAGAAAAAAGGGTTGACTAATATTTTGTTTGAAGGCGCCGAACAGGAGAATATCCATCCGATCGCCGATATTGACAACCTTTATATCATGCCCAGCGGCCTTTTGCCGCCCAATCCTTCCGAGCTGCTCGGCTCGCAAAGAATGAAAACGCTGCTTGAGCATTTGAAGCAAAATTTCGATTTCGTCATCCTGGATAGCCCGCCGATCATCGCGGTGACCGATGCGCAAATCCTGGCGCCGGAGGCCGATGGCGTCTTGTTGGTAGTCAGAGCCGGCGCCTCGCAACTCGATGCGGCCAAGCGCGCCAAGACCTTGATTGCGGCAGCAAAAGCCAAGCTGGTTGGCGTCGTCTTGAACGATGTTCGCGCTGAGCATACGTATGGCTCTTACTACTATTACTACAACTATGACTATTACTATGGCAAAAGCCCGTCCCACAAACATAAAAAAAGTAAAAAACCATTAATGGCAAGATGATTAAATGGCAACATAATTATTTTAAAAAATATTAAATCATTTTGTTTCTAAATTATTCTGTCTGATGCTTTTGCTTTTCTGTTGGATTCTTTTATCCGTCGGGAAATTGTTTTCTCATAAACCTTTTGGGCCGTACCTGTAAGGTTGTGGCTCGTTGTGGGAAGGAAATTATGTACAACTTGAATGCATCAACAATCGCCGCCCCTGGCTCATCTAATCATTTCGATCCGGAAATATTAGATTTTGCACAAATCAAATTAGCCGTGATCGGCTGCGGCAAGTGGGGCCAAAATCACGTCCGCACCGCGCAACAATTGCTGGCCGGCAATCTGAAGCTGGTTTGTGACGCCAGCCCCGGCGCGCGCGACACCGTCAAGAGTATTTCTGCGGCCATTCCCTTCACCTCGAACCTGCAGGAGGTTTTGGATGATCGGGACATCAACTGCGTGATTGTCGCGACGCCACCGGTCGCCCATTATGAAATCGCCAAACAATGCCTGCAACACGGCAAGCATGTTTTGGTGGAGAAGCCCATTACCTTGATTTCAGATCATGCGCGGGATCTGCTCCGCCTCGCCGCGGAAAACAAATGCACGCTGATGGTCGGCCACGTGCTGCTCTATCACCCGGCGATCATCAAGCTCAAGGCAGAAATCACGGCCGGCCGCCTCGGCAAAGTCCGCTATATTTACAGCAACCGACTGAATCTCGGCACCATTCGCAGCGAGGAAAACATTCTCTGGAGCTTTGCCCCGCACGACATTTCGGTGATCCAGTATTTGACCGAAAGCCATCCGATTTACCTCGACGCCAAGGGCGCGACGTTTTTGCAAAACAATATCGAAGACACGACCCTCACCTATCTCATTTATCCCAACAACATCCACGCCCACATTTTCGTGAGCTGGCTGCACCCGTTCAAGGAGCATCGCCTGATCGTGATCGGCAGCCGCGGCATGATGGTATTTGAGGACAATCTGGCCCAGGATAAGCTGAAGTTTTATCCCAAAGGCTTCCAGGACAAAGACGGCCGCATCGAGAAATTCGACAGCGCCTACGAGATCATCGCGTATGATGACGAGCCGCCGCTGGCCAACGAGCACAAGCATTTCTTTCAGGCCGTCCTGGGAAAAACCAAACCGCTTACCGACGGCGAGCATGCGCTGGAGGTGTTGACGATTCTGGAAAAGGCGCAAAACAAGCTCAGAAAATATGAAGCCGCCGGATCCAATTTATCTTGAGATAAGGAGAGTGGAACTATCCATGAATGAAAAAAACTATTATGCTCACCCCAGCGCCTATGTGGATGAGCCTTGTGAGATCGGCGCCGGGACCAAAATCTGGCATTTTTCCCACGTGATGAAAGGGTCGCGCCTGGGCGAGCGCAGCATTTTGGGACAAAACGTTCATATTGCCGACAATGTGACCATTGGCAACAACGTGAAGATTCAAAACAATGTGTCGATATACACCGGCGTTGAGCTGGAAGACGACGTCTTTTGCGGGCCGTCGTGTGTGTTTACCAATGTCACCAATCCCCGCTCGCAGATCGTTCGTCACCACCTTTATGAGCGCACCATCGTGCGACGCGGCGCCAGCATCGGCGCCAACGCGACCATCGTTTGCGGCGCCACCATTGGCCGCTATGCCTTCATCGGCGCGGGCGCCGTCGTGCGCGGCAATGTGCCGGATTATGCGCTCATGCTGGGCGTGCCGGCGAGACAAAAAGGATGGATGAGCCGGCATGGTCATCGTCTTGGCAAGCCGGATGCAGAAAGAATTATGACCTGCCCCGAAAGTGGCTGGCGCTATCGCGAAATTGAAACCGGAATTCTTCGGTGTTTAGATTGGCCGGAGGACAAAGCGTTGCCTGTGAAGCAGTGGCCGGTGACCAGTATTCAGTGTTCAGTTAACGAGCTACAAGCTACAAGCCACAAACTATGGAAATCCCCCTCCTCGATTTAAAAGCCCAATACGCCACCATACGTGATGAAGTGCGTGCGGCCATAGACCGCGTTCTGGAATCGCAATATTTTATCTTAGGTCCCGAGGTTGAAGCGCTGGAACAGGAAATTGCGGCTTATTCGCAGTGCAAACAAGGGATAGGCGTTTCTTCGGGCACGGATGCGCTGCTCGTCTCCCTGATGGCCATCGATATCAAGCCGGGTGACGAAGTGATCACCACGCCTTTTACATTTTTTGCGACTGCCGGATGCATAGCTCGTCTTGGCGCCAAACCTAAATTTGTGGACATCGACCCGATCACCTTCAACCTCGATCCGGCGCAAATTGAAGCGGTGATTACAGGCCGCACACGCGCGATCATCCCGGTTCATCTCTACGGCCAAATGGCGGAGATGGATTCGATTATGGATATTGCCAGACGGCATCATTTGCACGTGATCGAAGACGCCGCGCAAGCGATCGGCGCGGAATACAAAGAGCGCCGGGCCGGCTCAATCGGGCATCTGGGTTGCTTGAGCTTTTTTCCCTCCAAGAATCTGGGCGGATTCGGCGATGGCGGCATGGTGGTCACCAACGACGCGCATTTGGCCGATCGTATTAAATTGTTGCGCAATCATGGTTATCGCCCCAAATACTACAATAAAATTCTTGGCGGCAACTTTCGGCTGGACGCGATCCAAGCTGCCGCGCTGCGGGTAAAGCTGAAATACCTGGGGCAATGGACCTTGGCGCGCCAGCGCAACGCCGCAACTTATCGAAAATTGTTTAGTAGTCGCGACCCCTTGTGGGTCGATGTAGTAACGAATAAATCTGATGATGTAATAATGCCCCACAAGGGGGCAGGACTACGAAATCAACCTAACAGTGCACAAGCAATAAATGCTGAAGACCGAGATATGTTCGCGACGGAAAAAGGCGTGATGCTGCCGCAAGAGGCCCCGCAGCGGCGTCACATCTATAATCAATTTGTCATCAGAATCGGCAACAATAAGCGCGACGGGTTGAAAGCGCATTTGAAGCAGATGGGGATTGAAACCGAAATCTACTATCCAGCGCCCATGCATCTGCAGGAATGCTTTGTTGATTTGAGATATCGAATTGGCGCCTTTCCGCAAAGCGAAAATGCTGCGGCACAAACGTTGGCGCTACCGATTTACCCGGAAATGACCGAGAAGATGCTGACGCATGTTGTTGAAGCGATTGCAAGCTTCCAATAACATCACCTACTGGGCCGTTTCCCTAATTATCGCGCATGCCGCGAGCCGCTGCTGGTTAACGAGTAGAAGCATTTCTTGCGGGTCATTTTTAGGAAACGCCAAACCACGCACTGACGGCGAGCATGCACTGGAGGTGTTGATGATTCTTGAGAAAGCACAGGAGCAAGCTCAGAAAGTTTGATTAGTAGATCGATTCCAAATTAGCATAGCAATAGCGTTTTTCAATTCTGTATGCAATTTCCATCCTGAATCCTGAATGGAAAATTCATTGCAATGAGACATATCGAACTTCTTCTCGATAAAATAAGAGAATCAAAAACTTCCGATTTTATACGTAGTGCCTTAACATTAATGTCCGGTACAGCTATTTCGCAAATAATTCCTTTTTTTATTGCACCGATAATTTCGAGGTTATATTACCCAGAAGATTATGCAGTTGTTGCTACTTACAATTCTATTACTGTTTTATTAACTATTGTTGCTACAGGAATGTACAGCAGTGCTTTAATAATTGATGAAACGGATGAAAAGGCATTTAACACCGGTATAGCTGCATTTATCGTAACGTCAGTAATAACAATTTTATCCTTAATTATATTTTTAATTTTTAGTGACAGCATCGCAAAGCTAACCGGTAACGAAAATATCATCTTTTGGCTGTATTTGATTCCATTAACTGTATTTTTTAGTGGCGGATATCAAACTTTGAATATGTGGAATAACAGAAAAAAACGCTATAAAAGATTAGCCGCTAATAGTATATTTCAAACAATAATAACATCAGCTACAACGTTGTTCTTTGGATTTATTGGTTGGCATGCAACCGGATTTCTTATAAGTTTACTAATAGGGCAAGCGTTTGCGTTTTTACTACTCTTTTCTCAAACTTTAATAAATGACACGCATTTGTTAAAAACAGCAAATATAAATGGAATTAAAAGTTCGTTTATAACACATATCGATTTCCCCAAATATAATATGCCACAAGGCTTTTTGGATGGTTTTAGAGAGAGTAGTATAGTGCTCATTATTTCTAATTTTTTTGGTGCATCTGCTTTAGGTTCTTACTCGTTTTCAATGAGTATTCTAAATAAACCGGTGCAGTTTATTGGGGCATCTTTTAGTCAGATTTTTTACCAAAAAGCAAGTGAAAGATACAATAGTGGTAAAGAAATATTTGGGCTGACAAAAAAAACAATAATACTACTATTCATAATATCGTTACCCATATTTTTGACTCTTGTTATATGGGGGCGAGAAATATTTATCTTTGTATTTGGGAAAAATTGGGAACAGGCAGGATATTTATCACAAATATTGGCAAGTTGGCTTTTTTTAAAATTTATTATAAGTCCCGTTTTGAGCATACCACAAACTTTGGGCAAACAAAAAACTTTTTTCTTTTTTGTATTGATTTATAATATTACCATGCCTCTAGCGCTTTTAGTGCCATCGTTATTTGAGAAAAGTATTATAGTAGCCTTATCATTATTCACTTTTATGGGTGTATTAAATCATATTTCAATGCAAGTTTGGATATCAACAATTCTAAAGACGAAAATTAAAAAATGAACCCTTTTATTAAAATTAAATAGGAAAATGGCCTACAATGAAAATTAATAAAGATATTATTCCATATTTAACAGGGGATGAATTCTCAAATTATTTTCCCTTTCAAATCTCTGAACCAGAAAAAATAATTACTAGTAGATTTAAATTACTTGAAGATATCGTTAAAGGGAAAAATATAATTCATCTAGGATGTTGTGATCATATTCCTCTTATAGAAAATAAAATTAAAACGAATACCTGGTTACATGCCCGCATTGATAAAATGGCAAATGAGTGCCTAGGCATAGATAACAACGAAAATGGTGTAGAATACTTAAAAACGCAACTAAACTATAAAAAGATTATTTACGCTGATATAACTAAAGATGAAATAATTCAATTAAAAGAAAAAAAATGGGATTATATAATTCTTGGAGAATTACTTGAACATATTGATAATCCAGTAACTTTTTTAAGTATAATTAGAGAAAAGTATAAAAATTATATTAATGAAATAATTATTACAGTACCGAATGCATTGCATTATCAAAATTTTAATAATGCAAAAAAGCACTATGAATATATAAATAGTGACCATAGGTTTTGGTTTACTCCGTATACTTTAGGAAAAATTCTTAATAAAGCTGGCTTTATAATAAAAGAATTTTGTTTTACACAGGAGATTAGTAAAAAAATAGGATTAAGAGTAAAATTTAAGATTTTCCCCTACTTTAAAAGAAAAATCGAATACTATCGATTATTAAAATATCCTGCACTAAGGACAAATTTAATGATGATATCAAAATTTCAATAATGAAAACTTTAATTCTTTTTACACAATCATTTCCCTATTCTAAGCATTTTTCAGAAATTACATTTCTTAAAAATGAAATAAAATATTTATCATTAAAGTTTGATAATATATATGTATTTCCTAAAGAAATTTCTGGTGAAATGATTGCAGTTCCTGAAAATGTAAAAATTAATAAACTTTTTTCCGAAAGAATTGCCTGTAAAAAATTTAATTTCCTAAAAAATATCTTTTATTTATTCAACAACAAATTATTTCTTCAGGAATTATTAAATCGACCAGTTCTTTGTATAAAACCCAAATATATTCATAGATTATTTAGATATATTGGGCAAATAATTGAACAAAAGAAATGGCTAATTAAAGAACTTCATTCAGTGCTAATTAATGAAACTCCTATTCTTTATACATATTGGTTTACCTCTACCACTACTGCACTAACATTAATTAAGGATATTTTTGCAAAACAACAAATAAAGATTATTTCTCGAGCGCACGGCATAGATCTTTACGAAGAAAGACAAGGGTATATTCCATTACAGAACCAAACGATAAAAGCTCTTGACAGATTATATCTAATTTCTGATCATGGGTACAACTATATTGTTAGTAAATATCCTGCTTTAAAAAATAAATGTAAAATTAAAAAATTAGGAATAGAAAAAAATATTGCTAGTGTAATGCTTAGTAATAAATCTACATATACTGTTGTTTCTTGTTCTAGTGTAATTAATATTAAAAGAGTTGATTTAATCCTAAATAGTTTAATAACCTTAAGTCAAAATACTGACTCATCTATAAAATGGTATCATTTTGGTGGTGGTGTTTTACTCGATCAATTAAAATCAAGAATTGATAAACTTGCTATTCCAAATTTGAGTTGTTTTCTTAAGGGATTTACACCTAACATAGAAATATTAAATTTTTATTCGAAAAACAATGTTAGGTGTTTTATTAATGTTAGCTCAACAGAAGGTATTCCAGTTTCTATTATGGAAGCACAAAGTTTTGGTATTCCTATTATTGCTACCTCGGTCGGTGGGATTCCTGAAATAGTAAATGCTAATACAGGGATTTTATTAAATCCAAATCCGACACCAGATCAAATAGCAGCGGCTATAAAATATTTAATAGAAAATCCGGAAGTTTCTAACAAAATGAGTATAGAAAGTAAAAAAAACTGGTTTGATAATTTTAATGCTGATAAAAATTTCAAATCTTTTGTTAATGATATAGAGCAATTTTATGAATCAGATAAAAAGAATAGTTAAGAATGCTTATTGGGTCGGATTGCGGAGCCTTTTAATTCCTTATACAAAGAAATATCTTTCCAAGTCTCTTACCATTTTCAACTTTCATCAGATAGCTCCTCATTTTGATCCAAAATTTCATAGCATAGCTACTTGGACTAGTCTAGACTTTTTTAAAAGACAAATCTATTATATTAAAAAATGTTTTAAGATAATAAGCCTCGAAGAGGGTATCCAAAGGATAGAGAGTAATGAGCTAAACACCCAATATGCCTCTATTACTTTTGATGACGGAGATATCTCTATTCAACAATATGCTATCCCTTTCTTAATTGAAAACAAATTAAATGCCACATTATTTATAAATAGTGCATATCTGGATTCAAATAAAGCCTGTTGGTTCAATATTTTTAGATATCTAATTAATGATAATAATTTAAAAAATATAATACCTGCTGAACTAACCACTGACTTTTTACAATTAAGAAATACAGATGATAAGAATTTTTACCAAAGTAATACAAAGAAAATAGAAAATTTATTCCATAATATTCCTAAGAACCATAAGTTCTATATTAATGCTGATTTTTTAGAGAATCTTGATATAAAGTACATTCATATCGGGTTACATGGACATGAACATCATCGGTTCTCAATGCTTAACAAAGAACAAAAAATTGAAGATATCAATAATAATATCCAGGATATAAAACAATATAGAGGATACAAACCATTCTTTGCTTTTCCATTTGGAAAGCCAATGGATTGTGATCTTGATTCCATTAAAATTATTTTAGATAAAAATTTAAAAATATTTTTACATAATGGTGGAATAAATTTTAATAAAGAAATTCTTTTTAAAAGAATACCTTCTGATAATCAAAATATAAAATATCTTATCTCAAGAAATAGTTCAATAATTTTAATTTAATATTCTTTGTATTACCGTTTTTCTTGAATGGATTTTGTAAAATTATTTAAAATAGGCTGCTGTGAAAACTAAAATTCTATACATTCATCACGGGAAAGGCATAGGTGGCGCACCATTAAGTTTGTTGTATTTAATTGAAAAATTAGATAGAAGTATTTTTGATCCAAAGGTAATATTTTTGACAGATGGTGAAGTAGTAAATCTTTTCAAAGAAAAAAATATAAGTGTTAGAGCACTTAACCTTAAAAACTATTTATTTCTTCATTTGGAGCCCACTTGGTATAGGTTTTATAATGCCATTGGTTTTATTAAAGCTCTTTTAAATCAATTTTTAGTTGTAAGAAAAGTGTCTATTAAAATATTGAAAGAAGAACAACCGGCGATTCTTCATCTTAACTCCCTATTTCTAATCACATGGGCTATTTCAGCTAAAAAACTAAAAATTCCTACTGTAATTCATGTCAGAGAACCATTGGCAGAAGGATATTTGGGGTTACGCAAAAAAATATTCGGGTATCTACTTGATAAATACTGTGATAAAATTATTGCTATTAGTGAAGATAATTTAAAGCGACTGGCTTTAAAAGGTGATCATGGTACTGTTATTTACAACTTTGTTGATTTCAATAAGTTTGATAGAAATAAATCTTATTCGTCAGATTTTGAAAAGCAAAATGATACTAAATATGTTCTCTATTTAGGTGGGCGAATAAAATATAAGGGATTCCATGAGGTGGTTGGCTGTTTGAAATATCTGGACCGACAAATCAAGATTGTTTTCGCCGGATATTATGGATTCAATCGATGGTTAAAATTCTATAATCCAATCAAATATTATTATTTACAAAAAATGAAAAATTCTACTAATTCTATTATGGTTGGTCTTTCAAACAATATACCATCAGTAATAAGTAATTCCGATATTGTAATCTTTCCTTCTAACAAACCACATTTTGCACGGCCAGTTATTGAAGCATTTGCGATGGGTAAAACCGTTATAGTTTCTGATGTTGAAGGTAATAGCGAAATTGTAAAAGATGGGATTAACGGATTATTCTTCAAATCTAAATCGGCAAAAGATTTAGCGGTTAAGATAAACTACTTAGCGAATAATAGAGATATCCGACAAATGTATGGAGATAATGGGTATGAATTTGCCTGCCTAAATTTTGATGCAAGTATTAATGTACCAAAAACAGCGTCAAACTATTATACTATTCTGAACACTCTAAATAATAAATGTAAATGACAACTAATGTAAGAAAAAAAGAATTTATGAAAGATTATGAATCCTACGAACTTAAATTTCATAATCACAAGACGGAATACTTTCTTACCTACATTACTGTAGCTTTATTAAATGTTACTTTTGCTTATTATGATATATTTCACATTTTTTTTGCTATTATTGCTATTTATTACTTAAAAAAAATGGGAGGCAGGCTTGGCAATAAATATTATGTAATGGTTATCATTTTATCATTAGTAGCTTTTGGCCAAGCTGCAAAATTTGGTTCTTTTCAAGTTTATAGCTATGGCGGAGCATTGTTGGCCTTTTCATTCCCATATTTTATTTATAAAATATTAGGTAATAATTATTGGCGATATTATGTAAATATCATTTATTATCTTGCAATAATTGCTCTCATATTCTGGGGGTTACAAAATTTTTCAGACGGCTTTACGGACTTATTAGAAAATATCTCTAGTTCATTAATGTTAGATCCAGGAAGTAATGAAAGTATTATAATTTACAATTTAGAGCATCATCGAGAAATTGATATTTGGGGGTTAATGAAAAATGCAGGTTTTACAGCTGAAGGTGGAGTTTATTCTGCGTTACTTATTCTTGCCTTATATTTCAATACGCTATTTTCTAAAATTATTTTTGACAAGAAAAATATTATTTTCATTATATCAATTCTTACGACTACTTCCACTGCCGGATATGCTGCATTAGGTTTCTATCTTATTGCAACAAGTATTTATCTAAAAAGAATATCTTATAAAATTATATTGTTCCCAGCATCAATTTTGTTGATCTATTTTGCATTGTTTCAATTAAATTTTATGCTTGATAAGGTAAGTAAATATTATACAGATGAGATGAATGTTTACAATACTCAGGCAAATCCTTCACGAGTAGGCAGATTCTTAAGTGCTCGCGTTGATATTGATTTAATTATTGAGAACCCACTCCACGGACGAGGTATATATAAGTCTAGTAGATACTTAACACCTTTAGAAGAGGAAATTGGCTACAGCAATAGTTATTTAGGAATTATTGGTTTAGCATCTAAATATGGCTTAGTTGTATGGTTTTTATATTTCTACTTTCTAATAAAAATATTATTGTTTATTTCTGAAACAAATGGCCTTAACAAAAACTTTGGCTATTTGTTTTTATTATCAATACTCGCAATTGGAACTGGTCAAAATCCGTTTACAGGTCCATCATATTTAATATTAGTTTATCAAGGTTTACACTTAAAAAATTAATACGAAAAAAATGAAAATATCCATAATTACACCAAATTATAACTATGCCAATTTTATAGGGAAAACAATTGAAAGTGTTGTTAATCAAAACTATAAAAATATTGAACATATTATTGTTGATGATGGCTCAACAGATAATTCAGTTGAAGTTATTAAGTCATACCAAGAAAAGTATCCCAGCAGGATTAAACTTATACAGCAAGAAAATACTGGACAAACTACAGCAATAAATGTCGGCCTACGAGCTGCAACCGGTGATATATTCGGATGGATAAATTCAGATGATTATTATAATGAGGACGTTTTTGGTTTAATTATCGATTGCTTTAAAAAAGAAACAAGTGTAGATGCTGTATTTGGGGATATCGGGATAATTGACAAAACCAATAGAGTTATACGAATCAATAAATATTTAAAATTTGATTATGCTTCAGGCGTTTTTAATGGTTTTGGGAAAATTATTCCATCCAATGCTGTTTTTTGGAAAAAAGAATTAACACAACAAGTTGGGCTTTTAGATGAAAACTTCCTTTATGCAATGGATTCAGAGTACTGGTCAAGATTACTTTTTAATAGAAATGTAAAAAAAATTAAGCTTGTCATTGCCAATTTTAGATGGCATCCAAATGCTAAAACCATAAAAAGCCATAATAAGCTTAGTAGTGATTATGTCAGAGCAAAAACCGAAGGGGATATCATATTTAGAAAGTCTTATTTAAATTTAAAAATTTCCAGATTAATTCCTTACTATTTTTCAAAACCTATATATATTTATTATCGATCTAAACGAGTGCTCTTTAGAGGAATTATGGGTGAATACTTTAAGTGAATCATGGACAGAATTCTTTTTTTAATAAAAATTCCACCTCCTGTTACCGGAGCCACGCTAATGAATTTAAGAGTTAGAGATAGTGGAACTCTTAGAAATTCTTTCAACAGTGAATCAATAGCTATAAGTTATGCAACAAGTATTTCCGATCTAGGATCGCTTCGGTTGGGAAAATTCGTTTTATTATATAAATACTTATTCAACCTAACCAAAAAATTATTTCTTTATAAATACAGTTTCGTTTATTTTCAAATTTCACCGCACGGTACCGTATTTTTTAGAGATTTATTATTTGTTTTAATCATAAAATTAAGTAGAACCAGAATTGTTTATCATTTGCATGGGAAAGGTATAAAACGAAAAGCTAAGAATATTTTCTATAAAATATTATACAATTTTGCCTTCATCAATCAGCCAATAATTGTTCTATCGGAGTTATTAAAATATGACATTGAAGATGTTCATAAAGGCAAAGTATTTGTTGTCCCCAATGGTATTCCGGATATCAATTATCGCCCGAAAGAAATAACGAATGCAAACCAACCGCTTAGAATTCTTTTTCTATCAAATTTATTTCTTTCAAAGGGAATACTAGACTTTATCGATTCTATTTCACTTTTAATTGCCAATCATATCAAAGTTGAAGGTTTCATTGTGGGTGATGAAGGAGATTTCAAGGAAAGAAGCTTAAAGGGATTATTATTGAAAAAAGGTCTGAAAAAAGAGATAGTATTTTTAGGCAAGAAATTCGGTGAAGAAAAGATGAAAATTTTAAGTACTACAGATTTGTTAATTTATCCCACCTTAGAAGATTGTTTGCCGATTGTTAATTTGGAGGCTATGCAACATGGTATTCCGGTAATTGCAACACGAGAAGGAGCAATTCCTGAAATAATTGATGATGGTATAACAGGATTTTTAGTTGATAAAAATCGTCCAGATCAAATTGCCGAAAAAATTAATCTACTATATCATGATCGAAAATTGCTGTCACAAATGGGGCAAGCCGGAAGGAAAAAATATGAAGAAAAATATACACTTGAAATCTTTGAACAAAATATGAAAACTGTTTTTGGGAAAGCAATAGAAAACTAAATGGGGGAAGCAATGATTGAACATAAGACTTTGTTAATCACTGGCGGAACAGGTTCTTTCGGTAACGCCGTGTTAAGAAGATTCTTGAAAACTAATATAAAACAAATACGGATATTCAGTAGAGACGAAAAGAAACAGGATGATATGCGGCAGTTTTACAAGAATCCAAAGATAAAATATTTTGTTGGAGATATAAGAGATAAAAGATCGGTTGATAACGCCATGCGTAGCGTTGACTATGTTTTTCAGGCTGCTGCGTTAAAGCAAGTACCTTCCTGTGAATTCTTCCCTATCGAAGCCGTTAACACGAACGTCCTCGGCTGTCAGAATGTAATTGATTCAGCAGTTGAACATGGAGTAAAAAAAGTTATTGTCTTAAGCACGGATAAAGCGGTTTATCCAATTAACGCAATGGGAATCACCAAAGCCCTTTCTGAAAAAGTTATGATAGCTAAATCACGAGATTTTAATGGCAATGGCTCAAATACTGTTCTGTGCGGAACGCGATATGGAAATGTCATGGCATCACGCGGTTCGGTCATACCATTATTTGTGGATCAGATAAAAGCGGGTAATCCTATAACCATTACAGAACCACTGATGACCAGATTTATGATGACCCTTGAAGATGCAGTTGATTTGGTTCTGTTTGCCTTTGATAAAGGAAATCCAGGGGATATTTTCGTTCAAAAGGCCCCGGCAGCAACAATTGAAACTGTGGCGCAAGCGCTTCTCAAGCTTTATAACGCAACCAATGAAATAAAAATAATCGGAATACGACACGGTGAAAAAATTTATGAAACGCTTGTGAATCGGGAAGAAATGGTTAAAGCTGAAGATTTGGGAAATTATTATAGGATCCGGGCGGACACACGTGATTTGAACTATAATAAATTTTTTACCGAAGGGGAATCGAAAATATTTGAGGCTCAAGAATACACTTCACATAACACGTACCAATTAAACCTTGAGGAGACAAAAAAACTATTACTCAAACTTAGGTTTATCCGCGAGGATGTCTTGGGAGAAAAATTAGAACCGATTTATAGTGTATAACTAAGGTAAAAAAATGAATGTAGGAATCACCGGACAATCCGGTTTTATAGGCTCACATCTTTATAATTATCTGGGATTAAAAGATAGCGTTGTGCGCATTCCTTTTTCTCGTGATTGCTTTTATGATTTATCCAAATTTGATAAATTCATCAGGCAATGCGATGTAATAGTTCATCTTGCCGCGATGAACCGGCATGCGGACCCCCAAGTCATTTATGATACTAATATGAGATTAGTCCGAGATTTGATTTCTGCATGTACGAGAACAAAGTCCAAACCGCATATTGTTTTTTCCTCTTCCACACAGGAAAAGCGGGACAATCCTTACGGTAAGTCGAAAAAGGCCGGTAGAGAGTTACTGGAAAAATGGGCCACTGAAAACGGTGCGAAATTTACAGGAATGATCATTCCAAACGTATTCGGACCTTTTGGCAATCCTTACTACAACTCCGTAATAGCGACCTTTTGCCATCAACTAACCCATGGCGAGAAACCTGAAATTCAAATTGACTGTGAATTGAAACTTATTTATATAAATGAGTTAGTTCAAGAGTTTTACAAAATTATTACAACTAATATTAACCATCAAGAGAAGCATACAATAAAATATTATGAGGTACCTCACTCTTCGGTAAGCAACGTTTCGGAAATCTTAAGTATACTCTCGAGTTTTAAAGAAGTATATTTTGAAAAGGGTGTTATACCTCCAATACATAATAACTTTGAGCTGGCTTTGTTTAATACTTTACGCTGTTATATACCGAAAGAAAAATTTCCCTTCATTCTCAAAGAAAATATTGATAATAGAGGATCGTTTGTTGAAATAATAAGAACAAATACGTCCGGCCAGTATTCTTATTCTACAACAAAACCGGGAATAACGAGAGGCAATCATTTTCATACTAGAAAAATAGAAAGATTTGCCGTGATTAAAGGCAAAGCCCAAATTGATCTGCGAAGAATTGGTACGGATGAAGTAATCACATATTTACTAGACGGCGCCAAACCCGCTTTCGTGGATATGCCGATATGGCACACACATAATATTACTAACATTGGAGAAGAAGAACTTCTAACATTATTTTGGATAAATGAGCCCTATGATCCTGATGATCCGGACACTTATTTTGAGAAAGTTTAGATGCAAGTTTAAAAAATGAATAATGCTCTGAATGAGAAGGCTTCTTAACTCTGCACTAAGATCAACATGTCAATATCAAACAAATTAAAAGTAATTACTGTAGTCGGGACAAGACCCGAAATCATCCGCCTCTCCAGGGTGATGGCGCGGCTCGATGAATTTGTAGATCATAAGATCGTTCACACCGGGCAAAATTATGATTATGAATTGAATCAAATCTTTTTTGATGACCTCGAATTGCGTCAACCGGATTATTTTCTTAATGTTGATGTTTCCTCTCTTGGCGCTGCGGTTGGAGATATCATGCGCAAAACCGAGGAGGTTTTATTGAAAGAAAAACCGGATGCTCTTTTGGTTTTAGGGGACACCAATTCCTGTTTGTCGGCATATATGGCTAAAAGAATGCATATCCCGATCTTTCACATGGAAGCCGGCAACCGCTGTTTCGATTTTAACGTTCCCGAAGAAACCAACAGAAGAATAATAGATCACATCGCCGATTTTAATTTAGTGTACACAGAACATGCCCGGCGCCACTTAATCTCGGAAGGTTTACCTCATAGACGGATTTATCTGACTGGTTCACCTATGAAAGAAGTGCTGAGTTACTACCTGCCTAAAATTAAATCATCGAAGATACTTGAAAACTTATCCCTAGAAGCTAATAGCTATTTTATGGTCTCGACGCATCGAGAAGAAAATGTTGATAACCCAGATAATTTAAAGAAGATTTTGCATATTCTTAAAAGGATAGAAAATGAATACGGTTTGCCGATCATTATTTCCACACATCCCCGCACAAAAAAAAGAATAGAAGAACTTGATGAAGTTTTTAAAAGCGCTAAAATAGTTTTTATGAAACCGTTCGGATTTACAGATTATGTTAATCTTCAGATGAACTCCTTATGCACAATTTCTGATAGCGGCACGATTAGTGAGGAATCAGCAATACTCTCTTTCCCTGCGATTTCTTTACGAGAATCCATGGAACGACCCGAAGCACAGGACAGCGGTTCGATTATTCTCACCGGATTTGATAATGATATTGTCCTAAGTTCTGTGAATGCAGTTATCAAACAGCATTTAGATGCTAAGGCCTTGGAAGTTCCTGTTGATTATAAAATTGAAAATACTTCTTGGCGAGTTTTAAATTTAATTTTAGGTATTTCAAAACTCAGTAATAAGTGGTCCGGGATAAACAAAAATGCGAATTGATCAGTACGATTTTTACGGTTTGAAAATAAGTAATTTCACCATTTCCGAACTTCATAAATATTATGATCAAACTATATTTAATTCAAAAACTATCGTTTGCTATGGTTATTCATTCGGTATAATTCCAATTTTCAAAAAATACCCTGATTTATGCAACATTATTAATAATTTTGATATAAACGTCACTGACGGAACGCACTTCTATTGGTTTATGAATTATTTAGGATTTAAGATTAAAACTTTTTTATCGATTCCGTTTATGACAATTGATGCTTTGGAGTACGCAAACAATAACAAAAAAAGTGTCATGCTTATAGGTGCAGATGAAGCAACAAATAAAGCAGCCACTAATAATCTAAAGAAAAAATATCCACGCATTCATTTTTTCGCTGGACAAAATGGTTATTTTGATGAGGAAGAGGAGGGTGCAGTTGTTCGCTATATAAATAAGTGTAAGCCTAATGTCTTGCTAATTGGGATATCCTCGCCTAAAAAAGAAAGATTTGCTGATAAATATAAAAATCAGTTATCCAGCAATATCATAATTCCTTGTGGTGGTATGATTGATGTATTTTCCGGCAAAGTTAAATTGGCAACTCCTTTTCTGAAGAAAATTGGTTTAGCGACATTGATTCGAATCATTCAGGAACCACGCCGTCAATTACTCTTAAAATTATGGGTGACATATGAAACATTTGGGAAAATCATTCCTAAAACCTTGTGGGAAGTAAAAATTAAGAAGAATACCAAATATTTCTTACCCTCTATTTATAAAATAAGTAGATAATATATCTGTGGAATATTCTGCGTAATTGCCAAAGTAGAAAATTACAACAGGAAAGAACTTATACCGGCAGAACAACAACTTGTTGCCTTGGATTAAGGAAATGGTTTTATAGTAGACTTAAAATCAAATCAAAAAAATTTTTGTTAAGTCGCCGCTGTTATTTCAAATCGGGAATCTATCTCGGCTTTTAACCTCACACCGGCAAAAAAGTCATATTGTTAGATAAAGATTTCTTGTATGACCTGAATTTTTTTAATATGGCCCACATAAAAAATGTCATTCAAAACCATCATTCAAACCGGGAAGATAATTCATCGATAATTTATGCGCTAATCTGTTTTCAAGAGAGGCACAAAATGTACATCCATGGGGGACTTCATGCAGCAATTGACGCAAAATCTGAAATCCGGCGATATCAAGTTGTTGGAAACGCCATTCCCGGCTTTGCTTAGGGGGCAGGTGTTGGTACGAAACCACTATTCGGTGATCAGCGCCGGCACTGAAGGCAAAAGAGCCAAGGTCGCTTCGGGAGGATATCTCACAAAAGCCAAAGAGAGGCCGAGGGATATAAAACGAGTCATGGAATCCATCAAATCGCAGGGTATACTTCCCACCTATCGCGCCGTCATGAACAAATTGAATATCCCCGCCGCCATGGGGTATAGTTGCGCCGGCGAGGTCATTGGCTTGGGTGACGGCATTACGGCATTTCGAGTGGGTGACCTGGTTGCCTGTGGCGGCGCCACGGCGGTTCATGCGGAAGTGGTGTCGGCGCCGCAAAATTTGTGCGCCAAGGTTGCTGCCGGGGTGGATTTGCGGTATGCGGCTTTTACCACCATTGCCGCGATTGCTTTGCAAGGCGTTCGCCAGGCGGATTTACGATTGGGCGAAAGTTGCGCGGTTATCGGGTTGGGCCTTCTTGGCCAATTGACCATGCAACTGCTCAATGCAACCGGCGCCCTTGCCATTGGGATCGACATCGACGCGCGGAAAGTTGAGCTGGCAAAACAGTTGGGCGCGCCGTTGGCGCTATCGCGAAAAGCGCCGAATCTGCAAGCGCTGATCGATAATTATACCGGCGGGCACGGTGTCGATGCCGTGATTATTGCCGCGGCCACTTCTTCTCTCGATCCGGTGGAATTGGCCGGCGCCTTGTGCCGAAAAAAAGGCAAAGTCGTCATCGTCGGCGACGTGCCCACTGGATTCAGCCGCGAGAATTATTATCGCAAAGAGCTGGAGCTGCGGATGTCGTGTTCTTACGGCCCCGGGCGTTACGATGCCCGGTATGAGGATAAAGGCCTCGACTATCCGATCGGCTATGTGCGCTGGACTGAAAATCGAAACATGCAGGCCTTTCTCGCGCTTTTGAAAAATAAAAAAATCAATCTCGAGCCGCTGATCACCCACACCTTTGCTTTTAAAGAAGCGCATAAAGCCTATCAGCTCATCTTAAATAAAGCCGAGACTGCTCTCGGCGTTCTGCTGAAATACGATGTCACCAAAACACTCAGAAAAACGATTCCGCTTATCTCAAAGCCCTGCCGCAAAGCAGAGCCTCAACTTGGATTTATTGGCGCCGGCGCTTTTGCCCAGAACTATCTTTTGCCGGAGGCAAAAAAATACGGCGCTCTCATCAGCGTTGCGACGGCGTCCGGCCACACGGCGCGTCACGTTGCAGACAAATATGGCTTTGCCTCTTGCGCGGGCAACGCCAAGGATCTGCTCAGCGAGAATCGCCTCAATACCGTCTTTATTGCTACGCGACACAATCTACATGCGGAACTGGCGATTGAGGCGCTGCGCAACGGCAAGCATGTTTTTGTCGAAAAACCGTTGTGCATGACCGGCGAAGAGCTGGAAGAGATCAGAATGGCGTACGAAAAATCCGATCGCCATCTCATGGTGGGTTTCAACCGCCGTTTTTCGCCCTTTATTGAAAAAATCAAAGCCACGTTGCCGCCGGCTTTGCCCAAAGCCATTCACTACCGCATCAACGCCGGCCAGGTTCCCGCCGATCATTGGATTCAGGATCCTGACCTCGGCGGCGGCAGAATTATCGGCGAAGTCTGCCATTTCGTTGACCTCGCCATGTTCCTGGCGAATGGCAGAATAACCAGTGTTTCGGCCAACGCGCTGCCATCATCGCCGCCGCTTCGGGACACTCTCGTCGTCAATCTTGCCTTCGATAACGGCTCCGTTGCTGCAATCTCCTATTTTTCCAACGGCAGCAAAAAGCTGAACAAGGAATACATCGAAGTCTTTTGCGGCAGTCAAGTCGCTGTCATCGATGATTTCAGGGAGCTTTGCCTCTACCACGATAAAATTTCCAAAACCTCGGGCAAACAAGACAAAGGCCACAGCGAGGAAATCAAGCAATTCCTTGCCGCCATCGAAAAGGGCCTCCCCTGCCCCATCTCCTTCGCGGAAATTTATCTGTCGACCAAAGCAACCTTGGCGATTCTCAAATCCATTTTAGAGAAAAAGGTCATCGCCGTTTAGCGCAAGACCTTACCTATTTCTTTAAACACCTTGTCTCAATTTCTCTACATTGCCCTCAACAAGCTTCGCATTCATATCGAGCGCGAGCAATTTAAAGGCTACGATCCGTATGACATGCTGAATACGCCGATGGCGTTGAGGAAATTTGGACGATGGCTTCCGATCATCGCCATTCAGCTACACAAACGGAATCCCCTCAACCTCAGGCCGTTATTGGGCATCAAAAAAGATTACAATCCCAAAGCGTTGGGCTTGCTGCTTACGGCTTATACAAACCTGGCAAGGCTTTATCCGAAACATAATGTCGATAACATCTTGAAGTTTCTTTTACGGCGGTTATCGGCAAGCGTGTCAAAAGGCTTCAAGGGAGCTTGTTGGGGTTACAATTTTGACTGGGCGAGCCCGGAGAAATACCTGCCGGCTTACGCTCCTTCTGTCGTCGTCACCGGCTTTGTCGGCAAAGGTTTGTTTGACTATTTCACCCTGACGAGAAGTCAAAAAGCCTTTGAGCTTTTGCGGCAGTCCTGCGATTTTATCATGCGTGATTTGCTGCTCACCCAAAACGAAAAAGGCGTTTGCTTCAGTTATACGCCATTCAAAAAGGATTGCTGTTTTAACGCCAGCCTGCTGGGGGCGGAAGTTTTGGCGAAAGTTTATTCTCTGACCGGAGAAAACAGGCTGCAAGAGCTGGCGAAATCGGCCGTGGATTTTGTCATCGCCCACCAGAAAAAAGACGGGCGCTGGAATTACAGCTTCGATCTCAAAACCGGAACCGAACGGGCGCAAATCGATTTTCATCAAGGTTATGTGCTTGAATCCATTTATGAAATTATCAAGCATCTGAACTTGAATAATCCGGCGTATATCGAAAGCCTTAAAAGGGGCGCGGAGTTTTATCGCTTTCGGCAATTTTTTGAGACCGGCCAGGCAATATGGCGGTTTCCACACGTTTGGCCGGTGGACATTCACAATCAGGCTCAGGGCATCATCACCTTCAGCAAGCTGGGAGAAATCGACGAAACTTATTCCGAGTTCGCCAAAACTATCGCCGCTTGGACCATCGAGAAGATGCAGGATCCCTCAGGATATTTTTATTATCGAAAATACCGCCTGTTCAAGAACAAAATACCTTACATGCGATGGGGCCAGGCCTGGATGATGGTGGCGCTTACGACATTATTGACCGAAAACGAAAACAAACATGAAGATTCTTTTTCATCTTGGGCGCCCGGCTCATTATCATCTGTTCAAGAATGTCATCCGAAATTTGAAGGTGCGAGATCATGAGATCATTATCCTCATCAAGCAAAAAGACGTCTTGGAGAACCTATTACAGTGTTCCGGTTGGCCCTATAAGAATATTTTACCCGCAGGGCATAAAGGCGCCCGATTTTCCATGCTATGCGGTTTGGCGCGGAAAACCGGAGAGATTCTAAAAATTGCCCTCACGCAAAAACCCGACTTGATGGTGGGAACCTCCGTTGAAATCACTCATGTCGGCGCGCTGCTGCGGATTCCTTCTATCGTTGTCAATGAGGACGATTTTGATGCGGTGCCGTTATTCTCCAAACTCGCTTATCCGCTGGCGAGCAATATTTTGGCGCCCAGTTCCTGCAAAGTCGGCAAATGGCAAAAAAAGAATCTGGGATATGAAGGCTATCATGAACTGGCCTACTTGCACCCCAGATATTTTGTGCCTGACAGAAGCATTATCGAGCCTCTTGTAAACGGCGGGCGATATTTCTTGCTCAGGTTTGCCAATTTGAATGCTCATCCCAACAAAGGCAAAAGTGGTATTAATTTCGCCACCGCGAAAAAGATCATTCAACTGCTTGAGCCTTGCGGCCATCTTTATATCACTTCGGAAAAACCCTTGCAGCCGGAATTTGAAAAATACCGGTTGAAAATAGAGCCTAAAGACATGCATCACGTTCTGTATTATGCGGATATTTATATTGGCGACAGCCAAACCATGGCGGCGGAAGCGGCAGTGTTGGGCACGCCGGCGCTGCGATTCAATGATTTTGTCGGAAAGCTCGGGTATCTGGAGGAGCTGGAACATAAGTACGGCTTGACTTATGGCATCCAAACCTCGGAGCCGGAAAAATTATATGGGCGAATCAACGAGTTTTTAAACACGCCGAGCTTGAAAGCCGAATGGCAAAAGCGGCGGCAAAAAATGCTCTCGCAAAAGATCGATGTCACCGCTTTTATGTCCTGGATCATTGATCAATATCCCAACAGCGCCCGCAAGCTGAAACGCAACCCCGATTATCAGTATCTTTTCAATTGATAGAATGCAGTTCCCCAAGAAACATTCGTACTGGCTGGCATTCATAGACTTCCTGCTGGTGAATATTTCATTCCTCGGCATGAATTATCTGAAGCGAGATACCTTTGAGCTTTCGGCAATGTATCTCAAAATGCTGCTGGCCTATCATCTGATCATCTTGTCGGTTTCGCTGTTCTTCAGGAAATACGATTCCGTCTCGTACAAAAGTTATTTTAAAGTCATCTTCGTTCATTCCAAATGCGCTCTCGTCAGCTTTTATTTGGCGGTCATGATCATCGTTTTCCTGGGGTTGGCCGCTTTTTCAAGATTGCAGATCATCGGCAGTTTCGCGTTGTTTATTTTTCTCGAGGCGGCCTGTTTCACGATATATTATCAAAACCTGCGGAAGAAGCTGACCAGCGTTGAGAAACAATCTTTTTACGGCTTCAGCAAATGGTTCAACATTTCCCTGCTGCTTCTCTTCAATGAATTTTTGCTGATCACCTTCTCATTTTTGATCATCAACTATATCAAACACGGCACCTTCGTTCTATCGGCAGAATATGAAAAAATTTTGCTGGTTATCTATGGCTTGTGGCTTTTTTCTTCCATCTTTACCCGCAAGTTCGATCTCGACAATATTCGCAATTTCTTTTACTTCCTTTCCTCGCATCTGAAATCATTTTTCCTGATGATCGCCTTGATGGCGCTGCTGGTATTCGCGTTTCGGCTTTTCTATTATTCGCGGCTGCATATCTTTGGCACATTTTTCCTCTTGTTGATTTTGGAAACGCTTTACAACTCCCTCTATTTTTTGGATCGAATTGCTTTTAATGATAACGGCATCGTCGCGCGCCACAAAAATCTGAAGAAGCTGGCGAAAAAGAACAAGCTCCGCTTGAATGAAATTCACCACTTCTTAGCTCCACCGAGTGAATCATCCCCTCCGCTTCATCATGCTATAAAAAACCAAGGTATCCAACACAGGGCAGAACTGCTTCAGTTTATCGAGAGCCAGTCGCCGCTTTCCCAGCTCAACGAGGATGAGATGCATGTATTCAACGCCGCCCGCGTCCCGCCGTGGCGCGACGGCGAGACTTCGCCAAGGCTGATCATCAATACTTATCGGGTGAATGATATTAGAAGAATCAATAAATATTTTTTGGAGTTGCACAGCCGGATTGATTTTGGCGCTTATTTTATTGGAAGGTTTGAATCGCTGGGAACTTACAAAAAACGTTTTCTAAAAAAATATCCTGCTAAAATTGTGCGTCCTTTGTACTAACTTGATTTCCTCTTCACCCGCGTTTTTCCAAAACTTCCTGGCATAAAGCGCATCTATTTTTTATTGACCCGAGGAAAGAGCCGAGTGATCTCCACGGCCGAGCTTTTGGGAAGGCTTTATTATTGCGGTTTTCGGGTGATCGACTGCAAAGAAATCAATGGAAAGACTTATTATTTGGCGCAAAAAGCCGGCGCTCCTTCAACCGATAAAATGCCAAGTTACGGCTCCCTGATCAAAATAGAGAAAGTGGGATTGGATGGCAAGATCATTCATCTTCGGAAAATAAGAACGATGCACCCGTATTCGGAGTATTTGCAGGAATACATCCATCAGAAAAATAATTTGGCCTCGAACGGAAAGTTCAAAGCAGATTTTCGTGTGGCCGAGTATGGCGAATTCTTCCGGAAATATTGGATCGACGAGCTTCCGCAACTGATCAACTTTTTCCGCGGCGATATAAGCTTGGTCGGGGTGAGGGCCTTGAGCCGGCATTATTTCTCTTTGTATCCCAAAAGCGTGCAGAAATTGCGCATCAAGTTCAAGCCCGGACTGATACCGCCGTATTATGCCGACTTGCCCAAATCATTCGAGGAGATTGTCGAATCGGAAAAAAGGTATTTGCTCAAAAAACAGGCGGAGCCGTTGACGACGGATATTAAATACCTTTGCAAGGCCGTCTACAATGTTTTCTTCAAACATGCGCGCAGTCAATAATTCCAGCTATGGCAAAATGATTTATTGGCAGAATAATTTTTAAAACAATCATTCCGTCGATAAATCATTCTGCCCTCAAAAGATTTCAATTTAAAAAGGCTAATCATGCGAAATATTATTCTCATCTTCACGCTCCTTTTGCTTTCTCCCAACGGCAGCAAGGCGCAAATCGGTTTGGGCGGATTCAATGCCGTTATGACTGTTCCCACCGCTCGGCTTCAGCCGGACGGCTATGTTGCTCTTGGAGTTGGGTACATTCCAAAACCTTATGGAGGGTTTGTGGGGCTGGATCATAACAATTTGGCTTATTTCGCGAACGTGGGTTTTTTGCCTTTTCTCGAAGTCGGCCTGCGCTCCACCGTGGCGTTGAATTACGAACTCCCAAGTATAGGCGACCGCATGGCCATTGTGCGCTTGCGGCTTCTGAGTGAATCTCACAACCGGCCGGCAGTGCTCATCGGCATGCACGATCCTTTCCGCGCCGCCGCGCCGGGACTCTCCGGGCATTTTAATGCCCTTTACGCCGTGGCGACGAAAAATTTTTTGGGGCCGAACCATCTAAACGTCGATGTTACCATGGGCCACGGCGTCGATTGGTTTAAAGCTTATTTCAATGAGTTTAATGGGCTGTTTGGGGGGGTGAGCATTGGATACCGCAAGGTTTTTTTCATCAAAAGCGAATACGATGCGATTCGATTCAATATCGGCTGCGGAGTGGAATTGGGAAAATTCCTTGCGGCGAATTTTGTGTTGATTGACGCCAGGAAAGCGGCGTTCGGTGTAACTTTAAAGAAGAGTCTTTTATGAAAGCTTTGATTACACTCGTGAGTTATTTAGTGTTAACGACGCTGCCGGCGCTGGGAACGCCACACGGCCAAAACGGGCTGGCGGACAGCCTGAAACACCATCTGGTGAAGAGCGGCTTGGAAAATGTCGCCGTGGTTGTGGAAGACCGGCATCTGATCGTCACCTACGAAAACCGAATCTATCGCCATGAAATTCGGGCGGCGCAGGAAGTGATGGCCATTCTTTCATCTTTGGTAAAAGCAGGCATGCAGATCACTTTAATTCCACAAAACAGAAAAATTCCGCTGGTCGCGATCACTTTCGAAGCGGACGGTAAACCGGCCTTTACCAACGGTGAAGCCTCTCGCCGGCAATATTTTTCGCCGGCAGAGGTTTCTCTCGACGTTGAGCCGGCCTGGAGCAAAGTGCGCGCGCTTCCCCAAGCCAACTCTTCCTCGTGGAAATTTGATCTCGTCGTCCATCCGCAAGTCAAAGCGCAGTTTGGCAAGCGCACCGATCCGGTGGAGTCCCAAATCAATCTGGCGCCGGAAATAAATGTTTCATTCTGGAAAGGCATGTCCATTTCAGCGCAATGGATTATTCCTCTCCAAAACGAGCTGGAAGAAGAGAGCGGCTTTCCATCTCTGCAAAACAAATATAGAAAAGAGGGAAATTTTGCCAGGCCCGGGCTTCTGACTTTCAATCAGACTTGGCGCGCGCCCCAAAATACGATGATCTCGGCGACGCTGGGGTATTTTACGCAACATCGTTACGGCGCCGACGCGGAGATTAAAAAATACTTCTTCAATGGCAAAGCCTCTCTCGGCGCGAATCTCGGCTACACCGGTTATGCGGCATACTTGAAAGGCGTGTGGTCTTATTCACCCATCGATCTCGTCACAGCTTTTGTCAATACCGAATACCGTTTTTCCCGGTTTGATCTCGGCCTGCGCGCCACTTATGGAAAATTTCTCGATCAGGATAAGGGCTGGCGAATCGATATCCGTCGCCAATTTTCCGAAACCGATATCGGATTTTTTGTTTCAAATACCGAGGCCGGAACCAATGGCGGGTTCAATTTTTCCCTGCCGATCTTTCCTTCCAAGCATCTCGCGCCGGGGCCGATCAGGGCAAGAACCGCGAACTATTTCCCCTGGGAATATCGTTACTGGGGCGGTTTGGAAAATACTATGCGATACAATACCGGCAACCCGGTGGAGGCGTTCATGAAAAGACTCAATCCGGACTATATTAAAAATCAATGATAAGAAAACAGAGAACATCATCGTTAACAACTATGGAGGTGAAGCTGCCGGATAAAAAAACCGTTTCACAAAGGATTCAAGTTCAAACAACCCACACACTAACCCAAAGGAGTCTGTATGAAACCGCAACAACGCATTAAAAGCCTGGTGGCGCTTGCCTTCGCTCTGACGAGCGCCGCCGCGGTTTGGTGGGCCTGCGAGACCAACAAGGTCAATGTCGGCCCCGCCGAACCCTCACCTCTGAGCACGGCCCAAGTCTTGGGAGAACTGGCCAACAGCAAGACGCAGCAGGAAACCGAAATAGCGATCACACACCTTCTCGAGAAAACCGGCGTGGGAATACCGGTCAAAGGCAGCAAATATGGAGAGTATATTTTGACCGATCGCTTTGTCTCCGAGCTGGCAACGGAACATCTGCTTTTTCGGAATGGCCAGGAGAATACGACCTGGGAAGAGATGTTCGAAGTCCAAAAACTTTTGTCCCAGGGGGATTGGACCCAAGACGTTGACTTTGACGGCGCTGTGGCCAGGTTTCGGGAAGAGGCGACCGCCGCTCTAAACGATCCCGAAAGCCCCAACAACGCCTTGTTGCTGGCGATGGCCGCAAAAGGCGCCGCAATCCCCGAGACCATCCCGCTCTTCGAGAGAACCGAAGCCATCTCACCCCTCCAGGAGGCTTTGTTCGATGCCTGGGTGAATTACGCGTTTGGCGACATGCAGGCGCTGGAAAAGACCAAGGGAACGCTTAAATTCTTCTTCGTCAGCGTACCCAGTTGCAACCCCAGTCAATTCACAGTCGTCCAAACTCAACAGAACGTGCAATACTCCAGCAAAAAGCAGAAAAAGTGCCTGGAAAAAGCCAAGAAGGAGTACGCGAAAGAGGTGAAAAAGTGCTTGAAGAAAAAGCTCAAGCCGCTCGACTCCAAATTCCAATCCAAGTGCGAGAAACTGCAAGATTGCTTGGAGGATGCGCATGAAGAAGTTCTTGACGACATTGAAGACTGCCACGATCAAGGCAGCGCAAACTAAGGCAACAAGGTTTGTTAAACGCGCTCGTTTTGACTTGACAACATCGTACACCGTTCCCAGGAAACAGTATAAGGATGGAAATTGTTGAAAGCGCGGTTCTGTTACCTTATGAATTTAACACCTCTAAGATTATTCGGAAGCTCTAAAGCGTTGGTTGAGCTGCCTCGCAGCTTGCTGTGGGGCAGCTCATGCTTTTGTTTTAATTCATGCGTTCCGGCTTCACGCCGTTTTCTTAACTCTACATGATCGTTTTCGATAAGCTGTTCGAATTCTCTCAAGGAATTAGTCTATGAATGAAGTAATGGAAGGTTTACCCATTAAAATCAGAGACAGGCAATATGGCCGGGTTTCCATTGATGAATTGGAAAATCTTGTCCGGCAGGGCAGTTTTTGCAAAGATGATCTGGTTTGGAATGAGGATTTCGACGATTGGGTACGCGCCGAAGAGACGCCTGAGCTGAAAAATTTCTTTTACTCGCCCAATGGCCATAACGGCCATCACCAGGCGGAAATCTTTGCCATCGCCAGCGGCAAAGGAGGCGTCGGCAAATCCGTGTTGTCCTCCTCGCTGGGCATCGCGCTGGCCTCGGCAGGCGAAGAGGTGATTTTGGTTGATGCGGATTTTGGCGGCGCCAATTTGCACACATGCCTGGGCATGTTGGAGCCGCGCTTTACTTTGTTTGATTACCAGACGCAACAGGCTTCTTTGAACGATATAGTTTTGCCCACGCCAGTACAAAATTTGCGTTTGATCAGCGGGGCTTGCGGGGCGCTGGGCTTGGCCAATCCGACTAACGAGCAGAAACAGCTCTTCATGCAGGATTTAAAAAAATTGCATGCCGACAAAGTTCTATTGGATTTGGGCGCCGGCTCTTCCATCGATATTATTGAATTATTTTTATTAGCCGATGAAAAAATCATCGTGGTCACACCTCAACCCACCTCGCTTTATGAGGCCTTCGGTTTTCTCAAAGTCTGCCTGTTGCACGAATTGAACAATGCCCTCAAAGACTTTCCCTCAGTCGTGGAGCTTTTTGCCAAAGGAAAAATCAACCATCCGGAAAAGATGCAGATCACCCTGGCGGAGCTGATGGCTAAAGTCAAAGAAATTGATTCCGAGGCCGCCGGCATATTTCAAAAAACCTTGCATTCCTTTCGCCCCAAAATGATTTTGAATATGGTGCAGAACAAGGATGACATTAAAGAAGGCATGGCTTTCCAACTGGCGGCAACCGAGTTGTTGTCGATTGACTTGGAATATTTGGGATATATTTCTTTCGATCCGATTGTAACCGAAGCGGTGAAAAATACGAAACCGTTTCTTCTGCAGGCGCCGGATTCCAAAGCCTCGCAGGATTTGTCCGCTTTAATCCGGGTCAAGCTGCTGGGCAAAAGAGGCTTCAAAGAAATTTTTGAAAAGCGCCGATGGCAGAAACAGATACGGAATCATGGGAAAGAATATCCGAAACTGGAGGTTTTGAAAAACGCCCCCATCTGTTCGGTAAATTGCTTTTATTGGGATGACTGTGAATATCAAGAGGGCGGCTTGCCGTGCCGGGTTCGTCATTTGGAACCGGTATTAAGATCGACTTAGGGGTCCCACCAAAAAATAGCTCCAACCTTTTCCATTAAAAATTTTCATTTTCTCTGCTGCAATTTTGATTCGTTTGCACTTGTTTTGCTCGTCACTTTATTGCCAGACATCGCGCGCAACACAACCGGAGCGCTGGCTAAAATGGCTTTTGCGAAGCTATGCAATCCGCCCGCCCTTCGAGGCGATAACTTCCCTGTACCAATACGCGGAATCTTTCAGAACACGCTTTTGTGTCGCATAGTCGACGTAGATGAGGCCGAAGCGCTGTTTGTAGCCGTGTCCCCACTCGAAGTTATCCATTCTCATTCACCGCGCCGGCGCCGTTCGGCAAAACTCGCGGCCACGAAATCGAGAGACGATAGGCTTACAGACCGATCTCACCCATAAGCCACGCGTCATCTTCGAAGCGATGGTAATGATCACAGGCTACATCACCGCTGTCGCCAGCCCAAATCTTCCCCGGAGATTTGCACATGACATCCCACACCGAAGGTCCCTTCCCGTCGTCATAAGCGCCGCCTTCGATTTGATAACTCGCGGCGGCCGCGCCCCAGACAAAATCCGGCGGAAAACTCATATCATCCCTTTCACATTTTACATTTCTAAATTCATTCCTTCAACCCGGCGGCCATAATGCCGCTGATATAATGCTTTTGCAGCGCAATGAAAACGATCATCACCGGCAGAATGGTCATCACCGCGCCGGCCATCATCAGCTCGGTGTCTTGCACGTACTCGCCGGTGAGATTGGCCAGCGCCACCGGCAGCGTATACATATTGTCATCCGTCAACACGATCAGCGGCCAGAGGAAATCGTTCCACGTTCCCATGAACGTGAAAATGGCGAGTGTAATAAGAATGGGCTTGCACAGCGGGAGGATCACCGACCAATAAATGCGAAAATCGCTCGAGCCGTCCAGGCGCGCCGCTTCGATAAAACTGTCGGGAATTGAAAGCGCGAATTGGCGAATCAAGAAAATGCCGTAGATCGTCGCCATTCCCGCCACGATGACTCCGAGATAGGTGTTGATCAGCCCGACTTTATTCAACATCAAAAACAGCGGCAGCGTCGTCACTTGCGCCGGAATGACCATTTCCGCAACGAGAAAGCGAAAGAGCCGGTCTCTTCCTGGAAAGCGATACTTGGCAAAGGCATATCCGGCCATCGAATTGAAGAAAAGCGAAATCAACGTCACGCTCACACTGATCACGAGACTGTTCAGGAGATAGCGCCAAAGATGCAGCCGGGTGAAGAGCCTCACATAATGCTCGAAAGTTATCTTGGCGGGCAGCAGTTTCGGCGGAAAAGCGCTGGCTTCGCCGGCTGCCATGAAAGAAGCGGAAATCATCCACAGCGCCGGTGTGAGCGTTATGACCGCAATGATAATCGCCAGACTGATGATGAGAATTTTGCCGATACTTTTCATTTACGCTCGCTTTTGCAATCGGGACTGAATCAGCGATCCCAATAGAATGACGCCAAAAAGAACGAAAGCAATTGCCGCGGCATAGCCCAAATTCCACCAACGAAAACCCTGCTGGTACATGAGCAGAACGATGCTCAACGTGCTATTGACCGGGCCGCCCTGGGTCATGACATACGGTTCGGTAAAAAGCTGAAAGTTGCCGATCATGGCAATGATGCTGACAAAGATTGTCGTCGGCGCCAGCATTGGCAACGTGATGCTTTTGAACTGCTGCCAGGCGCCGGCGCCATCCATGCGCGCGGCTTCATACAACTGCGAGGGGATATTCTGCAAGCCCGCGACAAAAATGATCATGTTGTAGCCGAAATTCTTCCAGACTGACATGATGATAATCGCCGGCATGGCCCACGCCGGATCTCCCAGCCAATCAATCGGATCGACGCCGAAAAAGCCCAGCGCATAATTCAACAGGCCAAAGCGCGGATGATAGATGAAACGCCAGACGACTGCAACCGCCACCAGCGTCGTCACCACCGGCGCAAAATATATGGTTTGGAAGAAACTCCGGAAGCGAACGAGCTTGGAATTGATCAGCAACGCGGTGCCGAGCGAGACGGCGATGGAAAGCGGGCCGCCGATCAGCACGTAATAGAAGGTGTTAGCCATCGCCTTCCAAAACAGCGGGTCTTGGAGCAGTTGGCGATAATTTTTCAAACCGATAAAACGCGCGTACTGAAAATTGCCCAGGGAGTAAATGTCGAAATCGGTGAAGCTGAGAACGAAAGCCGCCAGCGCCGGCAGGAAGAAGAAAGCAAAGATCGGTATGAGCGCCGGCGCCAGAAAAAAGTAAGCCGCGCGCCGGATGCTCCGAATTTCACCGCGAAGGGATGGCGATTGAGAGGGGTTATTCATGATGACCCTGCTCCAACATCCACCGGCGTTTTTCCAGAATCAGATCGACTTCGCGATCGAGCGCCGCCAACGCCTGCGTCACCGGCAGGCGTTGAACCGAGGCGATTTCTGCGTATTGCTGCACCTTCATCGCAATCTGTTCCCACTCGGGAATCTTCGCGGTCGGCACGACGCGTTCGAGCTGTTCGTAAAACGCTTTGATATAAATGTTGTTCGTCAACGCTGTGTCCTGCCACGCCTCGCGAACTGCCGGCAAATCGCCGGTAATTTTGTAAAACTCGAGTTGCTGCCGCGGCTGCGAAAGATATTCAATGAGTTTCCAGGCTTGCGCTTTCTTTGGCGATTTTCTAAACAAGACGAGACTGGAGCCGCCGGCGAGGGATACACCCGGTGTATTCGCATCGCGGCCGGGCATGGGCGCGGTCATCCATTGGTCTTGCAGATTCGGGGGCAGGCGCTTTTGAAATTCGCCGATGTTCCACGGCCCGGTGATGTACATCGCAAAAAATCCCTCCGCGATGCCTTGATAGATGTTGGTGACTTGCGTCACGCCTACCGGCGCCAATTTTTCACGGTAAAACTTCATCAAAAATTCAAACGCCGAAGTAAATTGCGGGCCGCTGAAATCGCCGTAGCGATTGCCATCTTTCAGCAGGGACGAACCGGCCTGCAAGCCGGTGATCACAAAGGGCGCCCATTCATTGGTGGGCAGGAGAATGGCATATTTTTCCTGGCCGCTTGGCAGACGTTTGATTTTCATGGAAACATCGAGCCACTCTTCCCAGGTTCGTGGCGCGCGATCGTAGCCCGCCTGTTGCAAAATATCTTTGCGATAAAACAGCAGACGCGTATCGACGTACCAAGGAATGCCGAAGGCGGCGCCATCGATGACGTTGGTTTCCCAAATGCCGGGGAAATAATTCTCAGGCTTGATCACGGCTGAGCTGCCAATCCATCGCTCCAAATTCTCCAGCGCATTGAGCAAATTGAATTCAGGAATCCAGGTGTTGCCAAGCTGGCACAAATCCGGCAGCGAATTGCCGGCGTAAGCGGTGAGAAGTTTTTCGTGAGCCGCCGTCCAAGGAATGCCTTGAATATCGACATGAATATCCGGATTCTGGCGCTCAAATTCGGGCATGAGCTTTTGCACGTGCTCACCTTCTGCGCCCATCGCCCAGAATTTGATGACAGTTTTGGAATCGTTGGGAGACTGGCAGGCAGTGAATGTGAAAAAAAATAAAATTGTTACCCACCACAGCCGGCAGGTAAAAAAACGAATGCCTTGAAATCCATCGGCTACTTTCATCCGCCGGCAACGAAAAAGATTCCTGCGTGATGACGCGGTCATTTCATTAATGATCAAAATGAACATTGCTCTCCGCCGCCTGCCACAAGCCGCTGCGCCGCAACGGAATCGCTTTAGCATTTTTTTCATCCAGCCAATCGAAAATCTTTTTGCGCAAGCTCTCGATCAAACCTTTGTGTTCGGCGCGGCCGATCAAGTTCTCTGTTTCATTGGGATCATTCTGCAAATCATACAATTCATCAATGTCCCAAATGCCGTGATAAGTAATGTACTTGTATTGCGCTGTGCGAATGCCCAGCATCGTCGGCGTGTGTGGGAACGGCCGCTCCCAAAAATAGAAATTAAAAATCGCGTCCCGCCACGGCGTTTGCCCGCCTCTCAGCAAAGATAAAAATGATTTACCTTCCATATCTTGCGGCACTTGATAACCGGCTGCCTCCAAAATCGTCGGCGCAAAATCGACGTTTTGAATAAACTCGCTTACTTTCGTGTTGGGCTTGATCAGCTCGGGACAATGCGCCAGCAGAGGAATGCGAATAGACTCTTCATACATGTGACGTTTGTCGATCAAACCGTGCTCGCCGAAAGAAAAGCCATTGTCGCTGGTGTAAAGAATCAGCGTCGATTCCAACAAATCGTTTTTCTTCAGCGTCTCAACCAGGCGGCCGACGCAATCATCCACTGCGAGAAACGTTTCGCAATAGCGGCGATAAAACGTGTCGAAATCCATCTCGCCGTGATACATGTAATCCACGCCGTGCCAACTGTTACGCTGCGCGCGCACCCAGCGCGGTTTGTTGCGGTAGTTGGCTTCGGTGTTGGCCATCGTCGCGGGATATTCGAGCGCGACTTTTTCATATTTGCCCAAGTGCCGCTTGGCCGGCTCGAACATCGCATGAACAGCTTTGTGAGAAAGATAAAGAAAGAAGCGATTATTGCGCTGCGCATTGATCCATTCCACCGCATAATCCGTCAGCAAATCGGTGATGTAGCCCGTGTGCTTTTTGCGTGTGCCGTCAATATTAAATTCGGGATCATAATACACGCCCTGCCCGGGAAAACTTACCCAGCGATTGAAGCCCGGTTGCGGCGCGTCGGTGTGATGGCCCATATGCCACTTGCCAATGAAAGCGGTTTTGTATCCTGCTTCTTGCAAATAAGTTGGAAAGAAAACATTGCCCGGCGGCATCGGGCTGTCGTTGTCAACCACACCATGCTTGAAGGGATACTTGCCGGTCAAAATCGAAGCGCGGCTGGGAGAGCACAAGGAGGTGGTGACAAACGTATTTTGCAAATGCGCGCCGCGCTGCGCGAGCCGATCAAAATTGGGGGTCTGTAAAAATTTTGGCTTGCCCATGAAACCGAAGCAGTCGTAGCGATGATCGTCGCTGAGAATGAAGATAATGTTGCGTAGTTGGGCGGACTGGAGCATTTTGAGAGGAGACAACGAGACGGTATTCAAAAGAGGAAGCGCTGCGGTTGCGCCGGCAAGTGACGAGAGAAATTGCCGTCGTGAATAGTTTTGGTTCATGCCTTTCCTTCCTTTAAATTGATCGAACCGCGCGAACTGACGTGGTACGTAGGTTTGTATAATTTTCCTATTTCATACTCTCCAACCATCCACCCGTGAACCCTGCGCGCTGCAAACCCTTCACGATGTAAGGATTTTTCTTCATCACATTCCACACAAAGCCGTTGCGCAAATTCTCAATCATGATCACAATCGGGCCTTGGTCGATGCCGAGATAGTCGTCATCAAACCAGCCGTTGGGCGTTTGGGGAGTGATGAAAGAAGGATTGAAAGAATCGAGGAAGCCGTATTCTTGGAAGAGCGACGCGCCGTATTTCTCGTGCATGGCTTTCAGCGCGGGAATACAAATCTCCGGCGTGAAGGCGATTGAGCCGCCAGCAGCCGTGGGCGCGATCGTGCCGTCATCGCCCACCCAATCCGCCGCAACACCGCGCGCCCAATAAGTCCGGAACTTTCGTTGTTTGCTGTCCACGACAAATGCCGTATCTTTCGGCCCATCGCAGGCGGTCCAGCCCCAAATGTTTTCCGAGTAATCACGCCATTGATTGGGATTTTCTTTCCCGTACGCTTGCTGAGCATAAGTCGCGCGCCGTGAGTTTTCGAAATAATCAATGCCCTTGGCGCGCATGTATTCGTCTTGAATGCCGCGAAAATCGATCCAGCAATGCGAATATTGATGCCCGAACAATGGCGCGAAATTGACATATTCCCAATCGTAATGTTTCGCCCAAACGTAGGGCTTGATCCAAATTTGCCACACGCTTTCCGGCAGAGGATGGGTGGGTGAGCCAAGACCAAGCACATACAGAATCATCGCTTCATCGTAGCCGTCCCAAATATGCGTACCATAGCCGCGTTCCGGGTGCCATCCCATTTTAACGCCGTTGGTGTCGGCCATGAACCAATTCCAATCGGCCCGGAAATAAAGCGAATCGGCGAGCGCACGAATGTCACGTTCTTGCTCGTTTTCGCCATCAAAATACGATTGCGCAAACAAAACGCCGGCGAGCAACAGCGCGGTGTCAATCGAAGAAAGCTCGCATCTCCATTCGCGTGTCCCTTCAGGTATTTTGAGAAAATGATAGAAGAAGCCTTTGTATCCGGAAACTTCGTCCGGCCGTTCATGCTGCGGCAATTGCCAAAAGAAGCGCAGCGTGTTCAACGTGCGCTGGGCGGCTTCTGTGCGCGTGATCACCTCGCGCTCGACAGCGATACCATAAGCCGTGAGCGCAAAGCCGACAGCGGCAATACTCGAAGGCGCTCCGGACTTCGGCCAGCGATCCGGCGTCAAGCCGGTGGCGGGATCAGTGGTTTCCAGAAAAAATTTCAGCGTGCGCACTTGCAAGGTGTCGAGGAAAGGGTCCCAGGAAACAGTAGCAGCGGCAGTTTGAGGCTGTCGAGGTTTTTCTGCGCAGCCAATCGCCAGCGCCGTAAAGAGCAAAGTAAGAAAAAACATCTGGATTGTTTTCATTAAAACACTCGCTTTTGGAGTAAGAATCAGTTCAGTGGTTCGTTATTTTATCCGAAGCGCTTTTCGGGTTTGCGTAAACCTTCCAGCGCGGATCGAGTAGAAATAAATGCCACTCGCCAAATCACTGCCCGCAAAAGGCACGAGGTGCTCGCCAGGCTCGAGCTTTTCATCAACCAATGTCGCGATCGTTTGGCCGGTGAGATCAAAAACTTTCAACTTCACATGCTCGCGTTGCGGCAGCGTAAAACGAATCGTTGTCGACGGATTGAAAGGATTGGGGTAGTTTTGCAAGAGAGCATAGTCGTCCAGAATCTCGGTGGCCTTTTCTTCAACGCGAGTGACGGCGGTGAATCCCGCCCGTTGCAAGCCGCGCTGAATGTCGGCATTTTGCATAAAAAGATTCCACACCCGACCGGTGCGATAGTTTTCGATCATCACCACGATCGGGCCTTCGTCGATGCCGATGACGTCCGGCCCCCACCAACCTTGGGTCAAGTTGAAGGCGTCACGAAAGCCGTACTGCGTCCAAATTTGATTGCGGTAGGTGTCGTACATGTGGCGCAAGGCGGCCAGTGACTCTTTCGGCGTGAACGGCATCGAGCCGGCCGCGGCGGTAGGGGCGATGGTGCCGTCGTCATTTTGCGCCGGCGGCGCGCCGCGCGCGCGATAACCGTTCGGCCCATCGCAAGCGGTAATGCCCCAAACGTTCTCGCCGTAACCACTCCATCTTCCCGGGTTGGCGATGCAATAGGCGCGCGCTGCTAATGTCGCGCGCCGTGAATTTTCAAAATAATCAATGCCGCGATTGCGCATGTAAGCATCCTGAATGTTGCGGAAATCGATCCAGCAATGCGAGTATTGATGGCCGAACAGCGGCGGGAAATTCACATACGAATAGCCGTAATGCGTTTGCCAGGAATAGCCGATTGTCCACGCGTTCCATATAGATGTTGGGAGCGGATGCGCCGGCGAGCCGAGGCCCAAGATGCACATGATCATCGCCTCATTATAGCCGCGCCACCAGGCGTTGATGAAACCCGTTTCCGGAAACCAGCCGAGCGTGACGTTGGGCTGAAAATTGCGCATCCAATTCCAATCGACGCGATAATAGATCGAATCGGCCAGCGCGCGGATTTTGCTTTCAATAGAATCAGCTTCGGTGAAATACTGTTTGGCGTAAATAATTCCCGCCAGCAGCAGGGCGCTGTCAATCGAAGACAATTCCGAATTCCACGTGCGCAGCGCGGTGTTCATGTCGAGGAAATGATAGAAGAAGCCTTTATAGCCGATATATCCCTGCGGATCGCGGCCTTGCGGTTTTTCCCAAAAAGTTTTTAACGTCGTGAGTACGCGATCACGGCCGGCGGCGCGGGTGATCCAACCACGGTCAATCGCAATGCCAATGGCGGTCAAACCGAAACCGACGGAAGCGATACTGCACGGCGCGCCGGTCGCGCTGCGATCTTTTATCAAGCCGTTGCTGGGATTGGCTTCTTTCCAGAAAAAATCGAACGCGGTGCGCTGCAAAAGATCGAGAAAAATGCTATCCTGGATGGCGGCGTAACTATGCACTTCGGCGGCAACGACGCGATCAAACAAAATGCCGTGCGCCGCATCATTCAAATGAATACCGTCGCCGCTGTCGTAAATCGATTTGATCCTGCCGTTCGCATCAGCAATTTCTGTCCAAAAATCGATTGCTTTGTCGCCAAATCTTGCGAACGTGGAATCGCGCATCGCCATCAAATTTTGCCGCTGCGGATCGGAGAGATTGCGGGGTTGCGTCGTGGTGATCCACACCGGCACTTTTTGCGCATTCGCGCGTGAGAGAACGACGCTATAATTCGCCAATTGATCTTGCACGGAATAGCCATTCGTGGCGTCATTGCTCGGCAAGTTGATAATGATCGCGGTGGGCTTGAGCGACAAGGCTTTGGTGATGTTGCGCTCGCGGTCGGGCGAGGGCCGCCCTGCCGGCGGCACATTGCCATCGGGCATAATGTGGTAAGTCGTATAGCCGCCGCGCGCCAAATTCGTCACCGCGTGTTTCGAATCGAGATTCTGCAAGAAAACGCGATAGCGATTGACCCAGGCATTGTTGCGATTGCTCGGACCGGTGCCCTCCGCCGTGGAAGAGCCCAGCACGACGATGTGTAGAGGATCAAGGCTGGTTTGTGAAATGACAACGAGCGGCGCTAACAAAAACAAAGCAAGTAAGAGCAAATGTTTTTTCATCGGCATTATGCAAAGAATTAGCGTGCATTCGCGTTAATTCGCGGTTTGGAGAAATGGATAGGTTATTTATTGAGTTTTGCATAACTAAATAGAAATGTCATTCTGGGAGAATCCTTTTAAAGCTCAAGAATAGTGCTGAAAATAAAAAAGATTTCTCCGAAATGACAGGTCCTTTTATTTTTGCAAAATTCAATAAATGGCACTCCTTACGTCAACTCGTTATTATTTCCCCAGCGTCACCAAGATTTCATGCGTTGATCCGGCTTCAAACACGGGCAATGCGGGTTTGGAGGCTAAACAATGTTCGGCATATTTTTCGCCGTCAACCAAAATTTCTTTGACGCCGCTGTTGACATGCTCGGGATTTTTCACTTCGATCATATAATGCGCGCCGCGAAATTGCCGCTGCACGCGAAAGCCATCCCATGCCGCCGGAATGCACGGATCAACGACCAATCCCTCAAATGTCGGACGAATGCCGAGAATCCATTCCAACCCCACTTTGAAGAGCCAGCTCGCAGAGCCGGTGTACCACGTCCAGCCGCCGCGGCCGTAGAATTTTGAGTCCGGGCCTTCGATGTTGCCGGGCGTGACGTACGGCTCGGCAAAATATTCATCCGGTTTCTTGCCGCGATTGATAGGGTTGATTTTGGAAAACATTCTGTACGCCGCTTCGCCGCGGCCTAACATGGCTTCGGCGATTACCGCCCATGTAGCGGCATGCGTATAGACGCCGCCATTTTCACGCATGCCGGCAGCGTAACGCGAAAGATAGCCGATGAATTTATCCGGCGTTTTGTAGCCGGGATACAAGAGCAGGGGACCGGCTTTATATTCGAGATTCTTTTCTACTTCATCCATCACTTTTTCAGCGCGCTCGCGGTCGGCGACGCCGGCGATGACGGCCCAGGTTTGTGCGTTGAGATAAATTTGTCCTTCGATATTTTCTTTGCTGCCGATCTTCTCGCCGTTATCCTTGGTGGCGCGATAGTACCATTCGCCATCCCACGCTTGCGAATTGATCTTTTCCTTCAGATGTTGCGCACGCGCGCGATAGGTTTGCGCTTGTGAGACCGCGCCGTATTTTTCCGCAATGGCGGCGAAGTCATTCAAAATATGATGAATGAAATGAGCGAGCCAAACTGATTCGCCTTGCATGTCCAAACCGACTGCGCTCAGGCCATCGTTCCAGTCACCCGCGCCAATAAGAGGTAGCCCATGCGCGCCGAAACGCTCGAGTGCTTTGTTGATAGCGCGAATACAGTGGTCATAAATCGAGGCGGTGTTGGGATCGTCAACGAAAGGCTCGTGGCATTCCAGAACGCCGAATTCGTCGGTTTCCTGCAAATAATTGTTGACGACGAATGGCAGCCACAGCAGATTGTCGGAAATTTTGTTTTGCAGGCCAATCTCCGAGATCGGATGCCACCAATGATAAACCGAGCCGTCTTTGAATTGATGTCGCGCGTGTAGGAGAATTTGTTTCTTCGTTCGCTCTGAATCAATCGGTAAAAAGATTTGGCTGTCCTGCAGTTGATCGCGAAAACCAAACGCGCCGCCGGTTTGATAATACGCCGTGCGTCCCCACAAACGGCCGGAGATGGCTTGATATTTCAGCCAGGTGTTGAGCATGAGGTTCATGGCGTCATCCGGCGTGGAGATTTCGACGATGCTCAACAATTCGGCCCAGCGCTGGCGCACGTTGTTGAATGCGGCATCAACTTCAGCGGGCGAGTGATATTTTTTAATCAAACTGGCTGCTTCTTTTTCTGATCCGGCGGCGCCGAGGGTGAAGCAAATGGTCTTTTGCTCTTGCGGTTTGAGAATGATCGTGACATTCAAGCTGGCGATGGGGTCGAGCAAATTGCCAGTGCGTTTGCTGAGCCGGCCGAGTTGCACGGCCTCCGGCAAGCGTTGGTTGCCATACATGCCGAAAAAGGTTTCTTTGTCACAGTCATAAGAGGTGGGTTTCATATTGACGGAATGAAAGGCCGTGTAAGGCCAATTGGCATTCCAGTGGCCCCGCTCAGTCGGGATTTCCCACAAACGTTTGGTGGCAAACACGGCGTGGAGTCCGGCAATGTAGCTCGCCTCGATGAACGATTTGTGAAATTCGCGATGCCAATCCGGAGCGGCGCCGAGACACCACTCAAAAAAAGAAAAAAGATTCAGCATCTTTTTCTTCTTGGTGCGGTTCTGCAGGGTGAGCTTCCAAATCTCGAGCGGCTCATCATTTGAAACGAACAGCAGTAACGTGGTGTCGACGCCGAAGTTCGATGATTCAATCACGCTGTAACCGATGCCATGACGGCAGAGATATTGATCCGGCTCTTGGCAGACCGGCTTCCAACCGGCTGACCAGATGTTACCATTCTCATCAAGCAGGTAAAGATATTTGCCCCATTCATCTTTAATCAAATCTTGTTCCCAACGGGTGAGGCGATTGAGCTGCGCATGGGTGCGCCAACTGTAGCCGCTGCCGGTTTGCGAAACCGTCATACCGTAATCGTCGTTGCTGATGACGTTGATCCACGGCCGTGGCGTGCGCGGCGTGGTGATGACGTATTCTTTGCCGTCTTCAGAAAAATAGCCGTATTTGGTTTTGAAGCTTTTCAATGGTTGTCTTTCTTCGTGAGCTTACAACCCTTGCAGTTGAATATTTCCTCGATTTGTCTCCAAGCGGATTTCCCCCTTGCCGGAGCCGAGTGTTCCGGTCATCATCGAAGCCTGTTGGTTAAGATTGGTGAAAGGCAACCCCGCATTTGTTATGGTGCCATTGCCGGTTTTGGCAAACACCGTCGCTGAAGTTGACGCGGGGAGCTTCAGCAGAATGTTGCCATCGCCGGTTGAGGCCTTGCAAAAGCCGCTATCCGGAAGAGCGATTTCGGTGGAAACATTGCCTGATGACGAATTGATTTGACACGAGCCATTATGCTGCTGTACATCAACCTGTTTGGAATTGCGAATAAGCAGCGTATTGCCCAGATAAGAGACTTTTGTTTCGCCGGATGCCTCCTCGATGAGGCAGGCCATCCGGTAAGGTATTGCTAAAGAGACGACACTGAAGTAATAAAAACCGGTTTGCCCAGCGGGCGACTCCACAGCAATGTAGACGGTGTCATTGCTGGAACGGCTCGCCAACCGAATGGACTTCAATTGTGCTGTAGCTTTCTCCTTGGTCTCGGCGCTGGTTTCCTTGTCAAAAACCCATTGTATTGAATTCAGTGGGCCATTTCCGGCAATTATGACGTGTCCGATGGGATTTCTCACGACGAGAATGCGCGCTCCAGCCAAAAAAATCTCGCCATTCAAACGTTCGCTCACATCAACCGATTTGGTCAGCGCCTCCGGGCCTTGATTTGAGCAACCGGCAATGAACACGATCACGGCGCAAAATTGTAAAAGCGCTGCCGGCAATCCATGTCGTTTTATCTTCATACTTATTGCTGTTTCGGATCAGAATGTTACGCCAAGGCTAAACCGCTGTGTATTCTCCAACCTTCCATGATCCGCCCAAGCGTAATCGAAACTGAACCGGTAGTCGCTCACCATAACTTTCAAGCCGGCGCCGAGCGTGAGCCCGACTTCCGAATCCTCCAAAAAGAGATTTTGATAGCCGCCGCGCAAAGCGAGGATGTCAAATAATGCCCATTCGGCGCCGAAGCTCATGCTCTCGACGTTGTCGTTGGGGTGAAACGCATCGACGGCGAATTGCACCTGATTGTTTTTGCCGAGATTGACCGGCCAACTGAGGCCGACGCGAAACAGCACCGGCAGCGAAAACTCATCGGTATGGACTGCGCCAGGCAAGGCGCTGTTATCGCCATGTTCATCCGGTCTGAGATCGTATTGAATGCGCAAATCACGGCCGGAGTATCCCGCCTGTAAACCGAAATTGGAAATGCTGGCGCCGATCCGCAACCCGTTCTCGGCAAGGCGGTAAATGGTGCCGACGTTGAGCGCAAAGGTCGAGAGTGAGCTGTGCCAGATGGTTTCCTGGAGAAAGCTCAGTTGCAACCCAACGGAGAAGCGATCCGACAATTGCCGGCCATAGCCGAGGCCGAGCGCGAGGTTGGAAACGGTGTAGCGCGCGCCGGTCCCCAATGGCTGCTCTGGAGTGCGCACATCAATCTCACCGGAGTTCAACGAGGTGGCGCTGAGAAAGAGATTGCCGATCTCGCCCATCTGAATCGCAGCGGCGGCGTAATTGTAATCAATGCCGGCGAGCCATTCGCTGTGGGAAAACTGCGCGCCATAGCCGCTCTGCCGGCCGATCGCCGCCGGGTTATAATATGCCGCAACGATTTCATCGTACATGGCGGCGCCGGCGTTGCCCATGGCAGCGGCGCGAGCGCTCGGCTCGATCAGCAGCACCTGACCGATAGTCGTGCCGGTTTTGCTTTGGGCATGCGCGAGTTGGCTCAGGCAAAATATGCCGATAGTAAATGGGAGGAGCAAGCGAAAAGAATTGGTTTTCATGGTCAAACTCCTTACAAGTAAAGCTCGTAGTGATGCCTTCAGGCATTCTCAATCCATCACACATCAAGCCCCTGAAGGGGCGACTACGAACAAATCACTTGATAATCGCAAACTTGTCGATGTAACTGCCCATTTCGCCGCCATCGACATGGAAGATGTACAAACCTGGCGCAACGTCGAGATTGTCTTTGGTGCGCAAGTCCCACGAAACGAAGCCATCATTCGAGCCATCGTGATGCAGCGTTCGCACCAGCTCGCCCCGTACCGTATAAATGCGAATCGTGCTGTTCGCCGGCAGGCCGCGAAATTCCATGCGGCGCTCGCCGCGGCCGGACACCGCAAAGCGCTCGGCCTCGAAACTCGCGGAGCCAATGTACGGATTCGGCACGACATACGGTTCTTGCTTGAATTCAGCGCGTGCTTTCTCTTTGTTGATGAAATGCGCCTTGGTCTTGAAGGAAAATACGTCGCTGCTGCCGAAAGGTATGTTCAACCCCAAGGTGTAGACGTCGCCTTGCTTAGGCGGCACGATCGGCCCCCGTTGCGATTGGCCGGTGGTATCGAGCTGCACGCGCCAAGTCTCTCGCTGAATGGCCGGTACACCCGGAACGTCGGTTACAACGGCGATAAATTCGTTGACGTTGCTGAGCGTCCCATCGCCATCGGTGTCGCGGAAGCCAAACTTCAAGCGCAGATCGCCTTTTTCGCCGTGCGCGATGACTTTAAACTTTACCGGCCGCGCCGAATTGAAACCAAAATTAATCGACGTATCAATCGGTACATCGGCAAAGGTGATGGTCAGCTCGTTGGGATATCCCGACCGCCGCAGGTTGATCGGCTGCAATTTCTGATAAGCCGTTTTGAACCGCACATTGGTTTTGCTCGCGGGCGTAAAGCCGGTGCGGCTCGGATCAATGACGACTGTCGCCGGTGTATTTACCACCGGCAGCAAGCCGGCGCCGACTTGGCCGGCGGCCTTCCCCTCCAAATCGGAACCGTTGGTGAAAACGACTTTGCCGGTGGTGCTGTCGATGAGGTCGTAGAACACCGCGCGAACGCTATCCGGCGAGAGGGCGCGGAATTTCAAATTGAAGGTATGATTATCGGGCACGTGAGCAGAATTGATCACTCTGACTTCAACCGAACCGGTGCCGTTACCAGCAATATGCCTGGCGGTGGAAGCATTCGCCGGCACATAGCCAAGGGTTTTAGGCTCCGGTCTTACGGCGACGACATTGATCGGCAGGATGGTGCCGCCACGCGGCGTACGGGACACGGCAATGGAATTTTCCGAAGGATAAAAGTCAAAATCCAGCGTGTCCGCGCCATGATCGTAAGCGGTGACGGCGTAATAATAAAGCTGGCCGTTCGTCACCGTGGTGTCCGTAAATGAATGGGAGATGCCGCTGTCATTGCCCAAATAATATGAGACGCCTTCGACTTTCTGGCTCGAAAAACCTTTCTTGCCATTGACCATATCGAATTGCGCCAACGGCCGGCCGTTGCCAATCGGCCCGGTGCCACGGCCGGTGGTGATGACCTTGGGATCGCGAAACTCGGGATCGGTGGCGCGATAAACGCGATAGCCTTCAAAATCATTTTGCAGGGTCACGGGATCGACGCCGCGCTCAGCAGCATCATCCCAGGAGAGCCGTACGTATCCATCACCCGCTTCGGCGGAGAGGGTCGGCAGCGGCGGCGGCACGGCAAATTGATAATTGGCGTTGTAGATCAATTGCACCGTTTTAACCGTCGTCTCAAGCTCTTGCAGATCGGCGCCATAAGCCAGAGCCAAACTGAACCGCTCGGTTTTTCCTGCCGGCAAAGTAAACGGGCCGGAGGCAAACAAGAAGCCGATGTTGTAGTTCTGTATCAGCGGCGGATCAAAACGCATCGCCGGGTCCGGATGGGAGAATTGGTCGTACAAGCGTTTCGGCCAATTCCTGCCGTCATCAAAGAACACGATGTTGTCAGTTTCCAGACCTGGGCTGGGGGCGCGAATGCGATTCATCTTGAAGCCGGTCAAGCCGATCTGGTCGGATTCGTGCAGATCGGTGCGGTCAAAATATGGCTCGCCCAGCGTGGGCATACCGTCGCCTTCACCGGCATCTTTGCCCGCTTCATCTTTCGCAAAGATGCCATCGGCGCCGGTATCGTGCAGCTCGGCAACCCAATCGAGATCCTCGTCGCCGGTCCACCACCGTCCCGCGCGATAAGCCGGACGGCTTTCCAACTTGCCATTGGCGAGCTCGAATTTTGTTATATCATAGCGCAGCGCTAACATCTTGGCACGGATGGCATCCTGCCCAACGACCAGCTCACCCGGCCCACCATCGCGCTTTTCGTCGATGATGCCATCGTCATCATTATCGACGCCATCCAAAGGTTTTCCTGGAGTCTCCAAATAGGCATAGCCGAGATAGCCGGCGGGATAACACCTTGTTCCTAAAGCCACGCCATGGCCCAGATTGTCCCACGTATAAACGAGATTGAGGCCGAGTTCTTTATTATAGAAGGCATTGTCATCGTCGGATTCAAAGATACCGTCGCAAGAAAGCGCGGAGCCGCCGACGCCTGAATCCATGTAGATGCCGAAGATGATATTCTCATTGTAATCGGTCGTGCCCTCGTTGGTGATGTCGTAATGCCAGAAGATGACGTTTTGCGCTTGCGGGTTGGCCCATTGGAAGCCGCGCACTTCGACGCGCAAGCCGAGGCCGCGCCGGGTCTGGTCGCGGCTGTCGGGATAATAATCCCAGGCATCGTAAAAATCATCGTCCATCACCGTGAAGCTTTCCTGATCGGCGGCCGGGCGCTTGCCGAAATAGCCGTTCCAACTGCCGCGCCAGCCCGGATCGTCGGGATCTCTCTCTTTGTCGGGCCAGGAGTTCGGCCAGGTTCGCGGGTCGTTGCTGATGGCCGGCGAGCGGCCTTTGTTGATGGCGGGATCCGCCTGGAAAAAATCCGGCCGCGGCTCAAAGCGCATGACACGATTGCGAATGGGACTCGTGCCTTGACGCTCGCGAAAGCCGGTTTCCATGATGTGCGACTCGATGCCGTTGCGTTGTTTGATTTTCGCCAGCACGAACGGCGTAATGCCGTCGCTGTAGTTCATGCCGCTGCCTTTGGGCACTTCGACGGAATGAAAAACGCTCAAGTCCACCCGGCCGGGATCGGGCGGGTAATCCCCGACCATGCCGAAGTTGGAGAATTCCGTGCGAATGTTGGCAGCATCATGAAAGCCCTCGCGTTCCGCATCGACGCGGCCGCGCTTGTCCGGCGGCACGACTTGTGCAAATGTTGTTACAGCATACAACACACAAAATATCGTAGTTGGAAGATTCATAACTGGTCTCACAGTTTCAATTAAACGGCAATCTTTTTTTAAATTTTCATTGCAAAAAAAGCAAAAATTTTCAACACTGAGAAAACAGAGATTAAAAGCTAAAGGGAGTTTTCCATGAATTACCCTCTCTGTTTGCTCAGTTTTCTCCGTGTTAATCTTTTTTGGCTGCGCCCGTCGGGTTGCGGCTCCGTTGGAAAAATTGTTATAAATCAACTTCACAGCGACGAATTAAATGTGAAGCCGATTTCGATCCGGCGCGGCGGATAAAAGCGGTTGGGATCGGCCAGGGTCGCGCGATCGCCAACCGGATTGAGGGTATAATCCGGGCTGCCGGTATTGCTGAAAATGAAGCCATTGCCAAAAAAGCGGGCGTCCAAAAGATTGAAGACGCGGCCAAAGAGGCTCGTGCTCATGCCGGCGAAGCGGAAGATTTTTTCGGCGCGCAAATCGACCAGCGCCGCAGCCGGCTTGGTGCCGGAATTTCTTTCGAGGCCGGCGCCGAAGCCGCTGCCGGTCGAGGGCGTGTAACGCTGGCCGCTGCCGTAGCGAATTACCGCGCTGATCGAGAAGTCGTTCGGCTTTGAAGCGGAGAGGGTCGCATTCAACGTATGGCGTTGATCCCAATTCAGCGGAATCTGCTCGGGACGCGGATCCGCGCCAGCGGAAGCGCGGGTGGCGGTTTCACGCGGATCGCTGGAGTTGCCTTGCGCCCGCTGCCAGGTATAATCCACCGCCGTGCTGAAGATGCCGGCGCGGCGCTGATCCAGCGCGATGGTGAAACCGATGACGTTGCCGAAATCGACGTTGGTGAGCCGGGCATATTCGGCGGCGGCGTAGGTCGAAACAAACTCGACCCCGAGCAGATCGCGAATGTCTTTGTAGAAGAGGCTCACCTCCAGGCCGAGATTTTCCCTCAAGGCGTGCTTGTAGCCAAATTCATACTGCGTCGTGCGTTCGGGCTTGATGTCGGGATTGCCCAGCACACCATAGCTGATGCCGCCGGCTTGCAGCTCATCCAAAATCGAATAATCGGAGTTGGTAAAGATAACGCCGAGGCCGGGCATTTGGTAGAAATGTCCATATGCAAAGAAGACTGCGGCCGTGGTGGTTACCGGATAAGAAACGCCGAGTCGCGGCGCCAGCGAAACTTTTGTCGTCGTGCCTTTAGGCACGGAAAGCGGCGCGCCGGCAATGGCGTTCGCCGGATTTTGCAAATCGCTCGGAATGGTCGAGCGCGCATCAAAGTATTCGAATCGCACGCCGGCGCGGACGATTAAATCTCTCCATTCGATTTGATCCTGAGCATAAGCGGCCAGCGCGACCGGACGATAAGCCGCGATTCCCGGTTGTTCCGGCGGCCGGGCGGGAGTCGGCACCAAAACCCGAACGCCCTCGACTGTGGTATCGAGGATATAGCCGGGAGAGCCAAATTGGACTTTTGAATGTTGGAACTCCGCCCCAATCTTGATTTGATGCGCACGCGTCACCTGGCTGGTGAGTGCGCCTTTAAAAACATAACTGTTGGTGCGTTGCTTGAAACGGCCGAGATCAACGCCTTGCACGATTGCGCCCAACTCGTAATTGCCATCTCCCAACGGTCTTCCGGCCGCAAGATAGCGGGAATCGAGGTAGCTCTTATAAACATAATCTTTATAGTCGAAATAGTTCTGCCGGAAACTCAGATTGTAATACGTTTTGTTCGACAATGTATGCGTCCAATCCAAACCATGCACGATAGAGAACGTGCTTTGCGTCGGTGTGCCATCCGGATTGAGCCGATAGCCAAAGTTGTAACGTTTGCTTTCGACATCATTAAAAATGGCCTGATACCCCAACTCGACATTTTTCAGGGAGCGGTTCGTCAGCTTTGCCAAACCCGACCATTCCCGCGAGAAATTCATGGGAAATTCTTTGCCGTTGCCGGTGGGCTGGAAAATTTTCCTCTCAAAATCAGCCTGGTCAGTCGGAACGAACCGCCGCGTGGCGAACAAATAGCCGTCGTTGATGAAGCGGCGACCGCTCACGATAAAAGTCGTCTGCGGCAGGAACGTCGGCCCGCTCACACTGAGCTGATAATTTTGCAAGGAAAACGGCCGGAATTTATCCCCCTTCATGGCTGTGAAATCGGGACCGTCTTCGGGAATTCGCTTATTATTGGAAAAAACATAATCACTGGTGAAAACTTCCGCATTCCAATTGAAATTTGCAGAACCGCTTTTCAAAACTGCGTTGACGACACCGCTCATCGCTTGGCCGTACTCGGCATCAAAGGTGCCGCTGATGACTTGAACCTCCTGCAGCAGCGAGCGGTCAATGCGCAGCGTCGAAGTATTGTCATAGCTATTGTTCACAGTGACGCCATTGATCTGATATTGCACCTCGCCGATTCTGCCGCCGCGAATGTGGCCTTCGACCACGCCAGCTTGCAAATTCACGACGTCGTTCAACTCCTGCACGGGCAATTTCTCTATGTCTTCTTTGGTCACGGTGGCCACCGAGCTCGTCAAGTTCGTTTCCACCACCGGACGTTGCGCGATCACCACCACCTCTTCGCCGGCAATCGTCTCTTCGGCAAGCTCGGCGTTCTGCGTCGTGGTGTTGTTGGTGGTGACGAGAACATTTTGCACCACAACGGTGCCGTAGCCGACAAAACTGATTTGCACGCGATAGGTCCCAGGCGGAATATTGAGCACGCTATAATAACCCTCCAAATCCGTAACCGCGCCAAGACTGGTCCCGACCAGAAGGACGTTGGCGCCCGGCAAGCCTTGCTTTTGTTTATCCGTGACGCGACCGGCGAGCTTGCCCGTGGTGCCGGCGAGGGCAAAAGAGCAAAAAGAAAAAAACAAAAAGCAAACAGCAAGCCGAACGAAGCCGGGCTTGCGCTTTGAGATGAAATTTTCCTGCGAAAATCCGGCTTCACCGTAAACCGATTTTGTTCGCATAAACATTTCTTGCCTCTTTTATTTATTGTTTTTAGTAGTCGCCTTTAGTCCATAACAAGTCAAATGTGTGCAAAAAAAGCAAAGATTTTCGCCCACTGAAAAAGAACTCCCACTGAAATAGAACAAAAATTTCTGTGGGGTTTCCAATTCTGTGGGCGAATGCTTTTCCTTTTTGGTTGTGGCTCGTCCACGTTGGGCGCTGGATGCACAAAATTAACTCCAACGCCTGGCTTGCTTGAGCAACAACTTTCTGCTCCCCCAAACACGGCGCCTAAAGGCGCTACTACGAACACCTTACTTCCATTCGGGCCACCTGACCTCGCCATTAGACTTCGGACATTTGACCTCGAACTTCGGACCTTATTTCATCAACAAAAGCTTGCCAACCTGCGTCGAGCTGACTTTGCGCGTCCGGCTGGAAGTCATCTCCAGACGATAGAAATACACCCCGGAGCTAAGATTGGTGGGCGTGAACACCGTTTCGTGCCCGCCCGGCTCCTGCAAGCCCAACGAGAGCGTTTTCACTCTGCGACCCAATACGTCAAACACCTTGAGCGTCACCACACCGGGCTCAGGCATCGTGTAAAGAATGGTCGTTGAAGGATTGAAAGGATTGGGATAATTGCCGAGCAAAGCAAAACGATCAGGCACGCCGTTGCTCGCTTGCTCTTCGACGCTGACGATTACACGGGAATCCATGAACGCCCACGCCGGCGAGGCATTGTTGGCGCGCTCCTTGAACCACCACGCCCAATTGCCGTAGTTATCCGCGGCATTGGCAAACGAGTCGCCGTCATACAGCGCGGCGCCAATGAAAACGACGCCATCGCCGCGGCCCGGGGGATAGCCGAATTTGGTCAGGTCAATCGCCAACTCCACGAAAAAGCCCTCATCAACATCATTGAAATTGTTGATCGTGGTGTTCGGCTTGATCTTGACCCCGGCTTTCACGCCTTTGCCAAGAAACGTTTTCAAATCCTCTTCGGCGACTAAATTGCCGGCCGGATCAAACCGCACGAACAGCGACCGTCCTACCAAGTAGTTTTCAACCGGATCACGCGTGGCGCGGTCAATAATCGTGAACCGGATGCCGTCCCATTGATTT